>Ga0105050_10002146_pt1 | contig 28601 bp, 47 predicted proteins | sample FRY01_FD_78088 | JGI IMG/M metagenome (GOLD analysis project Ga0105050, IMG submission 78088) | Freshwater microbial communities from Lake Fryxell liftoff mats and glacier meltwater in Antarctica - FRY-01 | ecosystem: Environmental > Aquatic > Freshwater > Ice > Glacier meltwater ...
CTTATATCAAAGGCTTCAAAGGCCCCTATTCTGCCATTAAACTACAAGACAATATTAAGTAAGAAGACTTTCACTTCATCTATCCTCTCCACGAGGATTGTGTTTCCAAATTAAGGTGTCAAACATAAATAAGTTGCAACTTATTCATATAATCATTTTAACTTGGCATAATCAATAAAGACAATTACCCCTTTATTCATAACTATTTTACACCATTACTTAGTCAGGAAAGTGGGGTTCGAACCCACGTACCACACGACCTTTGTGCAGTAACCAGATTCCAAGTCTGGTAGCTTCATCCTCTCGCTCATTTCCTGATATTTAAAAATTGTCGAGTAGGTCAGAATCGAACTGACTAACTGATGCATCCAAGGCACCCGTGCTTAAACCTTAGTCACTACTCGGTAATTAGTCAGGGGTGAAGGTTCGATACTTCATCACTAGGTCCATACCCAGTGCATTGGCTTATGCTAACCCCTGATTTTTAAAATCCAATATGTCAAAGAACCCTATCTTTATTTTAAGTTTTGTTTTTGGGTAGGTACCAAAACAAAAAAACCCTAGTCGATTAGGACTAGAGTTCTGTTTCACGAATGACTTTAAGGTTTCCTCAAATCATAAACGACATAACTAGTCCAGTAGGCGATTGTTTGCCCTGCGGATATTGTTTCCCTGTATATGTCGTTTGTGTTGTCATTTTAATTTTGTTTTCGTTGTTTATAAATATACCCCTATTTCTAAAAGTTAAGCAAAGGTACTATTTTTTTTTGATATGTCAAGTTTTATTTTCAAATATTTTCTAATGTGTTGATAATCACTTTAAAAATCAACTTTCATTAGGTATCTCTATCTTGGCAACTACATTCTGTTTCCAACCAAGGGTCCCAACTATACATAAGGAACTCAATATGTTTATATTTGATTTTACCAGTATCGTTGCACTTATTGCATTTAACCAAAACACTCGTTTTCGCCAAATCCTTTTCTACGTCTTTAATAATTTTTTCCATTAACAGCTTTTACATCATAGTATAATTCAACGAAATGTTCATTTTTACTTAAGATTGGAAAGCAATTTACTAAAGTACCATGTTCAGTTACGTTCGCAAAAACAACATCCCGTACATAATCTATTTTATGTCGTGTATTTCTGCGTATATTCACCCACTCTTTAAAAAATGATATATCTAACTTATCATGTAACAGAATAATCAATTTACCATTACAATCATATCGTCCAATTAAGGTTTTGTCATTTAATTTCAGTTCCATACGCTCTGAAGTGTCGCAAGTATAAGTTTCCTCTACCCTAAAAATATTAACCATAGGGTATTTATAAACAATATTTTCTTGAATATAAACACAAAACATTCCGTCTTTGGTGTATGCGTTTATAACATCTTTATGGTCAATACTTTTTGATTGACTAGATAAATGGACTTTAACATTCATAGATTTAATTATTAACTAATGGATTAATTGTAAAATATAGCTCTCGACCTTCAACACCTTTTCCTACTATCCTAAAAAACTGCCTTTCACCTGATTGATTTTGGTTAATGCATTCGTGTGGTGTAAATATACTTATTTTAGCGACTTCACCTGATTTTAAATTGATACCTGTATCTTCAGGGTAATTCTCGATGTAAGAACTCAAATCACCATTTTCTGTGTAACGCTTTTCTTTTGTATCCCACATTCTGCAAGTGTCTGAGATGCTGTTAGCAATCAAAACCATAGTAGTGTCATCAAGTGACGTGTTTTCTTTACCACCCCAAGATGAACCACCACCACTACCCCATCTATTTTTCCCATTAATTCTCCCAACTTCAATGTGAACGTTTCGGTTAATACTTTTACTATTATACCCCCTTTGTGATTTACCACTTTCAACAAAAGATTCATCAATAGTCAAAAAACCAATTTCACCTTTTTCGAGAAAGTTGTTGTTGATGATTTCTGAATATGATTTATATTCATCTGGTAATGATGAACTATCACCTTGAATGAAAGGCATCATATTACATTTTATCCCAGTAAATTCGGGAAACTGAATTGTGTTTACAACTAATTTTTTCATATTCTTTTATATTTAACAACATAGTTCATTTATTAATTTTCGCCCTAGCGTAAACCAATATACTTCATCATTTTTATCTTCAACAAAAAAAGTAAACATCCCAATAAAACTAAGGGCCAAAATAATGGTCGTCAAAAACCACCCAATAGTGATTAGCCCAACTACAAAGTATTTCATTGTTTAAAATCAGGTAATTCGTTAATGGTTACAAAAGTTTGTAATGGTCGAACACCGCTTTTAATAGCCTCCAAGTCATGTATATGCTTCTCAACACCTTTCATTGCGTACTTGGTTTTCCAAAATATAATATCTCTATACTTAGATACATTATATTTAACACCTTCAAATATAATTTCGTCAAAAGAAGGTTCTGGGCAAACACGAATATCTATTTTAACATATAACCCATTAGGAAGATTTTTTTTAATAGCGTAGTCGAAATCAATACCATCACTCCGTTTTTGGTACTCCAACGAATCGAAATTGTCTACCAAAATTTCATCAACTGTGATATCTAAGTCTGACGCACTCAAATCTCTTAATAGGTTTATTCCCCTAAGAAATAACCCAAAACTACCCCCAACATGTGATGTCGGGAATTTATCTTGAAAGTCCTTTATTGCTTCCAATTTTGCCTTAACTAATCTATTCATATGTTTTTATATTTTTATCGTAAATTAAACATTCACCAACCTCACATCATATTTTAGCCTTGATAAAGCTCTATCTTTTGTTCTACTTAAAACGTTCTTAATTTTTTTATATCTATACCCGCTATAAATTGTTTCTAGACCAGTAGGTGATACTTGATATAGTATCTTTTCAATTTTAATTATTCCAGTAATGTTAAAAATAAAATCACCAACTTTAAACTCTGCATTATCATTAATGAATTTTTTTCTTAAAAGATGTATTCTATCATCATATTCTTTTTTCAAAACTGATGCCTCTTTGTAATGTGTTTCTTCACTAACTTTTTCCGTTTCACGCGACAAATAGCTAACACTTTTCTTACATTCTTCAATTTCAGCAATGATAAGTGGGTGTACCTCGATAGTACCTTGCACCAAACCGTTTTCAAGCATTGCTATTAAATTTTTTATTGGTGTTAGTTTGTTTCTAACATCAGCTAACAAACTAGCTGGAAGAGATATTTCATTCATAGCTTTATGTTTTAATCAACATTTTTCTTTGGTCTACCTCTTTTTCTTTTCTGTGGTGTTAACGAATCTCGTAAGATTGCAGCTCTTTCGTAATCTTCATTTTTTATAGCTTCAGCTAATTGTTCTTCAATTGGCTTAAGAATTTTTGATGAGTCACCAATAATGTTAGGGTCATTAGAAACTGATAATTTAACTATTTCTCCTGTTTCCGTAAACCAACTTTGTTTTTCATAAAACAAACCATTTTCTTCATAGATTTCGATTGAGTCTGGCTCACCTAAATTTGAATCAAATAAATCCTCAATCTCTGAATTATCTAATGAACCATCTAACGATTTTGATAAACGTTCAAAAACTTTTCTCATATCGTTATTATCATCATCTTTTTCAATTTTCTTTGGTGTTATTTTCTTTGGTGTGATTTTCTTTGGTGTGATTTTCCTACCAAAGAAGTCATTAAATAAATCATCAAAACTTTTACCCATTTTTTTTTATTTTTGTTGTTGTTGTAATTTTAACGCTCTGTTTTATAAATATATCAACATTGCAAACTTACCCTTTTTTATGGTTTTGTCAAGTTAAGAATTTAGTAAAACCTCTTTTATTTCGTTAGTTAAACGTAAATGTTGTTCACCATAAGACCTCCAAGCAAGACCTAGAGCTTTTAAATCATAGTGTTTTACAATACTAGAATATTCGGTTACACCTTCTGGGTGACCTATAACATAGATTGAATCCGCTAATTCAACTGCTAGATTGATATCATGGGTTGAAAATATAATGGTATTGTATTCATCTTCGTTTTTAATTCTTTCGAACGAAACTTTAACTTTTTCAATATTCCCCACATCCAAACCAGAAAATGGTTCATCTAAAATCATAAAATTCTTTGATGATAACATTTGTTCGATGATAGCGGTACGTTGACGTTGACCACCAGATAACTCACAAGGATATTTCTTTCTATGCTCAACCAAACCCCAATCTTCAAGATAATGCGTTATCAATTCAGTTTTTTCAACTTTATTTAATTTTGATTTACGCAAAGCATATTGACAAATCTCTTCAACTGTTTTATGACGGAAAAGAGTGTATTTTTGGTCAACAAATCCAACATCACCTTCGGAAACTTTCTTGGCATCATTAGCGTTTTTACCACCTAAATCTGTGATTAAAATTTCTCCACTACTTGGATTCAATAACCCAGTTAGGGCCTTAAACAAGGTTGATTTACCGCGACCAGAACGACCAATAAAGGCTATTACTTGTCCAGTAGAATTAAACCCTTCACGAACTACATTTTTTTCGATGATATTAACATCCTTCAATATTAATTTTTCATCATAACCTAAGCTAAGATTATTAACGTAAAGGATTGTATCTAATTCAGTGTATTGTATCATATTAATAATTTGAATAACGGAAAATTAATTTACGAATATAGGTGATTAAAAAATCAAGTGAAATTCCAACCAAGATAATAATTATTTGAACAGCAACCACGGTTCCATTCTGACCAGTTTTATCACCATTTTTAATTATAACCCCTAAACCACCAGCAGCGATAAGAATACTTTCGATGCTAACCAACATCATCCATACGATGGCCAGATTTTGTCGAACTAGTTCAAAGACATAATCTATCCGACCTTTGATTACAACCTCCCATAAAATCTCCCAACGACTGCATCCTAGAGTCCTAGCGTGGTCAAATTCTTGTTCTGGTATATCTTTAATCATTTGTATCAAAGAAGTCGTTAGAAAGCTCGACATGAACATTACCAAAACCCAAATTTGAATATCACGGGCCCCATCAATAAATATGGTAATATAAAACGCTATACCGACCAAAGGTAAAAAACGCAATTTTGATACGAAATTTCCCCAAGATTTAAATAATGGTATTGTCGTTAAATAAGATAAGAACATTGAAATAGCCACAGAATAAAAAACAGCTTGTCCACATAAAGAAAGTGAACTAGCTAAATGGACCATAACACCGTTGAACCAAAGGTCGTGAAACCCAGTTAATACTTGAGTAGGTGTAGGGAAAAGATTGGTTGTTCCTCTAGCACTAATACACCACGTGGTAATTAGTAAAACTAACCAACCGCCTAAAATAGCGGTTTTTGAATAACTTTTGATTTCTTCAAAAGGTCTTAAAAGATGTTTCATTCGTTTATTAGATAAGGTGAAAATTTAATTAAATAAAAAATCCCTAACGTTTTGTTAGGGACTTTTTTAAGTTTTAGTTTAAAAGTGTAATGTCTACACGTCTATTCTTGGCTTTCCCATCAGAAGTTGAGTTATCACCTACTGGTTCTGAAGAACCTCGGCCATCAACTGTTTGGAATCTACTACGAGAAATACCTCGACCTACCAAATATTCTACCACTGAATTTGCACGTCCACTGGAAAGAGTTACGTTACTCGAAGGGTTACCTGTGTTGTCTGTATGACCTACCACATTTAATTTCGTTGCTTCAGCTTGTACAAGTAAGTTGTAAATTGTTTCCAAATCCTTATTTGAGCCAGCAATTTCTGTACTACCGACACCAAAGGTGATATTCCAATTTCCACTTGCCAAAACGTGAGTTTTTGTTTGTGCATAATCGATTTTTTCGGTTGAACCAGCATCATTGATATTAACACTCTTCAAGAAGTACAAATTCACTGCATCTTCGTAAGGTACAACACCATTTTTACAAGCTTCATTAAAATCCATTGGATTAAGTTCAGTTAAATAAGTCGATACTTGATTATAAACTGCTTGATATCTGTTGTTACCATCTGATATTCCATAATATTGCATCGCATCAGCATAATTAAACACTCTGGTACCACCAATATTAAAAGATAATCCATCTTTGGTTCCTTTTTGTCCTTTGAAAAGGTCATACCAATATTTAGCTTCACCTTGTTCACCCATTTTGTTCCCACTTTCATCCATCCCATATGTCTTAGCAACATTTTGAGACGCACCTATAGCCCATTCATCAAATTGTTTGATTTGATTAGCTGCGATATAAGTTTGTTTTAACAGAGCAACGACTTCTTTTTCATGTTGTAAAGCCCATTCTTTAACAACAATAAGTGTTGTTGCCATTTGGTTAATGAAATCTTTTGTTGAAACAACATCTGTGAAACCCGTTAAGGCATCGAACACAAGCTTATCACCAGGAGACCACGTAGTTGCCCCATCAATTTTACGATTAACAGTAGTTCCAGTTAATTTACCGTTAACAACTTCTTTCAACGGAATAGTATAACCACTTAGTTGAGATTTAATAAGTTCTTTCGCTGAGTTGATATAGTCATCATTTTCTGAAGGAACAAAGTTTACAGCGTTAGCGTCATAAGTTGTTGGGTCAGGGTTGACATCAATTTTATTAGCGAAAGCATAATTACAAGCTAATACCCAATCTCCATCACCGATTACTGACGAAATAACACAACCTCTCATCGATTGAGGATTATCCTTCCAAATACGTGGGCCAATCAATTTATCCTCACCATAAGATAAACCATAACCACCTATAACCTGAACGTGATATTTACCTTTCCCGAATTTTTCATCAATAGAGTTTTGTGTTGTTGTTATGTAAAATGGACCACCATCACCCATAATAGACACACCTACCGCTGATTTTTCTGACTTTGGATAAGCTGCACCCGCATCGAATTCCTCGATGAACTTAATTTGCATATTTCGTAAATCACCAACACCATCAATACGTACTATTTCTAAATTTACGTTGGCGGCTTCCATCAAAGAACCCTTGGTTGTACGAGGCCCACCGTTAGCGGCAATCATCGCTGTGTTACCATTCCAACCATACCCTGCAATACGAATTAATTTATTGGCATCTACAGATGATGATAAGGTGTTTGAAGGTTGTGGTAATTTAGCACCCTTCGTTACGTTGTTTAACTCATCAGTATTAACCGATAAACTAGATAATTGTTTTGATACGGATACTCTTAAGCCTGGGGCTACGAAGTAAAGCGTACCTAGTACAGCTGTTAATCCAACAACCATAATTAGCACTTCAGCTATTGTTGTTAACTTTTTAATTTTTAAGATTGCTCCCATTTTGTTTTTAGTTTTTAAGTTTAAAAATTTGTGTTTCTTTTCGAACAAGACAAAGGTAAAACAAGTTTTTGAATTTACCAAATCTTTTATTTTTTTTTCGCCACTTGAGGAACTTCCCTTAACGGTTTAAGACTCATTTGACTTCCTAGATTACTCACGTTGGCTTAGGCTATCCTATTTTTTTGTTCCCACCTTCACAATTCGATGTTAAGTCAGAATTGATACTGAAACAGTTCTTTTATATTAATCTCAACTTTAATCGTTCTTTCGAAAGTTTTTCCTTATACTTTTCGTATTTGATTGGGTCAGAGTTTTTAAAATTCTGACTAGCTAAGGCTTTCTCTAGAAACTTGATATAAGTTTCGATTTCTTTCTTTGTTACTTGTTTCTTAGCCATTAGAACAATTCACCAAATCCACCTGATTTTGTTCTATCGCTTTGAGTTAACTTATATTCAGGATTTGAATACTTTCTAGCCTCTGGGATAGCATCACCACCAACTTTGATTTTATCAGCAATTTGATTAAGGTTAGCAAACATTTCGTCTGAATCTAAATTGAAATTACTTGTAAGTGATTCAATATCACGTAAGTTACCACTAGTCATCGCAATATCAGCTGATATTGATGAGGTAACAACTTCCATAGCGTAATCGAATTCCCAACCTTTAGAAAATCCTAAAGCAGATTTAGCAGCACTTGTAGCAGCATTGGCTTTTTGACCGAACTCAAAATCTTTCTTAAGCATTTCCACAGTCGCATCGAAATCTGAAAGCTTTATTTCCATTGCAGTCTCAACCATAACAAGTTTTTGACCTGTTTTTTTCATGATAGCAGCACGAGTACCATATTTTTGGATAAACTCTTTGGATTGAGTTAACTTATTTGAAACACGTTGTGCTTCAGCCAAAGTTTTTTGAAAATCTGAAGCTAAGTTCACATATTCATCCTCAGATTTACCTTGAATACCTTTTTCCTTCAAAATGTCATCCATTTGACTTTTTATACCCTCAGATTTGCCTTGAAGCCTCAAAATTGCAGTTTGTCCCGTGTTGGCATCATTTTCAGCTCTTGAAGCTTCAACTTCCATATCATTTTTCAGTTGAGCAACATTGCTTTTGGCAATACGAAAAACGTTCTGGTTTTGAATAAGTTTAACACGTTCTAAAGCCAATTGGTCAAAAGGCTTATATTTAATCAGGCTTTTATGACCCAATCTTACACCAGCACGGATAACTTTTATAATCAGTGGGGCAAACAAGACCAAAGCGACAATACCAATACCAGTTGCGGCAATAGCTAAAAGTTGCCCTAGAGCTAAAAAGACTGTAGGTAATACATAAACCCAAAGGGCCCATCCTATAGCTCCAAATACTGCGAGTTTTACAAAATTAAAAGCACCCTTTTCGCCTTTTCTAAAACTATCGATTTGAGTAGCAACTTGGGTTTGGTCCAAATTTTTAAGGAAAGGTAATTCATTAAGATTCGCCTGAAGCGTTGACATTTTTGATTGTGTTTTCATATTATTTAATGTTAGAAATTATTCCGTTTTTTACTAGTTGAATTGAATTTGTTATTTGAGATTTTGCGGCTTCGTTTGCCAAGATTTTACTATCGATGTCACTTATCATTGGACCGTACTTACCATCAATAGCACTAAGCTTATTTTTACGGTCTTGAATTTGAGTTCTTAGAGCATCCAATTGTTGCTCCATCATACTTAATTCGTTTATCAACGCTTGGTTTTCATTTGATTTTTGAAGAGTTAATTCATCTTTTCTACCGTTTCCTTTGGAAACATAATCCAAATAAACATTGTTGATTTCATTTAAATAAAAATCAGCTGTCTGGATAAGTTTATCTTTGGTTAAAGATTTATCCATCGCACTGGCCATTGTAAAGGCCATAGGATAAAGTTGTGAGTTTTCAGCACCACCCTGAGTAATCGCCTGATAGAATTCATAAAAATCATAACCATTTTGATTTAATGAAGAAAAGCCATTTTGGTATACCTCCAGTGCTTTGTCTAAATGTTCTTTGGATATGGTTCCTACATCCACAGGTGGTGGAGAAAACCCGAAATTGAACAAACCACTAGATTGTTTTCTAGGCTCAGCTTCCGAAGTAGGAAACTTAGTTGAAGGTATTTGTGGTGTTTTGCTTGGCTCATTACTGGGACTTTCGTCACTAGTAAAAAGCAGATTTTTTAAACGCATATTTGTTTTATATCTTAGTTGAAGACAAAGGTAAAAAACATTTCTGACTTTACCTAATATTTATAAATCTTTTTTCTTAATCTTTATAAACGTATGATTATAAGGGACTATATCACGAACATTATCTGGGTTGATACCTTCTTTACGTAACATCCACTCCATTTTATAAGAATCCATTGCGAATCTCTGCCAGTAACAATGTTTTACCGTATCCACCGTGTTATCTTTCATTTTTATTAAATACGAATCCGTATAAAATCTTTGTGTTCCGCAAGAAGCTAATAATAGTAAACCTATGATAAATTTTTTCATATCTATAAGTATCTCAAAATAAAAAAGCTATGTAATTTCTCACATAGCTTTTTACTTCTTAAGAATAAAGATTATCGTTTGCTTGTATCACCTACAGAGATACTTCCGATTGAAGCAGCTTTGGCTCTTTCGATACCAGCAGCACGTTCAGCATCCAATTGGTGGTAAAGTTTTGTAACTTGTTCTTCCAAGAAATTATTCTTTTCAACTAAAACACCAATTTTAGAAGAGTTTTCAGCCGCAACAGCTTTGTTTTCAGATTGGATGAAACGAAGGTCGTTTTCAAATCCTGATTTAAGTGATGCTGATACAATTTGTACTTGCTTTTTGGTTTCAGCTTCAGCGTTTTCTTTAGTCGCTTGAAGTTCAAGAGATAATTTTCTCAACTCATCTGAACTAACCGCTTCTTGTCCATTAGCTCTTAAAACGCTATTAACCACATCATTTTGATTAGATTTAATAGCTAAGTTGAATTCAACCTCAGCTTGACGAGATTTTTCTTGGTATTCGATAACCAACTCAGCAATTTGGTTTTCTTTGTTAGCTACCTGTAATGTCATTTCTTCAGCTTGTGAGACTAACTTATTTACTGTCTCAGTAGCAGAATTTAATTCTAAAACCGCTTTAGCGATTTTTTGTGCAGCTTGCCCTAATACGATTTCCGTAGATGCACTTGCTTTTCTTGTTGTTGTTGTTGTTGTTGGTGTTTTTCCAGCCATTTGTTTTTGTTTATATTTATGTTTATTTATATTCGAATTAATTATATACAAATATAGCTTATTTTTATTGAAAAGTCAACTATTTTTAATTTAATTTATCAATTAAATAACCTAATAATCAATATGTTATATAAGATATTAATAATAGTGGGGAGAGTTGGATTCGAACCAACGACCACGAGCTTAAAAGGCTTGGTGAATGCTGTAATTAACTTTATCAAATTAAATGTTACGTGCTCTACCGCTGAGCTATCTCCCCAATAAAAAAGTAGAGGTCTACATTGAATCCTCTACTTACCAGAACCGTTTGAACGCACCAATACGGATGGATTTTTCGTGGAAGAGGGTGGTTTCGAATCACCGACACCTAACTGTTCAGGCTAGTGCTCTACCTCTGAGCTACTCTTCCATTTGTGAGATTTTTTCGGCTCTCACTACCTATTTGGCCATTTAACCAAAACCAGAGGTCTACATGTTAACAATATTGCTACCAACGGATTAGCGTCCATCATATCGCTTATGAACTGTTGTTCAAACGTATCACTACGTGGGCCATAGACAACCCTTGTTTTTCAGATTCATGTGTTTTTTTACAGATATAACTTAACTCGTTTTTTAAGGTCGAGACTCCACTCTCGTTTAACCGACCTCTGATTTGCATCATATTACAAATTACTTTACAACAGTCGTTGTTGGGTGTGCCGTAATAAATCTTTTTTAAAACATTATTTTAAAGAACTTCTTTTGCAAACTTACAATTCATTTTTATAACTTGCAAGTGTTTTTTATTTTTAATCTAAATAAATTTCATAATAATTAACACAAAAAAGGTTATACTGCAAACCTATATTCATTAGGTAATCAAAAGATTTAAAATCACTCTTATCAAGAGAAGATTGTAATCTTTTGATTATTAAATTAGCAAACATTTGTAGGATTTTCCTTTTCACAGTGCAAATATACCACAACAGTTTATAAGTTGCAAGTATATTAAATTAAAAATTTATTAGATGTTAAATTTGTGGAGAAAGGGGAGCTCGAATCCCACATTGCCACCCGTCTAGATGGTGTTCTAACCCGTTAAACTATTTCCCCAAATTTGTGGATACGAAGGGAATCGAACCCTCCACTCTCTCCTTGCAAAGGAGAAACGCCAAAGCCTTGGAACATGCGTACCCAAATTTAAAAGTCCTCCCTACGGAATTCGAATCCGTGTTTCTGGCTTGAAAGGCCAGAGTCCTAGGCCGCTAGACGAAAGGAAGATAATAACACTAGGTTCAACCTAGTGTTTTGTTGTTTTTGCCGACATGATGGGAATCGAACCCACGTTTCAGTTTCACCCTACTTGCTCGATAGACAGTCGAGTACACCAGCCATTATGCGCCATGTCGGTTTAAACCAATTATCTGAATTGGTTTATTGCGGATAGTACGAGAGTCGAACTCGCTCCATACTCCGTGACAGGGAGATATCTTATCCATTTGACCTACTATCCATACGGTTTTTAATTACTGGAACCTATAACCAGATTTTCTATAATTCTTTATAGTAACGCACAAGGGAATTGAACCCTCTCTAGAATTTCTTCATCTGCCTTGAAAGAGCAGCCACTCACCAATTGTATTATGCGCCATTAAACATCCAATAAATCAAAGAACTTATACTCTTCCGAGTTTGTTGTGGACCTTCCCAGTTTCGAACTGGGCTCCCATCCTCTTCAAGGATATGCTTTCACCAGATTAGCTTAAGGTCCATTAAATAAAAAAAGCCTGACTCATTTCTGTGTCAGGCTTTTATCAATATAGTTAAACGATATGTTAACTTTCGACAATAACTGACCTTCCTAGGCTAAAATCGGCCTCGGCAGCAAATGCTTCAAAATCAAATATGTTGTTAAAAGTTATCATTGTGTTTTTGTTTTTGTTGTTTATAAATATACCCCTATTTCTAAAAGTTAAGCAAAGGTACATTTTTTTTTTTGATATGTCAAGCTTTATTTTAAATTATTTTTCACTTTATCCTCATATTTTAAAAAATCCTCGTAACTACCACCCTTTGAACCACCATGTCCATCAGCTCTAACTTGCCAATTTAAAAATTCGTAGTGTTCGTCAGATTTTTTCTCATAGTGTTCAATTTCACTTTCTTTTATAGCAAAAAAATCGTAATTCTTCGTTAAGTTTTCGAAGGTGAAATGTGACATAGCTTCTGGCCTTGTTCCATCTCTATATGTTGTTGGTTTTCTTGACCAACCACGATAACATCCATTACTTTCATCTAAATCAAAAATACTAAAATCATTAGCTCTTACTAAATATTTTGGTGTAACCATTTTTCCTAAAGACCAAATAAAAATTTATGATAGTCACCGATTATTATAATTCTAACCCAAGGATTATCCATATTCATATCAATGAATTCTGTATACTTGGCATTACCAAACTTATTCGTTATAAATTTATCAAGCTCTATAACAGCATCACCATCACCTTTATAACGTAACCCCACAAGAATATTACCACCTAGTTTTGTGTATTCATATTCAATGTCACCATCTTTAAGTAAAATGTTGTGTGTGACGTAATTGGTTATGTAACCTCTGTTTGCTGAGTATTTATACAAAATTTCCCCTTCTTTCAATTTTGGAAACCCGAATTGATATGTACCAACCATTATAGATGTCCAATTATCACCAATTTCATTGCTATATGAAACTTTTTCATGGTTATTCTTATCTAATAAGAATGCTGGTTGTTTTACTTCTATTATCATATGTTTGTTTTTTATAATGATAATAAATATTTTCCAAATAGTCAAGCTTTTGTAACGACAACGGGACTCGAACCCGTAAGAGATTAATTCTCACCTTCCCACGAAGGTTGTGTTTACCAATTTCACCATGTCGTCTGAGTTTCGGTACCAAAACTCATTTGAAGGGCGGGTGGGATTCGAACCCACAAGTGTATCTTACGTTTGCCGTAGGGTCTAAGCCTACCGACTTTTCCTTTTGTCCACCGCCCCATTTTAATTGCTACTCTGGTAGCATTAAGTACCCGATATAGGTCTTAATTGCTATTCTGGTAGCATTTAGTAGCCAAGGTCGGATTCGAACCGACACGCTGTTTAGCACCACTTTTTGAGTGTGGGGTGTCTACCAATTCCACCACTCGGCCATTTATTTGTCTTTCCAAATTGTCAAATATTAGTAGGGGTGATGGGAGTCGAACCCACACGGGAAAATCCCACAGGATTTTAAGTCCTGCATGTCTACCAATTTCATCACACCCCCATATATCGTTAAAAAACTTGTACCCCTACGTGGAATCGAACCACGTCAACTTCCATGTAAAAGAAGTGTACCACCATTATACGCTAGGGGCGTTTGTTGAAATAATGAGACTCGAACTCATGATAGCTGCCATGTTAAGACAGTGCTTTAGCCGCTAAGCTATATTCCAATATTCATTAAGTTAACTTAATCAATGTTCCATTTTCATTTGCTTTGGTTATCCACCTAATCAACTCTGAACCTCTTATTTCACTTTGAAATGTTGTAGTACCTAAATCAGATGAAAGTTTAATTGTTTTCATCGGAGAATCACTTTCAATAAATGTTGGTCCTTCTTCAATAGTTGATATTGGGAATTGATATCCTTCTCCACCTATATCAATTATATAATATAGGTTTCCATAACAGTAGTTATACAATACTGCCATTGTTTTTGACCTATATAAGTCTTTTTTTATTTCTGTTATATCAAGCATATCCATTTTCTTTTTTCCATTGTTCATGCATCAAATTTATTGTGTGGTAAGGACTACCTTGACCTTCACGGATATCTTTGAAACCGTTTTCTTTTGTTATTATAGATTCATCAGCATTTATCGCACCTTTGTATTTATCACCGTAGCTACCCTCAATTTTTTTCGTTGCTGGATTAACATCTCCCCAATTAACTCTGTGATTTCTTGGCTCGATATATTCTACATAATATTTTTTCCCAGTTTCAATATAAGTTACCGTTTCTCTACCTGTTTCATCCCTATTTACTAGGAAATTTTTTATTACATCATTCATAAAACACATTATTTAATCTTTTGTTATTTTAATTTGAGTTCGGAAGAGGAATCGAACCTCTATGAATGCTTTTGCAGAGCACCGCCTATGACCATTCAGCCACCCGAACATATTTACCATCATTTCAAAGAACCTATTCTTATACCCTTCGGGGCATTAGGCCATAAAAAAAGCCCATCTAAAAGATGGGCTTACATTATTAAAAGTTTAAAACTTCGTTAATAACCATAACCCACCCAATCTGCTACTAGCAAACATAAGACAAGGACCAAAGTTAAATTTAAAGTTTTCATTATTTTTTCGTTGTTTATAAATATACTCCTATTTCTAAAAGTTAAGCAAAGGTACTACTTTTTTTTGATATGTCAAGTTTTATTTTGATTTATTTTTTCAAAACCCCTATTGTTGTGACTTTAACAGGATAAAACACTATTTTTGTTACTTATTTTCATTATGCCATCTTGAAATTTGGTCTGAAATATATCCTATAAACTCTGGGTCTGATTTTTCGATAGCCTCTACATCTAAACGACAGCTTTCTAAAATCCGTTTAACCAGTTGTTCTAAACTAGTGATTGGGGCGAATTCTTCGTTAAATATTTTATGTAAACCATCAGATTCATCAATTAAATCATCTTTTAATAACCCAAATTCCTCCGACCTCAACAAAAATTCCTTTTCATCTTCCAAACAAAGAGCTGAAATCAAATGATGTTCTAACACAAAATGTGCTATGTTGGGGTTAATCAAACCATTTAATTTGGTTTTATCCCAGAATTTTTCAACTCTTTCTTCTTGTTTTTTTGTTAAATTTTTTATATTCATCTTATTATCATTACAACCTCAACATACTAGCAATATCAAACATATACCAATTATCATTTCTCTTTGAGAAAACAAATTTTACTATTTTTTGCTGGCCTTTGGTTAAATGTTCCCATTTCTGCTCATCGTAACACATCCATTTGTAATTGGGTGTCATTTTGCGATAATGGACCGCAACAGCACCAACATCCAATTTTTCCAAAAAAACAAGTGAGTTCCACCAATTTATAATATTTCTTCTCCTTGTTCTCAAACATGGATATTTATCTTTTAATAGAATGATTTTATTGTCATTCAATTCGTGCAATTTAGGAGCTAAAAACGCTACTGCTTCAATCATAATTCAATATATTTATTTAGTCATATGCAATATAAAAATCACCCCCCAAGTTTTGAAGGTACCACGATGGAATTCTTTCAAAGGTCACATCTTCTGGGTTATCCCTCAATTCACCTTCTTTGCTTTTCAAAACTTTAATCTTATAATACATTTTACCATCACAATGTATTGGGTATTCACAACCAACTATTATACCTATATAATCAAATTCATGTATAGTAGCCATACATCCATGTGTGGTAAAACGTATAACGGTCTTGCCTATCATAGTGAACCGAACACTAACAAATGGTTGTATAAGAGCTTTTAGTTTTTTAATCAAATATTTTTTCATAAATCAATTATATCGTTTGGTACATACAAACCCTGACTCCATTCTATGAAGATTGATTAGACCTGCGTATTCCGTATGAAACGATACACTTGTAATAATCTCAGCGGGGTTATTAGCGTGTACTTCAAAATCATTTAAAACCCTATTATGTGGTTCTGTATAAACACCCAATAACACTGGGTTGGTTTCTATGAAGAACGCTTTTTCATCTTCGCTAGAGTGAAATAAAAATACGCGCTCACACCAAATATCATTTTCAATGTCTTTATCCCTAAAAGCACTCATTTCGACAGTTTCAAAAGTTACTGTTTCTAAGTTATCAGGGACTTGTTCTTCGTTTGTCATTTTATTTTTTATTTTTGAATTTCTTAAGAGAGTTGAAAAACAGGTCTCTCATAAACCGAACTAGGAAAATATTTAGCTTGTAAATAAACAAGTGATGCTCTTTCCAATTGGTGATGACTAAGTTCATAGTTCATCACAGAAAGTCCTTCATCAAATACACGTTTAACCACATCTTTATTTTCTTCCATAAATTCCCTTGATGACATTTTATCATGAGAAATAATGGTTTTAGCGTACATAACCATCGTGCTATGAGCAAAATAAATCATCAGCCTGTATTTGGGTGAAGGGCGGTTACTAGTAACCTCTACTAAAGTTTTTTCTGTGTTCATACTTTTAATGAATTAATGTATTGACAAAGGTACAAATTTAAAATGAGAATACCTAATCACGATTTTTTCCCTCTAATACATTTTTTCCTATCTAAATATTGACCATCAATAATTGTTTTGTGCGCTGACAAACACTCATCAACATGTTTACATTCCCAAGCCTTACCTTCTGGGCGTTGAATAATCTTTTTCGTCTCTTCATAACTGTATCGACCAGCTTTATCAATTTCGGTTGTGTAACCACTACCTTTAATTCCCCACCAAAGAATGGAGTTGCCTATCCACCCGTTTTGGATGTAATATTGTTTATTTTTTTTTCCCCATTGTATTGTTATTTGTGAAATTCGTCCCACTCATCGTCCGACAAATTCATCTCTACTTTTAAATTATCAACTCCATCTTCTAAAACTGAAATTTTATAATAAACTTCTTCACTCCAATCTTCAAGTTCTAACTCAGCGTTTAACACTTTGGTTATTTTTTTATCCAATTTCTTATAAAATTCAAGTTTGGTTATCAACTGAATTAATTTCGTTTTATTCGCCTCCATGTTTTAATTTAAGTGATTCGTAATAACTTTCCCTCGTCCCAATATTGAACTCCTTTCTCTCATCATCGGTTAATTCACGTCTGTCATCACACATGGTACAGAACATAGTTGAAAATTCTCTTGGTGAGGTACTTGATAACTTATAATCATGTTTATCATCATTTAAACAATCCGCTTTTTCAGGTTCATAGTAAAATGAAATTGATGTTTCAAATATAAATCGTTTTTCACAATGTGGACAATCTATTTGGTGTTTCACACCTTCTTCATAACCAAAACCATCATCATGGTTTATATCAAGTTCTTTTTCGCAATAAGGGCATTCAATATCCGTTTTTTTGTCTTTTTGTAAAGTTACGCATAAATATTTACAATTCAAAAAAAAATAATTACTATTGTTTTATGGGATATGTATATCTTTTGTTGGAAGTTGATAAAGAAGGAAACGAACGTTATAAAATTGGTATAACCAAAAACCCAGTTATCAAACGTATAAAACAATTGCAAACAGGTAATTCAAATATCATAACACTCTTGAACTCATTTGAATCAAACCATTACCACAAGGTTGAACAATGGCTCCATAAAAAATATGCCAACCATAAAACAGAAACAAAAAACGAATGGTTCAGCTTAACCAACGAACAAGTCGGTGAATTCACCAACGTATGTGAAGATATAGAAAAAAAGGTTATTTACTTGAAGGAGAATAACCCGTTTTATTCTTAGTTAAGATAATTTTCGAAGTCGTTATAAATTTCTTCGCTTGATGTATTCAAGATATAAAATTCATAATCCTCTGCTGGTACCAAATTGTTCATAACCGATTTAAAACCAGTCAAAGCATCACCCAACTCTTTACCCTTTAAACCAAACCTTCTCATTACTTCACCACCATTAAATTTAGCTTTGATGTAAAGAGATTTGCATTCCTCATACTCCATTCTACGAATTTCCATCGTAATATTAGACTCTGGAAAAAGTTCGGCTAACATATCAATGTAAACACTCTTATCTTTTTCATAAGGGTAACGATGGTCATCATCCTTGCAATTCTTATCGATATAATCCAAGAAACTCATGTAACTCTTGCGCTTTACATCACGTTCTCTATTTATACGGTTGTTGTTCTCCAACTGAAGATATTCCCAATTGAAAAAAGGTGATTCTGATACAAAAGCGAATATCTCTTCCAAACTATTAAAACCTTCTTTCCAACGGTCATATGAAAGACCCAAGAAACCATAGATTTTATCGTAATCCTTAGATACAGTAATACGACCTATCTTAGAACCCCTAAAATAATGGTCATAAACCAACCCCTGTTGACCGTATTTTACCCCAAAACCATGTGCGATTTTCCCAAGGTAGTTCCCAAGGTCATTGTAGCTCAAATAGTTATAATTGGTGTCAAAATCTTCCTCTGAAACTGTTATAAGGTCAACCTGAAGTTCTTTGTAATCAAAGGACCAACAATTGCCGTTATGAAAAATTTCATTTGGGGCAAACACTTCAACGATATAATCTCTCATGTTGATATGAAAATTCTCTGTAGAAACCAATATATCCGCATCACCGAATGATTCTTTATCTTTATAATATAAAGGCATCTCAACACGCTTAAAAACTTGTTTAAGTGTGTTTGTTAACTCAAGACTAATAGTTTCAAATTCTTCTCTCTCGTAACGTCTTGTTACGGTATTTTTAAGTGCTAATCCTCCCATAATTTTTTATCCTCTTAAATTGGCTAATCGTATTTCAAGATTTTTAATCTGATTTACTATACCTTCTTCTATTTCTTTTATTTCTTCTTCAGCTAACAACTTTTTCTTAATAGCTTCCTTTTCAGCTAACAACTTTTTCTCAAAAGCTTCCTCTTCTGGGGACATTCTATTAACCTTAAAACCATCTAGGGTATATTCATTGCGGTCACTATCAAACACCACACGAACAAAATTTGCTCCAGAAGCTTCCAATTTCCCTATCAAACTTTTTAAGAAACTAATAGAGATTGGACGATTTTCACGATAGTCCAAATCCTTATCATCATACACGGCCCAAATATCGATAAATCCTTCGATTTCTTCTGGCGTTGCGAAAATTTGAACCTCCGACTCACACAAATTTTCTGAAGTCTCGGAACCCGTTTTCTTTCCAACTAGTTTAATTTGTAATACTTCCATTTATAAAATTTTTATGTCTGATAAGTTTTGAAAACTCTTTCTACTACCATTGGTAAACTTTACCTCATATGTTGTCCAATCCCTAGATGCTGGCCAAAAATCATTTTTTGATGTTGATGGTTCTAAATCCTGTGAATGATGTTGTTCCTCAACCGAGGCAATCTCCAATTCAACTTCAACCAAGACATCGGTCATGATTTTCATTTTTCTCCCAACTAATAAGTCTAGTACTTTCATCTGAAGTTTAATTTTTCTTTAGCAAATTTACGAAATCTTTTTGAATTTACCAAATTCATATGATAAACCCTTTTTGAATCAATCTCTGAATGTAATCAGAATGTTCAATATTCTTTTCATTGGCGTGTCCTATTGTCATATGGAGCCCCCAATATGGTCTACCAAGACCTAGTTCACTTCTTATCCCGTGTAACAACTCCCTATCTTCTTGTGGGACCTGTAACCACCAATGTTGCTTACCGAATTTCACATCCAAATCTAAAACCACTGGTATTATTTGCTTATCCCATTTATTTTTAACCAACTCCCAAGATGAATCGATTTCTTCAGCGGTTTTGGTATCGTTACAACTAAGTTCTTTCATAGAATCATTTATGAACGATATATGAGACCCACGCAAGGGTTTGTTTAACACTAAATTATAACGTCTTTGTATAAACCAAGCATAATACTCAGTGATATCACCACTAAAATTAACCATAGCCATTCTCTTCCAAGAAGATTGTGAATTATGCTTCTTGGTTCTATTTTCTGGTTCGAAAACTATCTTTCCTTGTAGTGTAATCTTAGACTCCATATAATATGAACGTGGTTTTTATTTTTTAAGTTTTTTCTAGCTTGAAATGTCTATACCCATGTGATAATTTTCACCTAAGTTATGCCCTAATGATGAAAGAATTTGAGCATTTATTTCTCTAGCCAAATCATCAGCCAGCATAGCTGTTAATTCAGCTTCAACATCGATGTTTTGGAATACACTAACATCTTGAACCATTTCTGCTGTCCAAAATCTTATACCTCTTTTTTATCTAAATAATTTCGATAAGCCCATTTAGTTAAAATATATAAACAAAAATCAGTTTCAAATGAAAAAATAGTAGGTAATTCGTTGGCTATTTCATGACCAAAAATTACCTCTTCATCAGATTTCTTGTAAAAACGCCTTTCCTTTATGAAATAGTTCTTATCAAGATAATGATTAATTTGTTTTCGCTTTTCAATTACTTCCATATCTAATGATATGGAAATTTTTGAAAAAAGTAAAGGTTTAAGCTAACCTAAACGGTTTTAAGAATTCTCTCAAGAAAACATTTTTTGCTCCACCAATTCCTTGGGCCCAGATTTGATAGTTTTTATTATTCTCCGCTTCCAAGTTTGAAATTTGTTTCAAACTAGTTTCTTCAAAACTAAACGGTAATCGTTCTGGTTTGAAATCTGGATAAGTGATTTTATCAAACACCCTTTCATCAATCAAAAACACAACAGCTGTTAGTTGGTCCCCCAAATCTGGTTCGTAGAAGTCTTGACAATGAATAAGATTTTCTTTTAACAAGGCTAGATGTTGATTAAGAGAACCTAATCTTTCTGGGTTGTTGTTGGTTGTTCCACCATTGAGAATGATAAATGTTTTATCTTTGGTGGCCCACTTATTGTAAATCCCTTCATTAAATGGTAAGTTTTTTACCGCTTGAGCATAATCAACAACAGCATGTCCGTATTGAATACCAGCATGGATTGTTCCAGATAATTGATAGGCAACTAACCCATACATTCTATATTCTAAATTGATAATGTTTTCCATATTATTTTTTAACTTGAGACAAAGGTAAGTAATTTTGTAAAGAATAATTTATTCTTTTATAGCCTTTATTATTTCAACACAAACCTCAGGTACATTAACTACTACATCCCAACGTCCACTTAATTTTGTAATTTGTTCTTGTAATTTATCTAAAAAAATTATCTGAGTTGCCTTGGTTAAATTTCGAAACTGTCTTTCAACTAAATCCCTAAATTCATCCCTTGCCTGAGACGAATTTTCGTAATGCTTAACATCTTCTATTAAATCTTCTATTAAATCTTCTAGCATGTTGTTTGTTGTTTGTTAGTTTAAATTAATTGATTGAATTATACCTTTCTAGTTTCTTCTCTTATCTTTCAATCTATTATGTGAATTAAGATTAATGATAACCCCAGTTGAAGTAAGGATAGTACCGACAATTAAAACCCCACTACCAAAGTTAAGCGTTTGTTTAGATGGTTTGAGTGAAGGAGAGTTATTGTATTCAGAAAAGATAATACCACCACCAAGAACTGATGTTAAGAAACCACTAATAATAAATCCATTACCAATGGAGTTTTGTTTTGAATACGCATTCATTCTAAGGTTAATATCCTCTATATCTCTAATTTGACTCGATTGAGCTTGAATGTTACCAATAAATAAAAGAGCAACAGTAAGTGTTAGAATCGCAATAAGGTTTTTCATGTTGTTTTTAGTTTTTAAGTTTAGACAAAGGTAAGTAAATTTTTAATACCACCAAATTTATTTTTAAAATACTTTACCTTTTCTGAATTTTCTTTATATTTATATGTATATACAACGTAAATATGAAAAAAGAAATAAAACACGATAAGTTGATGAATTTAAGAATCTCAACCGAATTATATAATTCTTACCAAGCTTATTGTAAAGATAATGGTTTGGTTATAGCTAGTAGATTAAGATATCTAATTGAAAAAGATAGCAAAGCTAAAATACAAATAAAAAAATGAAAAATTTTACAGTCTATAGTATAAGTACAAATGGTGTTGTGTTCTACATCGGTAGAACCTCAGATTTTAAAAGACGTAAATCCGAACACCTATACGAAAAAAAGAAAACCTATAAAGGTAATAAGATAAATAAATTGAAAAGGTTAGGATTACCAATCGAATTTAATATTTTACATGAAATAGATGATTTTGATTTATCTACTCAACTAGAAATTAATGAAATAAAAGAACATAGAGAACGTGGTGTTGAGCTAACCAATTTAACAAACGGTGGTGAGGGTACCATTGGTCATAAACCAATATTTACTGAAGAATGGAAAGCTAAATTAAAAGACTCAAGGAAAAAATTATTTGATAACGGTTATATCGTTGTGAATAAAGGGAAAAAGCTTGAAGAATTAATTGGGTTCGAAAGAGCAAAAGAAATAAAAGACCAAACTAGTAAAAGGGTTAGTGAAGGTATTAAAAATGGTACGATACGAACTAATAAAGGTAAAAAATTAGAAGAAATAGTTACCCATGAGAGAGCCGAAGAACTAAGAAAAATATCTTCAAAAAACGCTATAAAAAACTTTACTGGTAAAAAACAAAGTGAAAGTCATATAAACGCTAGAATATCTAGTCAAAAAAAGACAGTAGGGAACTGGAGTGAAGAAGAAAAAATAAACATGAGAAAAAGGAATAAGTTAGCTCAACTTAAATCAGTTAAACATTATTTTTTCACAATAGATAAACACTTTGAACACTACGGAACTTGGAAAAGTTTATCCCTAGCACTAAAAGAAGAACTAGGGATAAATGTAGGTGAAGGTTCATTGAGTCAATTTTATCGTGGTATATATAAATCACTTAAATGTGGAATTACTGATATTAAAGTTAACTTATCTCAATCAAATGAGATATAGTACATTGTTCTGATTTATAAACAATAAATTCATCATTAACCAAATCGGCACCACCATGAGCATACACACTATTGAAACCTTCTTTTTTCAAACCTTCATAAGTGATATTATAACAACTAGAATCGTGTTTATAAATGTTTTTTTGGTTACCTAAATGAATATCAAATAACGCTAAGAAACCCTTGTTGTCACTACCTTGAGTCCATCGAGAACCCCTAAGTGATGTGTATCCTATCGATTTTGAAGACTTTGACGCAAAATAAATTCCATCGGAAAACATAGACCCCGTGTGAATAGCACCAGATGGTCTAATTAGTAAACCAGTTTGGAGTATGTTAAACCAGTTTTCATTTCTGGACCCGTGGAAGTATAAACGCTTGTTTTTATCTACGCTTTTTTCTAAGTGTTTATTAAATCTAGCTTGGGTTTTTAGATTCACTACCTTATACACTTTTTTAAGGTTATTCTTATTAGAACCCATTAACTTGTTAATAAGTTCAAGTGTTGAACTATCGTTTTCCACTTCAACCATAAGGCCCATTTGTTCAAGTATGGTAATGCTCTTACTCTTTTTCCCTTCAGCTTTATCTTCTAGGATTTCTTTAGCCGCTTCACGTTGTTGTTTAATCAACTGTACTTGACCACCCATGGTATCCAGAGTGCTTTGTTCGTTTTCCAATAATCGTTGAGCAATTTCAAGTGTGTTGTTATCCTTTATTTCGTTGAACAAATAAGCTTTAACATCTTTCATTTGCCTTGGGATGATGGTATAAAGCCTTAAAAGCATATCATTGATATGTTTGGTATCGACACCAATTTTAATCAAACTGCTGATAGTATCAAGGACTTCTTGAGCTGCTGTAACTTGTTGTTCGGTTACCGATTCTTGTGTAACCAAGTAGTTTCTTTGAATAGATTTATTAGCGAATGCCATCAATTCATCAATAAGCTTTTTAACAACCTCATCTTTGATTGCTTCAACCTTGTTATCTTGGGGTGTAGACACGTTTTCAATAACTGTTGAAAGTAGTTCGGTTACGTCAGTATAACCTTTGGTTTTACTTACTTTTTGTTTATAAACGCTAGACCATTTTCTACTTGGTTTATATTCGGTAACCAATTTCTTACCAACCCGACCATATTGACATTTTATTCGCCCGTCTGATTCTTCTTCCATGATATACACTTTGTTGCTGTTATCGGTTTTACCGTTGTCAACACTAACATGAATCAACTTAGCGTATCTCAGCCCATTTTCTTTTGTTATCATAGATAATATAAGCGTTTAGCGTTATATTCCATAACCTCATTATTTGGTGATGGGACGTAGATTTCTCTCATTTTTTGATACATATCTTTTGGTGTATTTTGAATCGATTCAGTCAAAGCTTTTGTAAAAAGAACATTGGATTCATTTACATGACCTTCAGCGTAAGGTACTTTACAATATTCAGCTTCCATATCTTCAGATATAATCATTCCAGTATAGAATCCTTTTAACCCATATAGTTCAACGAATAAATCAGCGTTGCACCACATACAAACCAAATCTTTATCTCGTAAAAGATAAACATATGTTGGGTCAATCATATACCTACTTTTGCCTATCAAACCATGACCTGTTCCATGACCAAGCATTATTATTCTATCGTGATTACTTATCAGCTCTACCAACTTACTTTTTCTAATTAAATTATCGGTTACAATGGTCCAATCAGTTTCTATATAGACAGCATCTAAGAAGTGAGTCGTTGGGTCTTCGGGGTGTATTACTAAAGTTTTCATTTAAAATAAGTTTTTTACCAATCTCTTGTATCGTTATAGAAAAGAGTTGGGTTTTTTTCAATCCAATTCATGAACAATTCTTGAAAGTTTGGTGCCAGAATATTTCCATTGATATAGATGACGTTCTGAACGACTTCAATTTCTTGGCCAGCTTGCAAAGGCATACCTTCACCCACCTCAGCGTTATCTTTTAATTTAAGAACTCTATTTGTCATTGTTAGCAAGTATTTTTTTAATTTCATCAATTTCCATTTGCTCTTTAAGCTCTGGACTAATTAATTTATCTAACCTTGCTTCAAGAGATTCTAATTCTTTCTTTTTTGAAGAGATTTCTATCTTATCAATTCTGGTTTTAATATCTGATACCCATTGGTCAAATGTAAACCCGCACCAACTAAACTTACTAGATGTGAATAGTATCTCATTAGCTTCTTCGAAACCGTTTTGTCTCATCCATAAAAACCCTAATATTTCAACCAATTCATCAACGTCAGAACAAACTTGAATGTTTATCGTTGCGGGTAAGTATTGTGAATACCTAAAAGCGCAATTTGTTAACCAGTTTGGTTTTTCAGCTTTCGCAATTGCTGCTTTTTTTGTTTGAACTATTTGGAATAATTCTTGAACTAATTTATCTCTTTCGTTTGCCATTTTAGAAGTTTATTTTTGTCTTGTTATTTATTAATACTTTTAAATTCATTTTTTCTATTTCACCAATTGAAACGTTATTATGTGAATTGCCTTTGATTGCTTTTATGGTAAAATCACCATCAGATGTCAAAACCAACATTTTTTTCGAAATTAAATTGTATGTGTTTATTTTTGTATCTCGACTATGACCATTTCCTCCACTAATTTCGGAAGCGTAGATATCAACTATTTCATATTTACCATCACCTAAAGGTAAATAAGCTCTACCTAGTGATTGTTTTCTTCGATAATACCAATAAATAGTTGTGGGTGGAAAATAATCATTTTCAGAAATATCTAACTTAACACTGTTTATAGAGTTGCTAAAACCATTTAGTGCTTCAGCAAAGTTTGAAATAGGAGAGTCAGTTACTTTTTGAACAAAATCAGACAAACTCGGAAAAGGAATGTAGGAGTTTTTAACCTTATCTTTAAAAATATAATTTTTAGTAGTGTTAGTATTACCGTTATATGATGTACTCCAACTATATTTACCGATATAGATATATTCATCCATTCTTTTAGTCTTGTAAACACAACCTTCAACCAAATCTTTCGTACTTACTTTCCCACTTTGAAGTTCGGTGAATTTTTGAGATTCCCTATAATCAGAACTACTTGTCGGTAAAAGAACCAAATCTTTTCCATCCCAAGAATATACAAAAGTACCTTCCAACCCTTTACCCTTATAAGCGTTGCATTCTTGTAATATGAATAATAAATTGGGTATTGTTATCTCAAATTCAAAACCACGTGGGTCATAAACGCGACAATAAGTTGCCCTTTGATTCCAATTACTAGAACCCCCACCAGCTTTTTTATTTAAAACAAAACCTTCAGTTGGGATGTTTTCAAATTCTTGAACATCCATTCCTTTATCACCCGATTTCTTATACAAATCAGGAACGAAATTTTCATAATCACCAAACTTACATTCTTTCGATAAGTATTCTTCAAAACTCATTTTAGAGAATCTTAAATGATAATCGTTGGAACCACCATTATTCGATTTAAAACTATCTTGTATGGTCTGAAAATATCTTTTAAGACTTGTTAGTCGTTGGTCAAATTCAATTTGTTTAGCAGCCTCAAATTCTTCAGGGGTTAAATATTGATATCTCCAACCTTCCCAAGAAGGTTCTTTACGCCATTTTTTACCATCATGGCCAATAACATAACCTAATTTACCTGTATAAGTGTCAGTTCTTGGGTTAAAACCAACTTTAATTTTATCTGAAATAAAAAGTTTTGAATTCATTTTTTTATATTAATATAAGCTTTATTTAAAAAAAATAAAGGGTAAATACCCTTTATTTTAAACCAACTTCTTGATTTTGTCTGCTAAAGAAATACCTCTTAGCGATATCAGATACGTATTTGCCAATGTCTTTGGGTTCAAGACCAGCTTCGGTTAAAACTTCGAGTTCTTCTTTAAGAACATCGTTCATAACTAGCTTTAAATATTCACCCATTTTTTTCACATCCATGGTTCCACCATTCATGAAATCAAATTGCTTTTCAAGCATCTGGTCCAATCTCCACTCAGGACAAACCTTATTAGCTACTTCAATGCAATTGTTGATTTTTTCATCATCAACTGGCTTAAGTGTATGAACCTTTGATTTGGCTGAGTGTTTTTCACCCTTTGATTTGAAAGAAAACCTCTTCCCATCTGGAAATGTATATGAAAAGACAATCCCTTCACCAATAGTATTTTCAAAACCAAAAGCCCTAGCAACTGGACAATCATCCTCAACGGCAAGCGTCCATTCGATTAATTTATTTTGAACAAGTTGAGGCGTATTGAAGTCAATATCTATTTCAAATGTTTTAAAATCATTAATGTTATAAATTCTATTTTCTGGGCTTCTTAGATAAGAATGGTCAACCCAATAAGCTGGTTTTTCCTTTCTTTCCTCGTCTGTTTCAACATGTGGTGTTATTTTAACACCAATAATAAAGAAAGATTTAATTATATTTATTATACCAACAACTTTTTGGATATTACCACCACACCATTCTCCGTAAATTGAGATAGTATTATTCTCCATATCGATAATAGGGGATACAGTATCTTGAACCTGAGCAAACAATTCATCAAAGATTTCTTTGTTTGATTCAGCAAAGAAAGCGAACCCAGCATTATCTGATTGTGGCGTTATAATATTTTCTTTAGATTGAAACCATAAACCATCAACTGAATTAAAACAAACGCCAGCGTTGGTTCCGTGAAGTTTTACGGTACCAGTAAATTTCAAAACTGGTTTAGGTTTAGATGGGTCATAAATAGCATCACCATTATCATCTAACCCAACAAAGTTGTTTTCTCTGTTTATATTGCTAACAATATTGTTAAATTTTTCGATACTAGGAAAAGAAATAAGTTTTTTCATATTTTACGTTAAAAGTTAAAGGTTATACTTGGGGTTATGTAAGCGATTCCATCCCAATTGGTACAAGAAACACCATACCCAAATTTATTCACATTATAGGTAATCCCACCACCATATTCAATAAAATTACGTGATGAACCAAAATACCCACCATATCCAAGGATAACTGAACCACTTAATTTACCGATAGGGAAAGAAGCTGAGGTTTTTACTTCATAGAAATATTCATTGATGTTATCGGTTCTTCGACCCAAACCCTGAAGGGTTGCACGACCAAAGACAACTCCGACACCTATATTGTCATACATAACACCACCTTCAATACCAGTATATGAACTAGCTCTGAAATCAGTTGAATTGGCCATCGATAATCCATAAGATAGATAACCACTTAATTTTGTTTTTGTCGTGTCAACAGTTTGACCAAAAGATAGCGTTCCTAAGAACAATAGAATAATTGTTAAAA
>Ga0105050_10002152_pt1 | contig 28568 bp, 24 predicted proteins | sample FRY01_FD_78088 | JGI IMG/M metagenome (GOLD analysis project Ga0105050, IMG submission 78088) | Freshwater microbial communities from Lake Fryxell liftoff mats and glacier meltwater in Antarctica - FRY-01 | ecosystem: Environmental > Aquatic > Freshwater > Ice > Glacier meltwater ...
GGTTTCCGGATTTCTCTATCGCCCTGATCCCTTAAAATTCCCTGGCAAGCGCCCCATGGTCATGAACGTCCATGGTGGCCCCGAAGGACAATCGCGGCCAGGCTTCCAGGGGCGCAGCAATTACCTGCTGAACGAAATGGGTGTTGCGATCTTCTATCCTAATGTTCGCGGTTCGACCGGCTACGGCAAAAATTTTGTCGGCCTGGATAACGGACCGTTCAAGCGCGAGGACTCGGTGAAAGACATGGGCGCGTTTCTGGAAACGCTGGCGGGAGACAAGGCACTTGATGCGAGCCGCTTCGGTCTCGCGGGCGGGTCGTATGGCGGCTATATGTGTTACGCAGCGGCGGTGCAGTATAAGGATCTGTTGCGGGCCACGAACTGCATTGTTGCTATCTCCAACTTCGTCACATTTTTGGAAAACACCCAAAGCTATCGCCGCGATTTGCGCCGGGTCGAATATGGCGATGAACGCGATCCCGCGCAGCGCGCGAAGTTGCTTGAAATTTCGCCGCTGACGCGCGTTACTGAAATTACGAAGCCGATGTTTGTCGTCACCGGCGGGAATGACCCGCGTGTTCCAGCATCAGAGGCCGACCAGATCGTGAAGGCCATTCGCGACAAGGGCGGTGTTGCTTGGCACTTGCTTGGCAAAAACGAAGGTCACGGCTTCGCCAAAAAGGAAAATGTCGATTATCAATTCTGGGCGACATTGATGTTCTGGAAGCAGAATTTGCTGAATTGAGCCGTTAAATCCTCCTCATCGGTTTGTGGTGGGGAGGATTAGATCATGGCGTCATCGCAATGCCAGCGAGGCTTTCTGCTTCCATCAACAGTTCGTCATCGACAGATCCTTGCGCGACGCTCTCGCGGCCAATCATGACGAGCAAAGGCACTGCCAGCGGGCTGACACGCTCAAGGTCGACATGTAGCATCGTATCAGCGGCGCGATCCAGCAAATCGCCAAGCCGCCCAACGTCGGTTAACCGCGTCCGGGCGTCTGCCCATGCGGCCTCAAGCAGCAGATGGTCGGGTTCATATTTGCGCAGCACATCGTAGATGAGGTCGGTCGAGAAAGTCACTTGTTTGCCGGTCTTGCGCTTGCCGGGATGCTGGCGTTCGACCAAGCCGCTGATCACGGCCACTTCGCGAAAGGCGCGTTTCAACAAATAGCTTTGTTCGACCCAGTCGACAAATTCATCCGCCAATATGTCGGCGGAGAATAAGGGCGCCGGGTCCGTAATTGGTTTCAGGCTCCACACGCCAAGCGCATAATCGGTGGCAACAAATCCCATGGGCATCAGCCCCCGGCTTTCCATCCGCCGCGTAATCAACATGCCCAACGACTGGTGGGCGTTCCAGCCTTCAAACGGATAGGTCACCATATAATGGCGCTTGTCATGCGGGAATGTCTCGACCAACAATTGTCCTGGCTGCGGCATCTGGCTGCGATAGGCCTGCATCTCCAGCCACTCGCGCACTTCATCAGGAAAGCGCGCCCATCCTGCGCGTTCGGTCAGCATATGCCGCACGCGGTCTGCTAGGTGCGTGGTCAGCGGCAAGCGCGCACCCATATAGCTCGGGATATTATTGGCCTGTTTGGTGGCGGCGCGAACGATGAGATCAAGGTCCTTGATGGCCTCCACCTCAAGCGCCATGCCGGCAAAAGTAAAGGTGTTGCCCGGTGACAATGTGGAGGCAAAACCTTCCTCCACTTTGCCGAGCTTTCGGCCGTTGCGAAAGCGTACATCGAGCATCGGCGAGTCGACGATGATACCTGCATTGAACCGGTGCTGCGCGGCGAATTTGGGATGTGCCAAATGCCATTTACCATCGGGGCGCTTTACCAGTTTCTTGAACTTGTCGTACGCGCGAAGCGAATAGCCGCCAGTGGCGATGAATGCGATAACGCGCGCAAAAGTCGCTGCATCAAGGGCGGAATAGGGCAACGCCGATTGTACTTCGGACAGCAGTTCGGTTTCCTCAAAAGGTCCGGCACACGCAACGCCCATGACATGCTGGGCGAGTACGTCATAGCTTCCGGCGCGGAAATCTTCGCCGTCTCGCATGCCTTCGCTGACGGCATCAAATGCGGCCTGTGCCTCCAGATACTCAAAGCGGTTGCCGGGGACGAGGATGGCTTTTGACGGCTCGTCCATCCGGTGGTTCGAACGCCCTATACGTTGCAACAGGCGCGACGATCCTTTGGGCGCTCCCATCTGGATAACGCAATCGACATCGCCCCAATCAACGCCCAGATCAAGCGAGGCGGTGCACACCAACGCGCGCAATTTGCCGTCGGCCATCGCGCCTTCGACCTTGCGCCGCGCCTCAATTGACAGCGATCCATGGTGAATGCCGATCGCATATTTAGGTTCGTTCGCGTCCCATAATTTTTGGAAGATAAATTCAGCGAGGAAGCGCGTGTTGCAGAAAATCAGCGTAATCTTGTTACGGCCGATTTCTTCGATCAGCTGCGGTATCGCATGCTGCCCGCTGTGCCCTGCCCAAGGCACTCGGCCTTCAGGAAGAAGGATAGTCAGGTTAGGCTCCGCCGCAGCTTCGCCCTCCACCAATCGCACTTGGGCAATGTCACCATTGGGCGCCAGCCATGCGCGATAGTCGTCGGGATCAGCGACCGTTGCCGACAAGGCGACGCGCTGCATATCGGGCGCGAGTGTCTGCAGACGCGCGAGTGAAAGACTAAGCAAATCGCCGCGTTTGCCATTCGCAAAGGCATGCACTTCATCGACGATGACTCGCTTCAGCGTGGCAAACATATGTACGCTGTCCTCATGGCTGAGCAGCAGCGATAGCGATTCGGGTGTTGTCAGAAGAATGTGTGGCGGCTTGACCCGCTGGCGCGCCTTGCGGTCGGACGGCGTATCGCCCGTCCGCGCCTCAACGCGAATGGGCAGGCCCATCTCTTCGATCGGCATCAGCAGATTTCGCCGCACATCCACCGCGAGCGCCTTCAGCGGAGAAATATAGAGCGTGTGGAGGCCGCCGGTCGGATTAGCAATTAAGTCGCTCAGGCTGGGCAAAAATCCAGCCAGCGTCTTACCCGCACCCGTTGCCGCGACGAGCAACGCATGCTGTCCTTCGCCCGCCGCGTCGAGCATCTCAAACTGATGCCGCCGCGGCATCCAGCCACGCGATGCGAACCAGTCGAGGATGATTGGGGGTAACGTCACAAAGGGCTTAATGCCCGACAGTTTCCCCGCGTTCCAGCCCTGATGCCGCCAATTGTGCATCAATCTGCGCCATCAGACGGTCCAGGCCCTCTTCCGAGGACGCCTCGGCTCGCGCGACCAGAACATCCTGCGTGTTGGATGCGCGCAACAACCACCAGCCATCGGGCGTGTTCACGCGGGCACCGTCGGTGTTGTTGACGTCCGCGCCATCAGCCGAAAGCCGCGCCAACACTTCGTCGATAACAGCAAACTTGCGGCTTTCATCGACCTGAAAACGCATTTCAGGGGTGTTGATCATGTCGGGCATATCGCCGCGCAGCTGGGTGACGCTTTTGTTTAGCTTTGCCGACGCTGCCATCAGGCGGACCGCCGCGTAAATCGCGTCATCAAAACCATAATATTGATGCTTGAAGAAAATATGGCCGGACATCTCACCCGCCAAAGGTGATCCCGTTTCCTTCATTTTGGACTTAATCAGGCTGTGGCCGGTTTTCCACATCATTGGCTTGCCGCCCAATTCTCTGACGCGGTCGAACAAAGCCTGCGACGCCTTCACATCGGCGATAATCGTGGCGCCGGGCACATCGCCCAGAACGTCTTGTGCATAGATTTGAAGCAATTGGTCGCCCCAGATAACGCGACCTTCGCCGTCAATTGCGCCGATACGATCACCGTCGCCGTCGAAAGCCACTCCGAAATCGAGCTTCTTGTCTGCGACAAGCTTCTGCAAATCGACCAGATTGAATGGGTCGGTGGGATCGGGATGATGATTGGGAAACTGGCCATCCACATCCACAAATAAGAGATGATGCTCGCCGGGCAACATCTTGACCAGCTTTTCAATTGCCGGTCCCGCCGCCCCGTTGCCTGCATCCCAACCGATGCGAAATGCCTTTTGCGGCGCCGCTTCGGCAACGCGCGCAACATATTGGTCAAGGATATCCAGATGCGCACTGCTACCGTTGCCGTTCACCCAATCCCCTGCCGCCGCCATGCTGCCCAGCTTCTGGATATCCGCGCCGAAAAACGGTTTCCCCATGAGGACCATTTTGAAGCCATTATAATTGGCTGGATTATGGCTGCCGGTTATTTCGATGCCGCCGTCTACGTCGTCCAAAACAGCTTCGGCATAATATAGCATGGGCGTTGGTCCCATGCCGATACGCACAACGTCCACGCCGCTATCGTTCAGGCCACGCACCAACGCCTCTTCCAGCATGGGCGAACTCACGCGGCCGTCATAGCCCACCGCCGCTTTGTTGCCGCCAGCGCGTACTAGGCATGTGCCGAAACCCCGGCCAATGGCATAGGCATCCGCGTCGCCCAGCGTTTCGCCAATGATGCCACGAATGTCATATTCGCGCAGCGAGGTGGGGTGGAAGTTATGCGTCACAAATTGCTCCTGCATTAGGAAATAGGGTTAGCGACCCTTTTGGTCCATTTCATTTAACAAAAGGTCACGTGCCGCATTTAGTTCCCGCGCGTGATCGTCCTCTCCGCCCACATCGGGATGATGCTCGGCCATCAGAGCGCGGTGTTTTTCCCGGATGCTGGCGGCATTGTCGAAACGGGACACGCCAAGGACTAACCGCGCCTGTTCCAATGCATCGGTGTCGGCAGGTAGTTTGGCGTTTTTCAGCATCCGCCAAGACATGCCTCGATACCAGGTCGCCGCAATCGCAATTGCGATAACACCAATGAGTAAGCTGCCGCGGGCAGCCAAAAAAGCGCCGGCTATGCCAAGGAGGATCGGCGGCAACTGAGCGGACTTGAGCATGCCTTTCCACAGCGCAAAGCCAATCAAGCCAAGGATGAGGACTGCCAATAAAGCCACTAGATCAGCGCCGCTGACGGCGTTTCGGGCAAGGCAAGACCTGTTACCAACTCGCGCAATTCCTGCCGCGCAACGATATGGGCGGTGGCAAGCTGCCCCAAATGGCCCTTGTCGATGAGCGTGAGGCCAGACGGGAATAGTTCGCGATAAATGACGCGTTCGTTCAAGCCGGGGACAGACCGGAAACCAACCCGTTTCGACAATTCGGCAATCGCGTCGGTCATGCGCTGCTGATTGCGGGCTTCCATATTGTGGAGACGATTGCGAACCACGACCCAGTCAATGGTTACACCGTCGGCTTTGGCCCGCTCCTTGCGCGCCTCCCAAATCAACTCGGCGTAGAAACTGAGTTTGCGCACTTTGAAATTCTCGGCATCAACCTGTCCAATAAGGTCGAAGTCGACGAAGCTGTCGTTAATAGGCGTCACCAGTGTGTTCGCGCGCGTCGCAACAAAGCGGGCATATTTATCGTCACGGCCAGGCGTGTCAAAAATCACGAAATCATTTTCGGCGCCAAGCCGCTCGACCTGCCGTTCCAATGTTGTTTGCGAATCATGTTCGAATACCTCGAAACTTGGCATGGGCAGCGTAATCCGTCGCCGCGTTATCGTGGCCTGCCTGTTTTCAAGATAGCGAAACAAGGTCCGCTGCCGCGAATCAAGATCAATGCAGGCGACCTTCGCGCCACGCGACGCCAATGCAATCGCCACATGCACGGCCGTTGTCGATTTGCCTGTTCCGCCTTTTTCATTCGCGAAAACGATGTGATGTGCGTTGGCCATATTCCCCCAAATCTGCCCTAAAATTACAGCGCCCGACATTTGCCTTGAAATGTCGGTCCACCGTCCCGCATAGGCGGGTTCCATACAGCCATTAAACAAGGCAACAGGCACGTGCAAACCATCAATCAGCTTGACTCATTACGGCACAAGGTTTCGCAGGTGCGCGATAGCAAGGGGCGCATTGCGCTGGTGACGACCATGGGCGCGCTGCACGCGGGGCATATGGCATTGGTGGAGGCAGCGCGCAGCCATGCAGATGCCGTCGTTGTTTCGATTTTTGTAAATCCTGCCCAATTCGGACCGAATGAGGATCTTGATGCCTATCCGCGCACGCTTGAGCGCGATTCCGACATGCTCCGCGCGGCAGGCGTCGACCTGTTGTGGGCCCCAAGCCCAGAAACGGTCTATCCCGACGGCTTTGCGACCAATGTACATGTCGAGGGGCCAAGTATCGGCTATTGCGGCGGCGCGCGTCCGGGGCATTTCGATGGTGTCGCGTTGGTCGTCGCAAAACTGTTCAATCAGGTGCAACCCGACGTTGCGCTTTTTGGCGAAAAAGACTTTCAGCAGCTTGCGGTCATTCGGCAAATGGCGCGTGACTTGGATTTCGGTTTGGATATTATTGGCGTTCCGATCGTGCGCGATGCCGACGGCTTGGCGCTCTCCTCACGCAATGCTTATTTGACCGCTGCGGAACGTGGTGCCGCGTTGGCACTGCCTCGGGCCTTGACCACGGCGGCACAAAAGATTCGCGCTGGTGGCGAAATACAAGCAGCGCTTGATGCCGCCATTACGGACATATCTGCGGCCGGTTTCTCGCAGGTAGACTATTTTGCGCTCGCGGACGCCCGCACCCTTGCGCCGATGCAGACATATGACGGCCGCGAGGCCCGAATCCTTGCGGCAGCAAAGATCGGCAGAACGCGGCTGATCGATAATCTCGCGATGTAGCGGCCGATTTGCCTGCCATATCGGACACGATTTTCGCGTTTTGCGTTAACCCTTTGTTATCCATGTTCAGCGAAGTTGCACCCACACAATGGATGTGGGGCAAGAATATGGGTAACAGTTTTAAGAGTGCGCGTTTTCTCATGGAGAGCCGGATTTCAGAGGCTGCCGCTGGAGATGCGGATGCTCTGTATGATTTGGGCATGGCCTATTCGACAGGCAGTGGTGGGGTAGACGTTGACCTTATCGAGGCGCATAAATGGTTCAATCTGGCGGCCCTGAACGGTAGCGAACTGGCGATGATGTGTCGCGCGGATATCTCCGACGACATGACGGCGCGCGAGATCGCCGAAGCGCAGCGTCAGGCACGTGCATGGTTGCAGGCGACAGGTGAGCGCCGCGCCGCCTGATCAGCCGTCTGTAGAATGCACTATTCAAATTAACGCCATTTTCTCGGCATCCCGCACCGTTCTGCGGGAGGAGCGAAAACTGGCAAATGTGACCGTGTCTGAGAGCTAGCGGACGTCCACGTGGTGTGTCGTATATTGAAGTAGGAACACGCCGAGGTGTCGCCCATGTTGCCAAGGTTAAGCACCGTGCTAAAGCGTTGGACATAGGCGCGATGGTCAGGCGATTACCGCGCCGGGCACCTTCGCATTGCACACATAAGGATAGTTTTAGAGATGCCGGCACCCATACTCGTAACAGGCGCAGCCGGGTTCATTGGCCACGCCGTCGCGCACCGGCTATTGGCGCGCGGTGAACGCGTCATTGGCGTCGATATCGTCAATGACTATTATGACCCCGCCTTGAAAGAGGCGCGCCTTGCGACTTTTGCTGGCATCAACAGCTTTGCCTTTGAACGTATCGACATTGCCGACGCTGCACAAATGGCAGCGCTTGTCCGCGACAATGGCATCGTGCGCGTGGTTCACTTGGCGGCGCAGGCGGGCGTGCGCTACAGCCTTGAAAACCCCTTCGCCTCCGAACGATCAAATCTCGCCGGCCACCTGTCCGTGATGGAGGCGTGCCGCCATGCAGACGGTTTCGAGCATCTCGTCTATGCTTCATCAAGCTCAGTCTACGGTGACAAGCCGATGGGCGGTGAGGGCTTCAAGGAAGATGAGCCCGCCAACGATCCGGTATCGCTTTATGCTGCCACCAAGCGGGCGTGCGAACTGATGAGCCAGTCCTACGCCACATTATACGGCTTCCCGCAAACCGGCCTCCGTTTCTTTACGGTTTATGGACCGTGGGGACGCCCCGACATGGCGTATTTCAGCTTCACGCAGAAAATCCTGAAGGGCGAGGCCATTGAAGTCTATGGCGACGGCAAAATGGCGCGTGATTTCACCTACATTGATGACATTGTCGACGGGATCATTGGCGCGCTCGATAATCCTCCTGCGCGCGGCGACCACCGCGTGCTGAACATCGGCGACAGCCATCCCGTCGGCCTGATGGAAATGATCGAGACGCTTGAGAAAGCCATTGGGCGTGAGGCTGTAAAAATCATGCGCCCAATGCAGCCCGGTGACGTGACTGCTACCTATGCCGATATATCAAAACTGCAGGCTTTGACGGGCTATAAACCCAAGGTAATGCTGGCCGAGGGGCTCCAGAAATTTGCTGCATGGTATCGCGGATTTTATCCCGCGGCGGACTGATTACTTCGCCTGCAAGCTTGACTGCCATTCATCGAATGAGGCTGCAAGCTTGCGGCCTGCAATTTGTCGCCCTGCCTCTCGCGGAAGGCCCAGCGATGCAGACAGTGGGCCGCCAAGCAAAGCATCGCCCAGCGCCAACAGGACCATTTCGAGTGTAAGTTCATGCAGGGATACGTCGGCATGTCCCTCTTCGCCGATTTCATCGACGAGTTTGTGGATGGCCTCGACAATGGGATCGAGCGCATCTTCGTTTCCAGACAACAACATCCATGAAGCCAACGCACCAGCGCCCTCTCGGTCGAACTGGTCGAAAATCAGGTCGGCCAATTCTTGCGGGGTTACAACTCCGCCGCGCATTTGCATCACGGCCTCACCAATTTTGCTGCAGACGTTGTCGCCCATATAGCCAGCCAATTCGCGCTGCAGGCCGGATGCAGAACCAAAATGATGCAGTAAATTGGCATGCGTGCGGCCAATACGTCCCGCTACTGCCTTCAAGGTGACGGCTTGCGGACCCGATTCAAGCAATAATCCGCGCGCAGCCTCAAGTGCGGCAAGCCTGCTGGCCTCCGGACTTAGCCTGCGTGGCATGGCCGCTTCGGTGATGCTTACGACTTTTGATGCTGCCATGTTCACTGGACCCATTTTTGTTTATACAAGGCTACGCCAATTACCCGACTATTCCAACCGGATTGCAACGCCCCTGCTGCCTAATCCGCGGTCGGGCGGCCTCGCGTAACAAGGCTTCCGGCGCGTTAACCAATGACATTAAACGCAATTTTATACCGCGTGCCTATGGAAACCAATATGATCATAACGCCCATTCCGGTCGACGGTGCGACACCTGCACATGCAAAACCCTGCATTTTCCCACGCGGCTTTCGCGTTGCGCCCGGCGCAGTGGCGCAGCGCCACTGGGTACGGCAGGACCCTTACGCCACCGCATTCTTTAATGCGCTGTCAGCCGTTTTCCCACATGGCGAGACCTTTATGATTCGAAGTCTCATGCCATGGGTGGCGCGCGTGCCCGAACCGTTAAAGGCGGAAGTCGAAGCATTCATCGTGCAGGAAGCGGCGCACAGCCGTGAACATGGCACAATGAATAAATGGCTGAGTGAGGCCGGTTATGACATCGTACCGCTTGACCGGAAAATACGCGGTTTCGTTTCGTTTTTCCAAGACGCCAGTGACACGGTGAAACTCACTGCAACGATGTGCATCGAGCATTTTACAGCAATCATTGCAGCCGAAATCCTAAAAAATCCGCACCATTTGGCAGATGTCGATGATGCGATACGCGCATTATGGTTGTGGCACGCTGTCGAAGAAGTCGAGCATAAGGGCGTGGCCTTTGACGTCTGGAATTACGCAACGCGCTCGTGGAGCCCGCTGCGCCGGTATCTGTGGCGCAGCTTGTTCATGTTGGCGGTGACAACCAGCTTCTTCATCAACCGCACGCTGGGGCAGCTTGAGTTGCTGCGCCAGGACGGTTTCGGTTTCTGGCATTCTGCGCGACAGATTTTGCGCTCGGGCTTCGGCAAACACGGCGTCGGTCGGAACGTCCTGCGCCCATGGGCGTCGTTCTTCCGGCCGGGATTTCACCCATGGGATCAAGATGATCGCTTGCTGCTTGCGCAAGGGGAGGCTAGTCTCGCAATGATTACAGCCAAAAGAGCAGGCTTTAAGGCAAACGGGTCTAAATGTTTTACAATAACCGATTTACCGATTACCAAAGCGGCGTAGTTCGACTACCGCTTCTCGGCACGCGTAACAAGTTAGGTACGATAAACGGACGACTACTTAACTTGAAACTGCAGCTGTTTTGCTATAGTGATATAAAATCGACAATTTAAGTGCTAATTTACAGCAGGTTTTTTCATAAAAATGTCAAGTAAACGCAAATCGTCTGCGCATAAAATTTCGGGGCCCATTATAGCGCTCTTGTCTGCAGTAGCAGACCTTGATCGCCGCGCCAAAAAAATCATCGCATTTTCATCGGATGCGTTGATTTGCATACTCGCCGTTTGGCTGGCTTTTTCATTGCGCTTGGGCGATTGGCAATTGTGGAATGGGCCGATCCGGACGGTATTGTTCGCTTCTTTTTTAATATGGCCACCACTTTTTTTTGTTTTCGGGGTCTATCGATCGATTTTTCGTTTTGTTGGATCGGGCACGATCATCGAGCTTTCGCGCGCTATTGGTATTTTCTTAGTGGCAATGACGCTCATTTTTACGGTTGTCGGATTGGCGGGCGTCCCGCGTACAATTGGTATTCTGGTACCTATATTGTTTTTTGTGGCACTCGTCATGAGCCGAATTTTGGTGCGCTACATCATAAGTGACTTGCTAGGGCAACGCACCTTTGGTGGCGATACGAAGCGTGTACTGATTTATGGCGCAGGCAGCGCGGGACAGCAACTCGCTTTGTCCACGCGGCATTATCCGGGCATGTTTTTGCTTGGTTTCGTTGACGACGACAAACGATTGCGGGGTCAACGGCTCAACGGAAGTCCCGTCTTCCATTCAAGCGAACTTGCTGCACATGTAGAGCGCTTCCGTGCGACAGATATCTTGCTGGCGGTTCCGTCAATGAGCCGAAGCAAGCGCAAGAAAATCGTCGACGATCTCGAACAGTTCAGCGTGCACGTTCAGACCTTGCCGCAAATTCAGGACATCGTCGCCGGCAAGGTATCCATCGCCGACCTGCGTGAAGTTGAAGTCGATGATTTACTTGGCCGTGATGCGGTTACCCCCAATGCGCTGTTGATGGCACGCACGATCGTTGGAAAGACGGTCATGGTAACAGGGGCCGGAGGATCGATCGGAAGCGAGCTTTGTCGCCAAATCATGGCAATTGGGCCGCGCAAGCTGATCTTGGCCGAGATGACAGAATATGCGCTTTACAAAATCGAACAGGAAATTGCGGAAAGCATGAAGCTTGGTCAATTCAGCGGTGATATAGAAGTTGTTCCCGAACTTATAAACACCGCCGTCAGGCGCCCCGTATTATCTTTGCTCGAAACCTATCGCCCGGACACCGTTTTTCATGCTGCGGCCTACAAACATGTTCCGTTGCTGGAGCATAATCCGATTGCAGGCATGGGTAACAATATCATTTCGACGCGGAACCTTGCCGACGCTGCAGAGCAAAGTGGCGTTTCCCATTTCATTCTGATCAGCACCGATAAAGCCGTGCGCCCTACCAATGTAATGGGCGCAAGCAAGCGTGTGTGTGAGCAGATATTGCAAGCCAAAGCCAAGGCAGGGTCAAAAACCCGCTTCACCATGGTGCGTTTTGGTAACGTACTTGGATCCAGTGGCTCAGTTGTACCGCGTTTCAAGGACCAGATAGCGAGCGGCGGTCCCGTGACTTTGACGCACAAAGATATCATTCGTTACTTCATGACCATCCCGGAGGCCGCCCAGTTGGTCATTCAGGCAGGAAGCATGGCCAATGGCGGCGAGGTGTTCGTTCTGGATATGGGCAAGCCGGTCAAAATCTATGATTTGGCCCGGACGTTGATTAACCTCTCCGGACTGACTGTGCGCGATGAGTCGAACCCAGAGGGCGACATTGCGATTGAGGAAATAGGATTGCGTCCCGGCGAGAAGCTTTTCGAAGAACTGCTCATTGGCGAGAATCCTATGCCGACAAAACATGCGCGAATCATGCAGGCCATGGAAGGCCATCTGGCGTGGACCGAAATATCCGCGGCGCTTGATGCGCTGGAGGCGCATATCCACGCAGGGGACCGTATTCAGGCCATCCGGCTGCTTCGTGAACTTGTTCCCGAGTATCAGCCGGAGGCCATAGGCGAGAGCGCCGCTGCGGCTTAAGCGGCCCGCAAATCGACGGGGTAAGCGCGCGTGTTGAACGCGGCGCCCGTCCGCACCGCATTGCGCACGTCGCAGCCTTCCTCAATTACCCTGTCGTATAGCGTGCAGGTCATTGACTCGTTGCGTCCTCTGTTATGGCGCTGTGCTGATTTACCGGTATTGGTGAAGCCCAATTTGCTTAGCACTCTGCCGGAGGCGGGATTGTCGGTGAAGTGGCTTGCCAATATTCGTTTATGCCCGACGGCCTTGGCAATGTCGATCACGGCCCGGCCCGCTTCCGTCGCAAAGCCGAGACCCCAATAAGGCCGCGCGATCCAGTAGCCGAGCTCGGCTTGACCCTCATGCTCCCCAAGGCCGCACGCGCCGATCAATCGCGGCGCGCCGTCCGTGCGCAACGTTAAAAGAAAGGCCGGGAAACGTTCGTCGTGGTTTGTTGTCGCAAAACGCACCGCTTCGTCAATCGTATAAGGCCACGGCCCGCTCGCTAGATTGCGGACGATGGATTCGTCGGCAATCTGGCGATGCAATTCCTGCGCATCTTCGGGCCAGCTTGGCCGCAACAGCAATCTTTCTGTTCTGGCAAACATGATCTTCTCTCCGCTTCTGGGGGTCCTTTGCATGACAAAGAGACAGCCTTGTTACATTCAGCCCGTTTCGGGGCAGGGAACAGGGAGCAAGAGGCAAAAAGAAAGGGAGACCGGTTGACCCGTCTCCCTGTTCAAAGGTGGAAACCACCTGAGGCGATTTCCGGGTCATCCGTCTGGACAACCCGGTATCGATTGTCCTGTTTATTCGGCGGCCATCGCTGCCATATCGACCGACACATATTTGCGGCCAAGTTTTCCAGCATGGAATCGCACGCGTCCCGCAACGAGTGCGAACAGAGTGTGATCCTTACCAAGGCCAACACCCGAACCAGGATATACCTTGGTACCGCGCTGACGGATGATAATATTGCCACCAATGACGTTTTCGCCACCGAACTTCTTTACGCCAAGACGACGGCCTGCTGAATCGCGACCGTTGCGTGACGAACCACCTGCTTTTTTATGTGCCATGGTCTAAACTCCTAACTCAGAGCGTTGCCGCTCAAGCTTCCTTTGAAGCTGCAGCCTTTTTAGGCGCAGCGGCTTTCTTTGGCGCGGCTTCAGCCTTTTCGGCCTTCGGCGCAGCGGCCTTCTTATCTTCCTTGCCAACGGCGAGGATACGCAGCAGCGTCAACGACTGGCGATGACCTTGCTTGCGGCGATAGTTATGACGGCGACGCTTTTTGAAAACGATCACCTTTTCGCCACGCTCTTGCGCAATGATTTCGGCTGAAACAGTCAGGCCGCTAACGTCCTGTGCTGTGTCACCGTCACCGGCGAGCAGAATATCACCAAGCGAGATTTTGTCGCCTGCTTCACCAGACAGTTTTTCAACTGCGATTTTGTCTCCGGCGGCGACGCGATATTGCTTGCCGCCTGTGCGCACGATTGCGAACATGGCTATAACTCATCCGTTTCTACAGCTTAGCGCCTGTTAAAGCGCGGTTGCTTATGCGCGTGGTACCGGAAAGGCGAATCCAGACAGGGCCACGCAAGAAGGGGCGCAGCTAGTGCAAGGAAATGGTGATGTCAACGGATAATCCCGCGTTAAAGGCGGTTGCGCTGCTCTTGCGTGCGCAGTCGCGCGGGCTTAGACACCCCATATGTCGAAATTCTCTTCTGGAATGCCTTTACTCCTTTTTACGGCGCTGAGTGCGTGCGCCACAGCAGATGGGGAATTTCCGTCACTCGAGCGCCGGCCTTATGAATCGAACGCGCCCATAACTGTGCCGGAGAGCGCTGCGCCGACGCCGGTGATGCTATCGCCGGACCTTGCCGTCAAGGTCAGCGACTTGCTGGCGCGGCATCACGCGGCCCAAGAGAGTTTTGCACGCGGATTGAATGCAGTGCAGGCGGTCGCGCAAAGGGCGTCGGGCAGCAAAGCAGGTAGTGAAAGTTGGGTAAACGCCCATGTGCAGCTGTCCCGCCTCGACAAGGCACGAGCCGATTCGGTGGACGTGCTGCGCGACTTTGATGCGTTGGTAACGACTGAGGGATCCGCCGACGCCAGGTTGGCAACGTTGCTGGCGGAAGCCCAAATGCCAGTCGCCGCTGCGGTGGAAGCCCAGAACGCAGAAATCAACCGCCTGTCGCGTTTGATAGGGGAATAGCTATTCCTTGGGCGAATGAGGCGCAATCGCTTGCCTGATGCGCATGCATGTGCACAAAATGCCGAATGAACGGTCACAATAATCAGGCAATCTCGCAAAATCCCGACGTCCGCTTTTTGGGCAAGATGTTGGGCGATGTCATTCGCGCCTATGGCGGGGAAAAACTGTTCCGGCAGACCGAATATATAAGGTCCACCAGCGTCGACCGCTTCCGCCGAATCGAAGGCGCCGATTCGAGCGACCGGGGGCTTGGCGCCCTTGGCCTCGATGATACGCTGAGTTTTGTTCGCGGGTTCATGCTGTTTTCGCTTTTGGCCAATTTGGCGGAAGATCGCCAAGGGCTAGCGCACGAAGACGGCGCTACCGTTGCCGAGGCCTGCGACCGGTTGCGTGCCGAGGGCGTCGCTGACGATCAGATTAGGGGCATGCTCGCCGAGAGCCTGATCGTCCCCGTGCTCACCGCCCACCCGACCGAAGTCCGCCGAAAGAGCATCATAGACCACAAGAATCACATCGCGCGACTGATGGCGCTTCGTGACCAGAATCAGACGACAACCGAGGACGGTGACGACGTCGAAGCGGCGATCTATCGCCAGATCGCCTTGCTGTGGCAGACGCGTCCATTACGCCGTGAGAAGCTGTTCGTCGCGGACGAGATCGAGAATGCGCGCGCAACGATGCAGGACGTGTTTCTGACCGCCTTGCCCAAATTATATGTGGGCTGGGAAAAGGCACTGGGATGCCGGCCGCCGGGATTTGTCCGGTTGGGGACGTGGATTGGCGGCGACCGCGATGGCAATCCGTTTGTGGACGCCGATACGTTGCGGCATGCGATCGTGCGCAATGGTGGCACGGCGATCCGTCACTATCTGGAGGCTATTCACAAGCTTGGCGCAGAGATTTCCATCTCGTCATTGATGAGCCAGACGCCTGAGGCGGTCCTAAAGCTGGCTGAAAACAGCGGCGATTCAGCACCGAGCCGATCCGATGAACCTTACAGACGTGCGCTGTCGGGTATTTACGCGCGGCTTGCCGCCACGCATGTAAAACTGGTGGGCGATCAGCCGCCGCGTCCCTCGCGTCTTGCAGGTGAGCCCTATGTCGGGCCTGATGCGCTGCGCAAAGATCTCGTCACGGTGGCTGCGGGCCTCGCCAGCGATGGCGATGGCGCTTTGGCAAGCGGCGGGGCGTTGGCGCGGCTCATCCGCTCTGTCGAGATATTCGGGTTCCATCTGGCGACCCTTGATTTGCGACAAAACAGCGACGTGCATGAGCGCGTCATGACCGAGTTGTTCAAAACCGCTGGGGTTACACCCGACTATATGGCGCTTGACGAGGACGGGCGTGTGGCGCTCTTGATATCCGAACTGTCGCACAATCGACCGCTTGCGGGAGAATGGACAGAATATGGCGCCGAGGCCGCGAAGGAACTTGCGATCATCCGCGCTGCTGCCAAAGCGCAGGCGGAATTCGGACGTCAGGCCATCACCACCTACAATATCAGCAAAACGACTAGCGTGTCGGACATGCTGGAGGTTTATGTTCTGCTGAAACAAGCAGGTCTGTACCGGGTTGCGGAGGACGGAACGCCCAGTGCCAGCATCATGTCGGTGCCCTTGTTTGAAACCATTGCCGACCTTCAAGCTGCGCCCGATACGATGCGGGCATTTTTTGACATTCCATTGATGCGAGCGCTGTCGCGGCAACGCCAACATCAGGAGGTGATGATCGGCTATTCTGACTCCAACAAAGATGGCGGCTACCTCACATCCACGTGGGAGCTTTATGAAGCGTCGCGTGCACTTGCCTCTGTGTTTGCCGAAGCCGGCGTTGCCATGCAGTTGTTCCATGGTCGTGGCGGTGCGGTCGGGCGCGGCGGGGGCTCCGCATTTGGTGCGATCCGGGCACAGCCAAAGGGCACCGTGCAGGGACGGATCCGGATTACCGAACAGGGCGAGGTTATTGCCGCCAAATATGGCAGCGTCGACAATGCCGTGACCAGCCTTGAGACCATGGCCTCGGCAACTTTGCTCGCGACCCTGTCGAGCGACCCGATCGCGGAGAAAGACGAGGCGCGTTTCAAGGCGGCCATGGCAGAGCTGTCGCAAAGTGCTTTCCGGCATTATCGCGGTTTGGTGTACGAAACCGAGGGCTTCCGCTCCTTCTTCCGGCAGATGACGCCCATCAACGAAATCGCCACGCTGAAGATCGGGTCGCGGCCGTCCAGTCGAACAACCTCGGACGCGATTGAGGACTTACGGGCTATCCCGTGGGTGTTCAGCTGGGCCCAAGCGCGGGTGATGCTGCCCGGTTGGTTCGGCGCCGGGCAGGCACTAGCGGATTTTGCGGATAAGGGCCTGTTGCGCGCGATGGCCGGCGAATGGTCCTATTTTCAGACGATTTTGGCAAATATGGAAATGGTTTTGGCTAAGTCGGATATGGGTATCGCCGCCCATTATGCGGGCTTGGTCGAGGATCAGGCGCTCTCGGGTGATTTGTTCGGACGTATCAAGGACGGCTGGCACGCGTCACGCGACAGTTTGCTCGACGCAACCGGACAAAGCCATCTGCTGGAGGCGAATCCTGCACTGCACCAATCGATCCGGTTGCGTCTGCCTTACATCGAGCCACTCAACCTGCTTCAAATCGAACTCATGAAGCGCCACCGCGCTGGCGAGGCTGACGAACGGATCGGCGAGGGCATTCAGCTAACGATCAACGCTATAGCGACGGCTTTACGGAATAGCGGGTAACGCGCTTCGACAAATGCCGCTGGGATTTCGACAAGGGGCAATGATAGCTCTTCCCGTCGGATGGTTCGCTGATACACCGCACCCAGAGTTACATCTGGAGAGAGTATATGCGCCACAATAAAGCAGCGATTTCAATTCTAGCCCTCGCATTGGCGAACGTTAGCGTTCCATCCATAGCGCAAACCGCGACGCGTTCTGCGGCTACCGAGGTGGACCAGAACGCAGCGATAACGGAATTCTTCGCAGAATATGATGCACAGCAGTTGGCGCTTTCGCCCCTTGGCAAATCCTATCGCGGGATCAAGGACAGCGATTATGGCAAATGGGACGATGGATCCGACGCAGCCGAAGCGCGGAATTATAATGCTGAACGTTCGGCGCTCAAGGAGATGAAGGCGCGTTTCGATCCTGCCAAGCTCAGCAGCGAAAACCAACTCTCGTACCGCTTGTTCGAAAAGCGCGCCGCGCGCAGCGAGGGCGCATATAAATATAATGACTATGGCTATGTCTTCGATCAAATGAACGGCGCACAGAGCCAGATCCCCGCCTTTCTCATCAACATTCACCGCATCGATACCAAATCTGACGCGCGCGCGTATGTGAACCGGCTCTACGGCATTGGCCCCGCCATGACAGAGGCCGTCGGCCAAGCCAAAACGGGTGCCGCAAAAGGTATTATGCCACCGAAATGGGTCTATCCGTACGTCATCGCCGATTCGCGCAACGTCATCACCGGTGCGCCCTTCAACGATGGCCCCGACGCCCCGTTATATGCTGATTTTAAGAGCAAGGTTGCCAAGCTTGCCATCAGCCAGACCGAAAAAGACCTCTTGATTGCCGATGCGGCGCAAGCGCTGAACGCTTCGGTTAAGCCCGCGTATGAGGCGTTGATCGCGGAAATGACTGCGCAGGAGAAAGTTGCCGGCACCGACGATGGCATTTGGCGCTTCCCCGACGGCGCGGGCTATTATGCCGAGCGGCTGTCTAACTACACCACGACCAATATGACGCCGGATCAGATCCATAATTTGGGTTTGGCGCAAGTCGCGCGTATCCACAGGGAAATGGGCGTTGTTCAGAAGAAGATGGGCGTGAAGGGCGACCTTCAGGCCTTCTTCCAATACATGCGCACGGAACCCAAATTTTACGCGCCTGAGACGGCCGAGGGTCGCGCGCTTTATTTGTCTGAAACGCAAAAGGCGCAGGACGCTATCACGCCGTTATTGCCCCAATGGTTTGGGACACTGCCGAAGGCTCCATTAGTTGTGAAGCCAGTTGAGGCATTCCGCGAGAAATCGGCAGGCAAGGCTTTTTACCAGCGCCCAGCACCCGATGGCTCGCGGCCAGGAACCTATTACGCCAATCTTTACAAGATGGCTGATATGCCGCTGACTGAAGTCGAGGCGTTGTTCTACCATGAGGGCATACCCGGCCACCATTTGCAGCTGGCGATCCAGACAGAACTGAAAGACGTGCCGGCATTCCGCAAATTTGGCGGCGTGACCGCCTACTCTGAAGGCTGGGGGCTGTATTCGGAAAAGCTGGCCAAAGACATGGGGCTTTACACCGATCCGGCGCGCGATTTCGGACGGCTGCAGCTTGAACTCCACCGCGCCATCCGGCTGGTGGTCGACAGCGGCCTGCACCACAAACGCTGGACGCGCGAGCGGGCGATTAAATATGTCGAAGATAACAGTGCAGACGCCCCGGGCGGTATTGTGAAGGCCATTGAGCGTTACATTATCTACCCCGGCCAAGCGACGGCATATATGGTCGGCCGCCTGAAAATCAGCGAATTGCGCGACAAGGCGCAAAAGGCACTGGGCAAGAAATTTGACGTGCGCGGCTTCCACGACACAGTGCTGAAATCCGGCCCCGTTCCGTTGGATGTGCTTGAAGAGCAAGTCGACAGCTGGATCGCGACGCGGAAGTAGGATGCTATCTCACAGGCGGGGACCATTTCGTTCCCGCCTGCGTTGCCCGGCCGGATAGCGTCACCTAATTTCGAGGACGCGCCGCGCCCATTTGCATTTCATTAACCATTATTCGTCATTCCTTGCGGGGTATTAAACCCGGGAGGTAGGATGAGCTTCGCATTTAAAGACATCGCCGCAGTGGACCAAGTTGCTGCGAGCACGCCTGACGTCACGATCGTAATGCCTTGCCTGAATGAAATGCAAAGCTTGCCGCATTGCATGGCCAATGCCCTCGACGCGCTGTCACTCCTGCGAACCGAACTGGGTTTGTCGGGCGAGATTTTGATTGCTGACAATGGCTCGACCGACGGTAGCCAGGCATTGGCTGCGGAACTAGGCGGACGGGTAGTTACCGTAAATGAGAGAGGCTACGGCGCTGCCTTAATTGGGGGATGCCAAGCGGCTCAAGGCCAATACATCATGATGGGCGACTGCGATGGAAGTTATAACTTCACCGAAGGCGTCGCTATGGTTGCAGAACTGCAGAAGGGCTATGACTTGTGCATGGGCAACCGTTTCCGCGGTGGCATCGCCCCCGGCGCAATGCCTTGGAAAAACCGGTACATCGGAAATCCGGCTCTCACGGGCATATTAAATATTTTCTTCAAGACAGGAATGCGGGACGCGCATTGCGGCCTGCGGGCAATCCGCAAAAACGCCTTTGATCGATTAAACCTTTCAGGAAGCGGCATGGAATTCGCGAGCGAAATGGTGATCAAGGCCGCGCTATTGAAATTGAAGATGAGCGAGGTTCCGGCGACACTGTCGCCAGACATCCGGAATCGCGCCCCGCATTTGCGCCCGTGGCGTGATGGGTGGAGGCATTTGCGTTATCTCTTTATGCTGAGCCCGACTTGGGTGTTCGGCTTTCCGGGACTCGCCGCGATCGGTTCGGGCACTGCCATCTTGCTGGTCGCTGCCCTCCATGCGTTCGGCTTGCTCGCCCCGATCCCGTTCGGCGAAAGCTGGATTGTGATCGGAGCGCTTCTGTTCGCGGTCGGCCACATGGCGACCATGATGAGCGTTGTGTCGCACCTCTACGGCGTCCGGTCGGGCTTCCGCTCGCAAAAGTCATGGCTCATGCGGTTTCGCAAGGTGCTATCGCTAGAGGGGTTTGTGATCGGCGGTGTTGCACTGATGGCGGCCGCGGTCGCTGCGATGATCGGAGTGGCCGCATTCTGGGGCATGGGCAGTTTCTCCGCCCTGCCTTCGATCTTACCCGTCGCGCTGGCGAGTGTCGCGGGTACGGTCGGACTGCAGACGGTGTTCGGCGGGTTCCTATTCGCCGTCATCATGGGCAACGACGCCGACTTTCTACCGCGCGCCCCGGCAAGCCAAACAGGGCGAGCCGAGCCGTCATGAGCCATTTGCCGTCTTTCATCCGGATAATCCCGCGCTACACGGTGGTGGCGCTGGCGCTGGCGGGATTGCACAATGCGACCTTGATAGCGGCCGATGCCAGTGGCGCGCATTTCATTGTCGCGCAGGCGATCAGTGCTGCGATCCTGCTACCCACTGGTTTTCTGGCAATGGCCCGGTTCTCCTACGCGGTCCAAGCCAGCTGGTGCGGTTTCGCGCGCTACAGCGCCGCGCTGATCACGAATTTCCCGGTCGCGATTGCCGCGCTTTGGCTGCTGATCGAAGGGCTGACCTTACCAATGTGGCTGGCCGCTCCGATCTCGACAGCGATATTATTCATCTGGAATTTCCTGACCAGCACCTGGGCACTCCTGCCGTCAAAACAGCGGGTAGAAAGTTGTACGCCATGACCGCTCCAATCCGCATCGGCGTTATCGGGCTCGGCTGGGTAGGCACGGCTCGCCACATCCCAACGCTTTCAGCGCTGCCCGGCTTCGAATTGGTCGGCATTGCCGATCGCAAGTCCGAGCGCGTCAATGCCGCTCGCATCAAGGGAGTGCGCCGCGCGACTGGCACCAAACTGGCCGAAATCGGCTGGATCGACGAAGTCGAGGCGATTTCGGTCGCCACAGCGCCGTTTGCCCACCGCGACCTGGTGTGTGAAGCGCTCGAACGCGGGTTGCATGTCATTACCGAAAAGCCCTTTGCGATGAATGTCGCGGAGGGCCAGGAAATGGTCGCTTCCGCCGACAGGGCGCAACGCATGCTTGGGGTGGTTCACAACTTCCAGTTCGCCAGGTCGATGCATCGACTGCGAGCGGACCTCGCATCGGGTCGCCTAGGCAAGATTTGCGGACTGCGGGCGATTCAGCTTGGTAACCCCGCACGGCGTCTGCCGAGCTGGTACCAAGACCTGCCGCTGGGCCTGTTCTACGACGAGAGTCCCCACTTGCTCTACCTGCTCGGCAGCGTGGCCGGACCTCTGGAACTGGCGAAATCTGTCGTAGCGAAAAGCCGTCACGGGTCGACCACACCGGCCCAGGTCGATGCCTGGTTTACCGCCAAGGGCGCCGACTATCCGATCACCATGTCCTGCAATTTCGAATCGAGTCTGTCCGAATGGTATTTCACCGTCCATGGCGAAAAGGCCGTGGCGATCGTCGACGTGTTCCGTGACATTTACCTACGCCTGCCCAACGATGGCGCGCATGGCACCCGCGAGGTTATCACCAGCAGCCTCGCGACGACGGCGCAGCACTGGTGGCAGCATCTTGCCAGCGGCGTGCCGCACCTGACAGGCAAGCTCCGCTACGGCAACGATCACGTTTTCAACCGCTTCGCCGCCGGCATTCGAGGCGAACGAGAAATCGCTGCACCCGTTTCCGCAGCGGCCGCACTGCGCACGCTATCACTCCAACATATGATCATTAATCGACGCGAGGAAATTTACGCATGAAAATTGATACAGCCCTGCTCACCGATTTTGTGGCCCGTTACCCGGCGCAGCCCGCCACCGCGTTCTGGCGCGGGATCGAGATCGATGTCTTGGCTCAGGCCGATATTCCGGCCGATGGCCTAGGGCTTGATCTGGGCTGCGGCGATGGCATACTGACCGACATTCTGTTTAAGCGCATCGGCAAGACGCCGCGCCTGGTCGGCATCGACCCTGACCCGCTCGAGACAGAAGCAGCGCGAAAATTCAAATTCTACCAGCGCATCCATACCGTTTGCGGCAATGCGATCCCGGAACTCGATATGACGTTCGATTACGTCATTTCCAATTCGGTGCTCGAACACATTCCTGATCTCGAATCCGTAATAAAGGAAGTGGGCCGCGTCTTGAAACCCGGCGGGCGGTTCTACTACACCGTCCCGTGCCCGGCGTTTCACGATAACCTTTCGGGCGCCATGCTGCCCGGCGAAGATCGCGAAACCTACCTCGCCAAGCTCGACAAGCGGCTCGCGCATTTCAACTATCTGACCGAGCAGGATTGGCGGGAAATGTGCGGGCGTCACGGAATGGAAGTTGATAGGGTGACCGGCTATCTCGGGGAAAAAGCGACCAAGCGCTGGGAAACACTCTCGCGCATGACCGGCGGGATGCTCCATTTCGTCACCGGCGGGACGAAGCGCCCGATCGAGATCCAGCGCGTGCTCAAGCTGCGCGACCTGCAGAACAGTGCTGCCTTTCCGCGCAGTATCGCAAGCGTTATCTCGAAGACCATTGGCCTCGGCCTCGGCCAACAGGACGATGCGACACATGCGTCATGTCTGCTCGTAAGCGGTTATCGCCGATGCGAATCCTGACGGTTTCGGCATTTTTTGAAAAACACGGCGGCGGGGTTGAGATTGTAGCCGGTGCGCTGGCACGTTCGCTTGCGTCGCGCGGCCATGACTGCCACGTTACCGGGGCTGATTTCGATGAACTGCCGATTGATAAGTTGTTTTCGTCCGTCCCTTTTCCTGCGTACGATCCGCTAGAGCGACACACTGGCCTGCCGATGCCGATCCCCACCAAGCAAGGGCGCCGTCTGCTGGCGCGGGAAGTTGCAGCTGCGGACGCGGTGATTATCCATGACTCTCTGTATATCAGTTCAATCCTCGCTGCCCGCGCGGCGAGCAGGCTCCGCAAGCCCTGGGTTCTCATACAACATATCGGTACCATAGCTTACTCGAGCCCTGTGTTGCGCTCGGCATTAGCAGCGGCCAACTGGGCAGTGACGCGCCCGATGTTGAGCGCCGCGTCCCAATCCGTGTTCATCAGCGACGTGGTCCAGCAACACTTCAAAGATGTACGATATACGCGTGTCCCCAAGTTGATGTTTAACGGTGTCGACAAAAGTCTGTTTCGGTGCCCACAGGCAGGAGACAGAGAAGCAGCGGAAGCCGAACTGGAGTTGCAATCCCCATCCGGACTGCGATTTTTGTTTGTCGGCAGATTTGTCGAAAAGAAGGGGCTGACCGCGTTACGCGCGCTGGCAGTGCGATGCCCGCAATATGAATTTGTTTTAGTCGGTGAGGGCCCCATCGATCCTGCAAGCTGGGGTCTTCCAAACATCACGCTGCTTGGACGCCGATCACGACCGGAATTAGCGCAGTTATATCGGGCGTGCGACGGGCTCGTGTTGCCTTCTGTTGGCGAGGGTTATCCGTTAGTCGTCCAAGAGGCACTTGCAAGTGGGCTTCCGGTATATTGCGGACTTGACAGTGCGTCCGCTGACCCGGCTGCCGCACCATATCTACACGGCATTGCTGTTGATCCAACTAACCCCGGTGCAACGGCGCACCGTTTTGAGCAAGCGATTGCCGCGCACCCCCCTTTAATCGATGTCAGCGCCGCCAATTATGCGGCAGCGCGCTATGACTGGGATGCCAATGCTGCGGAAATCGAGGCCATGATCTTAGCGGCCAGTTAGCAAGCCGCGTTACGATTACACCGTTGGACGCACGCACGGCTTGTCGCGGATGCCCTCTATCAACGCATCGAATTCGGGACTGTCTTTGGGCAGATTGGCAGCAAAACCCGCGCGGTGAAAATCGTGTCGGGCTATCAGGGTCACTGTACCGCGCGCGCAGATGTCGTTTACCTGTTCCTGAGTCATGGCCCGACTTGAAAGAAGCACCGGGCGACTGTTCAACGAGGCGGGATTGCGCACTTGGTCGACGGCGTTGCTGGGTGGCTGCGTGTCGACAATCACAAAATCAGTCGATTGCCGTTCAATCAATTGTTTCAGCTGGACATAGGGGCGCGTGAACGCATGCGCAGACCATAAGAGAAAGGGTATTACCAGCACGGCCGTAGTCCCACCCAAAAACATGACCGCACCATCTGCGACATTTTCGTCGCGGTTTGCCCAGCGGACATAACCATAACCGCCAAGTAACGCGAAATTCCCAATGAACCCATGCCAATAACGGTAGCCCCATCCATGTCCCTGATATGGAAGTAAAAGGATCATGGCAGCCAGGGTTAATGCGCAACCCGCAAATAGCGGCAGCGCCTGTCCCTCGCTTGAACGAACTGCGGGCCAGGCAAAAAACAAGAGGGGTAACAGGATCAAAGGAGCCCAAGCGATAAAACGTATGAGGTTGAACATCATGAACCATGCGCCATTTGGCTCCCGTTCGGTAAATAAGGAGACCACACGCTCTAAAATGAAACCTGTAACGCCGCCCGTCGAACCGCTCTGCGCAACGATACCATATTCGGCTGCCATCATTGACGGGTAGCTGATCCAGAAAAGCAGCCCGCCGGCATACACTGCCGAATATGCTGCAAAAAGCGCCCAACGTCGTTGTGCCAAAAGAGTTAGGATGAATGGGCCTGCAAATAATGGGTGAAACACAATCTGGTGTAACCCTATCGCCCACGCTCCGATCATCATGGCGAGCATGTGTTGCCACCACTTGCCGCGCAGAAACAGCGCGAGCCAGACGAGGTTGAGTGCCAAATGCGCCGTCATGGCATAGGTTGTCATTGCAGTGACCAACATCTGCGAGGACAGGACATAGGCTGCAAGCGCAACCCAGACCACACGCGGCGTATCTTTGAAAAGGCGCTGCGCAACATCATGCAGCGCAATGAGACCGATGGCAGCCAAGAGGGGGTTCATAAGCGCGGGATCGGCGACGGCATCGAACATAGATCGCATCATTGCATTGCCGGGCATGTAGGACGAAATGAGCAAAGCATTGTCCGGCACATCCAGCAGAAACGCGGGCACTAAGGCCTCAGCATATCCTTTCCATAGGGTGGGCAACCGAGCAGCCAGTTCGCCGCCCGCAAACACGCCGGCATCAAAAACCACCATATGCTCGTCCCGCGTTAGCGGGTAATCGAACATCACCACATAAGTGCCAAGCCACAGTGCGAGCGCCAAAATTACAGCAAGGGTCGAGATCGCAAGGCGCGACGGCGCAATTTCGGGGATTTTGACGCGCGGCAGCCAAATGGCGGAGAGCGCCAAAGCTATGCAGAATACGCACGCGACAACTAAATCTTGCGTGCGAAAATAAGCTACCGACAAAATTTCTGACTTAGGGAGCCAGAGAATCCCCATTCCGGCAATAACCCCGGCCAATATCCGCAGAAAAATAGCATCCGTGATTTTTGCCGACCAATTCATTGCTGCGCCTTATAAAACTTGCCTCATTTGGTCATAAGACGAACGTGTTAACCAAGAATGGATTTGGCAGGATTATTCGGCTGGCGGTATTTGTCGAATGCCCCGCTTAGTCAGGCAGTTCATTTTCACCCACCACCTTCACGCCAAAGTCGAAGTGGATACGTACCCATACGCCCAGTTGGGGCTTGTTATCTATGCGTGGGGGTTTGACGAGGAACTGCCATGCGGCGAGACGAAGGGCTTTGGCGAGGCCAGTGCCGCGCGGGTTTTCACCGATAATCTGGCAGTTTTCGACTCGGTTGTGCTCGGCCATGAGGCACGCGATGTCCGCCGACGCGCCCGGGGGAATGCGCCTGAGCGCGGCAAGATAAGGCGACAGTTCGCTTTCGTAAGGTTCGCGCAGCCAGGCGACAGGATATAATTGCGCGCCGCCCGGTCCAAGGCCCGGTCCCATCATGCCCTTGGAACCTTGCCCCGCGCCCTTATTGTCTCCGGCTCCGCCGCCGCCCGCAGGTAGCTTCGACAAATCCATGGCGTCAAACTCGCTTTTGCGCACCTTTATGAAATCAGGGTTTGGCGGTGGCGCTTGGACTGGATTGATTGGGGGTAGCAGCGCCTTTGGAATGGGCGGCGAAAGTTGCGGCGGTTGTTTCTGGGTAACGGGCGTTTTGGTTTCGCTTCGATCCGATGCGTCAGATGCTGACTCAGCCTCCAGCGAGAATGTGCTGAGCCCGCGCTTCCCGGCGGCAGGGCCACCCGCCCGCATGCTGAGACTTAAAATAGCGATTATGATGAGCGCTTCAAGCAGCAGGGCGATGGCAAAGCCCGCGCCCCGCCGCCGCAACGATTCATGGTCCCAATCTGTCTGTTCTGAATAGGCCATGCGAGCAGGACGCACCTTTAGTGCGGTATGCGGCGCTTGCAATGCGCGATTATAGCGGCGTGAACCGGACCTTCAAGCCATCCTTGGGCTTAGGGATAGGCCATGGCTGCCATTCGGGCGCATAGCCGTCCGCAATTTCGACGCGAACCGACGTCAGCAAGTGATGCATGAACAGCTTGGTTTGCATGTAGGCAAAATGCAGTCCGAGGCACATGTGTGCACCGCCACCAAAGGGAACCCACGCATATTTGTGCCGCGCCTTCACCTTGTCGGGCGTAAAGCGCATGGGGTCGAACGTCTCGGGGTTCTCCCAATATTCGGGCATCATGTGCACATAGGACGGGCTGATGCTGACCGCCGTGCCCTTCGGGATGTGATAGCCCATAAACTCGAAGTCCTTGAGCGCGCGGCGGGGAATGGACGGCACCGGCGAAATCATCCGCAACGATTCTTTAAATGCATATTCGGTCAGCACGAACTTATCGAGGTCGGCAAAGGCAATGTCCGAACCGGCTGGCGCGATGGCGAGGCACTCTTCGCGCAATTTCTGCTGCCACTCGGGATGCTTGGCGAGATACCAAATCATCGACGTGACCGACGAGGTGATGGTGTCATGTGCGGCCATCATGAGGAAGTTCATGTGATCGATCAGTTCACCATCCGACATATATTCGCCGTCTTCGCGCTTTGATCGGCAAAACTGACTGAACATATCCTGACGGTTCTCATTACGGCGGCGTTCGGCAATTTGCGGACCGAAATAATCGATGAGATATTTGCGGCCTGCAACGCCTTTGCCCATGGAGGTAAAGGGAATCGGCGCACGGATGGGCGCGACCGATGCCTGCACCATGTCGACAAAAGCCTTGTTAATCTTGTCCGCCTCTGGGCCCAATGGAATGCCCAGGAAGCTGCTGGCCGCAACATCAAGCGTCAATTGCTTGATCGCAGGATAGAAGAGCATATCGCCGCGCCAGTTCTGCAACTGCTCGGAAAAAATGCGGTTCATGTCCTGCGTATAGGCACGCATCGGCTCCGGCTTAAACGCGATACCCAATGCGCGACGGTCCATGCGGTGATGGTCAAAATCCATCAGCATAAGCCCGCGGGGGAACAGCAAATTGAGCACTGGGCCCCAGCCCTGTTCATTTGAAAAAAGCTTTTCACGATCGAACAGCATCAATTCATTTGCCTCGGCCCCAACGAGCGAAATGGTTGGATTGCCAAAGGCGTTGGTGCGAAAAACCTTGCCATAGGTTTTGACCATATGTGCGCCATATCCAGGCGGGTCGCGCAGCACGCGGAATGTAGTGCCAATGATAGGTGGCCCATTTTCGCCGGGGATATGCGCGAGGTCGGCAATCTTTTTGCGCGGCACCCAATGCGGATTCGCAGCTTCGCTGTGGGCAAGGGCCATGGGCATCATTCCTGTTTAATTGCGCGGTTAATGTTTACTGCCATGGATGTCAGTACGGTGCAAGGGCGACCGCGTTAGAATGCTGAACGCCAGCGTACGGGTTTATTCAGCTGCAATTTAACTGAGCGATAATAAAAATTGGAACAGGCTGTTCCACGTTGGATCGGCGGACCAAGAGACGGGCATACCCGGGGTGGCGGGCACAGCCACTAAACGCTCGGGACGAGAGATTGTCCTCACGAATTCAAGTTAGAAAACGTTCTGCGGAAGTACGGATGGTTTGCCCAAGCTTCGCGTGTCAATCACGTCATCGGCGATCGGCGACATATTTTCCCCATGCCTTTGGTAGAATCGGCGCATGGAAAGCAAATAACCTTCAGGCGCGGGTAAGAAGAACAGTGGAGAGATTTAAGAGCCTGCCACCGATGATGGTTAATAATTGCTTCAGGTTTGTGCGTTTCAGGCCGTTTGCTGTTCCCCGTCAGCACCTGTGGCACAGATTTGAGGTTGTAAGTTAAGGAGGATTTGGGTCTCGTCGTAGTGACGAAGGAACGAAGATGAGACCCAAATCCTCAAAACCCAAAGCGAGTGCTGA
>Ga0105050_10002154_pt1 | contig 28560 bp, 22 predicted proteins | sample FRY01_FD_78088 | JGI IMG/M metagenome (GOLD analysis project Ga0105050, IMG submission 78088) | Freshwater microbial communities from Lake Fryxell liftoff mats and glacier meltwater in Antarctica - FRY-01 | ecosystem: Environmental > Aquatic > Freshwater > Ice > Glacier meltwater ...
CATTGGACGCAGGAGCGGATGCCTGCAAAAATCCACCGCCCTGTTCCGAGGTCGAAAGACCGAAATCGAACCTCACCCTTGACACTAAAATCCAAGCAGAACCCATTTTGAAAAATGCCAAAACCGCGAGCCGTTATTTCTGCGGACTGAAGCCGTCCGGCGTACCGACAATCGGGAGATGGTTGTAGTCGTACACAAACCACTCACCGTTTGGTGATTTGCGAAATTGCAAAATGACCCGCCTTAGAACTCGCATGCCGCGAATTTGGCCGCGTTGATCGCTGACCACGACCGTGACGGACATGTCGACCTCGGCTTCTGGTGGAACACTGCCCTCCGTGATGTCGATCGTGCGAAGCTTGTTTACCCTTGCTTCGTCAAATCGGAATCGTGACAAGTCTGATTTCGCGGCTGCGATTTTATCTCGCTGCGATGGATCGATGATCTGAACCGCACCATCGAAATCATTGTTCGCGACCGCTTCAGCGGTTCGATGGATCGCCGCGCTGATCTGCTCGCGATCGGTGACCCAATATGACGCAAGGACAAACGCGGCGGGAATCAATAACAATGAAATCAGGCCGCCGCCGAGCGCGATTTTATTGCCCGTTTGCATCCACCCAAACACAAACGCGATGACGAGAAACGCTAACAGACCTGATGAGAGAAGTGGTTGTTCGGCGAGGATGTTTTGCATCGTGATCGGCTTCGTCAATTATGTGCCCGGATAAATCCAAGAAAAGAGAAGCGTCCAGAATAAGCCGGAAATTCCCATCGCGCAGGTGAGTGGTGAGATGGTCCTCAGACCTTCCGCATCGGTCATGCCACTCATTTTACACATGATCCAGAAACCGCTGTCGTTCATCCAGGAGATCGGCTTGCTGCCAGCGCCGATCGCCATCGCAACATAGACGGGATGAAACGGCAAGTTGTTAACGTCGGCTAAGCCCTGAAGAATTCCGGCGGCGGTAATCATGGAAACGGTTGCACTTCCTTGCAATGTTCGAATCGCCGCGGTGACAAGAAACACGACCACCAACAACATGGGCCCCGAAGCATCCGACGCAAGATTGCTGACCGCAGATGCAATGCCTGCTTGTCGTAACATTACACCGAACGAACCACCCGCCGCCGTGATCAGGATGATCTGTCCGCCGCTGGCAAGAGCCCGCGTGATGGCGCCACTACGATCAAAATTGTCGGGTACGTATTTAAACAAACACAAGGCGATGGTCGCGGCCAGGGCCATCGCGACGTTCTTATCGGCAACCAATTCAAGGAAGCCTGCCACCCTTGCGTCACCGACGAATTGCAAAGCATCATTCGTTGCCCCCGTTGCTATCAATATCACCGGAACAACGATCGGTAGCAATGACAACCAAAACGGCGGTCTCCGTTGATCATCCGACAGCGTGGTGTCCGCTTCGTTTGAATCACTCAACTCTCGCAGCGGCACATCGGTAAATCGATTCAGCAATCTCGCTGCAACGAGCGAGACGGCGCTGCTGCATGACCCGATCACAAGTCCGGCGATGATCATCGTGAATAAATCAACGCCGATGATTTCAGCAACTTGAAGCGGTCCGGGCGTGGGAGGAACAAGCGAGTGCGCGATTGAACCGCCAGCCATGATGGCGAGAATATAAACGACGTAGTCTTTGCCAGTCGTCCTGCGCAATGACCTTGCAAGTGGCACCATCAGGTAAAACACTGTATCGAAGTAAACTGGAATGCTGAGAATGAAGGCACTGACGGCAAGTGCCTCCGGTGCCCGCTTCACACCACATAATTGCAGCATCTTGTCGATAATCGTTCTCGCAGCACCGCTTTCCATCACGCAAATCCCGACGATGCTGGCCAGCGCGATCATAATGCCGACTTGTCCCGCGGTTTCACCGAAGGCGGTCGCTAAACGTTCGGGACCAGATGCTTCGACGAATATATCCGCTTGCTTCGCGGTAACTTTGCCACTTATTACTTGAGCATCGATGTAATTTCGTAAAGCCTGCGTCGGCGTGAATACTGACACCAAGAACGCGGCACCCAACAACGCCAACAGCGCGTGCGTCTTGAAGTAAAGAACGGCGACAAGAATAAGAACCGCCGATGCGAGGACCAGCCACCAGATACTCACGGCTCGATACGACCAAAGCTAACCAATTCTTTGCTCTTGACCATCTCCGCAATCGTAGTGGAGAAATTGGCAAAGTGAGGCGTCTGGCGATGAGTCTCGAACGCAGCGGCGTTCGTATAAACCTCGTAAAGAAAAAAGTGATTCGGATCGGTTTCGCTGCGTCCGACATCAAACTGCAGGCAATCCGGCTCCTTCTCTTTCGAGTTGATCGCTTGCCGCGTCACGGCCGAGCAAAACGCTTCGGCGTGTTCGGGGTTGATGTGAAAGTGAACCGTCAAGACAAACATGGATGCACTTTGCGAGAGAAAAGGGGGAAAAATTAGGCTTCGCTGGTGGAGGAGGGAAGCGAACCCGCGAATGCCAAGTTTACCAACTTTAACGCATCGGCGGCACGACTTGCATCAATGACTGCGTTCACTTGCAATTCGCTCGTGTTGATCATCTGAACGTTGATACCTGCGTCGGAAAGCGTTTTGAACAGAACGGTTCCCACTTGCGTGTGGCTTCGCAGCCCGATACCGCTGACGGTGATCTTTGCGATACCCATCGCACCCTGAGCGCCGCGCATCTTGTGCTTGGCGCTAATCTGCGTCGCGACTTCGAGACTCTTTTTCAGGTCGCTCTCGGAAGTGGTGAAGCTGAGGCTTGTCGAACCATCTTCCCCATCGTATCCCTGGACAATCATGTCGACAAAGATCCCGGCACTACCAATCGTTTCAAAGACATAAGCGGCAATGCCAGGTTCATCTGGCACACCGGCAAGGGTGACGCGAGCTTGACCCGATGTGATCGAGATCGCCGTTAACGTCAATTCTTCCAATGCGTCGTCTCGCAATCGTGCAACCACTGCATCGACATCCGTGGCTTTCTCGCGGTCGGCACGAATTTGTACCCACGAACGCGAATCCGCAGGGGCAATGTCGAGTTGAAAGCCTTGGTGGACCGCTCGGAGACCCGTGAAAGCTTGCTCACGAGGCACGAGCGCCGAGATTTTGATTTCGCTGGTCGAGATCATCTGAATGTTGACGCCCGCTTCGGCAAGAGCGCGAAACATTTTTGAGGCTACACCGGTTTGTGATGCCATGCCTAGACCAACGACCGACACCTTCGATACTTCGCTGTCATGCGTAACGCCACTCGCGCCGAGAGCCGCAGCAGGTTTGGCCAACGCTTCCAGTGTGGTCGCTAGCTCACTTCCGGGAACGGTGAACGAGATGTCAGCGCGGCCTTCACTGCCAACGTTTTGAACCACCATATCAACCGCGATTTTCTTTGCCGCGATCGCTGAGAAGATGGCAAGACTGGTACCAGGAACATCGGGCACGCCGAGCACCGAAACGCGAGCTTCGTCCTTGGTTAATGTCGCGCCGCTGACAGCCGATGACTTTGATTGTGCTTCGGCGACAATCATCGAACCTTCAATGTCCGAAAAACTGCTACGCACGTGAATCGGTACGCCGAATTTCTTGGCGAACTCAATCGAGCGACTGTGCATGACGCCCGCACCGAGACTTGCCAGTTCTAGCATCTCATCGTAGCTGACCACTTCGACGCGCCGCGCTTCGGGAAGCAACCTTGGATCGGTGGTGTAGATGCCGTCGACATCGGTGTATATTTCGCAAGCATCGGCCCCCAGCACCGCCGCAAGGGCAACGGCAGTTGTATCGCTGCCACCGCGTCCTAGCGTGGTGATATTGAGGTCGTCATCAATGCCTTGAAAGCCCGCGGCGATGACAATGTTACCGGCATCAAGCAGTCGTTGAATTCGATCAGTGGCGATCGATTGGATGCGTGCTTTGGTAAAGGTATTGTCGGTGCGGATTCCGATCTGGCCACCCGTCAAGCTAACGGCTCTCGAGCCGAGTGAGTCGATCGCCATCGCAACCAATGCAACGCTGACTTGCTCACCCGTGCTGAGCAGCATGTCCATTTCACGTGCGGGAGCACTCGGGTTAATTTGATTGGCGAGATCAAGCAAAATATCCGTTTGATGGCCCATCGCGCTCACGACGACCAACACTTGATGTCCTTCACGTTGTGCGCGAATGGCTTTCCGAGCTGCTGCACGAATTTTATCAGGATCAGCAACGCTGGTGCCGCCGAACTTTTGCACGATCAATGACTTAGACGCTGACATGACAGGGACACAGGTTGTTGAAACGAGGAATGTTTGATTGAAATGATGAATGCTGATGAGCATGCAAACGATCGCAAAACTGCGACTTTAGGACTTGATGAAAAGGTCCATCAAATCCCAGCCCTTGGGGAGGTGAATGCCTGAGGCCTTCGCAGCGACTTCGTCATAGGTTCGCTGAGCATCCGGCTTGATCCCGGTTCCGGCAATGACGAAAGGGACGTCGCCGTGATTATGTTTTTTCGACTCACAGGTCGTTGGATGATCGGGTAGGACGAGGATCCGGTGATCACCGTGTTTTGCCAAAGCATCGGCTAACGGACCAACGATCAATTCATCAATCTGCTCAAGAGCCTCAATCTTCGCGTCCACTCGACCTTCATGAGAGGCTTCGTCGGGGGCTTCGATATGAACACAGACAAGATCGTATTGCTCCAGCGCTTTGCAGGCGGCTTGGCCCTTGGCAGCGTAGTCGGTATCCAAGTAACCGGTCGCGCCAGGCACTTCGATGCGCGGCCAACCGCAGAGGGCAGCGATGCCGCGAAGCAAGTCGACCGCAGTGATCATCACGCCGCGAATCCCAAATCGTGATTCAAAACTTGGCAATTTCGGCGCACCACCCAAACCCCATAACCAAAGGTTCGTCGCGGGACGCTTCCCATGTGCACGGCGTTCGATATTGATGGGATGTTCGGCAAATAACTCAAAGCTGCGGCTCATCAGCAACACGAGGAGGTCGCTACCTGGACCCCGTGGATATTGATCGTCAACCGACAGATCCGTGATGTCGTGCGGCGCACGTGAACGCGTCTCACGGGAAAATGGCGGCTTGTTCGATTCGTCGCCGCGGTAAATCAGCAGGTTCCGGTAACTGACCCCCGGAACAAACTTCAAACTGCCACGCTTGACTCCAAAGAGTTCGGCTTCGGAAACCGCATCGAGGAGAGAACTTTGTGCCGCAGCCAGCAGCTCGGTCGCTTCCGCCGTCGAGATATGATCCGCAGTAAAATCGACCATGATTTGGTCTTGGACCGTCACCAAGTTACAACGAACGGCCCAGTCGCTAGGCCCAAGCGTAACCCCCTGCGCGGCGGCTTCAAGCGGTGCCCGGCCTGTGAAGTAAATATCGGGATCGTAGCCAAGCAAGCAAAGATTAGCGACTTCTGACCCGGCCGGAAGATGAGATGGCGTGTTATTGCTACGCCCTACCATACCGCGTACGGAGAGGGCATCCATATTGGGCAGACGAGCCGACTGTAGCGGCGTTTTTCCGCCCAACGATGCAATCGGTAGGTCGGCGCAGCCGTCGGGAATAATGATCGCGTATTTCATAGTCGCGGAGAGCTTGCGGAGTCGGAGGCGAACGCTTGTGGGTCAAGAGTTTAAAGCGCAATTGCCAACTTCGGGAGCCGCCTAAAAAACGGATCAATAAAACGATTTTCCTGCCACTTGGATTGACGCCCGAATTTCCGCCGTCTAATAAACGTCCTTGTGGTACCGATCTTGCCTCTGCAACTCTTTGAGCCGTACCTGGGCGGCCTCCGGCGTCATCCTGCCATGGATGGAGACGATCTGTAGCAACGCCTGTTGGACGCTGGCAGCCATCGACTTGGCGTCCCCGCAGACGTAAAAGTGAGCGCCGGCTTCGAGCCACTCAAAGACTTCCCGGCCATGCTGGAGTAAACGGTCCTGAACGTAGATTTTCTCTTCCTGATCCCGGCTGAACGCGGTTTCCAGGCAGCAATTCCCGGTCGAATACAAAACGCCATAATTTACGGTGTCGCGGATTGCGAGCGTCTCGCGGGCTGATTTTGGGTTGATCCAGAGCGAAAGGCACTCCAATGGTGGCTTTTCATCACTTCCGAAGGCCATAATAAAAAAACCTGGCGATCGAGACCAAAGTGAATCTCAATCGCCAGGCTGTTGCTCGCGCTTCTCACGAAGTGATCGCGAGTGGGGTGGCTAATGACGTAGTCACAGCCCGCCGACTTCTACTACGGGTTACCACCCCGTTGGCAAGTACAGCAATATTCCACTTGTTCACCTCCTTTGAAAATTTAGGAAGACCAATCGGGTTCAGGTGCCAACCAGAACGAACCTAATTGGTCAGGAAGGGAATAACGCGACGCGTCATCGCGATACACTGATTTCATTATTCTTGTCTGCATCGCAATCGACAAGTGAAAAAGTTAACAAAATGTCGAGGGTTTTTTACTTTGCTTGCGTCCCCCCGGAGAGAGCTTTAGAGTCGCTCGGGGGTATGGTTCCTCACGCGGAGGGTGCATCGATCTCATAAAGCACAATGATAAGAATGTCATTTCCAGAGAATGAACTCATCGATTGACTATTGGGAGAATTGGCGCTGATGTTTCCGGTGATCGAAATCACTCTTGCTCCGCTTTTTCTCATCCAGCGATTAACGTCTTTCTCCATTTGATCTCGTTCGCTCTCGATGGTTTTAAATATTTTGATCTGTTGCATAGTCGGGATCACACATTCCGTTCAGTTGGTTTCTTGCTTTTTCATATAGACCACACGAATGATCGCGGGTGGGCTTGAGTCGATGATTTTGGCGAGAACGACGGCGCGGTCGCCACTGGCAATTCCGCTTATGTCAAATCTTTGCAATTGAACGACCGTCGGGCCTTTGGCATTATCTATCTTGAGCACCCATTCACCATTCTCTTCAACGGCTTGTCCGATGGCAAAAAGCCCGTCATGCGTTCGCTTGGAATACTTCAACCAGTTCAACGCCACCGCGGTCATTTCATTCATTAGCCCGGAAGCGACGACTTGATCGAGCATCTCCGTCGTCTCGGGTTGGGAAACGGCCTGCGGTACGTTGGCGACATTCGAGATTGACGTATAGAGAAGGGCCTTGTTTGCTTTTAATGATCCCGCGTCACCGTCCTTTGGAAATTCGGTGACTTTCCGGAGGGCTGTTTTCGCTTGTTCAACCGCCTCAACCAAAAGGGGCGAAGCAGGTGGGGCGAATGATACCGCAGGTTCCTTCACGGATTCCGGCGCTGGTTCACGAATCTCCTCGCTGGCAGGGAGGGAATCTGTTTTTCCCATTGCCAACTCTTCCGGAGAATTGGTTGACGATGGCGAGGTACTGTTTACCTTTTCAATGTCTGAGGTACTAGACTCCGCTAAGGCCGGTGACACAACTTCGGCAGGCATGGTAAGCGGTGAGGGGAGGTCGCCTGGCAGCGACTCTGGCGAAGCGCTGTCACCGGGCATCTGAATGACTGGATCGATGACGATTTTCGATGGTCCGTTTTCGTTGACGGGGTCAAGCGTTACCGACGGCGGTCTACTCACCGCCGCGTCGTCCGTCAGCAACGGAAGGTTGACGTTGACGTCGGAGGTTTCAGCCGTCTCTACCGTGGTGTTGTTAGGCGTTACGGAAGCAGTCGGGGGAGTCGAGGGATCCGTTGATTCCTGGGGCATATCAAACGTTGGCGATGGGATCGCCTCATTTGCAAATGAGTCTGCTGGCGATGGGACCTCGTCTTCGGCTAGCAAATTCGGATCGTTCCCAGGGACGTTAAAATCGTCTAGCGGCCATCCGTCTTCTGTATTCTCATCAGCCTTCGTCCAGTTAAGCTGGCGATCTGGCAATTGCATGGGGTCGCCCGCAACCGTTTTCGTTTCCGTTCCCAAAAACGGATAAAAGCCCCAGTCCGGCTTTTGACCTAACAACGTCAGCACACCACCTGCTGCTGGTATTGCCAGTAAACCCCCGGCAACGATTCCCAAGGTGGTCCTGATGGGAGAGCCTTTTTTCTTGGTTCGCGGCCTCAGTGCGACCGGAACGGCACCAAAATCTCTCGCCACAGTGGCGGACAAGGGGCGCGGAGCAACGGGGCCTTGAATGGGAGTGGGTTGTGACTCATTTTCCGAGTCGTCATAGGCACCAACTCCGGAATCAACTTCATCGGGATCGGCCCTAAACTCCAGGTCCTCTTGATACTCAGCGTCGTCGGTTGGTTCGTACTCAGCCTCATCCTCGTCCTCGTATTCATCAAAGCTTTCCACTTCGTCATTTTGGTCGCTAACCGCCAAATCTACTGTGGGCTCATCAAAACGATCGGAATCGAATACGCGATTCAAATCCTCATCTGGATTGATCACCACGGTTTGATCCACGGCAATCGTTTTGCTTGAATCAAACGCTTCTGCAACCGGTTCTTGATCGGCAAGGTCAAATCCTTTGCCATCGAACTCGCCTGGCTCAATGCGATGGATGGCAGCGTTGCTGAGCAAGCTTTCACCGCCGGACATGCCAAACGTAGACGCCGTGGGTGACGGCGATGACGGCGATGACGGCGATGACGGCGATGACGCAGGCATCAAACTGGCAACGGTGCCTGCCATGATCGATTGCAGGCTTACGGTCTCACCATCGTCGCCGATCAATTCGGCCATCGGTGGTAAGCGGTGAGACAATTCGCTGACATTAAACAATTCGCTACACCAAGGACAGCGAAGTCGAAGCCCCTGGGGAAGCGGCGAATCAGGAACGCGGAACGATTCCTCGCATCGAGGGCAGCCTACGGAGCTCATGGTCAGATCAATCATAGAATGAAAAGGGAAGGGAGGTTCGGCTTCTTCGAACGCCGCTTAGTGGGAATCATGATGCTGGTCAGAAACTTCTGGCCCGTCATGTGATTGTCCGCAGCCGAGCCCTTAGTTTGTATCACGAAATCATTCTGCCGTTTTGCGAATCATCCATAAAGCCGCTCATAACGTCCTCGCAAAGAGGCCAGCAACGGTTCGGCGGACATTTCCTGACCGGTTGCATTCTTGATTAACTCCGCACCGGTAAAATTTCGTCCATGGCGATGGATTCGTTGCCGCAGCCACTGAAGCAAGTCCGTGAAGCTACCCGAATTGATCTGTTGATTCAAATCGTTGATTTCGCTGTCGGCAGCCGCATAAAGTTGAGCCGATGCTAGATTCCCGAGCGTGTACGTCGGGAAATAACCGAACAATCCTGCGCTCCAGTGAACGTCCTGCAAGACTCCGTCGGCCGCGGAAGGCGGCTGGATGCCGAGATAACGTTCGTAGGCGTCGTTCCATGCTGATGGTAAGTCCGCAACCCCCAGACCGCCACCGACCAACGCCTTCTCCAGTTCAAAGCGGATGATAATATGGAGGTTGTAGGTCGCTTCATCCGCCTCGACGCGAATCAGGCTGGGGCGAACCGCGTTGACCGCGAAGTGCAGGTCGTCGACGGAGACACCATCAAGCGAAGCTCCCAGCAGTTTCTTAGCTTCGGGATAAAGCCATTTCCAGAACGGAAGTGAGCGACCGATTTGATTCTCCCAAAGCCTTGATTGGGATTCGTGAATGCCCAGAGACACATAAGTGCCTGGAGGCAATCCATGCCAGTCGTGTCGGAGGCCTTGGTCATACATCCCATGGCCCGCCTCATGCATCGTGCCGAACAATCCCGCGGGCAGCCAATGCTCATCGTAACGCGATAAGATTCGACAATCATCAGGACCGAGACTGGTGCAAAACGGATGTGAGGTTTCATCCAATCGGCCTCGACGAAAATCAAAGCCGATCGATTCCGCGACATAGCGGCTCAATCTTCGCTGAGCATCGATCGGAAAGTGACGCTGCAAGATGTCAATCTTTGGCTGGCGAGGTGCATCACCCAGCTTCGCGACCAACTCTACCAGCGGGTCGCGAAGTGATTCAAAGACGGCGGCCAGATCGCTGACCTTCGCTCCCGGTTCGTATTCATCCACCAGTGCTTCGTAGGCGTCTCCTCCTTCGGCCAGCAGCGTCCCGACTTCCCGCTTGAGTGCCACGATTTCCGAAAGCGCCGGAGCAAATTTTGAAAAGTCGTCCGCTTTACGCGAGGCGTCCCAAACCTGTTGGCCGCGGACGGTCGCTTTGGAAAGTCGTTCCACCAAATCAACTGGAAGTTTGCAATTTCGCTTCCAATCCCGAAGCAGCTCTCGCACCGTCGACGCCACGTCCGAGTGCGACTGTTCCGTCTCAATGAATCCTTCGAGCGATTGAAGCGATTCACCAAAGCGGGGATCCGTCAAATGCGAATGGGTCATCGCGCGCAGCGTCGAGACTTGCGTGGCTCGATATTCGCCAGCCGCAATCGGCATCCCTGTTCGTTCATCCCATTCCAAAGTGTCGGCGATGCTCTGCAGAAGCGTCGCGTGCCGAACATGATCGCAAACTTGTTGAAACAACTCAGGTTGTGGGGACATCAGCGGTCGCCTTTCCTTCCAGTTCGTGATTCAAAATTTCAAGCAAGGCTTGCAAGAAAACAACCACCATCGGTCCCACAAGGATTCCGATGGGCCCGAACACCTGGATGCCGCCAAGTACACTCAGCAGCGCCAGGAGTGGGTGAAGCTGTGATCGGCCCTGCAACACATAAACCTTAATGATATTGTCGACGGTCGAGATGATCGTGATTCCGAAAATGGCCAATCCGATCGCCGCGCCCAATCGATGTTCGACAGCAGCCAGATAGATAACACACGGCACCCAAACCGACGCCGCTCCGAGAAACGGAACCAGCGCCATGAACGTCGTCGCGATGAACAACAACACGATCAGGGGCAAGCCGGCAAACCAAAACGCGATGGCCGCTAGAATCCCTTGGGCAAGGGCGCTAAGCACGCTGGCCAGTACCACTGCGCGGCTGATTTGATCGAACTTCATCAGCAGCTTGCGTTCATATTCGTCGTCCAGAGGACTGAGTCGCATGAGGGTCAGCACCATGCTGTTTCCATCGGCAAGAAAGAAATACAGCGAAGTGGCAAGAATGATCACGCCGATGAGCGTCTGCAAGAGAAACTGCCCTGCCAACTGCGTCAGCGGAAGCACGCGGGGCTGCAGGAAATCCTGCGTCCCTTCGACCAATGCTTGGATCTCCGATGCGCTGGGGTTGAACAGCATCTTCAGCCTAGCGGTAAACGAGTTTCCCAAGATCGCGACCGTCCAATTGTTTTTGGATTCATATGCCTGTGCGAACTGGGCCTCATATGTCCGCCGAGCCCTTTCTCGCGATATCGAGTCGTCTCCATCCGCCAGTAATGCATAGCTTTGAGCACGCTCTCCCAGAACGTTCAAGGCTTCGATCAATTCAGTAAATTCATCTTCGGATGGTGTTTGCGAGTCGACTTCGCTTTGAATGAATCGCACGATATCCGTCGCCTCATTGATCCTCGCCTTCGTCGTCGCAATGGGCAAGGGTGACGCGATCACCGCAAAATCTTCGTCGAGCTGACGAAACGAATCCGATGCGGGCATATCCAGGGAAAGTCCCGTCCTGATCCGGTCGAGCGAATCCATCATCCCACCATCACGAAGCCGAAATGCAAAACTTTTTCCTTGTCCAGCAGCGATGACAATGACCAGGGCCGCAGGCATCAGGACAAGCAACAAAATTAGGCTTGTGGTCAACGCAGACGCCAATCGACGACGCCCGTGGACACGTTCCAGAATCCACTGATGCGGCGGTCGAAAGATAACCACCAACAAGGCCGCCAAAAATAACGGCACAAAGAAGTTCGCCATCACCTGATAAAACAGGACACCAATGACGACAATGGCGATGACCAACATCGAAATTGAAAAGACTTTCGCAACGGCGATGTTTCCGACCGATAATTGCGGTAACTTTGAAACCACGTCTACTTTTTTTGAGCCTTTTGCCAATCTGTTTTCCTCGCAATTCAACCATCTCGACTTTTCGGTCGCACGCAACCGCATTACGCGGGATTGCCTCGAGCGAATTCAGAAGCGGCGTAGTGTATGCCAATTGAATCCGAAATAGCACCGGCAGCGAAAGACGATATGGAAAGCAAACTTTCCGATCTTCCGTCGCCCGCCGTCCTCGCCACCAAACGACGCTGGATGCCGGTTGCGCGGTTTGCGATCGTCATCGTCGTCTTCGCGGGGCTCGCGGTGGCGGCGCAGCGCTCCATCGAGCACTGGAATTCACAGCCAGCAGCCGAGCGACTTCAACTGAACGATCTCCACGCCGGTTGGTTGCTGGTGGGAGCGGGCCTTTACGCGGTCAGCTTATTGCCCGCAGCGGTGGTCTTGTCACGAGCCCTCCGGTCGCTTGGGCTCCGCCCGCGGATGCGCATGATCATGGCCGCGCAGTTGATCGGTCATCTCGCCAAATACGTTCCCGGCAAAGCGATGGTAATCATCGTCCGAGCGGACGTGCTGAATCGGGGTGGATCCAATGTCTCTCTCCGAGCGGCGACGATCGCAATCAGTATCGAAACCTTAACGATGATTGCGACCGGGGCGACTTTCGCCGTTGTGACTTTGATGCTTGTGGATCAAACCGTTTGGGGCCTTCCCGATTGGATACGCCAGACCAGTTTGCTGATGGCGATCGCCGCCATCGTCGGAACACTTCCCTCCGTGTTGCGGCTCGTGATGTCGCGCCGCATGATCGGAGGATCCTTGCCGTTTAACTGGACGGTGAAAGATGTGATGGCGGCTTGGCTTTGGAACAGCGTCGCTTGGGTATTGATTGGCGCTTCCACCACAGCCATCGTTCTGGCCGTGCCGGAACCTATCCGCAGCGGCATGATCCCTTCGGCTTGGGGTTTGTTTGTGGTCTGCCTTGCTGCCATCGCACTCGCCTACGTGGCTGGGTTTCTGTCGCTACTACCGGGTGGCGCGGGGGTAAGAGAACTTGTCTTGACCACGCTGCTTTCACCGATCGCGGAGGAAAGTGGTGCATTTTTAATCGCGATCATTTTGCGAATGACTCACTTAACCGTCGAAGGCATCCTCGCCAGCGGAGCGTGGATCGCGTTTCGCTCATTTGGGCAGAACGCCCCTGATGTGGACGTTCCTGTCACGAGCGATTAAAGTTTATCGCTGCGACTGTGATCCTTTCCCTTCCAAGCCGACGTTGCGATTCCACCATTCGGTTCCCGCTTTCGATCGCGGCCAGATTTCATACCTTTGGTCGCGAATAAAAAACCAAGTCAATGCTCTCCATCGTGATTCCACTATTGAACGAGGAGGAGTCTCTTGAGTCTCTCACGGTCGCCATTCAGGCATCCTTGAGCAATCAATCGATGGCTTATGAGATCCTTTTCGTCGATGATGGATCCGTCGACGGATCGTGGGCCAAGATCGCATCGCTTGTGGTCGGCTCCTCGAACATTTTTGGGATTCGCTTCCGACGGAATTTCGGCAAAGCGGCAGCCTTGTCGGCAGGTTTCGAAGCCGCCCGGGGCGAGATCGTTATCACGATGGATGCGGATCTTCAAGATGATCCAAAAGAGCTCCCTCGTTTTCTCCAGAAAATGAACGAGGGTTTCGATGTCGTCAGCGGGTGGAAACGCGTTCGCCACGACCCCTGGCATAAAACGTTTCCAAGTTCCGTCTTCAACCGCATGGTTTCATGGTTAACCGGCGTCAAATTGCACGATCACAATTGCGGCTTCAAAGCCTACCGTCGGCAAATTTTTGATGAAGTGAAACTGTACGGCGAGCTTCACCGATTCATCCCCGTTCTTGCCTCAGCCCGGGGTTGGAAGATTACGGAGATTGAAGTGGAGCACCATGCGAGAACTCATGGCGTTTCGAAGTACGGGCTGTCTCGTCTGCCCAAAGGCTTTCTTGATCTGCTGACGATCTATTTTCTCACCAGTTTTTCACAGCGTCCACTTCATCTGATCGGTTCGGCAGGCCTGATCGCTTTCCTATTTGGTGGATTCGGTTTGACGTTTTTATCGATCTATTGGGTGACGAGTCGGGTGTGGGGTGATGAGCCAATCCATCTTCACAGCACCGCGATCTTTTATTTCTGCATCACCGCGATTCTGCTCGGCTCGCAATTCTTAGTCGCCGGTTTACTCGCCGAGCTAGTGACATCGATCGCGCGACAGTCCCGAGCCCCTGGTTCGGTCGCGGAAACGGCTGGCTTTCCAGATTCGAACGACAGTCTTCACAGTGAGGTAAAACTTTGAGTGACGTACCGAGTCGTTATCAGCATCTGCGAATAGAACTATCGACGATTGCCTATGTAATGATCGCGATCACCATCGGCCTTGCGGCAGGTCGCATCGCGGTGGTGAAGAGTCGCGAAGGCGATACGGCATTTTTGAGTGCGAATGATCGCAGTCGTTGGTGCACGGTCGCCTCGCTGGTCGAAGATGGCACCTATGCGATTGACCGCCAGATGGCGATCAAGGATTCCAGCGGCAAACGACGACCATGGTCGTCGATCGATCGCGTTCGGCACACCGGACCGGATGGCCTCATGCATGACTACAGCAGCAAGCCGCCGCTGTTCTCCACAATGGTCGCGGGCGTTTATTGGTTGGTCTACCAAGTCAGCCAGATGTCGCTGACCGATCAACCCATCTATGTCGCCAGGATTGTGCTCGCGCTCGTCAATCTGCCTTTGCTTTTGATCATGCTCGGATCGATTTGGCGAGTTGTTCAGGGCAGTCGTGCCTCCGATTCGGCGAAGCTTTATGCCGTGGCAATCGCATGCTTTGGCACCGCGTTATTGCCCATGGCGATCTCGCTAAACAACCATTTGCCCGCCGCGATGACCACGGCAGTGACATTGATGCTTTACCTGAGCGTCGCCGGAAAAACGGAACTTCGCGAAGTCGCGTCATCATATTTTTTAGCAGGGCTCGCCGCTTCGGCCACTGTCGCCAATGAACTTCCTGCCTTGGCGATGCTTGCCGTTTGGACGGCATTGTTCATGCGTCAACATGTGGTCGCAACGATCGCTGTTTTCTTGCCCGCTGTCGCCATCGTCGCGATCGCGTTTTTTATCTCCAATCAAATTGCTCACCAAAGTTTTCGTCCGCCCTACATGCATCGTTCGGATGGCGAGATTCTGGGAGCCTTAGAAATTAAATCCGCTCCCGACGGCCCCTCGCGAGAACAAATTTCGGACTGCATAAAAACAGAAGCCGACGTCCGCCAGAATCTCGGCACCGAGTTCAGTTTGCTGAAGACGCCGTCAGCATCAAGATGGATCTTGGAGTCTGCCGACCGCAACATCCGCTATGCCTTGGTCCAAGCGAATGCCGAAAAGGTTCAAGCGGACGCGGCAGACGCGACCACAGTACCAGCCGATCAGGGCACTTTGTCGACTTGGCAGATTCGGCAATGGGACCACTGGTACGACTACTCCGGCAGTTACTGGACAGGAAAAAAACCGGGCGTCGATGCGGGAGAGAAAAACCGGCTGCTCTATGCCTTCCATCTTCTGCTCGGTCACTACGGGCTGTTTTCACTTACACCGGTTTGGATTCTGGTGCCGATGGGACTTTGGCTGCGAATCAAGGAACTGCACGGACGGAATCACATGTTGCTAGCGGCTGGCATCGCCGCGGTGTCGCTCGTTTGCCTCGCGTTTTATATTTCACGGCCTGAAATCGATCGCAACTATGGGGGCGTAAGCAGTAGTTTTCGTTGGCTGCTGTGGTTCATGCCGCTTTGGGTTTGGGCTGCGATCCCAGCAATAACGTGGGCAATGGAGAGAGACTGGGCAAGGCGGGTAGCACTTGTTCTTTTTTTTGCCACAGTTTTCTCGATGGCCACAGCGCTCGACAATCCTTGGCAGCACCCTTGGATTTATCGGTATCTGAGTTTTTTGGGATGGATTGAGCCGTAAGGAAATCGGTAAGCTCGGCATTGATTTTCGAGATTCAAAGCAGTCATTGACGGAACCGATATTTGATGCGGCGACCATATTTCTCCGCTGATTGATTGGGCATGCGGCATGGATGCCGATTCAACCACGAAACCTCCCCGACGATTTAGCGCACTCACTGCGGCATTGATTTTTCTTGCAATGCTGGCGGCTGCATATCTGCTTGCGCCTCAGACAATTGGCGAGCAAGCTCGTCGATCTTTGTTAAGTGTGCTGCAAAAACATTACGTCGGCGTGCAAATTTCGATCGGCAGCGGTCGGATCGCCACCGATGTTGGCCTGATTCTTGAAGACATCGAATTTTCGGTGCCAAACAACGGTAAATACGCTGGTCGAAGGCTGCTGCACATCGATCGCTTGATCGTCGAGACGAGTCTCTCGATGAACAAAATCGTTGACCGGAAAATGCCTTTTTGCGCATCGCGAATGATGGCCGTTGGCGTTGACGCGCACGTCTGGCCCGAGCAAGACGGGACCTGGTCGCTCTCAAAACTTTGGCCTCCTCCGGAGATGGGCCCTGGTTGTCCCCGTTTCGAAGTCTACGAAGGACGCATTCGCCTTTACCGGAGTTGCGAAAGTGATGACGTCGATGCCTGCCGGCCCGTCGAGTTTGATCAAATGCGGCTCAGCGTAAACGCAATTACGGAATCGCCACTCACACCGGCGAGCCATCGTTTTACGATGCGAGCCAGCAGTGAATTCATCTCTCAATTGAGTATGGAAGGCGACCTGTCGAGTCGCTCGTTGTCGATCCGTGGCGTGGCGAAAGAACTGCGGCTAGAACCGATTCTGATAAGCCGCGTACCGATGCTGCAAGAGGATGCCTCGCAAAAATTGGCCGGCCTGACGGCGATGGGTGACCTGAGTTTTGTGATTCAGCGCGGAGAGAACAAACCGCTGGACTTTTTGGCGAAGTGGACTTGCAACGAAGGACGTTACCAACATCCTTCATTGCCGCAAGCGATTGAGGAACTCAGGGGCGTTGTGACGATGCGTCCCAGCGGCGCGAAAATTGAAACCGCGCAAGGTCGATTCGGAGAGTCGATCTGTCAGCTCTCCGGTGCCACGATTGGATTCAACCCCGAAAGCGACCTAAGCTTTCGCTTGGTGGCCTCAAATTTGTTGATCAATGAACGCGTCTCTGCCGCATTGCCGATACCTGTCCAGCAGGCACTCGACAAGATTCGCCCCCGTGGACTTCTCGATCTTGATTCGAGGCTTGAACGCGTTTCCGGAAAATGGAAAGCGGATGCGGTCGTCGATCTTCAGGGCATCGATGTCAACGTGGACCGGTTTCCATATCCCGTTTCCCAGGTCATCGGCAAAGTCCATTTTCGTGATACGCAGGTTTGGACCGAACAACTCAGCGGACTCGCCGGATCGCAGCGAATCAATATCTCGTTCTTGAAGTCCGCTCCGGAAACAAAACGACCCTCCTGGGTAAGGCTTGCGATGGACGGACCGATCCAGATCGATTCAACCCTGCTCCAAAGTTTGACGCCTCGAGGTGAGTCGCAATCGAAGCTAGAAAAATTCGTGCGTTCGTTGTCACCGCGAGGCAGCGTTCATCTTGTCGACGGGAAATGGGACACGAACTCGACGGGTCAGAAAACCCATACGATCGATCTGCGTCTCAGCGATGGCAACGTCCGTTACACCGGTTTCCCTTACGCCCTTTACGACGTTGCAGGGCGAGTCGTGTCGCATGATGAAACGGTGCAATTGATTGATTTTACCGCTAAAAACGGTGACAACGCATTGATTACCTGCGAAGGCACTTTTGAGAACTTAGCTCAATTGATCCCCAGGCGACCCGAAGGCGATTGGCGAGTCGGATTGCATTTTCAAGCCGATGAATTGCCGCTCGATGAAACGTTTCGCGCCGCGCTTCCGAGCGATTCCCAGCAAACGTGGGACGCACTTGCGCCGACAGGTGTGCTTGATCTTCTCGATGTGCAAGTCATGCACGCAGCCAATTTACCTTCGCCCCAACTGCTGATCGCAGCAAAGCAGCAAACTCGGACGACGCTGGACCAGCGGAGCGTAAGTCTGCGCCCCACGATGATTCCTTATCGTCTCGACATCATGGAAGGCGCGGTTCGTTTTGATGGCAATCAAGTCCTCATCGAGTCGCTTGACGCTCGTCACGACGCAACTCGCTTAGCCGCTGACGGGCGATGTACGAAATCGTCCAATGGCCAGTGGCGGCTGGATATGAATGTCCGAAGCGGCAGCCGACTTCATCCCGATTCGGAACTCGTCAATTCGCTACCGACTCAGGTGCGGGGCGCCTTTCAGCGGCTTCAACTCCGTGGCCCGCTCAGCATCCGCGGAACCACCAGCATCCTGATGCCAGACGCACGTCATCCCGATCCGATCATTGATTGGGGGCTAACGGTGCAACTGGAAGGCAATCGGATCGGCGATGTTGGTCCTGTTCATAACCTGCGCGGCGAGATCATGGTCCAAGGCAAACGAGATGGTTTGGCCGTCACTGCCGATGGTGTCGTCAACATCGACTCGATGCATATCGATGACAAACAAGTGACCGCCATCCATGGCCCCTTTGCCATCCGCGATGATCGCTTGCTGTTGGGTGAAACGATTGCGTTGGTGGGTGAACAAACAAGTTTGACTCAGCCGAACAAAACGATCAGCCCGATTGAAGGGCGTTTGTTTGGTGGCGTCGCTTCGCTATCAGGCGACGTGTTGTTGTCCAACGGCAATTTCGATGTGACGATGGCGATTCGTGACGGAGACGTCGCAACGCTGCTCGCAGATCTGGGGGAAACTCATAGTACCGTTGTCGGAAACATTGACGGCCGAGTTCGCCTGGAGGGAACCGTTGGCGCCTCCCACCTGCTCAAAGGATCAGGCAGCGGAAAACTGAGCGGCGCGAATCTCTATCAGGTGCCGATTCTTGTTCAAGTCTTCAATATGTTACGGGTCAAACCGTCCGAAGCGGTTGCCTTCACCGATGGAGAAGTTCGTTATGCCATCTATGGTGATCATGTGACATTTAACCAAATTCAGCTCTGGGGTGATTTGATCGCGCTGCATGGGTCAGGAACGATGAACAGGACGAAAGAAGTTGACCTGTCATTTAACACACGGGTCAGCCCACAGAACGGATGGAGCCAAATCATGAGGCCATTCGGCGAAAATCAGTACACGTTGTGGACGATTGACGTCAAAGGACCGCTTTCGGATCCGACGATTGAACGGAGGACTCTCACGACCGTCAACGATACGCTTGAACGATTATTCCCAGGCATCGCTGACCCCGTCCGTCCTTCCGGACCGATTTCCAATCGAATCGATAACCTGCGAGATACAATCAGAAACTAACGACGAATCCCAACGCCTCAGGATGCACGCGATGAACATCCCGCCCCTGCCCCCGATTATGGCAGCCTCGATCGCAGGTACCGAACGCGCCGCGAACGCTCATGTCGCCAACTCCCAATCGGCGGAGAGCTCAACGACGAGTTCAAGCATTAAACAAGCCGAGACCGTCGATAGCATCGACAAGGGAACCGCATCTGGTGATTCGGAGGCAGACGGCCGGCAAACGCTCGATACGTTTGAACGGCAAACGCGAGACGATGAACCGAAAGGCGATCCAGACAACTCGAATACCGTTGTGATCGACAAGCCAAAAGCAAATGCCGGAGGCCAATCGCGAATCGACTTCACCGCGTGATGCAGTGGTGTCGGATGAAAAGTAGCTGATTTTTTGCGTGCCTGATACAATTACACACGGATCGCTTCGACTCCATTTCGCGTGGCCACTGATGCACTTGATTTACGAACCTGAAACACGCACGGTGCTCGAGAATGTCCGCTGGGAGACGTTCGTCGAACTCGCCGATCAACGACGCGGCAGCGTTCCAAGAATGACTTACGATGAAGGAGTTCTTGAACTGATGAGTCTGCGGCGACAGCACGAAAAAATCTGCAGATTAATCGGACGCATGGTCGAGACCTTCACCGAGGTCCACGCAATCAAAATTCAAACCGTGGCTTCAACGACCTTCAAACGCAAGGACCTGAAAAAAGCATTCGAGGCGGATGAGTCGTATTACAGTCAACACGCCGAACAGATTCGAGTGAAAGACGAGGTTGATTTGTTCATCGACCCACCACCGGATTTGCTTATCGAAGTGGAAGTCACTTCTTCGGCGATTGGTAAGCTGAATCTGTTCGCCGCGATGGGCGTAACGGAGGTCTGGCGTGACAATGCTAAGCGTTTACAAATATATCGCCTTGAAGAGTCTCATTACGCGCCGATCGAAACGAGTGTGGCTGTGCCAGGGTTGACCGCAAGGATGATCGATTCGATTGTGGAGCGACGATTTTCGCTCGGTGAGACGGCGCTGATTCGTGAATTTCGAAGCTCGCTGGCAGGTTAAGTCACCATCTGATAGGAATCGCCTTGACGTCAGCGTTGCCTTAATTGTCTCTTTCCCATGGCTGTGCGGTCGAACAACGCCTCAATTCTCACTCTTCGTTGTAACCAATCCTCGCAGTGCAACACTCGACAAGGAACTTCCATTGAATCGATCCGCGACGGACGTGACTCCCGAAGCGCTGTCCATCACTGACTTGACGATGTATTTAAAAGGCGTTGTCGAAGAAACATTTCCGAGCGTTTGGGTGGTGGGGGAAATCTCCAATCTTTCGCGCCCTCGAAGTGGTCATGTCTACATGACTTTGAAGGATGACCTCTCGCAGATTCGCGGCGTGATGTGGCGTTCGACGGCGTCAAAGCTGCGTTTTGACCTGCAGGAAGGTCAACAGGTGCTCGCGTTCGGCGGCATTGAGGTGTACGGTCCCCAGGGCGTCTACCAAATCGTACTTCGCAAGATGGAGCCGATTGGACTGGGGGCTCTGCAACTCGCTTTCCAGCAGTTGCAACAGCGGCTTCAGGCCGAGGGTTTGTTTGACCCTGCCAAGAAAAAACGACTGCCGCCATTTCCGCGCCGCATCGGTGTCGTGACGAGTACTACTGGAGCAGCGGTTCGCGATTTCCTCGAAATTGCAATGCGTCGCTGGCCTAATCTTGACGTCACGATCATTCCCGCCAAGGTCCAGGGACCCGGTGCGGCTCAAACGATCGTCGCCGGCATCAACGCCGCTCATCGGCTTAAACCACCGCTAGATGTTTTGGTGGTCACGCGAGGTGGCGGATCGATGGAGGACTTGTGGTGCTTCAATGAGGAGTCCGTGGTTCGGGCAATCGCGGCTAGTCGAATTCCAATCGTCTCGGCCGTCGGGCATGAGATCGACATCACGCTCTCTGATTTTGCCGCCGATGTTCGTGCGTTGACACCAAGCGAAGCCGCCGAGCGAATTGTCCCCGAGTATGCAGCGGTCTATGAAGCCGTGGTTCGCCTGTCACGTCGCCTCAATCAGCCGCTATGGCAACGCATTCATTATCACAAAGAGCAACTGCGCCAACTGAGCCAACGGCCCGTATTTCGCCGGCCTCACGAACTTGTTTTGCGTCGTTCTCAACAGCTTGATGAACTGGAGATACAGATGAGAAAAGCAAGTCGAAAGTCTTACGACCAGCAAACTCAACGCCTTCGTACATTCGCCACAATGCTTTCCGCGTTAAGCCCTCTGGGGGTTTTGGCGCGAGGATATTCCATCACTCGAAATCATCGGACGGGCGAGACGATCTTGTCTTCCCATCAGGTTAGTCAGAGCGATGAAATTTATACTCAAACGAATTTGGGCGGTATTCTCAGTCGCGTGGTCAGTAGTTACGCGGAGTAGAATTCGTGACGTATCATGGCTCTTTTTTCCCTGTCGATTTTTTGATGATTGTTTCCCTCCCATTATCTTTTCCTGCTGCGCCACCAGGCCGAACCGGTTGGCCATGGGACGTCGCGGCGAAGCTCACCGAGAAAAGTAATGTCTTGCCGCGAATCACCGTGATGACGCCGAGCTTTAATCAAGGTGAATTTTTGGAGGAAACCATCCGCTCGGTATTGCTTCAGGGTTACCCGAATCTTGAGTACATTGTCGTCGATGGCGGAAGTACTGATAATAGCGGTAACATTCTCGACAAATATTCACCGTTTATAAGTCACGTCATTCGCGAAAAAGATCGCGGACAATCCGATGCGATCTGCAAAGGCCTAAGCCTTGCGACTGGCAAATGGTTCAATTGGATCAACTCCGATGACCTATTATTGCCTGGTACTTTGCTCGAGTTAGGATGTGACGCTTACGAATCCACCGACCTTTTCACTTTTCGTGTCATTGCGTGCGGCGTTGGGATAAAACCCTACACGATGTTGAACGACAACTTAACTGCCAACGCAATGCTTCGAGCCGACCGTTATTCATTTAGCCAACCTGGGCTCTGGTTTCGTACTGACAAAGTTCAGCAATGCGGCGGTATCGATCGCAATTTCAATTACGGTTTCGACTGGGATCTCATCATTCGTTACCTTTGTCAGAATCCGCGAGTTCATTATTCAGACACTGACGGTGCCATGTTTCGCCTCCATGGTGAGTCGAAAACCGTTCTCGAGACCCAGAAAACCAACTTGACGGAAAATCGATTCTGGCAGGAATCTTGGGCGATCCGAGATAAGCTAGAAACTCTTCTCTCACCAATGCAGCGGAAGGCGTCGTTGCTAGGTCGAGAACGAGAGCCATGGAATCGACACCTGGTCGAGGTGCTCGATGACATCAATCGTTCGCCGCTCGCTGCAAGTCTGTCGATTATCTTCTCCGCGATGAAGAACCCTCGCGTTTGTTTTACGGGGCGAACCGCTGGCTCGGTCCTGCGACTCTTATCGCGATACGTGCGGCCGAAGTTCTATCGTCAACCAACGGATTCAGCCCCATGAACGTTTGGGTTGACGGGGCCGCGTTTGAGAATGATCGCCAACATGGCGTATGGCGCGTATTTTATGAGATCATGTCACGGACAAAAAATGATGTGGATTACACGCTCTGGCTAAGGGATGCTCCAAAGCGTCCCTTGCCTGAAGGCGTGCGGATCTATCAAGATTTCGGGCGTCACCAATTCGCACCCCATCAAATCGCTGCTCGATGGCGACGTCGTCAAAACCTGCGAATGGATCCAGCATGCCTGCGAAAAGCAGACCTGTTCCATTCGACAGGCTTTACGTTTCCGGTCAGCGAAAACATTCGGTCGATCGTCACCGTTCACGATTTGATTGCTGAATCGCACTTTTTCATCTGTATCCGTGAGGTCGAGGAAGGTATCAGCATCAAGCGGCAAGCACTCGAGCGAGCCGTCTCGCTTCCCTGTGACTCGGAGACTACGAAGAAAGAACTCGTTGCTTTTTATCCTCACTTGGAATCGCGAGCGAGTGTCGTAAGGCTTGGTTACGAACACCTCGTTGGAAAATATCGCAAAAACCATCCGCTGGTGACACCAACGCCTGCAACAAGTGACGGAAACCAAAACGTCTTGTATGTTGGCATGCGAACGGGATACAAAAATTTCCGAGTAATACTCGAAGCGATGAATAATGCGAATTGGCCCAAGAAGGTCATGTTGGCGGTGATTGGGTCACCGTTTTCAGATGCAGAAAAAATGCTCATAAGAAAGCTCGGCTTGACGCATCGAATCTCTCATCTGGGAACCGTCACCGATGCCCAACTGCGGCAAATGTACAATGCCGCTCGATGCTTGGTTTTCCCGAGTCTTCAAGAAGGCTTCGGGCTTCCCTGTTTAGAGGCCCATGCGAATCGGTGTCCTTTGTTATGCAGCGACATCGAAGTGTTCCATGAGGTTGCCGGTGTAGCCGCGTTGTTTTTTGACCCAAGGTTAGGCGAGTCCGTGGCCGAACAGGTCAATCGGATTGGCGAGCCAAGTTTGCGTAAAGAGTTCCTCGAACGCGGCCTGGAGAACTTGAGGCGATTCAGCTGGGATGAGAGTGCTCGCCAAACGTTGAAAGTCTATGAACAAGCGGTTAACGGATCTCAATAATGCGAGACAATGCTACATCGTCGGTACTGCCGATTGAACGCACGACAATCAAGCCTGTATCCGGGTGGCCACTACCGGACATTTGGGAATTGTGGCGTTATCGCGATTTGCTCTATCTTCTGACGACGCGCAACATCGCGGTCATTTATCGTCAAAGCATCTTGGGTGTGGGTTGGGCCGTTATCCGTCCGCTGATTACCACCGTCATTTTTTCTCTCATCTTTGGCGGCTTTGCTGGTTTTGCCAGTGAAACCGAAACCATCGCTTACCCGATCTTTGTATTTGCGGCGTTAGTGATTTGGAACTACTTTGCAACGTCCGTTTCGAGTGCTTCTGAAAGCGTAGTGGCCCAGGCAAACTTGGTAACCAAAACGTACTTTCCGCGTTTGATCTTGCCACTTGCCGCCATTGGGGTCGCCAGCGTCGACTTTCTCATTCAATTCCTGCTGCTCCTGGCCATGATGTTTTTTTTCGGCATTTCACCGACGGTTGCGATCCTTGCTCTGCCTTTGTTCTTTTTTGCTGCGACGGTTGCTTCACTTGCGATCGGCATTTGGCTGACCGCGCTGAATGTTCGTTTTCGCGATGTGAAGCATGTGGTTCCATTTTTCATCCAGACTTTGCTATATTTAACTCCGGTCATTTATCCTGTCAGCTTTGTACCTGATAAATGGAGATGGGCATTAAGCTTGAATCCGATGTTTGGCATCGTCCAAGGCTTTCGTTGGTCGTTGCTGGGAACGGAACAGCCTGAATGGTCGATGTTTTTCCTGTCATTGATTTCAACACTCGTGATGCTGATTGGCGGATTGATTTTCTTTCGCCGCATCGAATCCACGTTCGCTGATATTATCTAAGACGATTCGTATAACGATGCCCGAACCTGCCGTCCACGTTGAAGATCTTGGAAAGCGTTACAAGCTAGGATTAACGCACGCGGATTCTCTTTCAGATCTCGCCTCCGGGCTTTCCCGAAAGTTTCGCGATTGGGTGGGTAAGAAAAAACTTGCGGTTGCGGAGCCTGAAAAGACAAATGAATTTTGGGCCATCAAGAATATCACTTTCGATGTTCAAGCGGGCGAAGTTTTTGGCATCATCGGTCGCAATGGGGCGGGCAAGAGCACACTTCTGAAGATCATCTCACGCGTCACCAGCCCCACGACCGGACGGATCGACCTTTGTGGTCGAGTAGGTAGTCTGCTGGAAGTGGGTACAGGGTTTCACCCTGATCTCACGGGGCGTGAGAACATCTATATGAACGCCACGCTACTGGGTATGACACGGCGTGAAGTCAATTGTCGGCTCGACGAAATCATTGAATTCGCGGGCGTTGGCAATTTCCTTGAAACGCAGGTCAAACGATATTCATCGGGCATGCGAGTCCGACTCGGTTTCGCGGTCGCTGCGCATCTGGAGCCGGAAATCTTGATCATCGATGAAGTCCTTACCGTCGGCGACGCAGAGTTTCAAAGGAAATGTATGGGGAAGATGCAGAGTGTCGCTGCTCACGGACGAACCGTATTATTTGTAAGCCACAACTTGGGGGCGGTACGAAGCCTTTGCACACGAGCTTGTTTTCTAAATAAAGGAACTGTCGAGACAATCGGTTCAACCGAAGATGTTGTGAATAAGTATTTGCATACTCAAGGCCAACAGCTCGGTTGGATCAAGCGATTTGGTGATCGAGAAACGATCAATTTTGATGGCCAGCCATTTCTTCAACCCATCGAGTTCGCGGCTCGCGGAATCGATGGGAGCGAAGCAGTCCCCTTTTCCACGGAACAAAGTATCGAGTTGCGATTTGAATGTGTACCACTGCAATCGCTCAACCGGACCCGCGTGGGCATCATGGTGCATAACGCAGACCACGTCGTTATGTTCGGTTCCAATACGACGCTTGATCCCGCGATCATTCCATCCTCTGGCGGTAAAATCTCTGTATCGTGCGTGATCCCAAGCAACCTACTCAATCGCGGGACCTATACTGTGGACTTAGGCGTCGATCGTCCACCTCAATACAATGAACCCTACCTTGACCAAGAAAGCGTCCGCTTTGAAGTCACCGATCTCCAAGGACATGGCAATGCTTCTGAGCCCTTGCCTGGCGTGGTACGACCCCGTCTGCATTGGAGCCAGGCATTGGGGGAAACGTAGTGAGGTGTTTTTGACGCGATGCTCGCTTGATTTGGCAATCAGGCCGAGTATCAGGAAGGCTTCTTATTCCCGAGTCGTGGAAGCGGTCCTATCACAATGGATTTAGCATGAGCGATGAAAATCGTTATACAGTCGAGAATGCAACGCGTTTCGCTTGGTCAAGCGTCACGGGGGAGCTGAATGAAGACAGGATTGCATTTCTTAAAAACCATGTGGTCGGCGCAAATGTATTAGACGCAGGCTGCGGAGGAGGTGGTTATTGCGATTTCCTGGCACGACAAGGTTTTGACGTTCTGGGTATCGACTTGCATGAAATGTATTTGGAACTGGCTCGCCAAAGGTTTCCTTCTCTCACGTTTCAAGAGGCGGACATCGCTCAATTGCCCTTTGAAGACAACCGCTTTGAGACTTCTTTCTGCTTTGACGTACTCGAGCATGTGGACGACCGAGCCGCGCTGCGTGAAATTCTTCGCGTCACCTCCAAGCGTGTTCTGCTGGCCGTTCCTCACCAAGGTGACGAAATGTTTCCTTACAATCTCACCTTTGCGACCTACCGCGACTCGACGCACCAGCGATATTACACCGAGCAATCGCTGCGCGAACTCATTGTCAGTCTATCGCCAGGAGCGAATGTTGTGATTGCGCCCGAACTTGTACTGCCCACCAAGCAACTGCTCAGGCACCTTTGCAGCGCCACCCGCTGTGGATATCTCGGATATGGGGGAATGGTTCTCAGGCTCCTGAAAAAACTCGGCTTCCCATGTGACGCATTCGCAACGCAACGAGGTGCAAGGTACCTTGATAAGATCGCTGCAACGACATGGAATCCGATATTCACGGGCTTGATCGCGATTGTTGAGTTACCGTGAGCAAACCGTCAATCGCCAGCAAAAAACAAATGCGTATTTTGTACGACCTTTCCGTAATGGGCGCTGCGCGGGTTGCTACAAAAGGTCGCACCGGAGTATTTCGGGTTGTGGACGCAGTTGCTCGCTATCTGTTGGAACGTTCAGACATTGAAGTCAGCTGGACGGCCTATGGCAACTGCCATCACCTAAAGGATGTGATCGAACTTTGTAAGGACGATCCTTCGCTCAGTCGACCGGTAGTCGCGTTGTTGCGAACTCGTTCTGTCATCGATTTTTTGTCATCGCCGATCGAGTATCTGGCATCAACGCATTTCTACAAGGTTGTGCATCCTGCGTTGCCGGTCATCAAGCGATGGAAGCAGCATGCGACGTTCAACGAGTCACTTGCTCGTGGATTCGACATCGTTCACAACCCTTTTACCAACGCAATCCCCAAGATTGATGAAAGCTCTTCGCGTCCCGTGCGATTCGTAACGGCCTATGATCTGATACCAATCCTATACCCTGAGTTTTTTATTACCGGCATTGCCGAGTTGCAAACCAACACCTTTCAATCGCTTTGTTTTGAGGACTGGGTGCTTTGCATTTCTGAAAGCACTCGTACCGACTTGCTCGCCTACCGTCCTGACCTAGATCCGGAAAAGATCCGTGTGACTCCTTTAGCAGCGGCTGAGCACTTTACCCGCTGTCACGACCGCCATCGCATCTCGGAAGTGCGATCTCGCTTGGGGATTCCTATCGATGCAAGTTATTTTCTAAGCGTATGCACTCTCGAGCCGCGGAAAAACCTGCGGCACCTGATTGCAGTCTTCAAGCAAATGCTCACGCAGTTGGATGAAAAAACCTATCTCGTTCTCGTGGGCGCGAAGGGATGGCATGTCGATGAACTGCTCCGCGAAGTGACTGGTGAAACGACTGGACGTGTGATTGTGACGGGTTATGTTTCTGATGAGGATTTGGCACCACTGTACAGCGACGCGATTGCATTCGTTTATCCGACTTTGTACGAAGGATTTGGATTGCCGCCCCTCGAGGCGATGCAATGTGGTACGCCGGTGATTGCTTCCAATAATTCTTCCCTGCCTGAAGTGGTTGGGGATTCTGGCATTCTCATTGATGCGAAGTCGCGAGAAGAATTGGCCAGTGCAATCTTGCGTCTCTATCAAGACGATGCTCTTCGGCAATCCTTGTCCCATCTCGGATTGCAGCGAGCCAAAAAGTTTACTTGGGAACGCTGTGGCGAACTAACCGTGCAAGCCTATCATGATGCATTACAGACGCGATGAGCCTCAGCGATTGAAGTTCGGATGAATCCAGGCTTCATGCCGATCGCTGTTCCACTCGCAGAAAAGATGACCTTGACGTGCGGTTCAGTCCTCACGTGTTCGATGTTGAAATACGTCAGATATTAGATCGATTGGATGCCAAGGATTTCTAGTCACGAATTAGCTAAAAACCAATGTTCTTCGGGGATTTTAGTGGCATCTGTCCAGCATGGGGGATTTTTTGAGGCATCAACTCCTGCGTCCAATGGGAGTCCAAAAAGCAGTCTCGGCGGAGCAACGTTCGTCGAGACTGCCCGCACCATTGGCGCGC
>Ga0105050_10002157_pt1 | contig 28521 bp, 27 predicted proteins | sample FRY01_FD_78088 | JGI IMG/M metagenome (GOLD analysis project Ga0105050, IMG submission 78088) | Freshwater microbial communities from Lake Fryxell liftoff mats and glacier meltwater in Antarctica - FRY-01 | ecosystem: Environmental > Aquatic > Freshwater > Ice > Glacier meltwater ...
GACACTCCCTGGGAAAGTACGTCGTACTTTCCCACCGCGTGACCACACTCGCTGGCCTCGCGCCCACACATCACAGCGCCAACAACAACTATTTTCAGACTCATTTCTGGATTGGAAAATACTGGCAGATCATCAGCGCATGCGAATACTGATGACGGGCGCAACAGGGAATCCGGGAAAAAACTGTGCGATCTTCTGGAGACCAGGAACGCGTTCGAACTGATTCTTCTGGATCGGGCGATCACGATGTATAGCGGTGTCATCAGGGCCGATCTGAGCATCGGCGACGGAACCTGGTCGAGGTACTTTTAAGGGTGTCGGCTGCGTGGTACATCCAGTGGTTGAGGGGTCCGATGCCACAGCGGCATGGCAGTCGCTGGTGGCGTGTGGCCCCTTCTTTACTCGCGAGTTTCGCGAGTTCTCTACAAACGATGTTTTGCTATGAAGGCAAAGCTGAGTCCATCAGGCCAGACATGCCGACTCGACCGAAGAATTTGTGCGGTGTATCCAAGGTGATTGCCGAACAGCAGGCACTCGACGAGGCGGCAGTCGCCGTCCGCCATCTGCTTGCGACTGGGATCGAGAGCATCGCGCTACAGTAACGCTGGCTGAGCAACGCTGACTTCTGCCAGGCAAGCGAAAAGGTAATTCTGACGGACGAGCAAGTTGAATCCTCGGTGCTGAACCTAACCTCTTGTAACAAAGGCATCCCCATGGGACCTTTCTGCCACGGACCGCGTACCAGGGTGTTCTTTTATCGTGGTGTTACTAAGGTAGTTAGCAGACAATTCTCTCATGTATCTCGCATTGGCAACGACTGGCACTTCGTGCCTTGAATCCATCGCAACTGTCAATACGCGATTGTACGGACAATTGATTCTTCAGGGACGCCCAGCACATGAACTGGCCGACATTCGACACGCATATGAACTGACTTGTGCCCTCTATTCCGGGGCATTTCAGGCGGATGGTCGACCATTCATTGCTCATACTGTAGCTGTGGCAAGCATTCTTGCGATTGTCGGCCTGCCGTCCAACATCATCGCGACCGGCCTGATTCACAATGTGTATGGAAATGGCGACTTCGGTGACGGCCGGTTCAACTGCGCTACACCACAGCGCCGCGAACGTGTGCGCCGAGCTGTCGGCTGCGAAATAGAATCTTCCGTCCACCGATTCAGCGAACTACGCCTTTCCCGCAGATTCCCCGAGATAAGGGCGAACATCGGCACCATGATCGAGGGCGACCGCCTGCTACTTACCATTGAGCTTGCAGATATCCTCGAAAAGTATGCCGATCTCGGGGTTCTATTCTTCGGAGACAGTCGTTGGATAACCCGGTTTGTTGATGCCCATGAGCAAGACCTGCTCGAACTTGCACATCTGCTCAATCAGCCCGTACTTGCCGAAGCGTTGAGCCTGGCGATTTCACGTGTCCGTTCGAGTCAGGTACCAACAGAGCTGGCAAGCAGCCCGGAGCATGCCTACCTCTACAGACTGATTCCGGGTTCCTGGATGGAACGTCCACGAATCACCTGGACCCGGGCCCTCAAACAAACGACGTTTTGGCAGTTCGCACGCAGAATCGTCCGTGGCAGTTGACATAGCGTCACAATCCCTGGTGTCGAAGCCTTTCCGCCCTACGAACTCAGATACGGCGTGCTCTGTCATCACCAGGCCAGGTCGCTGATTCTGTCCAACGCACTGCGATTGCCAGTGACAAAGTCCATCGGGGACACTAGCGCTTAGTGCGGTTGCTTTCGAAACATTCGAAACGCAGGCACCAGCAGATAGTCGTGTACGGGAACCAGGACGACGTAAAGAGCGGTCAGAAATCTCGGCAGCGGCATCCGCCTGGTGTGCAGCGACGTCGGAGTCGTCAAGGTTCGAAACAGGTAAACCAGCCGATCGCGCCATCCATCGCGCATCCCCCAGAGCAACCATTGAAATTTCCACGGCAGTAAATCGGCATTGGCGCGACTCAGTTGCGGGTCGGAAATTGTTTTCGTTACCTGCGTGGCCATCTCGACAACCATCGGATCCCCGCGCGCGGCGTCGAGAATGGTTACTGGTACATCAGCACCACACAACATGTTTGCCAGGAGAGCGGCTACGTACAGAACTCTCGTGGCACGGAGACGCTTCATCTCCGCTTCCACAGTGACCCAGTTGATCGGCTCCGGGCCATTCGTCACGGCAGCGATATCCGCCAGCATTTGCAGACGCTTCCAGAACCCGGCGGCACCAACCAGCATCATCAGGACCAGCGCATCCTCGGTCGCAGGAACCAACAACTTCGCGTCGGCTACCTGGATGACCGGGGCGCGTTGCCAGATGCCGGCGTAATCGATTTCGAACTCGAAGCGACGAGGTGTGAATTTCCAGTGAGGTTCCACGTTGAACCCGCGTTTCTGGAACAGGAATTCTTTCTGCTCCGCCTCGTGCAATTCGAGTTCGCGTTTGCTCAGTCTCTCCGAATTGCTGTATCCGGAGGCTTCCAGCACTTCGCAGACGACGCCAATATCGGCCGCCTCGATCAGGAAATCCATATCATGAAATGTGCGGAGGCTCAACTCACCATAAAATCTCAGTGCAACGGTGGCTCCCTTGTAGTGAAGTACGCGGAGTCCACGTTTGTCGAAACTCTGCTGAAGGCGCGCAAGCTCCTCGATAGCGCCTTCATTACGCATCGCTGTAATGGCTACTTGCCCTTTCAACGCTTGAAACGAGCGCACCGGAATCCCTTCAACTCTGCAACGATGAAGAGTTCGATACAATAAGGGCAGTACCCGATTCAGATCGCCAAGAGTTGCAACCCTGCTCCAATCGCCCACTGTCCGCGAAATTTCAGCGACCTGTGCGTCAACGTCCGTGCTCGAATGAACCCGACTTGCAAGGAACAAAAGGCATGCTTCAGGATCCAGTTGCTGGGACAATGGACACGGTGGAAACGCTGGCCGGAGTTGACGAGGGGCACTCATTGGCAACATTCTTGAGGTTCGGAGGTGGCCGGTCAAGCGCGCAGTTATTTGATTATCTTGATCTCAAGCACAGTAGCACGCGACTCGATTCAATAGACTCCCTCGAATGATCCGTACCCGAGCAGAACAGATACAGGACCTGAAAGTCAGCTGCGTCATCCCTGTATTTAATGGAGAACGCTTCCTCGCCCAGGCGATAACAAGCGTGCTGATGCAAACGATTCCTCCGCATCAGATCATTGTTGTGGATGACGGCTCGACAGATAGTACAGCCCAGATCATCGCGAGCTTCGGTGACCGGGTGGAGCACATAACACAAACCAATCAAGGTCCGGCTGCCGCCCGAAATTCCGGCCTGGGTCACGCCACCGGCGAATTTATCGCTTTCCAGGATGCGGATGACATCTGGCTGCCGGAAAAGCTCGAACGCCAACTCATGAACCTCCTCGAGGATCCCAATGCAATCGGCTGCATCTGTCTGGTGCTTAATTTCTGGGAAAAGGAACTGCAGGAGGAAGCTGCCGCCGTCAGGGCGACGAGGCACGGCCAACCGATTGCCGGCTACGTTTTCCAGGCGATGCTCGCCAGGCGTAACGCATTCACGTTGATCGGTCTATTGAATCCATCGCTTCGGGTGGCCGAGGATGCGGATTGGTTTGATCGTGCCCGCGCTCTGGGCTACCGCATCTCGCTGATAGAGCAAACGCTCGTCCATCGCCGATATCACGGCGCAAATCTAAGCCGATCCATAGCCACATCCGCCTCCGCGCAAGAGGCGATGCTGGAAGTCGTCATGCGAAATTTGCAACGCAAACGCGACGCGCGCATCACCGACTAATCGGGCAGTGAAATCCAGCCACCACCCACGGAGCCCGAAGGTCATTGCGATCGGTCTTGATGCTGCTGATCCGGAACTGCTCGTCGAATGGGCAATCGCTGGTCACATGCCGAACCTGCACGGACTGATGCAAAAGGGTGTGATTGGGCGATTGCAATCGCCACCGGGTATGGCCGACGACGCTGTCTGGGCCTCCTTTTCGACTGGGGTCTGGCCCACCGACCACGGTCGATTCGACTACTTGGCTCGACTACCCGGGCACTATGAGCCTGTCCGGTTTCAGGATCACCATTTTGTGCATCGTCCATTCTGGGAGTTCCTGGATAGCCAGGGTGTACGGGTCGCAGTGCTGGACGTGCCGAAATCGCCGCAAGCCAGATTGGTTCACGGTATCGAAGTCAACAATTTCAGGGTTCACGGTGTGGACGGAAAATTGACCAGCCGACCTCCCGCTCTAGCTGAAGAGCTGTCAAAGCGTTTTTCACCGGACCAGACCGATCGCCCCGACGGCGATAGGTTCGTGTGTGAACCCGGGCCACTCTCACCCGCAGACCGCAGCAGATTCATCGAACTCACGCGACAAAGTGTCGTGGACAAAACCGGCGTTGCACTGGCCTTGCTCGAGCAAGGCTGCGACTTCTTTCTGACGGTATTCAAAGAAGCTCACTGTGTCGGGCACAAGCTGTGGCCGCCCGGACCTGACATGCAGACCATCTATGCCGAGCTTGACAGTGCTCTCGGGCGACTATTGCGTTCTGCCGATAGCCAAACGACGACGATTGTCTTCACCAATCTCGGCATGTCCTGCAACTACCACGGCAACGCAATGCTGGATCAGATTCTACGGCGTCTCGAGCGTCGGCTCCTCTCGACCTGGAGCAATCTGCGTATCGAGAGTGACAAGTTCGTACACCGGGTGAGCCGACGTCTCGGTCTGAATTCACAAACACAGGGGCTTAAGCGTCGCTTGGCGTTCATCGTTCCGAGCAACGATATAAGCGGTGCCATCAGGATCAACCTGACTGGCAGAGAGCCGAATGGCCGCGTTGCAGGCGGCACAGAACACCATCGTCTGTGCGATAGGATCGAAGCGGAGATGATGGGACTGAGGAACGTCGAGACCGGTCAACCAGTGGTCCGAAACGTGGTTAGGCTAGACCTGTCGAAAACCGGAACTCGAATAAACTACCTGCCAGACATGCTGGTGGTGTGGCACCGGGATGCGCCAATACGATCCGTCAAATCACATAGCATCGGAGTTGTCCACGCGCGAAATGAGCTGGAGAGCCCCGGAAATCATGTCGAAGGCGGCTTCTACGTTGCCGCTGGTCCTGACCATTCCGACACCGGGGCCGTCGATGCCACCGGTAGAGATGACACCATTGTGGATCTGGCTCCGACCATTGCTGAACTGTTCGGGCTGCAGCTACCGAATGCTGCGGGCCGAGCAATCCCATCGATAGTAGCAACCACCCGGCACGCCGTGCGCCACGAGGAAAGTTCAGCGCCTCCATTGAGTTTGGACGGGCAGCAGATTTGCATCAAGACATGACAGTTTGCATGAATGCAATCACGAAGCCAGGCGATATCAAATGAGTACACACCTCGAGCAGGTCATTTCGTCGGATCGTGTACCTTTTCATGCACTGGCCGATGGCTTCCAGAAAGCCATGACGATGGGAACAAAACTACATCAGCTGTTGGTGCTGGTCGCTGGCTTCCCGGTATCCATCCGGGTGATCGGCGACGAGTGGTTCGATGTGGTGCACCGAGCCACCCGTCACCTGGAGCGTTACAGCAACCCGACCAGCGCCGTGCTCCACATTGATGCCTGGGACGAGCAGGCGACCGGCGTCAAGGTCGAAAGGATCGATTTGCCCGCCGATGCGCCACTGGTTGTCATGAAGATGAGTGATGACGGAAGGTATGTCGGTGAAGAAAGGCGACATACCACTTTATGGATGGACCAGTCGTCAGCGCGAATGATCGGCGCAACTGACACAGCTGCGCGATTGAATCTCGATGAGCGGGCTCGTCCTTTCCACAAACTGCTGTCTCTTTGGCTGGAACAGCGACACGTGCAGTTCCTGCATGCGGGCCTCGTGTCACACGACAATACTGGCGTATTGTTCGTCGGCAACGGTGGCGCCGGCAAGTCGACATCTTCCATATGTTGCCTGCGCGCTGGTATGGGCTATCTCGGTGACGACTTCGTAGGATTCAGCCAGGACGGCGATGTGTTTACGGGACACGGTCTGTACGCATCCTGTCTGCTGGATTCTCACCACCTGCGGCGATTTCCGGACCTCGCCGAACACGCTCATGCACCTCATCTCGCGTTTGAACACAAACACGTTCTCTATCTGGACCAGAAATTCGGGGAATCGCTGAAGGTTTCCCAGACCATCAAAGGTCTGGCGCTACCCCGCCTCGTCGACAGCGACACCACGACATTCGAACCTGCCAGCAGAATGCAGGGGTTACGCGCACTGGCCCCCACGTCGGTCATGTATCTGCCTCGCCCCAATCGTGCAGCTTTCGAACGGATATCGGCCCTGGTCGAGTCCGTCCCCAGTTTCTGGCTGAACCTGGGAAGGGATGTCAGCACGATTGCTCCGACGGTGAGGAAAATGATAGCCAGCATCCGCAGCGTCCACCCACCAACGGGATGAACGACAGTGCAACAGACCCGGAACCAAACCAGAACGCGACAGCTTTTGAAATCTGTCATTCAGGGAGTAACCACATGACGCAGTCAGTCGTCGCCAATACCGAATTCATTGCCTCAAAAGTTCTCGACGGAGAGGCCATCCTGATCGATCTGCAGACAGGGGTTTACTACAGTTTCAACCCTGTGGCGGGTCTGATCTGGGCCATGGCTGCGGCAGGAGTAACCACAGAAGCTGCCAGCACCCAGATCAGCAAGCACTTCGAAGTCTCAACCGCCGCAGTCATGGCAGACGTGCAGGTTTTTCTCGATGATCTGCGAGCGGAGGGTCTCGCAAGAATGACAGAACGACCGGTTCAAACCACGATTGTGTTACCGGACATGTCGACCAAAAAAACAGCCTATTCAAGACCATCCTTCGAAAAATTCACGGACATGATGGAAATGTTCGCACTTGATCCGCCATTACCCGGCCTGGCACGGAAACCGGACTGACGCGCAGTTCGCGTCACATCGTGCCCAACCACTCGGAATCGCCCTTCGGCTGGGAGCTTCTGCTCCCGGACCGCAGTCGCACATGCCTGCTCCAGGCTTGTTTACTCAAGGGTGATTCAGCCCAGCAGGCATGGAACGCTTTCATAGCCTGCGCTGGAGACGCGCGCCGGTTTTTCGAAGCAGACTACCGCGGTTTGAAGTCTTTTCTGCCATTTGTAGAGTTCGCCCTCGCCGCCAACAAGGTCGAAGCCGATTCTGCGTTTCGAACCTACGCGAGAGTGGCTTTGCTGCGCGAAGAACTGCGCTGCGAAATCTACTATCGGGTGCTTGATGAAGTGCTGACGGCAGTTACATCGTCGGGTTTGAGTTATCGCTTGATCAAAGGAGCGGCACTCTCACCTTGGCTCTATCCCTCCGCGCTGATACGGCACAATCATGCGATCGACATCCTCGTGAACCTGGATGACATACAACGTGTCGCGCTGGTTCTGCAACACATTGGACTGTCAGTCGGTGTCAGCAGTGCGGCACGCAACGAACTGACGCTTCTGCATCACAGCGAACTACCAATCAACGTGCTCACACAATTACTTGATTTACCCAAGTTCGGCTGCCTCGGGACTTTTGCAGGAAAATCGCAAACCCTCCGGCTGCGGGATCGGTCAGTCAATACTCTGGATATTACGAGCCATCTTCTGCAAGTCCTCGGCAATGCCAGCTGCTCCGCACAGCACGGAAATCTGCGCTGGGTTGTGGACGCCTTCCATCTGCTCAAGCAAGCGGCCCAGGTCGATTGGCTTGAATTCTGGCGGATTGCCCGGCAACTGGGCATTGACGGTTTTTGTGTAGTAGCACTGAAATATCTCGCCGATGCGCTGCAAATCCAGGTTGCCGACCGCGCAGTCATGACATGGCAGGAGTCTAGCGGCGCCACAGCCTCCCAAGATCAGCAGCGATTCTTCGCCGCTCTCCACTGCTCGCGCGGTTCTCACATCAAGGTGCTGAAAGAACTCAGAAATAACCCCGCCCTTGCACTGACCTACCTTGGGTTTTCCATCTTTACACCCGCCGACTATCTGTCATTCAGGTATGGCGTAACCACAGCTGCTTTGCGGATTGCATGGCACGCAGGCCGACCAGCGCGCGCGATTCGTTACCTCCTGCAACGGCAGTTCAAAGCTTGATCGACTATTTCGACCGCTTGCGCTCAAGGAGCCGTGAAGCAAGATCAAGCAATTGCGATTCCCCAGGCGCGCGGCCTCGGCTCATGTTGTTCGCATGCACTCGACGACGAACCAGTACTTGTTCAAGCACGGCGTACTGACCACCCGACTCTCTCAATCGAAGTAGCCACTCCTGCAGATCACGATCGGGATATCGTGGATCGAGATAGCCGACTCGATCGACGACCTCCTTACGGCACATGAATGTCGAAGCTACACCAGGTTGCGGAACTGCCAGATGCGGATTGCTGCGTGCCTCTTCCTGGAGTTCAGCAGCCCAGAAGTTCTGCATCAGAGTGGTACAGGCCTCCACTTCGGGACGTTCGGAAAACCGCTCCAGCTGCCGGGCAGTTTTCTCGAACTCCCAGATGTCATCTGCGTCCAGCATGCTGACGAATTCACCCTTGGCCAAACGAAGTCCATGATTCCGAGCATCTGTGCAACCCGCATTCGATTGGACTACGTATCGGATGCGTGCCTCTTTGAACGCCTCAACCAGCCTGGAGGTCGCATCCGTCGAGCCATCATCAACAACAATGATCTCCAGCAACGGGTGAGACTGATGCAGGGCGCTCTTGATGGCCTCCGAGATGAACTCTTCTCCGTTGTATACGGGAATGATGCAGCTCACGTCGGGTTTGTACATCATGGGCTATCCAGTTCGGTGGCAATGTGTGACTGCGTACGAAGCACTGGCAGGGATGGTACGCCTGGAAGGACTCGAACCTTCAACCCTCGGCTTAGAAGGCCGATGCTCTGTCCAGTTGAGCTACAGGCGCTCCGTGGGCAAACCCATGCCAACCCATGAATGGCGGCCCTGAAAGGTCAACCGCAGTCCCGAATTGCGCTTTCGCTCAAGGCCTGTGATTCAAAAGCCGATGCCGGCTGCAATTCTAAAATTGGTCGGGGTAGAGAGATTTGAACTCCCGACATCCTGCTCCCAAAGCAGGCGCGCTACCAGGCTGCGCTATACCCCGAAATGTATCCCAAAAAACTCGTCAACTGGCGAAGGGTTAGTGTTCCGGTCGCGATGCCACTGGCGTTCGCGATCAGGAGAACACTCCTGCGCAGTGGGCCGGGGTTCGCGATCAGGAGATCGCTCCCACACACCAAGCGACGCTGCTTCAGACCAACCATCGCTCCTGAACACCAACCGACGCTGTCCGAGCGACAGCGATGATAACCGTTCCCGCGGAAGGTTAGAATGCTGCGATGCAAATCGATTCTTCCGTCACCCGTCTTTTTGTCGCCGATCTGCACCTCGAATCGGCTGATTCCAGGCAGTTCCAGCGATTTCGCGAGCTGTTGAGCGCCTGGCGAAATCGCGCAACAGAAATCTACCTGCTCGGTGACATCACCGAGATGTGGATTGGTGATGATGACACCTCCGGGCTGGCAACCGCGCTACAGGCGCTGCTGCGCGAAACCACTGCACACTGTCCGGTGTTTCTCATGCAGGGTAATCGCGACTTTCTGTACGGTCGAACAATTGCACTTGAAACAGGTGTGACCTTGCTGGTGGATCCAACGTGCCTGCCGGACGGTGTGCTGATCGCGCATGGCGACGCTTACTGCATCGATGACGCGCCATACCAGCAGTTCAGAGCGATGGTGAGAAATTCAACGTGGCAATCACAAATCCTCGGCCGCAGTCTTGATGATCGTCGCTCACTCGGCGCCTCGATGCGCGCACAAAGCGCAAGCACCAACGCCAACAAAGCCGCCAACATCATGGACGTGAACCTGGAAGCGGTGTCGGCTGCACTCCAGCTGTCAGCCTGCCACACACTGGTGCACGGTCACACCCATCGACCCGCGCGACATCTGTTACCCGTTGGCGAGCGAATCGTGCTGGGCAGCTGGGACGGCTTCGTGGGCTGGTATGCGCTGCAGCGCGATGGTGCATTCAGCCTGCACGCATTCAGCCTGGCACACCGCTATGGAAACGAAAGTCCGGATCCAATGATGTGATCAGATCTGCTTCAATCCTGAGCAACTGATCGATCCGGTTGTCGATGTTTTTCTCGGCAAACTTGCGCGCCAACATCAGATAAACCTCGAAATGCCTTGCTTCCGACGCTTGAAGGCCTGCATAAAATTGTCCAAGTTCCACGTCCAGGACGGGCACCAGCGACGCAAATCGCTCGCAGGATCTGGCCTCGACAATGGCGCCAACAATCAGCGTATCGATCAGTCTTTGCGGCTCCGACTTGCTCAGCGCCTCGCGCAAAGTCCCGGCATACCGACTCGCCGAAACGTGCCGGTACCGGATACCCCGGCTCTGCATCACCTGGAGTACCTGCTCAAAATGACGAAGCTCTTCACGCGCAAGCTTTGACAGACGCGTCAGCAGCTGGATGTGCTCGACATGCCGGTAAAGAAGATTGAGCGCATTACCGGCAGCCTTTTTCTCGCAATTGGCATGATCGATGAGCAGCGTATCGAGATGGTCGACCGCCTGCACAAGCCAGGCGCCGGGGGTGGCACAGCAGAGGAATTCTTCTGGACGCATGAGTCTTTGGTTACTCGGCAGCCACCCGATAGCTGTGCTCATAGTGAGCCTGCGAACGGTGGAAGATATCGGCGTCAATGGCACGCAGGAGCATCAGTGTGGGCAGACCGGTCACCGATTGCAGGCCAAATTCCGCCGGATCCCGATCACTGACCACGATGCTGCGCAGGACCTCATACGCCGCCAGTTCCCACGGTGGGTGGGGGGGGAGTTCGCGCACTTCGCAATACGCCATGAAACGATCCTGGTCCACTACCCGGACTGCAGCTGCAACGGCTTGCCGACGCAGTTCAAACAGGCGTTGCCAGATGACGTCCCGCTGGGTCTTGTGGTATCCGTTCCATTGGACGATTTCATGAGAAAAGCGTTTGCAACCCCGGCACACCAGATCGCCAAAGGTTGTTGAACAGATACCGACACAAGGTGTTGCCCGTTGCAATGATTTCAAAATGGAAAGGTCAACATCGCTTGACCTGCAGTTCAAAGAGAGAAGCAGTATAACGATATGGAGGCGCCGGGTTCACTGCAACATAAGCAATGGGTGGAGCGCAACATAAGCACTGGGTGGAGCGCAACATAAGCACTCGGTTCAGCGCAACGTAAGCGCGAGGTTGAATTGCAGACGTCGCAAGCTTTGTCTGAGTCGGCGCAGGGCCGCCCGGGTCAGCGGTTCGCCGCCATACATCACCGACTCGACGTCGCGAGCTACGCTCTCGCCAACGGTGGTGTCGTTACCGATCCCGTCACTGACTCGATGAACAAACGCCTGTGGAGATTCAGACACCTCGCGTACGAAGCCGTAACGACCCGCAAAACGGGCAAATCGGTGGATGAGGTCAGCACTGGGATTCCGGGCTGCCGGTCGGTGCCGGAAAAACAGCACAAACGCCACCAGCCCAAAGCAGATCCCGCCCAGCGCGACCATGATCAGCGCAATTCTGGCGGGTTTCAGATCTCCCAGCCACTCACTGAGGAAATGCTGCTGAACCTGGCTGTCATAACCGACCACAAACATGTTCCAGCGATGTTCGATGGAATCGAACATCAGCAAAGCGCGACTCATCAGCGAGCCTGCATCAAACCGCGCGTTGGTGAGCAAGGACAGATTCGAGCGCTCGGCTGCTTCCAGGGCGCTGGCAAGACCGCTTTCAATGCGGTTGGGGGCCACGGCAGAGGTCGGGTCAAACCGAATCCACCCCTCCCCTTCTATCCAGACTTCGGCCCAACCGTGTGCGTCATATTGCCGAACGACCAGATAGCCGCCAATCGGGTTCACTTCGCCGCCAAGATAACCACCTACCAGACGGGCAGGAATGCCCACACTGCGCATCGCAAACACAAACGCACCCGCATAGTGAGCACAAAATCCGCGGCGGCTGTCGAACCAGAAAGTGTCGATGCTGTTTCGCTTGGGCAGCGTCGGCGGCGACAAAGTGTAAACAAACGGTTCATTGCGGATGTGATCGAGCATGGTAGTCGCAAACTCACGGGTCTGGGGGTGGCGCGAATGCAGGTCCCGAGCGTAAGCGACCAGCCGCGGGTTGTCCCCCTCAGGCAAACGGGTTTCGCGAGCGTACATCGCAGGTGTCAGGTTCAGACCGCGGGTGTGATCGAGCGCTGAACGCACGTGATAACGAAAGATCGACGTAATCGGGTTCGCAACCTCCAGATGATAATCCGCCTGCAGGGTTGCTCGTGCATCCTGTTCGATGGGTACGTCCAGAGCATAAATCCATTTGCGTGCGGTGGGGCTCATCATCACTTCATAACTGATATCAGTATCTCCGGAGCGGAGCAACATAGGCGATTCTTCAATGGGTGCTCCGATTTTCCAGGTACCGTCAAGGAATTCCGAGTAAACCACCGCTCGCCAGTAAAGCTCACGGTAAGCCGGCATCTGACCATCGAACTCGACCCGAAACGCCAGTTCGTCGCTCTGACTTAGGTTGGCGATGTCACCGGGTGTCATTGCTTCACTGAGTCCACTCGCCGCACTGCCCGGCAAAGGCATGCTCCAGAGCGGCATCAGCCTCGGGAAAAAGAGGAACAGTACGACGGCAAGTGGTACCGCCTGCAACACCAGCCCGGTAGCCAGCCGGATCGACGCCACGGGGCGAACGTCGGTATGCATCTGATTGAGACCTACCATGGCCGCCGTGACGAGCACGGTTGCAACCAGTTCATAGAGGGCAATCGGCAGGGTCTGCTCAAACAGGAACTGCGCAGCAATGATGAAATAGCAGAGAAAGATCACCACCACCGCGTCTCTTCTTGTTTTCATCTCGACCAGCTTGAAGGCAAACGCCAGCACCAGCATGGAGACAAACACTTCGAGACTGAGCGGTTCGTGGCCAGAAACGAAGACACCAAAAGTTCCCAACACCACAAAAAACGCTTTGACTGATCGCGATGGATAACCGATCCGGCCCTGATAGACACGGGTCCGCCACAGACCACACAACAGCCCCACGACAATGATCCACGGCGACAATTGAGCGAAGTGCGGCAGGACCACCGCGGCCTGCGACACCATCAACAACGCGAGGGAGTTGCGCGGGATCTGAAACCCTATGCCTGACGGATTATTCCCTGCCATACAGGGCCAGGGTCCTGAGCACTTGTTCAAGGTGGGCCTCACCCACACCTGGCTCAATGCGCTGCTGCGGCGTTTCCAGACCGAACTCACGCTCAGCGCGTGTCGCCTGCAGCGCGTAGCCCGTCAGACAGCGAAGACGATGCTCGGTATCGCCGTCGAGTTCGTCGAATCGCAACCACAACCGCGGCTCGACATAACTCGAGTAGCGCTTCACCACCAGATCGCGACCGCCGCTCTTTGCATACGAACGCCAGATCACCTGCTTGATGGGATCACCGGGTGCATACGCCTTGATATCAGTGAAATCCTCGCTACCCCTCAGATCAACCAGTACACCTTCGTCCCGACGACCAAAGCCGGCGGCAGGCAGCTCTTGAAACAGCGGCTGTGGATACACGAGTGCTTGAACGTCCAGATCGACCCAGGTCCAGGCACGCAACAATCCCAGCGGATAAAAAGTCTCGACCAGCAGCCTTCCCGGATTCAGCCAACCACGTGTCGGGGCACTGACATACAGGCTCACCGCATCGGCTTCGCGGGAATAGATTTCCGCCCATTGCGGGATCCCTCCCGGCCAGCCGAGCTGAATACCCTCACGACCACGGCCCTGTGACCGTACGACGCGCACAACAAACTCGATGTCTTCGCCGACAAAGCCAGGGCGAACGGAGTGCACTTCAAGCACCAGGCCAGACAGATTCCGAAAGGTGTAGAGAATGGTAATCAGAAACATGGAGCCAAGCAGGAAGGCGATGGCATACACCAGGCTTGACTGGTAGTTGATCGCCAGCAGAACCATGAGCAGCAACAAGGTTGCAAACGCAAAGCCAACCTTGCCTGGAAAAATGAAGATATTGTTCTGGGTGAGCGTGATTCTGGACGACGGTGGTATTCGCTTATCGAGCCACTCGCCAAAACGATCCGACAACGCCGTTGCCATGGAAGCTAAACGACGTCTACGCTGGCCAGCAACCTCTGGGCCAATGCACCACCGCCATGGCCGGCAAAATCGGCTGCCTCGCGCAACCGATGTTCAACAACGCCTGGCAACACGGCCTGTACATCTTCAGGCACGACGTGAGAGCGATTGTTGATCAGTGCCCACGCTCGCGCCACATGCAGCAGCGCCAGCGATCCCCGCGGTGACAACCCGAACGCAAACGCACCTCCCAGCCGTGTGTGCCCGACCAGACGCTGCACATACTCAAGCAACGGTTCGGATACTTTCACCGCATCCACCGCAGCCTGGATCGCCTGCAGTCTCGACAGATCGAGCACCGGATCGAGACTCGCCAGACGAGCACGTTGATCTCCGCCGCGCAGCAATTCGCGCTCTGCATCAGGATCCGGATACCCCAGCGTGATGCGCATCAGAAAGCGGTCGAGCTGCGACTCCGGCAGCGGAAATGTGCCGCCCTGGGTAACCGGATTCTGGGTCGCGATCACAAAAAACGGCTCAGGCAGTGGGCGCGTCTGACCTTCGATCGTCACCTGCCGTTCTTCCATCGCTTCCAGCAGCGCACTCTGACTCTTGGGTGTTGCACGGTTGATTTCATCGGCCAGGACAACCTGTGCAAACAAGGGGCCGGGCACAAATCTCAACCCGCCGGTCTCTCGATCAAAAATCGATGAACCGATGATGTCCGAAGGCAGCACGTCAGAAGTAAATTGTACCCGGTGATAGGACAGACCGAGCACCCGCGCCAGCGCCTGCGAGAGGAGTGTCTTGCCCATCCCCGGCAGATCCTCGATCAACAGGTGACCACGGGCAAACAGGCAGGCCAACGCAAGTCGAACCTGCGTGTTTTTGCCCAGGAGGACACCATTGAGTGCCGCCGTGGCGTCCACGATGTCATCGTGGACCCGGCTTCGTTCAGGCGTGATTGTGAAGCTCGGGGAAGCTGTTATCCCACTTCTGGTCGGTGTCACTGCGTTGTTTGCTGGCGTCGTTTCGTCGCAACGATAGCCGCTTGAGATAAGAGTCGTCTATGTCGCCGGTCACGTAATTGCCGTCGAACACGGAACACTCAAAATGCTGGATTTCCGGATTGCCTTCGCGGGCGGCTTTGACCAGGTCCTCAAGACGTTGATATATAAGCCAATCCGCGCCGATTTCCCGGGCAATCGCGTCACTGTCACCAACCTTTGACACAAACTCGTCGGCCGCAGCCAGGTCGATCCCATACACGTTTGGATACTTGACGATCGGCGCGGCGGAGGCGACGTAGACCTTCCGGGCTCCGGCATCCCTGGCCATCTGCACGATACGTGCGATGGTGGTGCCACGCACGATGGAATCATCCACCAGCAGCACTGTCTTGTCCTTGAATTCGAGGGGGATGCTGTTGAACTTGTGGCGAACGCTGCGTTTGCGCTCTTGCTGGCCCGGCATGATGAAGGTGCGAGGGATGTAGCGATTTTTGACAAACCCTTCGCGAAACTTGGTATCCAGACGGTGCGCCAGAGGCATCGCACACGTGCGCGACGTTTCCGGAATGGGGATCACGACGTCGATATCGTGTTTGCCATCCGGGTAGTGTTCGAGGATCTGTTCGGCGAGGTATTCACCCATCCGCAGGCGCGCCTTGTAGACGGAGACACCATCCATGATCGAATCGGGCCTGGCGAAATAGACATGTTCGAATATGCACGGTACGAGTCGCGTGCGTTCCGCGCAGATCTGCCGATACAGTTCACCGGACTCCGAAATCAACACCGCTTCGCCGGGTGCAACGTCACCAAGCAGTTCGAAGCCGAGCAGATCGAGTGCCACACTTTCCGAAGCCAGTATGTACTCAGGACCTTCAGCGTGGTGGCGTCGACCCAGTACCAGCGGGCGTATGCCAAGCGGATCGCGAAACCCGATCACACCCACCCCGACGATGCTGGAGACCACGGCATACGCACCCTGACAGCGACGATGAACGCTACTAACGGCGCGGAAGATATCGGTCGCAGTTGGATGCAGATGCTTGATCTGGAACAGTTCGTGCGCAAAAACATTGAGCAGGACTTCGGAATCGCTGTCGGTATTGATGTGCCGCAGGTCATCACGGAACACTTCCGACCGCAACCGATCCACATTCGTCAGATTGCCGTTGTGACCTAACGCTATCCCGTAAGGTGCGTTGACATACATCGGCTGGGCTTCGGCGCTCGACGAGGACCCGGCGGTGGGATATCTGACCTGCCCGATGCCGTAGTTGCCACGCAGCCGCTGCATGTGCCGCTCCTGGAACACATCGCGCACGAGACCATTACCCTTGCGCAGATACACGCGCGCACCATCCATGGTGACGATACCGGCGGCATCCTGGCCACGGTGCTGCAAAACAGTCAGGGCGTCGTAGAGCTCCTGATTGACATTAGAACGGGCGACGATTCCGACGATTCCGCACACGATCAGGTGATCCTTACAACGGTGTATTGCGCATCCGCAGCGGTTACTGGCTGAGATTCCAGATGAATCTGCGGGTCTGGCCGATCAGAACGAGGACATCATCCTCCATCACCAGCAAATGGTCACGCAGTTGTGATGTGCGCCACCACTCGGTTTCAACCGCGAAGGGCCGAATCGCGATCAGGAGCACAATACAGACCACCACACCCCGTCCGGCACCAAACACAAAACCCAGCACTCGGTCGGTACCGGTGAGGCCAGTGCTGGCCACGAGCCTGGCCACAACCCACTGAATCAACGACCCGGCAATCAGCGTCAGGACAAAGACCGCGACAAAACCGATGACCAGTCCGATGGTGTCGGACCGCACCAGTCCACCAACCACATCGTTGCCTGCGGTTGTGCCCTGGGTGAATGGGAACCACTCGCTGAAGATCGGGCCAAACGTCAGTGCCAGCAGGAATGCCACCACCCAGGTGACCAATGACAGAACCTCTTTCAGCAGACCACGCATCAGCCCCATGATCGCGGAGATCAGGATCGCGACCAGCAGGGCCATATCAAAACCGGTCAGCGACTCCATCATGTTGAAAACGCCATCACGCGTGCATCCGGCACTTTTCCGGCGGCGAGTTGACGACGAACTTTCTCCGCGGCAGCGCCTTCAAGATAGGGACCGACGGCAACCCGAATCATCACCTTGCCATCTTTTTTCACTGCCGAGATGAATGCGTCGTAGCCGTCGTCGCGAAGCTCCTGTCGCAACGCCAGGGCGCGATCTTCCGAAGAAAAACTACCCACCTGCACCGCCCATCTCTCGGTGTCACCATCCGGTGCCGACAGCACGGGTTCACCGACCTGGGTCCCATGCTCGGTGCTGAAGAGGTCTTCATCGACCGTCGCTTCCAGTTCGGCAATTTTTTCGACGTACGGGTTTTCTGCCAGCACGGGTGGCGCAGGGGCAGGTTCCGGTTCGTTCCTCGTGTCTGGGGCAACCTCGGGTATCGCTTCGATCTCGACCGTCGGCAGACCATCACCATCAAACAGCATTGGCAGCACGATAACGAGAATCGCCAGCAGGAAAATCGAGCCGGTAATGCGAAAGCGTTTCGTGTCCTCGTCCACGCAGCAGCCCGTCAGATGGAAGTTGAAGATCGATCGACGCCGACAGCGCCCAGCACTTCCCGTGCGGCGGCCACCACAGCAAACGATCCAAAGACGAGAATAGCACCGTCTGCCGGCACCCGGCTCACTGCTTCGGCAATTGCTGCTTCAACGGACCCGGCAAGATCGATGCGTGCGCCTCCAGCCGCGCGGATGGCTGCGGCTGTTGTACCGGCATCCTGGCCGCGTGGCCCGTCAGTACTGACTGCAATCCAGGCCTGAACCCGTTGCGCAAACGCCGCAGCGATGCCCTGGGAGTCCTTTTCCATCAGATTGCCCATGATCAGCAATCGTGGCGTGAGTTCCAGTTGCTGCAATCGGTGAGCGAGGAAACGTGCGCCGTCCGGGTTATGCGCGATATCCAGAATGAAGTGCCGCCCATGATAGTCGATCGTTTCCATCCGACCCGGCAGGAACGCCCGGCCCATGGCCACCCGCACAGGTTCGATCTTCAATTCAAACATGGCAGCGCATGCCATCACCGCCAGCCCCAGGTTGTGTGGAGATAGCCCGGTAGCAAACGGCACGCCCTCGATGGCAGCCGCATGTTGATCGCAACCCCCTCCCCTCAATTCAATCGATAACCAGCGTGGGTTGTCCCCCACTATGAACTGCTCGCCACTGGCGGCGACCTGACAGTTGAGTTCAGCGGCTCTGGAAAACACGCTGGCAGGCATGTCGCGCCCTGTAACCACACTCTGCCCGGGACGAAACACACCCGCTTTTTCCACTCCGATCAGCTCTCGCGTATCTCCAAGGTACTCCTGATGATCAAGGCCAATGCTGGTCACCACAGCAACCTGTGCATCGATGACATTAAACGCATCCAGCCGGCCACCGAGGCCAACTTCAACAACCGTAACTTCAACGCACGCCGTTCGCCAACACCACAACGAGACCAGCGCGGCGTATTCAAAATAGGTTAGCGGGGTATCCATCCTGCTGGCTTCCACCGCGACAAAACCTGCACACAGGGCGGCATCGTCGAGCGGCACGCCGTCTACCCGGATACGCTCATTGAACACGTGCAGATGCGGGCTGTAGCCGGCACCCACACGGCGGCCATGCGTGAGCAGAAGCTGCTCGCAGCCAACCGTAACCGAACCTTTGCCGTTAGTGCCGGCAACAATGATGGATGGAATTGTCCATGGCAGCAGACCCATGCGGGCACCCACTTTCGCCACCCGTTCCAGACCCATCTCGATGCTGCGCGGATGCACCGCTTCCGCGTGTGTGAGCCACTCGGCCAGCGAACGGTTCAACGATCAATCGCCTGCCTGAATTCCGCTACTTTCGCGGTGAGTGCCGCAGTAATGGCCGTTGGCCCGCCCACCGTTTCCGCCATGATCCGAACCAGCGCAGTACCCACCACTACACCATCGGCGATCGCTGCGACCTGGGCGGCTGTGGCACCATCCTTGATACCAAAACCGACACAGATCGGCAGTTGGGTCTGCTGTCTGATCGCAGCCACCTTCTCCCTGACCTCATCGATCGCCAGATGACTGGCTCCGGTGATGCCCTTGAACGAAACGTAATAGAGAAAGCCACTGGCCGCTGCGGCGATCGTCCCAATTCGCTGCCTGGTTGTTGTCGGTGCAACCAGGAAAACCAGATTCAGATGTTCACCGGCATGCTGGTGACGGAAATCGATGGCCTCTTCGGGTGGTAGATTGACCATGATCAAGGCGTCGACACCTGCGGCCTGGGCACGCGCTGCAAATCCGGACTGCGAGGACACCGTATTGAGATACCCCATGAGCACGACGGGTGTGACGGCATCCTGCGAACGGAAATCAGCCACCGCAGTGAGCACATTCGCAAATCGGGTGCCTGCGGCCAACGCACGCTCCGACGCAGCCTGGATTACCGGACCATCTGCTTCGGGGTCTGAAAACGGGATGCCAAGCTCAATGACATCCGCGCCGCCGGCAACCAGTGCATGCATCGCCGGCACAGTCATCGAGATGTGCGGATCCCCGGCGGTAATGAAAGTCACCAATGCCTTGCGCGCACCAAGAGCACGCATTCGTGTTTCGAGTCGCGTTGGCGGCTTCACAGCGTGATTCCATCGAGGCCGGCGACGGTCGGGATGTCCTTGTCACCACGCCCGGAGAGATTGACGATGATGATGCTGTCCCTGGGCATCGATGGCGCTTCACGCAGCACCCAGGCAATGGCATGGCTGGACTCGAGCGCCGGCAGGATACCTTCGATCCTGTTCAACAGGCGAAATGCCGTCAACGCTTCGGCGTCGGTAGCCGCCGCATATTCCGCACGACCGATGTCCTTGAGATAGGCATGTTCAGGACCCACTCCGGGATAATCGAGCCCGGCGGAAATGCTGTGGGTGGCGATGATCTGACCATCATCATCCTGCATCAGATACGTCCGGTTGCCGTGCAGGATGCCTACCCGACCGTCATTCAGCGGCGCTGCGTGCTGACCCGTCGCCAGCCCATGCCCGGCAGCTTCCACGCCGACCATGCGCACGCCGACATCGTCGATGAATGGGTAAAAGAGGCCAACAGCATTGGAGCCGCCGCCCACACACGCCACCAGCACATCCGGCAGACGACCTGTGGCAGCCAGAATCTGTGAACGCGCTTCGCGGCCGATAACCGACTGAAAATCCCGGACCATCATCGGGAACGGATGCGGACCGGCAACGGTACCGATGATGTAGTGGGTGGTATCCACATTGGTGACCCAGTCCCGCAGGGCTTCATTGAGTGCATCCTTGAGCGTCTTCGTTCCGGACTGGACCGGAATCACGCGCGCACCAAGCAGCTTCATCCGATACACATTCGGACTCTGTCGCTCGACGTCCGCCTGACCCATATAAACGTCACATTCAAGACCCAGACGTGCCGCGATGGTCGCCGTCGCAACACCATGCTGACCGGCACCGGTCTCGGCGATCACACGTGGTTTGCCCATGCGTTTGGCCAACAGCGCCTGACCGATTGTGTTGTTGACCTTGTGCGCACCCGTGTGATTCAGATCCTCCCGCTTGAGATAGATCTGCGCACCACCGAGTTGCCGCGTGAGCCGCTCCGCAAAGTACAGCGGTGACGGTCGCCCAACATAGTCGGCGAGATCCCGGTCCAGTTCGCGCAGGAAATCACCGTCCGTCCGCATCCGGTGATACAGATCGGTCAGTTCATCCAGCGCTGCGGTCAATGTCTCTGCGACAAAGCGGCCACCATAGATGCCAAAATGACCATCATCGGATGGCTGATTGTAGTTGCTGCCGCTGGGCGGCCTGGTCTCATTCACACTGATCCCCACTGAGGTCACCACCCGGGTCACCGTGCTGGTCGACTGCCCTGACGGCGGCAACAAATTGGCTGCATTTTTGCAGATCTTTCAGTCCTTTGTGCGGTCCTTCAACACCGCCGCTGACATCCACTGCCCACGGCTTCAATGTCCTGACGGCCGCAGCAACATTGTGCGCATCCAGGCCACCGGCCAGCATCAGCGGCAGCTGGCTCGAACGTGGCCAGTGAGCCCAGTCGAATCGTGTGCCGGTCCCTCCCGCGAGACCAGGCACAAAACTGTCGAGCTGCAACGCGCGTGCATCAAAATAAGTCTTGGCAATCGCTGCCACATCGGTTTGCGGCTGCATGCGTACCGCCTTGACATAGGGCAGCAAAAAGTCGCCACAGTATTCCGCTGGTTCGTCGCCGTGCCACTGCAAGACGTCAAGATCGATAGCGCTGAGCACCGCCTCCACATCCTTCCGAGCCGCATTGACAAACAGCCCCCAGATTTCGGTCCGCCCACCAATCGCTGCAATCAGTTCGCGCGCGCAAGGTACCGAAATCCGGCGTGGACTGGCCGGCACAAAGTTGAGCCCGATGATGTCGATATCGAGCGCTGCAATGCGGGACGCGTCTTCCACACGCGTGACACCACAGATCTTGATCAGTGTGCGACGCACGGACTCGCTCCATGGTCAGCAGCACGACGACCAGCGACGGCCACAAGGACACACCCGGGGGTTCGGGTCACTGCTTGCCCATCATCGCTGCCAGCGCAACACCCATTTCGCCAGTGATCCGCTGTGCGACCGGTTGCCTGCTGGCTGCATTCCAATAGGTTGCCAGTAGGTCGAACCCTTTGAACGCGGGCGAGCGACCCAGCATCGGCATGATCGCGTTGATGAAAAAGAAGCCAGTCACCAACGCACAATCTGCCAGTGTCAGTGTGTTACCGACCGCAAAACCACCGCTCTGGTATTGGCCATCCTTCAACAACCGCTCGCCGATTCCAAGACCTTCATCCAGAGACAACAGTCCCTGACTGACTGCAGCAGCGTCACGAGTGGCAGGGTTCAACTGGCCGTACAGCGGCGCCATGCGTGGATACAGATACAGGTCGACAAAGCGCGACAGCAGTCGTACCTGCGCGCGCCCTTCCGGATCTGCGGGTCGCAGCGGAGGCGACGGGAACACATCTTCGATGTACTCACAGATCACCTCACTTTCAGGAATCACCCGCGTACCGGTATCCAGCGCCGGGATCTTGCCCGTGGGGTTGATCGCCTTGTATTGCGCGCTGCCTGTGCCGCCTGGCGCTGAGGCAAGCTCAATGCCCTTGCCAACCAGGTCTTTTGCGTAGACCTGCATGCGCACCCGCGCGGCAAACGGCGAAAGCTCACCCTGGTAGAGTTTCATCGCGGGCTCCGGTTGCGAACTTTGGGGAATTTGGGAGGCGATGATATCGCATCACTCCCGGTTTCCCGCCACGGAAATTCCGTACCGCGCAATTGCCACGCATATGCGTGGGGAAATGGGGCAGTAGAAAAATCGGGCTCGAAGCGTATTCAGAGACGGTCGAGGGAGTGCCTGTGCTGCAGAACCGGCGGTAGCCGACCTTTTGGCCATCCGGTCACCTGATCCTGAGGGTCGAGCAGAATATGCAGGGGATAGCGAACATCCACGAGATAAAGGCCATCCGGCGGAGCCGTTTGTCCGAGTACCGCTCGGTCACGCCCGACAAGGGCCGATTGCAGGTCCGCTGCGCGCCATTCGCCTCGACCCACCCGGCTTAACGCGCCGGCAATATTGCGCATCATGCGCAGCAGAAACGCGTTGGCCGCGACATCGATCACCACAAAGGGCCCATAGCGGCGAACCAACGCCTGATCAACGCGTCGAAACGGTGTTGGGGACTGACAGGCAGCGGCGCGCAGCGCTGTGAAATCATGTTCACCGACCAGGCATTGTGCGGCCGTGTGCATGGCAGCATCATCGAGGACCGGGCTTGGCGTTACCCGATTCCGGGCGAGGGGCTCGGCTTCACCTTCATGGAAAACATACAGGTAACGTCTGCCGGTGGCTGAAAATCGGGCATGAAAACCGGCGGCTACCCTTCGCACCCAAATGACTCGGACCGACGGCGGCAGGTGTGAGTTCAAGCCCTTCCGCCATGCATCGGCGGAGCGCTCGTGAGGCGTTGCAAAACTGATGACCTGGCTCGTCGCGTGCACGCCGCTATCCGTCCTGCCGGCGGCAGCAAATTGCACGGCATCGGCATGCACACTTCGCAGTGCGTTTTCGATTGAATTCTGCACAGCCAAGCCATTGGCCTGGGCCTGAAAACCTTGAAAGGCATCACCCGCGTAGGCGATGCCCAGCGCCAGTCGATGGCTCAGGATGCCAAACTGTCGAGCAGGGAGCGGGCGAGTGCCTGCTGCGCCTGGTTGCCCTCGCTCAGCACTTCGTTGAGGATGTCCTGGGCACCTTCTGCATCGCCCATCTCGATATACGCCTGGGCAAGATCAAGTTTGGTTTCGGCAGCATCTTCTGCATCCCCGAAATCAAATCCGTCCTCACTGTCGGCGGCATCACTTTCCAGGTCGTCTTCGAAGGCACGGCCGGATCGGACCCCGCCATCCAGCCTGGGACGAGTGAACGAAAGGATCTCGGCACTACGGGGTGCAGTGGCAGGATCTGCAGTAGTGCCCTCTTCCACTTCGTCCAGCGAGGCCAGTAGATCATCAAGGTCTTCAAGACCCTGGTCATCGTCCAGACTGATGTCCTCCGTCAGTGACTCCGATGTGTCGAGCAATGGAACGTCGTCGTCCAATCGCTTGAATTGAAAGTCCTCGGGTGTGCTGGGACGATCGGTGACAGTCTCTGCAGGCACCGGCGCGGCGCCAGGCGTGTCATCAAGATCGGACAACAGGTCGTCAAGATCGAGATCATCATCCCGATCATCAGTCCGTGCAGTTTTTTCCAGATCGCGGTTATCTGCCGTGGCAACCGCCGGCACTGCCGGTTCATCAGCATCAAATTCGATGCCCAGATCACCACCCAGCACGTCGGCTCGGGTTGATGGCACATCATCCGAGGCGATGGCGGCGTAGTCATCGTCGAGACTCAATCCGTCACTGGCGTTCAGATCAGAGGCATTCAGATCAGAGGCTTGCGGATTACGGTCTTGCCGATCCGACAGTTCTTCGGAAGGCTCACTGGAGATCCTGTTGTTGGCACCCGCAGCTGAGACTGGAAGATCCTGACTTGCGGTGCTCGATTCGATCGGCAGAGGCGCCAGATCATCATCTTCTATTTCCAGTATTTCCAGGTTGAACTCTTCGTCTTCCTGGTCCGTCCTGGTGTCTGCCAGGAGATCATCCATGGCCAGATCATCACCATCATCGACGACTGGGACAGATTCACTCTCCGGATCACCGAGCAGATCGTCGCTCTCTTCAGGCACGCCCGTAAAACTCTCCTCCAGCTCTCGGGCAGTGAGCAGGATGTCCTGATCATCGCAGCGATTGACGAGCTCACGGATGTGCTTGTCAAAGGTTTCACCATCGTTGGCCGTCACCGCGACTTCGAGCAACTTGAGCCGTACATCGTGACGGTCGGGGTCTTCTTCGAGCGCGCCAAGCAACAGACCGATGGCGTGCGGGTAACGGCCATAGGCCGCATAGATGTCTGCTTCCCCGATCACATCACCGGTCTGACGGGCTGGAGACTCACCCGGTTCCGATTCACCGGATGGTGCGCGCAACTGGTCGTAATTGTCCTGGTCAAGATCATCGAGAAAATCGAACGTGTCGTTATCACTCGTGGTGGACGCTGCGGCTGCGGCCACCGCACCGACCGGTGCAAGTACAGGCGCCACGGTGGTCGCGACGGACGGATCAACACGACCCTCTCTGGCCTGTGTGTCAACAATCGCCTCACTGAACGCCGCGTCCTGTGCCGACTGCTGCCGACGACGGGCCAGCAACAACGCGGCCACCAGAACCAGCACCAGAAGCAACCCACCCCCGATCAACATGGTGGTCGACTGCCACCAGGGAGTTACAGGTTGACTCTGGTCCGGGCTCGGCTGGCCGCCACGTTCGGCGAGTGCTTGCTGCGCAGCATCGAACTGGGCGCGCAGCCTGGCAAGTTCCGCGTCCTTTACTTCGATTTGCCGGTTCAGCTCTTCAATCTGAGCGGAAGCCAACTCTTTTTCACGATCGCTCTGGTAACCGAGTTCCTGGATTTCCCGTTCCAGTCGATCCTTTTCTTCCAGCAGCCCCGCTTCAGTGACATTGGCCGCCGGGGATTCCGCGGCTCCGGATGAATCCGCGTCTGCCTGGATTTCCAGGCGCCCCACACTGCCTGCTGGCGCAGCCTCTGCCTCACCAGCGGGAGCAGCGACTGACGGTGTTGCATCGATCTGCGCAGCGAGGGAAGCATCCGGTTCTGCTACCGCTGGAGGTGTCCTGGTAGCATCCGAGGTGGCAACCGCTTCGGCCGGCATGACTTCAGTCTCGTCAGCGGTTGCCGGTTCTTCGTTACGCCAGGATGCAGTCTGCTGAGCAACCTCGGCAGCGGCTTCTGCCGCAGTCAGCTGTCGAGCCGCATCGGCATCCGGCATCTGCAGGCGATAACCGGCTTTCAGAAGGTTGATGTTTTGGTTGATGAACGCTTCGGGATTAGACTGCTGGATCGCCAGCATGTACTGGTTCAGCTTGATGTCCTGCGCCGGCAGATATCGCTCTGCAATCCCCCACAAGGTTTGACCGGTGGTAAGTACACCATCGCCTGGTACTTCCCGTGGTGACGAGTAGTCGGCGCTGGTGTCAGCGGTTGGCTCCGTTGTGGACGGAGGAACATAGACAGTATCTGGTGCTTCTTCGGGAAGAGCCTGTCGGGGTGGTCGGGTAACTGCAGCCGGAGTCGGCACGACGGTCACCGGCGTGGATACGCCAGCCTGGTAGGTCGGCGGGTCAAGAAGGATCGTGAACTCCTTCAGCATTCGCCCTTTTGACCACAGTACTTCAACGATGAAGTTCAGATAGGGCTCGGTCACCGGCTCCCGACTGGTAATGCGGATTCGCGGACCACGACCATCCGAAAACACTTCGAAACGCATGTCGGTCAGATAAAAAAATCGTTCGACACCGGCTCGTTCAAAGTCTTCCGGTGAACCGAGTGAGACGAGCACGTCCTCGGGACTGAGTTCGCCGGTCTCGACCAATGGAATTTCCGCTCTGAGACGCTGGTTCAGATGCGAATTGAGCTCTATTTCCCCAACCCCGAGCGCCTGCACACCAGCTATCCAGCCGGCAAGCAACGCCATAGTGAACAACAAAAATCCCCGTTTCATGACATGACCTCTCGCTGGAAGCCTGATGGCAATTTGGCAAGCATGACTAAAGACAGGCTGCGACGGTCGCAAGCCACATCGGCCCCAGACCGAAGACGAGGTTACTGACCAGGGGAGCAACGGCTGGCTGGGCCGGTTGCTCAATCAAAACGTTGCTGTGCATCTTCCCGTTATCCTTTTCTTTGCGCGCACCACCAGAGCCGTACAGCCGGAGCAACCCCCTGTACACACTGATCTGGCTAATCGATTCTGCATCAGACCGCCGTCGATGACCGTCTGCAGTTCCCATTCTTCTTCTTGGTCTGCTGGCAACGTCGACCAGTTACCTACCCCATCGGGCAGCCTGTCGAACAATAACTTGGAACCGGCTGGCAGAATCGGGAGCAAGTATCACTTTTTTCGTCCAAATCTGAAACGAAAGTTTGCCGCCGGCACAGGGATTTTACGTCTGCCGGTCAGACGTGCCCGCCCGTCAACAACGCCTCTGCGATCTGCACGCTGTTCAGCGCAGCGCCCTTGCGCACGTTGTCGGAAACGACCCACATCGACAACCCGTTGGGGTGGGAAAGATCCTTGCGCAATCGACCCACAAAAACAGGATCCGTCCCTGCCGAATCCATCGCCGGCGTGGCATAACCGTTGTTTTCCAGCAGCGTGACGCCCGGTGCGTTGCGCAACAGCGCAGCGGCATCGGCCACGGAGATTGGCTTGCGCGTTTCGAAGTGCACGGCCTCCGAGTGGCCATAAAACACAGGCACTCGAACGCAGGTGGGATTGACCATGATGGAATCGTCCTCGAGGATCTTGCGAGTCTCCAGGACCATCTTCATTTCTTCCTTGGTGTAACCATTGTCCAGGAAGTCGGAAATCTGCGGGATCGCGTTGAACGCAATCTGTACCGGCATCACTTTGACCTCCACGGTCTTGGTATTGAGTATGTTGGCCGTCTGTCCCGCCAGTTCGCGTACACCAGCCGCACCCGCGCCGGAGACCGCCTGGTAGGTAGCTACGTTGATCCGGGTGATCCCGACTGCATCGTGGATCGGTTTGAGCGCGACCACCATCTGGATGGTGGAACAATTTGGATTGGCAATGATGTTGCGCGCCTTGTAGTCGCCCAGTCGATGCAGGTTCACCTCCGGCACGATGAGCGGAATATCCGCCTCCATCCGGAAGTGGGACGTGTTGTCGACGACAATGCATCCGGCTGCACCGGCTTTGGGTGCATAAGTCGCCGACACTGGTCCACCTGCAGAAAAGAGCCCGATCCGGGCTTTGGCAAAATCGAACTGATCGAGTCGCTCGACGATGACGTAGTGATCCCGGAATTGCAGTCGCTTGCCTGCCGACCGTTCACTGGCCAGCAGGTAGAGCTTGCCAACCGGAAAGTTCCGTTCCAGCAGGATCTCGAGCATGGCTTCACCAACCGCGCCGGTTGCGCCTACGATTGCCACATCAACTGTTTTGGTCATTTTGTGCTTAAGCTGTTGAATTTGATTCGTTTCAATTCTCGAAAATACCGCTTGTCCCTGTGGGGCGATTGACCCCGAACCTGGCTGAAGCCTATCCCCTCATCCCCCGTAGGAGGGGTCTCCTGATCCCCGAACCTGGTTAGATCCTGGTTTCGCGGTCTGGAGACCGCTCCCACAAGAGATCGCCTACAAGGCGGCGAGCACTGCTGCACCCATTTCTTTTGTGCCAACCGTTGGTCCACTGCCACCGGCGATATCCCGTGTCCGCACACCTGCCGCAAGGACCTTCGCCACCGCCCGCTCAATGCGATCCGCAGCAGCGCCGGAATTCAGCGTATATCGGAACGCCATGGCCACCGAGAGGATGGTGGCCAGCGGATTGGCGAGATTTTGCCCCGCAATATCGGGCGCCGTTCCATGCACAGGCTCAAACAGCCCTTTGCCGGAGGCGGCGAGCGACGCGGACGGCAACATTCCCAGGCTGCCGGTCAGCATCGCCGCGACATCGGACAGGATGTCGCCAAACATGTTGCCGGTGACAATCACGTCGAAC
>Ga0105050_10002159_pt1 | contig 28518 bp, 31 predicted proteins | sample FRY01_FD_78088 | JGI IMG/M metagenome (GOLD analysis project Ga0105050, IMG submission 78088) | Freshwater microbial communities from Lake Fryxell liftoff mats and glacier meltwater in Antarctica - FRY-01 | ecosystem: Environmental > Aquatic > Freshwater > Ice > Glacier meltwater ...
TTCGCGCAGAAACCGGCGCTTTTTCGCTGAACCGGTGCGTTTTTGACTCGTCGCGCCGCTTACCAAGAACATCCCGGTGACAAGTCCGACAGGCTGCTAGGAGAGCTTGATATCAAGGTACCGGACATCTCCGCAATCAACCTCGGTCGGGACGTCGGTGGGCTCACTGTCGAACAACTCGCCCATGCGATCATCAAACCGCTGGCAAAGCGGGTGACCCGTGCGCTCATCCAGGAAGGGCTGGACGAAGAACGTTTGCAAGACGCGCTGAAGGAGCGAGCCCGCGACAAAGTTGATTCGAAGCTGAAAATGCTCTCTGAACGTCTACAATCCCGCGACTGATTCTGGCGGGGACGCACGCTGCGCCGTCAATTTCGCCCCTTGGGGCTTTTGAAACGAGATCAATCGTGGACTACGCCAACATCCTCTACGAACTGCGCGGGCCGATGGCCCTCGTCACGATCAATCGGGCGGACAAGCACAACGCCATCTCCCTTGCGACTCTGGATGAACTGCAGCACGCCGTCCGGGTAGCAGCAGCAGATGATCAGGTACGAGTGATTACCATCACCGGCGCTGGCGATCGAGCGTTTGCATCCGGCTCGGATCTTTCCGAAGTGCTGCATCGGGATTTGAAAAAGGCTCTCGAACCGATCGTTCAAGGGCTCGCCGACCAGTTGGAGCGCACACCCAAACCGACCATCGCCGCAATCAATGGCATCTGCATGGGCGGCGGCCTTGAAGTTGCGCTTGGCTGTGACTTGCGCATCTGCGTTCCGCATGCGCGATTTGCTACACCCGAAGGCAAGCTCGGCATCATTCCCGGCGGCGGCGCCTGCGCGCGTCTGCCACGTGTTGTCGGACGCGGCTGGGGAATGGAAATGATGCTCATGGGGGATCCAATTGGCGCTGAGCGTGCTTTGGCGATTGGCCTTGTGACGCGAATCGTGCCAATGGAAGAACTGCTCTCCGAAGCGCAGCGGATGGCCGATCACCTGGCGACGTTTGCACCGTTTGTCCCGCGGACCATGAAAGCCATGGTTCATTTTGGTATGGAGGCCAGTCTTGCCGCGGCGCTCATGTTTGAAAAATATGCCCAGGGCGCGCTGGTGCAGACCGAGGACAAGATTGAAGGCATCACCGCATTCCTCGAGAAACGACCCCCGGAATTCAAAGGACGCTGACTGCGTCCGGTAATTGGGCGACACTATCCCCCTCTTCATCTAACACAATAGGGGGAAAACATGGCTGTGGACAGATTTCCGGTGGAAGCGACGCATATCATGATGTTTGCGCGCTCTGTCGCTGACGACAACCAGATCTACCACGACGAGAACTATGCCAAGGGAACTGAGGTGGGGCACATCATTGCGCCGCCCACTTTTGCCCAATCAAGCGCCCAGTTCGATCCCAACTATTTTCTTCGACCAAAAACCGGCCAGGCCTGGTTCGGATCTGGCAAGGAAGCGACAGGCGTCAAGCGGGAGCCTTCCAGTGGTGGGGGCGGCGGTGGGGGCGGCGGTGGCGGATTGCATGCTGAGCAGCACTTCGAATATCACCGACACATCAAACCGGGTGACATCCTCAAGGCGACGCAGTTGCCTGGCAAGACCTGGGAAAAGGAGGGCAAGCGTTCCGGCAAACTGGTGTTCACCGAAACAGTGACCGAGTATCGCGACCAGCACGGGGAACTTGTGATCACAGCACGTGGTGTCGGTGTTCGCACCGAACGTCCGGTCGATTCGAAGTAAGGAGAAAAACATGGCACTCAAAGCAAGTCAGCTGAAAATTGGCGATACCTACACCGAATGCCTGGTCGAAGATCTCAAGCGTACCCAGATCGTCATGTACGCAGGGACATCAGGCGACTACAACCCCCTGCATACCGATGAGATCTTTACGACCCAGGTTGCGAAGTATCCATCTGTGTTCGCTCATGGAATGCTCACCATGGGCATGACTGGTCGAATGCTGACCAATTATGTGGGCGATGGCCGTCTGACAAAATACGGCGTTCGATTCACGAGCCAGGTATGGCCCGGTGACACGCTGCACTCGACGGCGACGGTCGAGAGCGTGGAGACAGGCATCGTCAACCTGGTCGTTGAGACCCGCAATCAGAACGATGCGGTCGTTCTCTCCGGTTATGCTGCAGCGCGCGTCGACTGAATCACGCTATGTCGAAGCGAGCAGGCACCCCACGGTGCCTGCCGTTTTGATCAATGAGTCCATGTCCTTGTCAGAGCGGATGGTCCAGTATCTGTCAGGATATCGTCGAGCCTCCAGCTCGATTGTTTTGCCCACCTGCACCGGAAAACGCCAGATGATCCTGGCCAGTGTCGGCAGGATTTTCCATTCAGGGCATTCAGGCGGAAACTCAGGTCGCTGAATTGCAAGGTGGCGTAGTCCGCGTCGCAGCCCACGCCACAGGCATTGAGAACGTGGCAGATCCAGATAGATCACCAGATCTGCGACCTGCCGGACTTGGCCTGATACGCCTTCGATAATCCAGGTGTGCTGACTTGTCAGTGCCCTTTCAATCTCGAATCGCTCTGCAGCCGGGGTCTTTTTCCAGTGAGGTTGCCAGACAATTGTGTCCAGGGAGTACGCTGGTATGCCCAGCGCTGCAGACAAGGATCGAGCGGCGGTTGTTTTTCCGGCGCCGGCGTTTCCCGTGATGTGGATTCGCTGGAAGGCCACCAGGCTACATCGTCACTTGTGGCGATGAAAAGCAGAGTACGTAACCGTCGGGATCGGTGCTCTGAAATTCCATCATCTGCCACGACTGCGTTGACAGTGGTTGACTGAAAGAGACAAGTCGACGGCTGAATTCCTCATGTAAAGAGGCTGCGTCGTCAACTTCGATGCAGACATCAAGATGCGCGTACTGTTGACGGTTGGCCTGATCGGCGACAATTTACGAAGCGCACTTCAAGTGAATGATTGCCTGGTCCCGTGCGACGGCAATATCGTGATTGTCTGCCAGCAGCAGCGGGGCGACGAAGTGAAGTGTTGTCATATCAGATCCTCGATAACCTGCTTGTTGGATGAGAAGCCAACAACAGCCATCTGCCGCAATCAGCCAACTCGTTCGGCATGCTGGGGTACCACGGTTGCCTCGACGATGGGTGAGCCTGCGCCCGGTATGAAAAAAGCAGATCGTTTGTAGTCGCCGTTGTTCCACCCTGCACATCGAGAACATCGGCTGACTTGTCGAGGAATCGTGCAAATGCCTGGCAGTCCCGGCAGAAACAGATTCCCCGGTTTGAGCTGCGTGTATTGCGCACTTCACCGCGTACCTTCCCGCATGCGCACCTGAGCATGGTTCACGGTCATCGTTCGATCCGGAGCATTTTCAGCTTGTTCCGTGCGCCGCTCTTGATGGATACGGCGCTCCTGGCGCAGCCAAAATGGCTGGCGATCAGTGTCATCAATTCCGCGTTGGCCTTACCCCCGATGGGAGGTGACTTGAGTCTTGCCAACCAGACCCCATCGACCGCCTCGGCCAGCGACGAGGTCCGGGATCCAGGAGATACCTTGACGCGGATCGTGATGAATTCGCTCATGCCTGATTCTCCGAGCGACTCCGCAGACGAGGGAAATTCATTGAGGATGGCACTGTCCGTCAGATCAACCTTTTCACAGCAGCATAAACATCGTTGGCCGCACCGCGACTGGATGCAAACATGCCGGCAGTGGAAAAAAAGTCATGGATCATGCCGGCATAACAGGTAAAGGTGACCCCGACTCCAGATGCTGCCAGGACCCCTGCATACGCAGCACCTTCGTCGCACAACGGGTCGAATTCTGCAGTGGCAATAACTGCGGGTGGCAGATCCCGATGGCTGAGCGCACGCATAGGTGATGCATGGGCGTGAGTACGCTTGTCGTAAGGGCAGTAGGTATCCCAGAACCAGCGCATGGTGTCGGTACTGAGCAGATAACCCTCACCATTGCGTCGGTACGAATCACGCGTGAGGTCGGCATCGACCACCGGATAGAGCAGCACCTGGGCGGTGATGGCCGGGCCATTTTCATCGCGCGCCTTCAGGCACATGACAGCTGCCAGATTGCCCCCGGCACTTTCACCACCGACCAGCAGGCGCCCATCACCACCGAGAGATTTTGTGTGGGCGTCGACCCAGCACAGGGCATCGTAACTATCGTCAACAGCAGCCGGGAAAAGGTGTTCAGGCGCCATGCGGTAGTCGACCGAGACGACGATACAGCCGATCCCGTTGGCCAGATCGCGGCAGGCTGCATCACTGGTATCAAGGTCACCGATTACCCATCCGCCACCATGATAGTTCACAAAAATGGGCTTCGGTCCGGTACCGGTGGGCGTATAGATGCGGACCGCGATCTCGCCTGATCGACCGGGGATCTGGCGGTCTTCGCTGCGGCCAATCGGCGCGTCGGGAACGAGCGGACGCATCATCCGGTACATCTCGCGACCGGCGCTAGCAGGCAGATCACTGATGGCGGGGCCGGGTTGTGCGGCCAGTTGGTCGAGCATCGCCTGATATTCGGGTGCCAAAGGCATCGCGGTTTCCCCTTCCTTATCTGGTGTAGAATTTCCGACTTTACCGTACCCCGAAGTCGAGGTGTAACGTGAGCTTGAGAATGGATGGCGAGAAAAGCATTGAAGAAGCAGCCAAGGCCAGCAACTTTCTGGAAAGTGGCCTCTTCAAGAACCGCACGCTGACGATGTTCGGCGAAGTGAATCAGGATGTCGCCAGACGGACGGCTGAAAAGCTGCTGACGCTGTCCTATGAATCTGACGACCCGATCACGTTCTACATCAGTTCGCCGGGCGGGCACGTGGAATCCGGGGATGTGATCTATGACATGATCCAGTTCATCAAGCCTGTGGTGCGTTGTATTGGTACCGGCTGGGTCGGCAGTATCGCCACTCACATTTACCTGGCGGCGGAGCGGGAGAATCGCCTTTGCCTGCCCAACACCCGGTTTCTGATTCACCAGCCTGCGGGCGGATTTGGTGGCGATGCCACGGATATTGCGATTCACGCCCGGGAAATCGTCAAAACTCGCGAGCGCATCAATGCGGTGATTGCTGATCGGACTGGTCAGACCCTGGAACGGGTAGCGCAGGATACCGATCGGGACTACTGGATGAGTGCAGAAGAGTCTCTGGCCTATGGCCTCGTCGGTCGCATCATCCGAAAGGCTGCCGACCTGCAGAGTTGACCAATGCGCCGCCGGCGACCTTCTTGCCGGCGGCCATCACCCGCTCCGATACTGCAGCGAGACCATTGATAGTGAAGGGCTTTTGCAGAAGAGCTACGTTGGATGGCAACGGAGTACCTGCGGGCAGGGCATAACCACTTACCAGGATGACAGGCAAGGCAGGTTTTTTCTCCAGGAACTGCCTGACCCGTTCGATACCGGGTAGCCCCGGCATGGTGAGGTCAATCATGGCCCGATCAATCGAAGCAGTATCCCCCGTCATGGTGTCCAGTGACTCAAGTTGCAGCACCCCGGCAAACCCCGGAAGTTCGAGCATCTGCAGGTGGACCCGACGCACGGGTTCGTTGTCGTCGATGACGTAGACTGTGAAACGCGATCCAAGGCCTGGGGACGTAATGACCTCCAGGCAACCATGCTGGCTGCGAACCGTACCCAGTGTGGTCGCCCGCCCCAATCCCCGCCCAAGCGCCTTGGTCGAAAAAAAAGGGTCAAGCATCCGCGCCAGAGTTTCCTGAGACATGCCCTGGCCGTCGTCCTGAATAACCATGTAGAAGAAGTCGCCAGGCCTGCAGGCCCAGCAGGCCTTTTAAAGCATATTGACCACGGCCGACGTGGACACGCCCCGCTGTTCCCGCAGCCGTCGACCGCCTTGTCAGCGACCGAATGCCTTCAAACGCTCTTCCAGATCCGGACCACGGCCTGGACTGTTGGTTCGTTCAAACTGCAACCCGTCCGCCAGCGTATACCGCTGCCCCTTGTTTACCAGCATCTTGTCGGCGCGTAGCGTAAACCAGGAGTTCGCCAGGAAGCTGCGGGCCATGGCGATGGTGCGGTCCATGAGTTCATCGCACGGGACGCACTCGTTGGCGAGCCCGATTCGCGCCGCCTCTTCGCCACCCACGACCCGACCACTGAACATCATTTCCTTGGCTCGCAGCGGTCCCACGCGTCTTGGCAGGCGCTGGCTCATGCCCCAGGTTGGAGACATGCCCCACTTGCCATGAGTGTCGGAGAATCGTGCGTCATCGGCCGCAACCAGCAGATCACAGGCAAGAGCCAGTTCCAGCGAACCGGTATAACAATGGCCTTGCACTGCAGCGATAACTGGCTGCGGCAATGCCTCGATCGCATCCAGAGTTTCTGCCTGAAAGTGGCGTGATGGCGCGGTTTCACCGGATTGGATGGCCTTCAGGTCGTTGCCTGCCGAGAAGGAACGCCCCTTGCCGCAGAGAATCACGCAGCCGATGCTGTCGATCGCACTGGCAATGGCATCGATGTGAGCGCGCAACTCAACAAACAGATTTGGTGACAATGCGTTCAGCATGTCGGGACGATTGAGCGTGAGGATCGCGAGTCCGTTGCCATCCGTTCTTTCTACCAGTCCTTCCACGAGCGCCAAGTTGTTCTCCTTTGTATGGTCAACGTCGATTGGATGGAATCGCTATAAGCCGAGTACCAGCTTGGCAACGATGTTCTTCTGCACTTCGTTGCTACCGCCTGCAATGGAGGACGCGCGCAAATTGAAATAACGCAGAAATGACACCGCCCCTTCGCGAGGAGCCGGAGTATCTACCCTGCCCGGCAGAGGACTGCTGTAGTAGCCCATGGCTTCCACTGACAGTTCGGTGAGGTGCTGCCCCATGTCCGAACTCAGGTTTTTCATGATGGAAGATTCCGGACCTGGAGCCTGCCCTTTCGACAACTGCGCCATGATGCGGAATTCGGTGTATTGGATAGCTTGCAGCTTGACCTCTGCAGCGTCGAGCTTGTGTACGAAAGCCGCATCATCCATCAACGACTCTCCGTCGAGACGAACCTGTGAGGCGAGGCTGCGCACGCGTTTGAGCGCTGTCTGCTGGGCTGCTGTACCGCCACCACCGCGTTCGAACTCCAGAAGATATTTGGCTACCGTCCAGCCTTTGTCGACCGCACCGACCACGTTGCTGACAGGTACACGCACGTTGTCGAAAAAAACCTGGTTCACTTCATGGGTACCGGACGCAAAAATGATGGGTTCAACGGTGATCCCGGGGGTATCCATATCCAGCAGCAGGAAAGTGATCCCCTCCTGTGGCTTGCCGGTGGAACGACTGCGCACCAGGCAGAACATGCGATTTGCAAAGTGGGCATGTGTCGTCCAGATCTTCGTACCGTTCAGTACAAACTCATCGCCATCCTGGCCCGCACGTAGCGCAAGACTTGCCAGGTCGGAACCGGAGCCTGGCTCTGAATATCCCTGACACCAGTAGTCTTCTCCGGACAGGATGCGGGGCAGGTAAAACGCTTTCTGTTCGGCCGTGCCGTGGCCGATGAGCATTGGTCCACACATGCCAAGTCCCATGGGTGCTGTGCTGGGTGTGCCGGCCAGGGTGCATTCCGTGGTGTAAATATAGCGTCGCGCCAGGTCCCAGCCGGTACCGCCGTACTCGATCGGCCAGGACGGTGCGATCCAGCCTTTTTCAAAGAGGATGCGATGCCACCGGATGTTGTGTTCATAGTCGAGAAAGATACCCGGGCAATTTCGCTGGGCGTCTTTCAGGTCAGCGGGCAGTCTGGTCCTCAGGAAATCCCGGACTTCCTCCCGAAAGGCTTCGTGTTCGACGCTGAAGGTGATGTGCATGGCCCTTGAATTGAGATGGCGTGCGCCCACTCGAACACAGGGTGAGGTTCAGGGTCAAGATTCGATCGCCAGTAATGCCTCGGCATCCAGGTCCAGAGCCCGTTGCGCGTGCCGGATTGCCATGGCCATGAACATTTCATCACTGCGCGTGGTTCTGACCACAAGCATCGAAGCAATGACTGCCGTGACCAGCCCGCTGACACTGAACCTGCGATACTCACGGAAACACTCATCGAAACCGAACCTGGTTACTCCGTGGGCAAGGAGCGCTTCGTGGTAGATCCAGACCAGTGCCACCTCATGCGTGCGTCGAACGTCGGGCAGCAGGCCGGCGACCAGGAAATAGGCGATATCAGCGACCGGATTGCCGATGCTGATGGTCTGCCAGTCGACGACGAGCGGAATGACACTGCCGAACAGCATGTTGTCGAGGCGAAAATCACATATCGTCCAGCGCCGGGTCGTTCCAGCGAGGCGCGTGCAGCCTGGATGCTTCGACCATGGCGAGGTCAGCCATGGCCAGCGAACAGCCGGCGGTCTGATCGCCCTGGGACGCCGGGGTAATGTCCTCGAGCATCAGGCAGAAGGCGTGTGAGCTGGCATCGATTTCGGCGTACAGCGGGCAAGGTGTCCGGGTGCCGACGGTAGGCACTGCAGTATTGTAGAACATCACTTCCTTGAAGTAGCTGTTCTGGGCAACTCCCGTGGCTCGGCTGGTTGGGTCCTGCGAGGCAAATTTGCCAACGAGGGTTGCAGGGCCGGTGTCCCGCCTGTGGTCCAGTGAGAATCGAACGTTGCGACCAACCGGTCCGGTACCGATCTCGCGGGTCGTGAAGCCGTTAATCTCTGCATCAAGCCCGCTGTATTGCAGCACACTTGTCAGCCAGCGTGCATCAACGTACTCAGGCTCCGGGACGACGCCCGGATGGTACATCAGGACAGACCCTTCGATATCCTGAAAGCCTGTGCGCTGGTTTGTTGAAGGTCCGCACCAAGGAGATAGTCGGCGGCAGTGAGGGCGAGTGACTTCGCACCGTCCAGCGCTGCAGTGTCGCCCATCAGCGACGCGGACCAGCGCGTGAAATCGGGATGATGTATCACCACGTTGGCGGGGGCCGAAGCAATCATCGGATGAATGGACGGTAACAGATGACTGACATTGCCCATGTCAGTGCTGCCGGATGGTGAACCTGCCAGGTGCTCGCGGGGTATGAACTCCCGACCCAGCGCTTCTGCGTGTTGCTGAAAGCGATCCGCCAATGGCCAGTTGGTGTTCAGGTCGAGGTAGTCAACACCAGCCCAAGTGACCTCGACTTCGCAGCCACTGCCAACCGCGCCGGCTTCGAAACAGGCCTGCACACGTGGTTTGAGCTTTGCCAGTGCGTATTCGTTGGCGGCTCGCACGTAGAATTCCCCGGCGCTGCGTTCGGGTACGATGTTGGGTGCGAGACCTCCCTCGGTGATGATGCCGTGGATACGCTCGGTCGAACGGATGTGCTGGCGCAGATTGGAAATGGCCTGGTAAGCGAGCAGCAGACCATCCAGTGCGTTGATACCCTTGTGTGGCATTGCCGATGCGTGAGCCGACTTACCGTGGTAGGTCACCTTGACTTCGGCCACACAGATGCAGGGCATGGTCGCCATGTTCACACCAGAGGGGTGAATCATCATGGCCGCATCAATGCCCTTGAAAGCCCCTGCGCGTGCCATCAGTTCCTTGCCACCGCCTCTTTCTTCAGCCGGAGTACCGAGAAATCGCACGTAGCCCGGCAGTTGATCGGCGACCGCCTGCAATCCGAGTGTCGCGCCCAGTGCGGCGGTGGCAATCAGGTTGTGGCCACAGGCGTGACCGATGCCAGGCAATGCATCGTACTCGGCTAGGATGGCGACGGTTGGCCCGTTGCCGCGGGTTCGCAGTCGGGATTCGAGCGCGGTAGGTAGCGTGTAGACCCCGGTTGCGACGTCGAGGTCATGCCGACGCAGCGCCGCGGTCAGTGTGCGTGCGGCGAAGTGTTCGTTGAAGGCGAGTTCCGGTTGCGCGTGTATGGCGTGGGACACTTCGATGAGCTCATCGGCGAGCAGGTCGATTCGGGACAGGATGGCTTCGTGCAGAACATTGGTCATGGATTCCTCCCTTGAGAGCACCAGATTATCGCCGCGGGAGGCTTCCGTCTGCCGCTTTTTCAACCAGCCTTCGCTCTGCCTTCCCTGCAGGCGCCGACACGAATAAAGTGACTGCCGAAATACGGTTCAACCAGTGGGGAGAAACTCATGGCGTACAACTACAAGTTGCTGAGTGTGGCCATCAAGGGGCGTGTGGCGACAGTTGTGATCAACAATCCACCCATCAACATCATCACCCCACCACTGTACGGTGAACTGGCTGCGCTCGCCGGCGAGTTGAAAGCGGATCCAGACCTGACGGTCGTGGTGCTCAAGAGTGCCAATCCCGATTTTTTCCTGGCGCACTTCGATGTGTCGACGATTCTCACATTTCCGGTCGACCAGCCCGCGCAACGGGACAACGAACTGAATCCGTACCATGTCATGTGCGAACGGTTCCGGACGATGGACAAAGTCACCATCGCGCAGATCGAAGGGCGGGTCGGTGGTGGTGGTTCAGAACTTGCTGCAAGTTGTGACATGCGCTTTGGTGTTCGTGGCAAGACCATTGTCAACCAGATGGAAGTTCCGCTTGGCATCCTTCCGGGTGGTACGGGTACGCAGCGATTGCCGCGTCTGGTTGGGCGTGGCAGAGCCATGGAAATCGTGCTTGGTGGAGATGATCTGGATGCGGTCACCGCAGAACGCTGGGGTTATCTGAATCGCATCTTCGAAGCCAGTGAGATCGACGCCTGGGTGCAGACGCTGGCGCACCGGATTGCGTCTTTTCCGGTGGAAGCCGTCCGCCTTGCCAAGGCAGCGGTCGACGGCGCCGAGCAACCGTTGCAGGAAGGGCTGCGCGATGAGGCGTATCTCTTTCAACGTCTGCTGCGAACGGAAGGCGCGCAACGCAACATGAAGAAGTTCATGGCGATTGGCGGCCAGACGCGTGAAGGAGAGCTCAAGGTGGGTGCACTTGCGAAGCAGTTGGGCGAGTCCGACTGACATGGGACAGCTGCACATTGGCCCATGGTCGTACGACATCGAAGAAGCCGGCGTTCGCGGTCAGCCACTGGTACTCCTGCTGCATGGCTTCCCACAGACCAACCATACCTGGCGCCATCAGTTGCCGGCACTCGCTGCAGCAGGCCTGCATGCGGTAGCGCCGAATCAGCGTGGTTACTCGGCAGGTGCACGACCGCCGGCATTGTCGGACTATCACGTTGAATTGCTTGTCGGTGATGTACTGGCCATGGCGGATGCGCTGGGTGCAAAGCAGTTTCATCTGGTCGGTCATGACTGGGGCGGGCAGATTGCGTGGCTGACAGCGGCCAATCATCCTGATCGAATACTCACGCTCAGTGTTCTGTCTCGTCCGCACCCGGCTGCATTTGCCCGTGCCATGAAGGAGGACGCTGTGCAGAGTGAACGGTCGAAACATCACCGGGCGTTTCAGTCAGACGATACGGTGGCTCGGTTGCTGGCGGACGACGCAAAACGACTGCGTCGGAGCCTTGCGGATCAAGGTGTGGGCGCAACTGATGTGGATGCCTATCTGTCCATCCTGTCATCCCCGGAGGCGCTCACTGCCGCAGTGAACTGGTATCGAGCTTCGGCTGCAATGCCCGGTGAATCGGCGCTGGCTGCGAAGAATGTTCCGGCAGTGACCGTGCCTACGCTCTACATCTGGGGCAGTGCCGACGCCACGGTCGGCCGGATGGCGGCCATGACGACTGCTGAATACCTGCAGGCCATCTACACTTTTGTCCAACTGCCTGGCGTTGGACACTTTGTGACGGATCAGAACGTCGACGCGGTGAATCACGCGCTGCTGACGCAAATCAGGCGATAGTCGGTGACACTCAATTTACAGTCCCCCTCGCTGCTGAATGAGGGACTGCCGCGCAGACTCCTGGCCCGCATTGTTCATGAAGGGGCGTAGCGAGGGCGTCGAGAGTAGTGAAAACGCAGGGTGGCGCGGACTGGAGCGCGCGCAGGCGTGCTTGACAGCACGTCGAGCACGCGGAAGGAGCACGCCCAGTGTTTTCGCTGCTATCGGCGACCGCAGTAGGCAATTCATGAACAATGCGGGCCAGAGTCATTCTGGACTGACAGGCCGTTGCAAGACGACCTGTCTGCCCTGTAGTCCTTATTCCCTGGCGAAGTTGAGGCGTGCGCATTCCGCCATCACGCGAATCGCCTCAGCATTGCCGGAGATGGTCAGCCCTGTTGCACCACTGTCTTCCCAGGCTCGGAATTTCTCCCGGATGCGCGCCGCGGGACCAATCAGAGCACCACTGTCGACAAACTCATCCGGCACCGCGGCGATCGCCTCCGCCTTGCGTTTGGCCAGGTAGAGTTCCTGGATACGGTTGGCTGCATCGCCAAACCCGCGACGAATCATCATCTCCTTGTGGAAGTTGATGCTCTTGTGGCCCATACCGCCAACGTAGAGTGCGATGCCGGGTTTGAGTTTGTCGAGCGCCATCTTCACGTCGTCAGTCACCTGGACCTGCGTCATGGCCTGACGTTCGAACGAGTCTGAGGTCTTGCCGGCGCGATCCAGGCCCTCCTTGATCCATGGCTCGTAGAGCCCTGCAGTACCGGGAACAAATCCCAGCGGCAGCCAGCCATCGGCAATTTCAGCGGTCAGCTTGACTGTCGACTCCATGCCGGTACCCAGGAAGATGGGTATGTTCGGATTCATGTGCAGGATCGACTTCAGTGGCTTGCCGACGCCCATGGCCCCGGGCCCCGTATACGGCAGACTGATCTCCTTGCCATCGTGCACAACGGGCTCTTCACGAGCCCAGATCTTTTTCATGATCTGCACGTAGTCACGAATCCGGTAATAAGGTTTGCCCCAAGGCTGGCCGTACCACCCTTCGACGATCTGCGGTCCGGACACGCCGATACCGCAGATGGCGCGGTTGCCTCCCGCCAGTGCATCCAGTGTGGCAAATGCCATGGCCGCGTTGGCAGGTGTGCGACCTGCGAGCTGAATCACCGCCGTGCCGAGCCGGATGCGCTCGGTGTGGGCCGCGATCCAGGCCAGTGGTGTAATGGCATCGGAACCATAAGCCTCTGCGGTCCAGACCGAGTCGTAACCCAGGCGCTCGGCAAGCTGCACATCGGCCAGCGGAATCTTCAGATCGGCGCCAGAATAGCCCAGCATCAGGCCCAGTTTCATCGGTCATCCCCCTTCGTTATTGTTTGGTGTACTGCGTTGAACCGAAGGCGAATGTAACCTATTGCGCAGGGTCGTCCAACGGCAGGCTGGTTTGTCTGGAGCGATGTTCAACGTCCCATTCGAGAGCCCGCATGCCCTGATCCGTGGTGAAGAAGATGTTCCCCGTGAGCACCTGTTTGAGGTTGGTGGCATCGAGCTGTTCCATGACCGATGCCTTGACTTCCGATAGCGAAAACGTCACCTCCAGTCGATCCAGATTGCGGTTCAGCCTGAACAGCATCTCGAGGCCGGTGACGTCCAGACGGTTAACCGCGCTGCAGGCGAGCAGCAGGTGGCGTGTCTCGGGACGTCGATGCACGATCTTCAGCAGTTTGCTTTCGATCTGCGCCGAATTGGCGAAATAGATGTTCTCATCCACACGTGCGCAAACGACATGGGAGACCAGGTGGACGTCGTATCGCCGTTCGGATCGGAAATGCTCGGTCTCGCCGACCCGACCCAGCACCGTTACCTCCGGGCGGCTCGAGGAGCGGATAAAAAAAGCGATGGAGAGCCCAACGCCTGTCAGCAGGCCCGCCTCGACACCGCCTATGAGAACCGTAGCCATCGTGATGACCGAAGTGATCGCGTCTTCCTTGTAGATGCGCCAGTGTCGCCCGATGCTGCGGAAATCCATCAGTCCGATTACGGAGAACACCACAATAGCCGCCAGTGCCGGTGCCGGGAGATAGGCGAAGAGGGGGGTAAACAGCAGCAGGGCGGCGGCGATTACCACCGCACAGACGACGGAACTGAGGGGTGTGCGAGCGCCTGAATCGTAGTTGACGCCGGAACGGGAAAAGCTGCCGGCAACTGGATAACCTCCCGTAAAGGCGGCGCCGATGTTGGCGGCGCCCAGGGCAATCAGCTCCTGGTTGCTGTTGATCCGGGTTTGTTCACGGCCAGCAAAGGCAGTCGCGATCGAATAACTTTCTACATAGGCCACCACCGCAATGATTGCCGCGGAACCGAGCAGATCGAACCACAGGTAGAGATCGAATGGTGGCGGAGCGAAGTCCGGAAGACCGCTCGGTACGTAGCCCACGGTGGCGAGGCCGAAGTGCTTGTCGAGGTCGAGCAACCAGACCAGGATGGCCGAGAGGAAGAGTACGGCGATGGTTCCCATGCGGGTCAGCGAGTGATTGTCCTCGATTGCATAACCCTGGCGCCGAAGGAAACCCGCCAGACGACGCTGAAAGAACCAGATCAGGGCCAGCGCCAGTGCGCCGAATATGATCGGCAATAGCTGAATTTCGTGCAGATGTGTGATGTACCAGGCAGCCTGATCGAGTGGATTGCCTGGTTTCATTGGCATGCCGGTAAATGCTGGAATCTGGCTGAAAATGATTAGCACCGCTGCAGCATTGACAAAGCCACTGATCACCGGGTAACTCAGCAGGTTGACGAGTCCCCCCATCTGCCACAGGCGCAACAACCACAGGATGATGCCCACCTGGAGACAGAGAATCACGGCGATGTCTGCCGGGGTGTGGCCAGACGTCGCCGAGTGTTCGCCAATCGTGGCGGCGACCATCAATGCCGCCACTGCGACCGGACCGACGACCAGATGGCGACTGGATCCGAGGATCGTATAGATCAGCATCGGCAGCAGGCAGGCGTAAAGCCCGGCCTCTGCGGGTAACCCGGCGAGGAACGCATAGGCCATCGCCTGTGGCACGGTGATCACGCCAACGATCAGACCGGCGATCAGGTCACTCTGAAAATAGCTCCTCCGGTACGTGGTGAGTACCTCGAGGATCGGGATATAGCTGCGCCAGTTGCTGACGCGGAGTTGGAACTGCACGGGCCGGTTCTGGCTCCCGTTCGTGGAAGTTGTTGGAGGCAGTGTAACTGCTCATTGTCGGGGTGGTGCGCTCGATGCAAGGAAAATGCGTGGTGTTCGCAGCAGGGTGTACCGGGAACGCGGTTGATTCAGCCATATTCTTTGATTTGGCTGCGCCTGCAAGATTTTCCATAGGCTACGGGCAATGCGATTCGACTTTAGTGACGGCCTCAACAGACGGCTGGACGAGAGGGGATTAATCTCGGGTAGCGTGCGTCGTGACCGGGAGGCGTGGGCATTTACCGTATCATTGACCTCTCATCAATGCGCTCGAGAGTGTCAGGAATTTTGTGTTGGCGAGCTTCAGGAGGTCCGAAGGAGGACTTTATGGCGAGCAGACGCAAACCCATACTACCGGATGAACTGAAGCACACCCGGTCAATTCGCGCCGCAAACTGCTCAGGTCGGAGAGTTCTTCATGGCACCGGCTATCCCCATGCCAGGCAGGCTCGCGGTACACTGTCGTCACGTCAATCGAGGCCATCACCATGTCCTATCACCATCTGGCAATCACCACCCGCGACATGCCCGCAACCCACGCTTTTTACGCCGATGCCATGGGCTTTGAGCTCGTGCGAGTGGAAAAAGCGCAGATGGGTCCGGACAAGTGGGCCAAACACTTCTTCTACGATACCGGTGATGGCGCGATGATCGCGTTCTGGGATATTCGAGATGCCAGCCTGACCGATTTCCAGACTTCGATATCCGCCGGGCTTGGACTGCCACGGTGGTCCAACCACATCGCATTTGGTGCGGCGAATCTTGCCGATCTCGATGCAAAGCGGGAACGGCTGGTTGTGGCCGGGTACCCGGTGACCGAGGTTGATCACAACTGGTGCACCTCAATCTATGCCATGGATCCAAATGGCATCATGGTTGAATTCTGTGTAACCACAAAACCGTTCGATGCGGGTGACAAGGCGAGAGCACTCGCTGCGGTGCATAGTGACGAACTGCGTAACGAACCACCGCCAAGTGGCAAGCGGTTCGAAGCGAAGGGAAAAGCCAAAGCGGAATTCGCTCTCTGATGGCTACCCACTGCGCTGACTTCTGCGTGTGACCCAATGCTGTCACTGTTCCGGTCGGAAGGGGTATTCGGAGAACTGACGTATCCGAATCCGCGCACGCTGCAGATGGTGGTCGGCCTGCATGCGATCGAATCGCTCGCCCAACTCCTGTTGCTTGCCGTGGTCATAACCTTCGGTGTGGCGCTACCGTTGGTACCGGTACTCGCCGTCATCATCATCTATGCATTGTGGAACACGTGGTCATGGAGGCATGCCCGTCATCTGGCCAGAGATGTCGACTGCGAAACCCGGGTCATCATTCAACTGGTGTCTGAAACCCTGGCGCTGGCGGCGCTGCTGTACTTCACGGGGGGTGCGACCAGTCCGTTTGTTTCCCTGTTTCTGGTTCCCATAGCCGTTGGTGCGTTGTGTCTGAGCATGTGGGCGGCCAGCGGGATCGCAGTACTGGCTGCGGCGGCCTACACGCTGCTCCTGTTCTTCAACATCCCTCTCGTCGCTCAACACGTTCATGGCGAAGCAGGCTTCAATTTTCATGTTCTTGGCATGTGGGCCAACTTTCTGATCAGTGGCGGAGTTTTGCTGGTGTTCCTTGGCCTGCTCTCCCGTGTCGCCAGGGAGCGAGCCGGATTTCTCTCCGTGCTGCGAGAACGGCAAGTACGCAACGAACAAATCATGGCGATGGCGGGTGTTGCTGCCGGTGCGGCCCACTCGCTGGGTACACCGCTGTCGACCATCGCCATCGTGCTCGATGAACTTGAGGATGCCACTGGCCCGCAGTTTCGTGCAGACATTGATCTTGCCCGTCAGCAACTTGCCGTCTGTCGTGAACGGTTGACCGAGATCCTGCACTCGAACCAGGCAGACAGTAGCGTCGGAGACCGGGCGGCTAACATCCATGAGATGGTTGCGCGCTCGGCTCGGCAGTGGCACCAGCGACGTCCCGAAGCGGATCTGCGGATCGACAATCGGTTACCTGAAGTGCACATGGTCCTGGATCCTGCTGTTGGACATGGCCTGGCGACGTTGCTGGACAACGCGGCCGATGCCAACGCGCAGGCGGGTCAATCGGCAATAACGATGCGAGCCTCCGTTGGTGGGCACGATCTGCAGATCGAAGTCGAGGACACCGGCAGTGGGCCGCTGCCTGTCGCCGGCCCCAGCGTTGTTGAGTCCGCCAAACCAACCGGTTTCGGGGCAGGGCTGATGATTCTACGAACCAATCTGGAACGACTCGGAGGCTCGCTGGAATTTCGTCGTGGCACTGCTGGATCTGTGGCCTCCCTGCGATTGCCACTGTCACAGCCGACAATGCAGGGTCAGGCATGAACCCGAGTGTGTTGCTGATCGATGATGATCGAGTATTTACACAGACGCTTGGGTCCGCGCTGCAGCGTCGCGGCTACACCGTCACGGCCATCAATGATGAGGTGGACATCGACGCTGCAGTTTCAGCGCACGACTACGATCACATTCTGCTCGATCTCATGCTCGGTGATGTCTCTACCATTGGACGTATCAGCGGGCTGTGTGCAGTTCAGCCAGAGGCACGACTCATCATGCTCACCGGGTACGCCAGCATTCCTGCCACTGTCCAGGCCATGCGCTGTGGTGCAGTTAATCTGCTCGCCAAACCGGTTGGTGTGCGAGAAGTTGTTGCGGCGATGGAGGATGACAGTGGCGAGGCTGATGAGATGATCGCTGACGCAAGACCGATGGGGCTGAAGCGGCTTGAGTGGGAACACATTCAACGCATACTTGCGGAACACGAAGGCAATGTCAGTGCCGCGGCGCGGAGCCTTGGCATGCACAGGCGAACCCTGCAGCGGAAGCTCGAGAAACGCGCGCCCAGGTAGTCTTCGATTCAGTGGCATGGATCCCTGCGTTTAGCCGGCGGCTTCATTGCGCATTGATGGTACGACGGCGTCGCTTCATCTGCAGTCCCGGCACTGCCAGCAGACCAATGGCCAGGAGCACAATTCCGCTGATCACAAGGTTTTGCACGTTCCTGCCGATCATCATCAGAAAGTTCCATTTGTGCAGCAGCGCAAAAATCAGTCGCTCAGGTTGTTCGTGACTCTCCACCACATCCACCAGTACCCCACTCGAAGTATCGACGAACTAGGTGGCGTTGACAGGTGCACCATAGTCAAGACGCCACACGGGGATTCGCTTGTTACGAAAATCGTAGTCGATGCCGAAACGTGTGACCTGGCTAGCCGCCCTGATCGCGGCCCTGCCGTGTCCGGTGAATTGTTCTCCGAGTTGCACGGCCAGTTCCCTGTCACCCGGCAACCATGTCTTGCCGGACACCGCTGCAAGGTATAGCGCAGGCCCAGTCGCTGGCACACCGTCGAAGCGTGCAGTGCGGATCTCATCGGCCGTGAATGGTGCGCCCTGGGTGCCAGCGAGGCCGAGGCGATAAAGGATCTGGCCTTCAGGTGCCTTGACGATGGAAACGCGGTTGACATCAAGTCCTTCGGTCAATGCGTTCCAGTTCGAAGTCAATGAGACTCTCAGATCCGACAGCTGCATGGTGTTGGCGAAACGGAGCTGGCTTGCTGGCGGATCAATCGCGGCCAGCCACAGATGATAGAGACCACTGCCGGAAAGCATGAGCATGGGCAGTGCCAGTATCCAGGCGCTAATCCTGTGCCAGCCGCGCAAGCCCGGTGCGCGTGACGTGCGGCGAATCCGCAGCAACATGACAATGCCGCTGAGTGCGAGCGAAGTGATGGATCCCACGAACAGGGTGATGAGAGCGACTCACAGCCACAGCACAGTGTCCGGTAGCCAATCCCAGGTGTGAAACCACTGGAAGCCGGTTTGAGTCCAGCGTTTGAAGTCGTTGTTTACCGCGGCGAGCGTGCTGGTATCGGTGTGCACGTAGGCGGTGAGGTGGTCTTCGGTTGCGAAGTCGATGCGATACACAGGCAATTGTCGGTTGACCCATGGGTATTCGAAATCGAAGTCCGTGAGTAATTCGATGTGCTTGACCGGTACACCACTGACCTGCGTGCCAAGGTAGTGCCGTGCCAGGCATTCCGCCTGATGTTGGTCGTGATCAATGATTTCTTCGCCACTGTCAGGACTGAAGTAACGACGTGGCGCCATGTCCTGCGTGGTGATCTGGAGCAGTGATTTACCATCTCCTGCAACGAACTGAATGGCGACGGCTGCGGTGATACCTGCAGCACGGAGAATCGCCTCGACCGGTCGGCTCTTGCTGAGATCAATTGGCTGGATGAGTGGTGTGTATATCGACTGTTGTGCACCAAACGTGGTCATCAGCGGATGCAGTAACCCAGATAGTCCCCACACCAGCAATCCGAGACCACCGAACCATGCCAGCAGGCGATGGAGTCGTATCCACAGTTTCAGCAGCGATTTGGTTCCACGGTGTTTGTCAGTGGCGATCGATACAGATGGATCGTCTGCGCTCAGTTCGCTCACCTGTGCTTACTCCGGATTCTGTTGCAAAGACACGGTGAAGCCGCCGAACCAGGCTCGACCTTGACCAGGTGTAAACAGCGCGGCGCGCTCACGCAGCTGGTTGGCGTTCGTGCCGACGTTTGAGATGTAGTGTTGGTCGGTCAGATTTTCACCAGAGACAAAGATCCGCACGTGTTCGGTAACGTCCCATCCGGCAGTCACACCCAATAGGTTGTAGCCGGGTGAGTCGGTGGTGTTCGCGAAGTCGACGTATGCGCCATCAGGCACCCAGCGGAAGTTCGTGGCCGCGTACCAGCCACGACTCGAATCGAGCCGAAACTCGCCGATATAGAGGTGGCGAGGTACGCCTGCGAGTCGGTTGTCATCGAACGCCGGATCACTCTCAAAGCGAAAGTCGTTGAACGTATATATCTGGCGTAACGTCAGGGCCAGACCCCGCTTCGACAGTGCATCGACTGCAATCGCGTAGTCGAAGCCCAACTCCAGACCCTGGTGCACGGTATCTGTGCCGTTATCAGTAAACGAAATGAAGCGGGGTCCCACAGCCAGTCCGTAGTCGAGCAACTCGTCCTCGATTGTGCTGTGGTAGAGGGCGATATCCCAGGCCAGCGCACCAATTTGTCCACGGCCGCCAATCTCGTAGGTCCAGGCCCGCTGTGCCTTGAGCGGCGTGAAGGGTAGCGCGCCACCCGCAGTCAGATCTGCGACGGTGGGGGGTTCGTAACCGCGGGTGACATTGACAAACAGCGTTGTACTTTCGGCAGGATTCCAAAGGATGCCGAAGCGTGGATTGATCTGGGATTCGAGGGCGCGACCACTGACGTTGTTGAGAATCGCCTCATTTCGCCGACTGTTCCGCGCCGCTTGAACCCCGACAATCCCGCTCCAGCGGTCGGTGAGTGGTACGTCGAGTTGCGCATAGACCACGCCATTCCAGGAGGTCTGATCGGCATCGGATGTCAGGGCATCACGGCGACCGTTGCGATTGGCCCAGGTGCGCGCATGGTTCCAGGCCTTGTTGGCCTCCATTCCGACGGTCCATTCTCCATCCCTGCCACGCCACGTAAGCGGACCGTCTGCACGCAGTAGAACACCGCCCTCTTTTTCGTCCTGATCGATAATTCCAGCAAAACGAGTGATTGCGTGGTCGAGCTTGCGCTTGCTGTACCAGGTGCCTGCATTCACGCCAAAATGATCGAGATCGATTCGTGTGACATTGGACAGCCGAAGGACTTTGAGATTACGGTCCCAGTCGTCACCCACTGGACCGGGATCCACTACGGTCGTGGGTCCGCCAGGAAAGAATGGGCGGATCGTCACGGGACGTGCCGCCAGCGATTCGTCACGCAGCGCGTCGACCAGCGACAGACTGCCGGCGAGTTCAAAGTTGTCGCGAAGCAGCGTCAGATAGGTCCGTGTTTCAGCGCGTTCGCCGAGTTTCACGCCAATGTTGGCAAAGCCGTAGTGGCTGTCCACTGCGCTGTGATCACGATATCCCGAACTGTCGAGACGGGTGTACGCAGCAAATATGTCAACCTGATCCCATGCATGTGCAAGAGAAGCGCTGGCTCGTCGAGTGTCAAAATCGCCGCCTTCGACCCGGAGGCTCAACATATCCGCCGCGGTGATACCCGTTGGTGTGACCATGTTGATGACGCCACCCAGTGACGAGCCACCGTAGCGCAATCCGTTGGCGCCTTTGTGCACCTCCAGGTACTGAACTGTCACCGGATCAACCTCCTGGAATTCCGTGGAGCCACTGGCCCGCGTCACCGGGATGCCGTCGCGATACAGTGCTATCCCCCGACGCTCAAAGGACGAATTAAGGCCGGACCCACGGACCGAGATCCGGTTTTCGCGCTGAGCCGAGGTATCAGCGAACACACCTGGAGTGAAGACCAGCGTGTCGCCGATACTCTGTGCAAAGTCGTCTGCAAATTCCTCGGCCCCCACGAAGCCAATGGCACCCGGCACTCTGGACAACGCCTCTCGAGCCGCCGCTTCACCTCGCGCGGTCAGGGAACCAGGCTGTCGTTCCGCGGTAACGACGATCTCTTCGATGATCGTGGATCCGGATTTCTGATTCTGACCAAGTCCGACGGCATTCGTTATGCCAGGCAGTGCAAGAAGCAGGCAAGCGGCCCCGAGTACAGAGAGGCTGTGGTCGACCATGGTGATATCTTTGCTGACGGTATGGGCCGACCATTGTCCGTCGCCGGGCAAAAGCTTCACATGCGACAAATCGTCGCAGTGCAAGACCAAGGTTCCAGAATTCAAAGAGGTCCTGGTTCAGCGGATGCGTTTGATTACATCAGGGGGTGCCGGATTGTCGAGCAAGACGCCTGAGCATGGGATGTTCCCATCGGTCTATCTGACCTTGATCAGCGTTTTGCAAGCGATCGCTCTTGAGAGCCTGGTCGACCAGCAGAGTGTTCTGGGTTACTCGCTCGATTCGGGCGGGGTCGTCCTGTTTCTTGAATCCATGCTGGCGTTGCATGTCATCTTCAATATCTGGATTTCCTATGCGCTGGTGGTGATTCCGCTCCGCTGGACCTTTGATGTAACAGATTTCGCCATTCCGTTTCTGATTGCGATCCTGGAGTACACGGCCATCAAGACGCTGGGGCGCTGGGACAGCCAGGTGTTGTTTGCGGTGGTTGTCGTGGGTTACGCCTCGGGTTGGTGGCATGTCACCAACAATATCAATCGGGCGCGGCAGCAATATCCCGGCCCAGCGTCGCGGAATGTACCACTATCGAGATTGCGTCAACCGTATCTGGAATTGGCGGTAGTCGGGCTGATTGCGCTGCTGGTCATCATGCTGATTCCGCAATGGTCGAACGACTGGGTCTGCGGCATTGCCTTGCTGGTGTTGCATTGCTCACTTATCCGTTCCACCGTTGCCTGGCTTAGATGGTGGAAGTCCGTGAGTTTGGACCAGTGAGATCAATTCGAGGCAAACTTCGCCCAGGCGTGCTCAATCAGGCGCCTGATCATTACACTGAGTTCTGGAGAACCAAGCATGTCGCAAGTCAGGAATGATCCCGCCGGGGACTATGTGCAGATCAATACGGTGGAGTGGATGCCGTTTCCGCGACCATTATGTTCTGGAGCCATTCGCTGGAAGCTGTTGCACGTGTCCCCCGAATCCGGTTCGTGGACGGCCATCTTCGACTGTCCTGCGGGTACGTCATTCAATCGGCACATCCATATGGGTCCCGGTGAGTATTTTCTGACCAAGGGTCGGATGAACGTGCGCGGAGGAACTGAACAGGGCGGCGCGACGGCCATTGCGCCGAGGTATGGCTACGAAGCCTGCAACGCGAGGCATGATCACACGGAGTTTCCTGAGCCCAGCGAGTTCTACATGACATTCCTCGGACCGCTCAATTTCATCGATGAGGCGGGCAACACCATCGCGCTGGTTGGCTGCAAGGAAGTGCTCGGCGCATGGCGGGCGATCATCGCGTGATGAGCTCAGGGCTTCTGATCCTGATTTGACGCGGCGTCTTCGGAGAACAGCAGCTTGAGTTCTTCTGCTGCTTCGAGTGTGGTTTGCCTGAATGCCGATTCATCGCGAAAGACCGCAGCCTGCTTCAGCAGCGTTTCTGCATCGTGAACCCGAAAAGCTTCCACCCCCTGTGCCGCAGCTTCCGGGCTCTTGCCCAGACTGACCAGCATTGCCTTGCTCAGTTCGAGGCTCGAAAAAAGGGTATCGCGGACCACGAAGTGCACCCCGATTTCACGCAGCATCATTTCGTGGTGACGATTGCGTGCTCGCACAAAGAGCGTGACCTGAGGCCATTGCCGATGCACGATTTCCGCTACTTTGACCGACTCTTCGATGTCTTCGAACGTCAGTACGAATATCTTCGCCTGCGGGACCTTGGCGGCGCGCAAGGAGTCGAGACGGGTTGCGTCGCCATAGTAGATGTCACTGCCGTACTGGCGTACGAAGTCCACCTGTTTTGGATTGGCTTCCAATGCCGTGAAGGGGATGTGGTGCATGTTGAGCACACGCGCAACAATCTGGCCGACGCGGCCGAAGCCGGCAATCACAACCGGGTGCTCGTGTCCGAGCAGTTTGTCGAACGGCCGTTCGTCCACTGGTGTTGTGCCGAGCAGTCGTTGCAGGAGTTTGAGCAGGAAAGGTGTGGTCACCATCGACAGCGTGACCACCAGGATCACAAATTCCGCAATGCTGGAAGGCAACAGCGCGACGCTTGATGCTGTGGTCAGCAGCACAAATGCAAACTCACCCCCCTGTGACAAGGTCACTGACGCACGCATGGCCTGGGAGTGATCGAGTTTGTGCCATCGGGCCGCAGGATACATCAGCAAGGTCTTGATGATGACTAATCCGACGGTTGCTCCGACTACCTGCAAAGGTTGTGACGCGAGCAGGGCAAGATCTGCGGACATGCCGACGGCGATGAAAAACAGACCGAGCAGCAGTCCCTTGAAGGGCAGGATGTCGGTTTCGATCTGGTGCCGGTACTCCGAGTCCGCCACCATCATCCCGGCGATGAACGCCCCCAGCGCCATACTGATACCGGCTGCGTTCACGGCCAGCGCCGCGCCAAGCACGAGTAACAACCCCGCGGCGGCGAACAACTCATCAATCCCGGTGGTGGCAATGAATCGCAGTATCGGTCGCAGCAGAAACCGGGCAGTGATGAGCCCGATCACGACCAGCGCCAGCAATTGCCAGTTGACGTTTTGCGTGGCGGCAGCGCTCACTCCGAGCAGACTGATGGCTGCAAGTCCAGGAATGACCGCGATGTCCTGGAGCAGCAGAATGCCGAAGGCCGCACGCCCATGTGCAGTCATCAACTGCTTTTGCTCGCTGAGCAACTGTAGAACGAAGGCGGTGCTGGACAGCGCAAGGGCAAACCCGAGTATCGAAGATTGCACCCACGTCAGCCCGATGAGTACCTGAATCAACACTGCGATGCCAACGGTGGTCAGGACAACTTGCGCAGTGCCGAGCGCAAACACCTCCTTGCGCATTACCCACAGGCGGCTGGGCTGCAACTCCAGGCCGATGATGAACAGCAGAAACACGACGCCTATTTCCGCAAAGTGCAGGACTCCTTCGGCATCGCTGACCAGTTCGGCGCCATGCGGACCAATGAGGATGCCCGCGATAAGGTAACCCAGTACAGGTGATATCCCGGCGCGCTTGCCTGCGGGGACGACGATGAGGGCTGCGGCGATGAAGATGAGGGCGTCGAACAGAAAAGTCATCTGGAGGTCCATACCGCAGGAGGCGCTACAGTGAATGCAGTTCCTCGAGCTTGCAATCGCGATACGAGGCGCTAGCCTCGAAGCTGTTTTTTCCTGGGACACGACAATGGGTATGGAAGTACGCGCGGCGGTCGCCGTCGCTGCGGGCCAGCCGCTGGTGATTGAAAAGGTGCAACTCGAGGGGCCGCGCAAAGGTGAGTGTCTGGTGGAGATCAAGGCCACGGGCATATGTCATACCGATGCTTACACGCTATCCGGCGCAGATCCTGAGGGCCTGTTCCCAGCCATCATGGGACATGAGGGTGCCGGCATCGTGGTGGAGGTGGGCGCGGGCGTGACCAGCCTCAAACCGGGTGACCATGTCATCCCGCTCTATACGCCCGAATGCAGACAGTGCAAGTTCTGTTTGTCGGGCAAGACCAATCTGTGTGGCGCGATCCGCGACACCCAGGGCAAGGGTGTGATGCCGGATGGCAGCAGCCGCTTTTCGCTGAACGGCCAGAAACTCTTTCATTACATGGGTACTTCGACGTTTGCGAACTACACCGTTGTGCCGGAAATTGCATTGGCGAAGATTCGTGCAGATGCGCCGTTCGAGAAAGTCTGTTACATCGGTTGTGGTGTGACTACCGGCCTCGGCGCCGTGTTCAACACGGCAAAGGTCGAACCGGGTGCGACCGTGGCTGTTTTTGGACTTGGGGGTATCGGACTCAATGTGGTTCAGGGAGCGCGCATCGCCGGCGCAGACCGTATTATTGGTATCGACATCAATCCCGCGAAAAAGCCTCTTGCGGAGAAGTTCGGGATGACCCACTTTCTCAATCCAGGGGAAGTGGAAAACGTGGTCGCCGAGATTGTTGGCATGACCGGTGGTGGGGTCGACTACTCCTTCGAGTGCATTGGTAACACCGATCTCATGCGGCAGGCACTGGAGTGCTGCCACAAAGGCTGGGGCGAGAGCATCATCATCGGCGTGGCCGCTGCGGGTAAGGAAATCTCCACACGACCGTTTCAGCTGGTGACCGGGCGGGTCTGGAAAGGGACTGCGTTTGGTGGTGTCAAAGGTCGCACACAGGTGCCAAAAATTGTCGACTGGTACATGGAGGGCAAGATCAATATCGATGACCTGATCACGCATACACTGAGTCTTGATCACATCAATGACGGCTTCGACCTCATGCACCGTGGTGAGAGCATCCGTTCCGTGGTGGTGTACTGATGCGCGCCGATTGGCTGGGCCTTGTGCAGGAAGAAATCATCGAGCCGGATCTGCCTATCTGTGATCCGCACCATCACCTTTGGGATCACGCCAACAATCCCTATCTGCTGCCGCAGTTGCTGGCTGATACCGGCAGTGGTCACAACGTGGTGTCAACGGTGTTTGTCGAATGCGGCAGCATGTATCGGGCCGATGGCCCTGAGCCCATGCGCTGTGTCGGTGAGACCGAGTTCGTCAATGGCATTGCAGCGATGACGGCCAGTGGCCAGTACGGCAAGTTGCGTGCCTGCATCGGCATTGTGTCGCTGGCTGATCTCAATCTTGGAGCGGCGGTCAGCGAGGTGCTGGACGAACATATGCGTCTGTCCCGGCGTTTCCGTGGCATTCGTCACGCCGCGGGTTGGGATGCCAGTGACTCCGTACGCAACTCGCATACCAACCCCTTCAGAGGCATGTTTGGAGATCGCAGGTTCAGGGAGGGCTTTGCGGAACTTGGCAAGCGTGGACTGACCTTCGACGCCTGGCTCTATCACACGCAGATTCCCGAGTTGACTGATCTGGCACGGGCGTTTCCGGATACCACGATCATCTTTGATCACTTTGGTGGTCCCCTCGGTATCGGACCTTACGCCGGCAGGCAGGACGAGATTTTCAGCCAATGGCAAAAGGATGTGGCGGAGCTTGCGCGATGTCCAAATGTCCATGCAAAGCTGGGTGGCATTCTGATGCCGATCAACGGCTCCACATTCCACAAGGCTGACCAACCTGCGACCTCGGATGAGGTGGTGGCTGCCACAGGCCGCTATCATCGACATGCCATCGAGTGTTTTGGTGCTGCCAGGTGCATGTTCGAGAGCAACTTCCCGGTAGACAAACAAAGCGTGAGTTACCCGGTATTGTGGAACGCATTCAAGAAGATAGCGGCAGGCGCCTCCGACAGTGAAAAGGCCAGCCTCTTCCATGATACGGCTGTAAGCGCCTACCAACTGGCTTGACAAGCCTGCAAACGGAGCGGCAAATGGAACTGAAGGGTAAGGTAATGGTCATCACTGGTGGTGCCAGTGGCATCGGACTGGCGACCGCCCAGGTCATGGCGTCGCGAGGAGCGAAGCTGGTACTGGTCGATATCGAGCAGGCGGCGCTGGATCGCGCAGCGCTACTGTTCGAGACGCCGGTGGTCACCCGTGTCTGTGACGTTCGTGATTTCAAAGCCATGCAGGCCCTGGCGGATGATGTGGTAGCGACCTGTGGTGCTGTGCATGGTGTGTTCAACAACGCCGGTATCGCGGTCGGCGGCCCGGTCGCGGAGATGAGTCACGATGACTGGCGCTGGGTGATTGATGTGGATCTGTGGGGGCCGATTCACGGCGTCGAGGCGTTCCTGCCGCACATGCGCAAACAGCAGGCCGGTGGACACATCCTCTTCACCGCGTCCTTTGCCGGGCTGGTTCCCAATGTCGGGCTTGGTCCGTACTGTGCTGCGAAGTACGGCGTCGTTGCGATTGCAGAGGTGCTGTCCCGCGAATTACGCGACGACGGGATTGGTGTTTCTGTGTTGTGCCCAATGCGGGTGGCCACCAATATCGGTGCCTCGAATCGCAACCGCCAGAGTGACTATGGCACGGTAGAGGAGTCACCGCCGATACCTCCACAAGGCGAAGACAACCGGAATCTGGCTGGTCGGGTGCTCGACGTGAAGGCGGTCGCCGAGATGGTGGCAGATGCCGTCGAGAGCAACATTCTCTACATTCTCCCGCATGACGAAGCCCGGGGACCGGTCGAACGTCGCTTTCAGCGCATCCTGCGTGACTTTGATTACTGGTCGAATCGGGAGCCGAAGGGTTAAACTGCGGCCCGGTTACGAACGGACGAGACAGATGTTCCTACGCGCGATTGCTGCCAGTGCTGTTTTTGCCATCTATGCTGGTGCAGCCATCGCATCGGATGCACCGATTCCACCGACCCCGGAGCCTGTATCGCTGGTTTCGGTGTCGCCTGCCGGCGCTGAGGTGTACTTCATCAGCCCGACGGATGGTGACACGGTCGAAGGGACTTTCACTGTCCGATTTGGATTGAAAGGGATGGGTGTCGCGCCCGCAGGGGCTGATCTTCCGAAGACAGGTCATCATCATTTGTTGATCGATCAGACGGGGGAGCTGAATCGTTCGCTGCCGTTGCCCATGACTGAGCAGATTTTGCACTTTGGCGGCGGCCAGACGGAAACGACCATCTCCCTGACGCCGGGCAAGCACACCTTGCAACTGGTGCTTGGAAATTATCTGCATATTCCGCACGACCCGGCGGTGGTTTCGAACGTGATCACAGTGACGGTGAAGTGACGGGCGCCTGCAAGCGCTGACAGGTTTGCGCACGGAGAGGTGCCAGAGTGGCCGAATGGGCTTGACTCGAAATCAAGAGACCCTTTAAGGGGTCCGTGGGTTCGACTCCCACCCTCTCCGCCAATTATTGTAGTCAAGTCTCTGTTTTAATGGAATATTCTGTAGCGGTAACACGCTACAGGCCCGCAACTGGCGCGCCTCTCAAAATCTGAACTGGCTGCGTGAAATAAAA
>Ga0105050_10002160_pt1 | contig 28515 bp, 16 predicted proteins | sample FRY01_FD_78088 | JGI IMG/M metagenome (GOLD analysis project Ga0105050, IMG submission 78088) | Freshwater microbial communities from Lake Fryxell liftoff mats and glacier meltwater in Antarctica - FRY-01 | ecosystem: Environmental > Aquatic > Freshwater > Ice > Glacier meltwater ...
CAATTCTTCTATACCCCACTAATTGTGATTTTGGGTAATAATCCATAGACACCATGTCTTTTTGATTGCCACCAAGTATTAAAATCTTTGTTCCTTCTTCTTTTACGAAAAAGCCAACGTGTCCTTTCCAACTATCTTTATGTTCACGCCACAATACCACTAAATCGCCTTGTTTTGGACTTGTAACAGCCTTACCTATATCAAGCCAGCTTCTAGCGTTTAATTTGTTTGTACGGGTCAAATTAGCCCTCAGACATACCCAATTCACGAATAAAGAACACCAAGCAGTCTCGTCTTCATAATAAGGAATACCGCAATCCTTAGCCCATTGTAAAATTTTTGGATTGTTTCCTTTTCCTGCTACTTCTTTGGTAAACAATTCAGCTACCGCAATCTGCATATGGTCAACAGCTTTTGATTTGTTTTTTAAGTCGTTGAGAGTTTCTTCTAGTCTGCCTAATTCCCACCAATAATGAGTGTTATCTTTCATGTTTTGAATAGTATACAACATATGAGTAATTTCATGTCGTGCGATATTGAACCAACGACCTCCTGTATGTCTTATTTTATTATATGAATATTCCCCTCCTTCATTAGCACCAATTTGTATATTATGAACACCTGCTTTAAAATGCCACCCTCTTATTTTTTCACCTTTCCATTGCTTAAGAGGTACAGTAAAAATAATTGCAGTTTCTTGTCCAAGTGGTAAGATATTTTTATTGTACCATTTTATATCAACAGCTTGTCTAGTGAAAGGTATATCTTTAAAATTTGTTGAAATAAAATCAAAATCAATTTTTACAACAGGTTTAAACCAGTCTTGTAGTGCCTTTACTTTTTTATAATGACTCTTCCATATTTTACTATTTTGAACAATTAAAATTTTCATAATTCTTATGTTATATCTTGTAATGAACAACTTACGGAATAATTTTTATTTAAGAGTTTAGAATAGAATTTGTATGTTCCGCCATTTTGTATAGCTCTATATGCAGTCCAATCATCTTTATAACTTTCTCCTTGAGAAAAAGCCCACGCACCTACTTTGATGTGGTCAATGGTAGAGTTATAGTCTAAAGACTCACCCATTTCTATTGTCCATCTATCAAATGTAGCTTTATGGATTTGTAATACATTATTCGCAAGACCATTATCGCCAGAATTATCTGGTTTCCAGCCACTTTCGCACATTCCAACAGAATAAAATTCTGTGTAATCAATGCCATAGTGTATGGAATAGTATTGCGCTAGATCAAGTATTGAATACTCTGACAAGTCTATTACCTCAATTATAGAAGTAATAGCTTGTGCCTTTATTTGTATTGGTTGTGTTGTTATTAAAAATATCAATAAAACCAATGTTGTGTATATTTTTTTCATAGTATGTCCTGTTGCGGTAACATTCGGTACTGAGCTTTTCATTTCTCTAAGAACATATCAATTATACCAGTTATAAAATAAAAGCAAGAGAATTATCCCCATAAACTCATTCTTAATATAGAATAACAAAACCTATCCAAAGATACAGTATTGTGTATACAGTCATTTCTGCATATTTTTCACAAAAGAGATCCCAAAGATATGATATTTCCTCACTGATTTTTTTAAAAAAGTTAGTCATATTTATTATTTTTTAAAGAACATTTCATTAACTTCATCACTAATAAGAACATACCCAGTACGACCAGACTCATAAATAACCTTCTTTCTTCCTAATTCAAAGAGTTTCCTAAATTCAGTTTCTCCCATTTCAACACGCAATTCTTTTAGAATACTAACTTTTTCTTTATTTGAAGTAGCTTTATATACACTATCAGAATTTATATTATTATAACCAAAGTATCTTCTATACCCAAATTCTTTTTTTACATTTGTTAGTTGTATTGCCGAATAGTCTTTTCCATGAGAAGTAACAGCAATATGCTTCTCAATCTGATTAAGTCTATTTGTACTTTTTTCTTTACTATTCCATTCTGTTAGCATTTCTTGGATCATAAAGTCTTGAACAGCGCCACTTACATATTCTCTATTTTCAGAAAATACTCCAGAAGCGACACCATCTCTTTCTATTTGTCTTGCTTTTGAAAAGTCTTTTTCTTCAATAGCGTCAATAATATCTTTTTTAAGTTTTCCGGAAGCAATAGACTTATCATCTTTTAATTTCCATGCTCTTGTTTTTTTATCCCACGCAATAGTTTCTCTTGTAGAAGTAAAACCTATTGACTTTAAGACACCTTCCATTGTTGTATATTTGAATACTGTGTTTGTTTCCTCATCAATCAAAGGTTTTCCATATTTTGAATACACACCTTCTCTTGTACCATATATTCCCCTAAGAGGATTACCAGCAAAGTCAGGTAGTAGTCTTCCAAGACCTTCAAGAGTTCTTCCCTCAAGTAATAATTTTGTTCCTACCGGTATTCTAGTGAACGCCAACGAGCCAATAGCTCCTAGATATGATCTTACATCTACTGGATCTTTAAAAATGTTAGTGAATGTCATAATTCCAGCACCGACTTTTCCTGATAAGTCAATATTTAAGTACCCTGCCGGAACACCTTTCTGTAAAGCAATTTTCCACTTTTTCAATTCTTCTTTTGTTTCGTCATCATCACTATCTCCAAACATATCTTTTGCTACATCAAGAATGATTTTAGCCAATCCTGCTAGTGGAAGTCCTGTGGTACCACCAAATAAAGCAAGGTAGAACATGGATTTTGCTACTGCCATAAACTGTTTTTCTTTTAAGTTTCGTCCTAGCAAGAAGTAATATGATCGTATAAAGTGATTGAATATGAAAAATGCGCTTTTTAAACCCCTAAATAATGCTGGTCTATGTTGTTTTCCATATCTAAAATGAATGTCATCAGACACTTCTAATGCTTGATCATTAATTTCAGAAACGGACAATTCAGTATTGTACTTAGCTATCAATCGTCTAGCTGTCAAAAATGCCGGTACTCTGTTTACATTTTGCTCTACAAATGTTGTTGATTTGTAGAGTGCTACATTTAATCCCAAACCAAATTGACGATAAATAGGATTGTTTTTTATTCCTGTCATTTCTGAAGTCTGTTCTCCACCAAGCGCACCTACTGCAAGTAACCCCTTAATAGCGTCATTCTCATCTTGACTAAGATTTCCTATTGTCCAGTCTTTTGTTGCTTTAACTAAAGCAATTTCAGCACCTACTATCTTATTCAATCCCTTTTCAAGTTTAGATAATTCACCTAACCCAACTGTTATATTTTGTGTCATGTTTATCAACAAGAAAGATAAGTCATTTGCTAGGTAATAGACATAAGCAACTTGTTTTAGAGAATTTAATTCTCTTGATTGCCCCATATCGTAAGCAATACTATCTCTTATCCAAGTATAGAAGTCCTTTTGTCTTCTTGCGTCAATTCGTGCGAGTGATTGAAAGTATAGTTTTCCAGCTTCCATTTTTGTAACAAAACCACTAAGTCCTGACATATAATCAGCAATTATTTTAGGTATTTCTTTCTGCTCATATCCTTTTATTCCTTTTCGTTGAATAAACTGTCTTCCAAAACCTTTTTCTTTCATTAAATCTCTCATAGAAGATAGTATTTTATCTTTGACATCTTGTCCTGTTTTTGCTTGAGAAATGATACTTTTCATATTTTCAAAAGAGAATCGTTGTTCAGAAAAGAAGTCTACATCAACACTATCTAAAGTATCAACAATATACCGGAATGTTCCGCCTTTGTTGTTTTTTACTCGAGCATTAAACTCCTTACTTTGTTTAGCTTTTGTTTTAAACACATCAATACTTTCTGTTGTCCAACTACTATTCAATAGGGGATCTAGTCCTTCTTGCTTCAAAACTTGTGTTTTTATAGCAAACCTATGCTTCCATTTGTGAGGCATATATCCTGCTTTTATCTTTTTATATTCCATTAGTTCTTGTTCTGAAACACCATTCTCTTCCATTTCACTAATCAATAAATCAAAAGCATAATTAAAAGACTTTCTAACTGCCATGTACCCAGCAACCTCTTTAGTATCTAATCCTTTTCTATGTAATTCACTTGCAGAGTATTCTGTTACATTTTCATCACCAAGCATAAGTACTGTATTTACTCTTTTTAGACTATCACCTTTCAATATAGAGTAAGGAGTAAGTATTTTTGTTATTTTATTATCTAAAACAGATTTTTTCATTCTCCTTTGATCACCAATACGCATTATCACATCAGCTTCAGCAAATTGTACTTTATCTTTAAGGTATATGTCTCTTGATTGAGCAAGGAGTTTATCTAACCAATTTATGTCTTTCATTCGCAAGTCAATACTGTAATCTTTGCTTATTTCACCGAGTTTTTTTAGGTCTTCTGATATATTTTTACCGACTGTATCCATTTCTTTTAATATCAAATTACCCTCAAAATCATACGGAGATTCATCAATATCTTCTTCAAGAGATGGGTATTCTTTTTTAAACACTACGGAAGATTCATCTACTTTATTAAAAGTACCACCAGAAAGCATATCTCCTGCCATTTGGATTATATCTTTCAATTTCATTCCTAGTACTAATTCTGGATTATTATTAAACTTAGTATTTGTTATTCCTAGACCAGTAAGAAAATTTTGAATTGCCTGTTTCAATAGGTTCTTTATTTTTGTAACAATAGACATTGGTCGTTTTTTGTATTCTTCCATAGCAAGAGCAAAAGATTCTTCAATACGAGAGTCTTCGTTTGTTATATCTTTTCTTTTGTTTACAACTTCTTTGTAGTATTTAGAATTTTTTAGTTCTCTTGAAAGTTCTGTTGTTAGTTCTTTATTTTGATTATTAAGTGCGCGCCATACAATATGTCCTGATTCATGGAATACTACCTCACTTGATAGATATTGTGGATTAAGAAAGATATTTGTTCCGTCTGTAAAGCCATATATTCTACCTGAAGTATCAGTAAGTTTAGATATTTCTGTTAGTTTAGAATCAAATTCATTTTGGTCTGTTACTATTTTTAGTCCGAGAGACTGTTCAATATTTGCGATAAGTTCCGGAGATATTGGTGTTGATTCTTGTATGTCGCCCTTTTTGAATTTAAATATACGATCAATAATAAAATTGTCGTCAAGTTCACCTTGTTCTCTTAGTGCTTGTGCGTCCTCAACCGCCATTTCAACAAGCATTTCTTTGTTTTTTGGTATATCCAACTTCAACAAAATAAGGTGATAGAATTGATTATTTGTTATTTCACCTTTACGATACAATTCAGTTTCATTAACCAATTCTATTTCTCTTTTGAAAGCAATTTTGTTTTTTGCTTTAAGTTCCTCTATTTTCAGTTTTTTTAATTCTTTTATTTCTTCATCTGTTCTTTCTTCAAGAAAACCAATAACTTCCTCTACTTCACCCATTTGTTGTGGAATTGTCTTTCTTTTCTTCTCGTATTCTCTTTGTTCATCAGTAAACTTTTCTAAAATAGAATCAAAAGTACTCTCTATACCTTCTATCTTAGAATTAATTTCTGCCAACTCTGTCTCAAGTTTTATAATATAGTCATTAATATCAGTTACATTGCTTTCTGCCATTTTTGTTTCCATACGATCAACCTTAGTTTTTGCTTTTATGAGTTCTTTCTTGTATTCTTTTATCTCGTCTTTTGACAAATTTTTGTCCTTTAATTGATTTGTGTAGTATTTTACATCACTTTTCGCTGTAGAAAGTTCATTATTGATTTTATTATACAAGATAACTTCTTCCTCAAGAAGGATACCTTTTTTGCTCAATTCTCTTGTGTTCAACTTTATCTGCATTGTTGTCTTATCTTTTGGATTAGTAAGAAGTGCTATTTTCTTTTCTGCTGGATCTACTTCACCAACATCAAATACACTTCCCCCTGTGTAAGAGAAAATATCATTTATTCTACTTCCTTTTTCTTCATGCTTATTGTATATAGTTACATCTCCTGAGTTTTCAACAAGAGGATATACCTCAATTATCGTACTTCTTTTGTTACCTTGTCTCCATATACGCCCTCCAACTTGCAAAATCTCCGTAGGATTCCAACCTAGAGCAAGTATAACAGTAGCAAAGCCATTCTTTTGCAAGTCTATACCTTCCTTTGTCTGATCTCCACCAATAAGAAGTTTTATCTCTCCACTGTTGAATTTTTCTATAATCAAATCCTTTTCTCCATCTTTCATTTTTCCAGATATTACTCCTATTTCTGAAAGTTCATATCCAACTTCTTTTGCTATTCTTTCCACAATAATATGGTGGTAATCAACACCATATTTTCCAAAATACAAGAAAGAGCCAAAGTCTTTTGTCTTAGGATTGTTTCTTATTGTTTTTATTCCCTCTAAACTGTATTTAATTTTTGGAGATTGATTTATTATTTCTTCTGCTAGTGCGTCCTCTGTCTTAAAAGTTTTTAATAGACTTTTAACCATAAACCCGTCCGGTGTAGCAATATTTCCACTTTTATTTCTAGGTAATTCAAAACCAAACTTATCCGCCATAAATTCTTTTATAAAGAAAGGAGATACACTATTAGAAACAGAATAGGTAGAAGCCTTCAAGAAAGCACCTTTCTCAGTGTCGTCTTCTGATCCTTCATTTTCTTTAAACATTTTATCTCCGTCCTCTGATCCATCAGTTTCGTCTATTGAACCTATTGAATTATCAACACCAAGAAGTACTTGTATCTTCATAAGATTGTCTTCCTGCATATCACTCATTTTTAAGTGTGGTGTAAGTACCTTTTTATCTGGCCGGATCAGTGTAGGGTCTGTTTGGTAGTCAATAAACTCACGAACAAGAGTTTGTAGAGATAGGATATTATTAAAAGATTTCATCTTTGAAGTATTTACCCATGTTCCATCTAATCTTCTGTCATCTTCTGATACAAAATTAGAATAAGACGAGAAAAAATCATTTATATTCAAAATTCTCATTTCCTTCATTCTGTCTCGACCAATAAGAGATAGTATGTTGTATACCTCTGTTGCATGATTTTCAAAAGCTGTTGCACTTGCTAAAAATACATTTCCACCAGCATTTCTCTTTTGAATATATTGCGTTATAAGGAATAATTGCTGTGCTTGTTTTGATGGTGTTCCACCAATGACATTTCCATATCTTTTACCTGATTTACTTTTTTTGCCTTTTTGTTTGATTATTTCACCATCTGCGTTTACAGTATCTTCTACTTCCGGCTTTGCGCCTTTAAATATCTTCCTAAAATTATGTACTTCATCAACTGAAATATGGTCAATACCTAAATCAGAAATCATTACATCTGTAACATACTTTTGTGCTGAACCTACTATACCTAACATAGAACCACCAAATTGTTCTCCAGCTCGTGAAGTTTTTGTATCTTCTGTCCATAATGCGTCATGTAAATCACGCGCAGATTCTTCTACTTCTGATTCTGTAAGTCCAAGACGAAGTAATCCTTTATGTGTAATAACAGTAATTTCTCCGTCTTTGATCCATTCTTTCATATCTAATCCCCTTTCTTTTTTCAGTTTTCTTACTACATTAGCTTGTAGTCCATGAAAATTATTGATTGTAAGGGTAGGGAACATTTCATGTAGTGTATGTATCCAAACAGGGTTAAGAGTTGATTCCGGTACTGTAATAAAAGCTCTTTTAGCATTACCTTTTTGCATATTTATAACAGTAGCTATTGCTATTCCATGAGTTTTTCCAACACCTACACCCCAACCCAATAAACCAGTACGTTTGTTTACCAAAAAACTAATACCATTCTTTTGTGTCGGAGACATCTCAAATAATTCTCCTCTAAACTTTTCGGCCATATTATCTACACTGATAGGCAAACGAGAATAATCTATCAAAACCATAGAGTTCTTTTCTTTGTTGTATGTATCTTCAATTAGTTTTTGTGATTCTATTCCAAGTTCATTTTTAATAAAGTTATTAAAAATACGATGGGTATCACTCATTATTTCACCAGTTATTGATTTAGTATCCTTTCTTGCCCTAAAATTGTTTATATACCTTATTATATCTGTCGCTTCAACAAATGGAGAGAAAGACACATTTCCTTTTACTGAAACGAATACCTCAAATGCTTTTAAAAGACTTAATTCAACATCTTGTCCGAAACGCTTGAAGGTTACTCTTGTCTTAATCAAATTCCTATCCATTGGCTCAAATGATATTTCTTTAATAGAAACAGTTTTTGGAATACTCTTTTCAATTCCTGTAAGTTGTTTGTTGTACTGATCTTCTCCTAAAAGTGCTATAATTTTATCTTTATTTTCTTTTAATATAGTAAGTTTTTCTCTTACATTCTCCGCAAAATATACTGCGTCTGGGTAGTATTTACCTTCCTCGTAGTTAAGATATGGCATTTCTTCTGGGCTAACATTTGTTATATTCATATTTCTACTTAAACGAGATAACATATTCTTTTCTATTGGATTTATATCTGCACGACTTGAAATATATTGTGTTGGTATAACGAGTTCTTGCGCGTTCTCTTTTGGAAGTATTCTGTAAACATCTGGTACATTTTTATTATTTACCTTTCTAACCGCAGTGGTTTTCTTTTTTCCTGTTTCTGTTTCTGTTTCTGTTTTAGATTCAAGAGTATGTGTAGGGAATTGCTTTATCTTCTTATTAAGAGATTCTATTGCGTCTTCTAGTGATCCAGTTACATAGCTTTCCATGTTTCCGAATTTATCTTTTCTTAGATCTGTTTTTCCGAGTACATTATCCTTTGTCATAATACCTCTAAAATACCTATCGTGAGAAAGAGTTGTCTCTCTTAAAATAGAAGAAATTTTGTCTTGTGCTTTTTTCTTTTTGAATACAACAATATCAGTACCAATGCTTGTATCTTCAAAGATATTTTCTGGTAGTCTAAAAGCATATTCTAGTGTACCTAGTTCAGAGATAGCTTTCTTTCCTTTTGATCCAGCTTTCTTTAAAAATGATGAATTAACAACATAGACTAGGAATCCACCCTCATTTGTCATATCAAGTCCGCGCTTGATAAAGTACTCCTCTTGACGATTTATACTACTTTCTTCTCCTTTGCCTTTCATAAAACCTGCTCTTACTCCAAAAGGCGGATTACCAATAACCACATCATATTGTTTCGGTGTGAGTTTCTTGTTTGTGGTTTTGTCAAAAAATAGCTCTTGGAAGTCTCCAATAGTAATATTGCTATCTGGATTAAGTATTTGAGCAATAGTACCTGATACTAAAGATATTTCTGCTCCGTCTATATTCAAACTTGCTGGTGCGTCTGAAATAATAGCTCCTATCCCTGCGCTTGGTTCAAAAGCTGTTTCTGCGTTAGGGATTAGTTTATTTACTATATTCCACATAGAAAATACCACACTTCTTGGTGTGTAATACTCGTTGAGCAAACCTGCTCCTTCTGCTCCCACTGATTCCTTACCTCCTGCGCCGGAATACAAAGACATTAATTCAAGTTCTGAATATGTATATATATCTGGGCTTGTTGAATAGTCCTTACTCTCTAGCAAAGATTCTATTTCCTCGTTTATACGCTGTCGTTCTTTCTTACTTAACTTTTTAGATCGATCTCGTGTAAGTCCGTCTCCAGATTCCTCAGGCACATTTGCTCGGTCATTCCCGGATATTTGGCCATCAGACTCTCCACTGCTGTCTGTATCATCTTCTTCGGATAAGAAGCTAGTGTTGGGTATTTTTGAGATGTTATTTCTATCATATGCCTCAATATTATCCTCTTCTACTTTCTTGTCAATAGTTTTACTTTCCTTTTCAGCAATCTCTTTTTTCTTCTGTTCTGTAATAGCAGTAAGACGATCATTTTCTATTTGTATATACTCTTTTGTTTTAGGAATCAAGTGTTCTTCTACAAATTTTTTATTCCAAGCTTCTGGATTCTCTCCATTAGGTAATTTTCCATTTTCTAAATAAAATTTATACTCATTTAAGTTTTCATTTAATTTTTTTATTTTTGCATTAGTAACAACCGGCTCTTCTGTATCTTTTGAAACAGGAGTTTCAACTTCTTTATCTGCTTGAGTCATTTCTTCCTTACTCTCTTTCTTCGCTAGTTCATCTGCGTACTCTGTACGGAGTTGGGAGGTTGTTTTGATGTTCTTAGCGTCAAAGACAAATAATTGTTTTCCGTCACTACTTTGAATAGCATCGAAACCTTTTGCTTTTATTCTAGCAATTTCAGTAGGGTAGTATTCTGGTTGCTCTATTATTCTATTATTGTCTAACCCTGAAAAACTATCAGTGCCTTTCTGTATTTTGTAAACTTTCTTTGGATTTGCTCTCGCTTCTGTAACTATACTTTTCCCACCACGATATTCTGCAAAGTCAGCGTGGTTTTGAGCCATTCTTTTTTCTGATGTTAGAAATACGCCACCCCTACCTTTATCTTTAAAAATCTCAATATCTGAACCACCTCCGTGATACAAAGGCGTTCCCTGTCCCTCCATAAACTCCTCCACTGTCAAACCTTCATCTACTGCTTTTTTAGCAGGTGTATCTTCAATATCTTCAATATCTTCAGTATCTTCAATATCTTCTACTTCTTCTTTTATTGTAGGAATAAGATTTTCCAATTCTGCTGTTATAGCTTCATCACTAAGATCTTCAAGAGATTGTATATCTTGTTTTGGTTCCTCACCGGATATTTGAGATTCCATTTCAATTTCAATTTCATCTTTTGCTTGTTTTATATATTCAATAATATCTTTACCTATATTTTGAGCTTCACTTTCTGGTACCCCTTGTTTTTTAAGAGCTTTATATACTTCTTGAACACTTGATACTGTACCACCGACAATACCTCCAACAAGAAAAGTTCTACCTTTTCCTTTCAAAAGATTATCAACAAGTATTTTTATTTGTTCTGGTTTTGACTTTCCTTGTAGTTTTTTCTGTAATTCTCCAGTACCAAATTTTGTAACAGAATCAATCCAAAGATCTTGTGAGTATTCTTGCATACCTTCACTAGTAAACTTTGTTACGATATTGAAAATTGCACCTTTTTTAAAATTAGTGAAAAGTATATCCAAACCAATAGTTTCAAGCATTGCAGATCCTATTGCAGACCAAGAAGCAAGCACCATAGCTTTTTCTTCTATTTCTTCACTAGACATTTCTGGATTGTTTTCTTTGAGTAATATTTTAGCTTCTGGATATGTAGACGATCCTTCCATTACACCAAGTGTTGTACCTGCTATTTTCTTATTTTTAGTTATAAAGAAAAGTCCCATTGCGGTAGCCATAGATCCCAAACCACTACCAACATCATAAAGTAAAGAACCAATCTTATCATCAGCAATATCAAGGTCTTCTAGTCTTGCACCTGCTTTTGATTCAATTTTATCTATATAGTCTTCTTGTCTTTTTATAAAATTACCTAGTTTTGCTACTCTATCTTTTTTAGAAACAAATTTAGTAATAAGATCCAGATTAGGATTCACTCCATATTTGTCTAGTCTTGCTTTGTCTTCTTCATTTCCTGATGGAACAAATGGTATTTCACCTCTCCTAAGGCTTTCAGAAGCAATTTGTAGTAATGTCGCACCTGTTTTTGGTATTCCAGTTCTAAAAAACTCAACAAAACCTGTCTTTAATGCTTCTAATTTCTTTGGGAAAAAAGTATCAGCAACTTTAATAACAATAGGCATTGAAGAAGGATATAGTTTTAATTGTATCGGCATTGTTTCAATAGCTTTTTCAAGAGATATAGTTTCTTTAATTTCTGTTTTTTTAATTTCTGTTTTTTTTATAGGTGTTTCCTTTGTTTGTTTTGTCCAATCATCAAATGACTCTACGGATTTTGAAGAAGACTTTGGTAAAGCCTGTGGTTTTTGTGTCTTTATTTTGTCTTTTTTCTTCCAATCATCAAATGATTCAACTGACATATAGTTATTTTATATATTTAAGTAGTAATTTAACTGCTTCATCTGAAAATGAATTTCCTGATATTATATCTTCTATACTAACACCTTCTTTGAGTTTTTCTTGTATGTAGATAATTCTGTCGGAGTTTATTCCAACTTCACTGAGTTTCCTTGTTCTTCTTGTATTCATTTTTAGTGTTTGAGTACCTTCTCCAAGTGAAGCATTATCTCCAAAACCTTCTTCTCCAAAACCTTCATCATCAAAACCTCCTTCATCTTTACCTTTACCTTTACTTTTTTCTTTTTCAAGTAATGTGTGATACCTCTCCAAAGAAGAAACAAGAGAAAGCATAGGTATATTGTATTTCTGTGATACTGCGTTAAGATACTGTTCTTTGTCGGTTGCTGATAACTTATTTATAGTAGAATAGATAGTTTGTGATACATTGTCCGCTATTCCTGTTTCCATTTCTAGTGTGTCAAAAATAGCTTTTAATTGTTCTTGCTTTTCTTTCTTTATTTCCTTTACTCTTTCCATTGTTTCTTTCAAAACAGAAAGGTTTTGTTCTTGTTGCGCTGTTTCTGCGTCAAGAATAGCTTTCTTTTCTTCTCGATCAAGCTCTGAAAGTTTTTGCATTTTCTGATTTTCTGCTTCTTGCACACTACCCATGAGTAAGTCTGGTGTAGATTGTGCTTGATTGGTTTGTATTCCTAGTAATTGTAATCCTCTTTTATACTTATCAAATTGCTGTGAGATATTGTTTTGTTGATTCATCTTAGAAGCCTGAATTGAGGCTATAAGAGATTTTGTTGCAAGACTAGCAGTCTTACTCATTTCATCTAGTAAACCTGCGTATTTGTCATATTTAGCAACATTATCCACTGTTATTTCTACTCCTCCTCCAGTTGTATTGTTTTGAGTATTACCCATTGACTGTAATCCGGTTAATGCTTTTGTCAGATCAGAAGAATAATTACTAAATTCTTTATTGGCCATATTAGAAGTCATAACTGTTTGATTTGTTTTTCCAAAAGAAGCTCCTGCTTGTGTCTTTGTTCCATATATTCCGTCTACAACAAGAGGTGTCCACCCAGAAGCTCCTTGATTCTGTGTGTTGAGTTGGCTCTGAAAATTAGCAACAGATTCTCCTGATGTTCCAAATGTTGGCGCTTGTCCTTGTTGTAGTGGTGTGTAATTCATATAGTTTTTATTTTACTAATACACTCGTTGAGTTTTTAATAATATATCCTTCAAGTGTAGAACCAGTATTTAATCCTGTTTGGTTACTATCAACTCCGTTGATAAGAACCTGTACAGTGCCTCCTATTGTTTGAGTATCTTGTACGATACCTATTTGATTATCAGACATACCCTCTATGCAGTGTCGTTCGTTAGTTCCTTCAAGCATTGTTAGGTTGAAGTACCCTGTATTATCAGTAATTAAATATCTACTTGTTCTATTATCTAAAGACAAATCAGAAACACCTGTCATAACAGTATCAATAGTTAATGTTACTCCTGTTATTTTTATGAGTTTAAGTAGACCACTACCACCAGAAGAATCATGAAATAATACTTCTGTTGCTGATAATACAGTAGCAGACCTAGATGTTTGTGAAATACTTGTCAATTCATTACCGAAAGTAGGTGTTGTCCCTGCTATTGTTGCACACATAGCATTTGAAAGGCTACCAGTACCATTAGCGAAAATAATAACCATAACATTATCTGTTGGGTTAAGAATTATAGTCGTTAATGAAGAGTTACTAATACCTGAGCTAGTTGTGAATAATACTCCAAATGTAATAACTGTACCTGATACAGTTGCTATTTGTCCGGAAAGGTTAGTGTTTGTCTTAGTAGCAACACAAAACTTATCTGTTGCTACTTTTCCAATACCAAAACCAAGTTCTTCAATCGCAACATCTCTTTGTACTACTGCTCCTATTGTTGCCACTGTACCTGTAAATGTATAAACAACTGTTCCTAAATCAGTACCTGTATTATTCACCCAAGTCATTACTCCCTTATCTATATCTAATTGAGTCATATCAAATGCAATTACTGTTCCTGCTGTCATTGTCGCTACTGTTGCAGGAGATCCAAGAGCTATAACTAATCCGGCCACTGTTCCTGCTACTAATTGTATCTGGTCAGTGTTTGTTGCTGTTTTATAAGAAACACAAAACTTATCAACATCTAAAATATGAATACCATAATTTGATTGACTATCTAATGTGTGGTCGTTAGTAATAAGTACAGGTGTTCCGTAAGTATATAGAGTATCTAGGTTACTTCTGTTTGCTGTTGCAACAACAACATATAAATCTCCGGTAATATCCTCTTGAGATAACATAATAACTTTATTGTCTGCAATAGGTAGTATCACAAAAATAGAAGTACTGTATTGGTTAGTAATACCTGTTAATACATGACTGTAATAAGGTGCGTTATTTCTAGCTACTGCGTTTGGTACTATATTTGATACTCCGACAACTTCACCAATAGTTAAATCTTCTGAAGCTGTCATTTGAATTATTATTCCGTCATTCAGTGAAGATATTTTTTCAACGACAATAGCTTCTGCTGTGTAACTATCTCCGACATCACCTAATTCTATTGTAATTTCCAAGTCTTGAAGGATTGTACTGTCCACCGCTGATACTGTAACAGGACTAGGGAATGTTGATTGAGCGTCTTCTCTTTCAAATAGTGTTTGTCCTTTTTGAGCATTGGTAGCTCCGTCTGCCAAGATAATTCCTGATAATATCTGGTTTGAACCACCTGCAATAGCTAATACTGTTGTTGATATTGTAGTACCACCATATTTTACTCGTAGACTTGCTATTGCTGTAACTACTGTATCAAGTAGCATTACACTAAACCTGATACCATTATTTATTCCAAGTGTTCCTGCTGGGATAGGTACAGAGAATAATACAGTTTCGGCAACCGTACCTGTAACAGTTACTTCCGTTGTATCAATAGCTAGTTTTGTACCACCACCTGATCCCCCTGGAACAGACAAGTCATAAGATATTTTTTCGTTAGCTCCTGGATTTTGTATAGTTTTAGCTATAGCAACAGAAGAGTCTGCTGATACTATTTCTAGTTTACTATCAAGAAAGTTTGGTGTTGTATCTGTAGCGGTAGCTCCTACAAACTCGTCTCCACCTCCTCCTGGAATTTCTACTTCTACTTCATTCGGAGATGTCTGTGTTACTATAACACCTGGCCCTACAAAGTTTATTTTTACAACATTTGAGTCTATTGTTATTCCTTCGTCTTCCACAACAAGAGCTTGAGTTGCTGAAGTGATACCTTTAATTTCAATAGCACAAAGAGTCCAATCAGTATTCTGTGTAATTGCGTAGTCTATTGTTACAGCGTCTGGAGATGTTCCAGCAATTTCATAAGAAGAAGCTCCTTGTCTTGTATCTTCATTAGAGAATATAGACCAATTCAAGACCTGATTAGCCCCTTGTATTAAGAGTATCGGAGTGAGATCGGTAGAAAGACCGTCTACTATAACAGAGTTGTCAAAAAGAGTATTTATAACGAGTGTTGGTATAAGACTTGTTCCAATAGATGAACCTAGTGTTCCCACTGGAGTAATTTGATCTACACCTGTCCAGCTTTCTGCTCCTCCTGAAATATAAGAATTGGCCGAGAATGTAACAATGATATTGTGAGTACCTACTGAAGGCGCTGTAAGTGTCCATATTTCCATACGAGTACCATTTATTTCATTTGCTACCCTGAAAGTTAAAGCAACACCATTGTAAGTAAGAGATGTTATTGTTTTTCCTTCTTCCATTGATACTTGAACAGTAAGAAGTCTATCTGAACCAAGACAAGTATGAACCCAAGTTAGGCTCGGTACTTGTGTATCTCCTGAAGTAGCCGAGGTTACACTATCCGGTACAGGGGTAGAAGTTCCATCACCTGTGATTAGTACATCAGCTTGAAAAGGATCAGTTGCATTTTGTGTTACTTGAACACCATTTCCTTTAAAATTGATTGAGTGAATAGGGTCTACAACAATAGCACCTTCTTCTTTTACATCAATAGGCGGTGAGAATACTGTATTTGCCTGACAAGTTCTTATAAGAGTAAGGTTATATGGAGTATTGTTTGAGATAATTACCTTGCTATTTGCGTCATGGTTAGACATAAGAGAAGCAACATGAGTTCCGGGAGTTTTAAAATCAAGTCCTCTTTGTGTTACAGCAAATAAATCCATTTCAATAACACCGGAAGGAAGTACTTGCCAAGATCCTGTACTCGTATCTAGTGTTGCGTTTTCTTCAAAGTTTCCGTTTGCTTTCTTTTTTCCTTCGTCAAATACAAATGGTATTTTACCTCCACAAGTACCAACATCTCCAACTTGCACTGGTGTTCCATTAGGATAAGCGAAAGAACCTTTTTTAAGATAAAATTTTGTTTCTCCTATAAGAAAAGGTAGCTCTAGGTACATATCTTGTACTTGAATAGGTGAATCACAATCAATACATATTCCTGTTGTTACTACTGGATCTGCTCCTGATGATGGGATATAAAAGTATAGTTTTACGAGAAACGAGTCAATATAAATATCTCCATTAGCCATAAGATTCATCTTCATATTGCTTATTTGTTCCATTGTGAAAGAAGAAGCAAAGAGATAGTTAGATCCACCTATTGCTATTTCTGACATGGCCTGCGTAAGTGTCGTTACTGGTGTTGTGTAAGGATAAAAATTATCATTTCCATTTGAGTTATCATAAAAAGAGACTTCTAAATCTATTGCAGGTACTGTTTGCGCGCCTCTATAACCAACAATCTTCATTTCAATACCTGTTACGATTGCATTTTGAGGTATTGATACACCATTATATAAAAAGTTATAACCACCAAGAGTAACATCAGAGGCTACTCCTCCGTTTACATTTGAGTTTGCGACATCTCCGTCTACTAGAAAAAGATTGGCAGTGTTATTCCATGTGTTATCTGTTACTTGTCCATTTTGAGAAAGATAAGCAGGTAAGATAAATTGTGTTGATACTATTGTGTTTACAGGTGGCATATAGATATATTATATATTAAATTGATAATTCATTGTTTTTTGATAAATTGTTTGGGTTTACTAATTTGTTATTCGCTTGGTTTGCGTGTATTGCGTTCATTCCCATTGATAGTAATGACCATGTGTGAGATTTTGCGCTACAAGTTAAACCTAAACTAATCAAATAATACATTAAATTCGGTGCATATCCTTTGAATATCTCTTGAAAGTGATCACTTTCTACTGAATTATCAGAACCAAAGGAATGAGAACCAAAGGATCCTTTTCCGAATGGTGCATTGCTGGTACTAAGACAAACTATCGGTGATACTTCATGTGGATAAATACCCCCACAACCATTTACTCCTAGATAGACACTATGTATAAGTTGTGGATTACCTTGTATATATCCTTCTATGAATGAGTTATTTGAATTTTTAAGAGACCAACGACTTGTAACAGGTGTTATGGAAGTCCTAATTGATACTTCATATACTTCTCCATTGTCTCCTCCTGTATTTGTAAACATTGTGAATGTTCTGTTTCTTATGTTTGAGTGTGCTACTAGAGTACTTCCTATTACTGAAAGTACTCCCATTTCCGCAAACTTTTTTGGTGGTTGCCAATATTCTCTTAAAGTATCATAACAAAGCATGGTTCCTTGCTCCGGTGAAGATATATATATTTTTTCTTGATTGTATTTAATTCTTCCACCAATAAAGTTACACAGTGTAAAGTCATCTCTAACAGGATCTGAAAGATTCCTTGTTTGTGGTTTTTCAATAAGTTCTTCTCTACCTAGTGTTTGTAATTCTTTTTCTATCGTTATATATACGAGTTTATCTGCTATGTTTTCAATAAGATATGGGTACAACACTTTGTTTGCTCCTGCTTGTTTAAGTGGTTCAAGAATTACTGATTCGGATTGCAAATCTGAAGATAGTATTGTTGAGACAATACCCCATTCACCATACGAACAATTAACATAAAGATCTTGTTCCTGTACTCCCATTGTCCAAAAGTTAGACGGAAGTCTGTATTTATATCCTTCTCCAGGCTTTCTTACAGGTAGACTGTAATAAAAATATACCCAAGCTCTATCAATACCTTGTTCCACAAAAATATCCCAATAATCACCAATTTTATGGCCTGTATCCTCAACAAACTTAATTCTTATACCTTCTTGCAATGTCTGGTTGCCTCCTGTGATAGAAACACCTGTTGCAATAGGATCTGCGCTATCTATCTGCCACTGAAAAGTATCTGGCTGTGCCGGTACTGCTGGCTTGTTTTGAATTACCAAAGTAAAATAATCTCCAACATTGTTACCTCCTATTTGAGAAGTAGTGAATTGAAGACCATCATATGGAACAACTAATTGGTTACCAGTAAGAGCAAATTGTAATGCTCCACTTGGAAGCATACCTACCAAACCTGTTACTTGCACAAAGTCTTTATAAAAAAATGCACTATTGGAATAAGTCAAAGCAACAACAATAGGACTTGTTACTCCTGATGATTGACCTGTGAATGTTTCCCCTGTAATTGGATTACCTGATAGTCTGTGAGTATGTATTGCTCCGGCACCTGTTAGATCTACAACAGTCAATAGCGCACCTGAAGTATTACCGATAATAATTTCTCCTGTCGTATACGCTGGTATAACACCTCCAAAAAATGTAACAATTAAATCAGAAATAATAACCATACTATAGAAATGTGCGTCTGTGTTTCCACTATCATAAGCAGAAGTATCCCAAAATGAAGTGTTATTACCTGTACCAATAAATGCTTGTTGTTCTGTTTGTACTGCTGGTACTTCTGGAGTTAAAGAATCAATCGTTACTCTGAAAGTTTTTGAACCTTGTCCGGTATAATTTGCATTATTAGAAAGCACTAGATCATTTTGAGTAGCTTGCGCGAAAATTATACTTTGTGTACTAGAACGATTATAAGCATTAGATTGGAATAATTCACGACTTGTCCAGTTACCATAAAACATATAGCCTTTTTTGTTACTGCTACATACATCAAAAGGAATAGGTGATTCATCTGTTTCAATAAGAGAAGTAGCTATATCCCCAATAACTGCTATTGGTGGTACGGTAAGAGTTATAACAGAAGTGTCCAATTCTGTTGGATCAGTGAGTTGATATGACACACCATTTACAACAACAAAAGCGTCTGTGTTTATATCTTCTGAAAAACCTAATGATCTCCATGTTGTTGTTGAATCAATAGAAAGTGTGTTTCCAGCAATACTTACAATGACTGCTATACCTCCTGTCCATGAATAGACTTCACCTTTTACCGGATTACTTGTATCTCTATATCCATTTACCCATATAAGTCTTGGTAGATTCTTACTAATAGAAGGGTCTATATTAGTTTCAAACCAATCATCAAAATAGTATTCGTGTCTTCCTCTTGGTAAAGGGTTTACATTTTCTGTTATCTGTTGAAAATTAAATACTGGAACAACATTTGCATTTGCTGTTGCATCAGAAGTTAGACCTATTATTTGTTCACTAGCTTGGAATATACCTACAATATCAGTAAGAAACATGACTGTACTTGAAATTGAGCTTATTTTTGCTGTTGCGCCTGACTCTTGTCCTGCTATATATTCTCCTACTTGAAAAGCACCACCAATTATAGCGAAGACAATGTGGGTAGTTTGAAAGCCTGCTTCTATTACATCTCGTAAATTGGTATCAAGTGAAGCAAATACTCGTACTTCCATTTCAATTCCTCCCATATTTTTAAACTTTTCTTTGTTTCCTATGATTCCTGTGTTCTCTGTAAAGTCTTGACCTATCAAAGTCTTTCCTAAATCCGGAACAATTCTATCAAATAGAGGTACTGAGCAATTAAAACTAGGGTAAGAAAGATATTGAAAAGGTACAGTTGTCGGATCTTGAAAATGAACATAACCCTTAAAATCTTTAAAAAGTAAGCTTGGTTGATCTATTAATGTTTTTAGTAAGTCATTTGACATAGTTTTTAATATATTTTTCCTCCAAATCCGTACATAGTGTCATCACTGTATCCATCATATATATTTCCAAAAATATGAGAACTATCTTGTGTTAATAATGCTTCTGATGGGTGTTCTTTAAAATATGTTTGATAAGCATAAGCGAGTTGGTTTTGTATTCCGTCTACATCAGACTCTGCTCCCATAGAATTACCGTACAGCTCTTTTTGAGCCGATAGCGTGGTTTCCCATAGTAAAATGTTGTATGTGTCGTCTTCTGCTACTATTATGTCTCCTAGCCCATCTCCTACCTTTTTCCATGTCTTTGTAATTGGATCGATAAGACAATAAGAAGAATTGTAGACAATCTCATATACCATTCCTTTTCTTGAAAGGATATTGTCCATATTACAGTTAGGAATAGCTTGGCCATTAGTAGTGAAATCAAATCGTATATATTTAAGTGCTTTAGGGTTTGGTGTTCCAATAGTAGACATAGAATTGAACATATACTTCACTAGGTTCCAGTTAAGTGTCCATTGGTTGCTATCATGTGGGTTTGCTACTGTTGATTGATACAAATCAGTAAGTAAATCATCTGTGTTTGATCCAAGAGTTATCCTTACTGAAGTGATATTTTGAGGTATAGGAAAATTAAACCAAGTAAAGACTGCTCCTTTTGCTCTGAAATCATCAAGATCAAAGTCTTCTAGTGTAAAGTTTTCTATATAACCAGAAGTTCCTGATGAATCAATATCAAACTTTATTGATCCACTCCCAATAACATGAAGCAATTTATCTTCACGAACATTTATTACATTCCCTCCTGTGTTCCATGTACCATTATCAGAAAGAGAATCACAATTATGGATAAGTTTATACCCTATTCCGTTTGTTTCCTGTGTATCACATTCATTTTGATTAAGATTTTGTGCAATACCAAGAGGATTAAGTATTTTTGCGTATTTTATACCATTTTCATATCCAATATACATAGAGTTATTCGCTGTATTTCTTTTTTGGTCAAATCGTCTTCGTGTTACGAGTTCAAGGGGTTGATTCATAGTATCAACATTACGATAACCGGATAATAGTCCAATTTCTATAACATCTTTATACTTTATATCTTCTGGAATAGCATATCTATCAACATTAGGATAAAGAGCCTGTTCAAGGTACCCTTTTCTTATCAATTCTGCTGGTCGTATCTTTCCAATCATTGATCTACGTCCTTTGTCCACAACAGAATAAAAGTCTTGAAGACCAGAAACACCCCCTCCATGTAAATTAGAATCTAAATCTTTTTGAAGTTGGAATAAGGTGTAAAATTGCATAAATTATTTGAGCTTTGATTCTATTCTTATAAGTGTACTGTTACCAATTTCTATTTTATCAGTTAGTCGTATCATTGTTTGCTCTATTCTTTCCTGACTTCTTATGATTTCTGGTATTTCATGTTGAAAGTGATTCTCCAATAGTACTGTATTTTGTTCTGTCAACTGTGTTATAGAAGATTTTAATTGAATTATATCTGTTTCTATTACTGGGTACTTTGTTTTTTGTGTTCCTCTAATGGAATTGATGACATCTTTACCTTTCACAAGTTGAAACACCACAACAACAAGCAATGCTATTACTCCGAGTGGTGATATTTCTTTTGCGAAAAGTAGTATAGTCTCCATAAGATTAACTAATTGTTATTAAATCTATCTCTGTATTGATACTTTGTTTAGATACTTCGTTTTGTAAAGTCAATAAATGATTACGAACCTTTGAATTAGCTGTCGCAAATATCTTTTCTATGATAAATGCTTTAGGTTCTACACCAAGTCCTACATTCCACCCTTCAACAGTAGCCCAATTAGTAACAAACTCTGCACTGTTAGATCCCTCAATGTTAAATGTAAATGTTTGCATATATATATATTAATTAAATTATAAGACTTCGTAAGAATAAATGTATGACCATAACCTTGAATTGACATCTGATGGTACCCATTCAAAATTTGCTTGATCATTTGCTGTATTTGCCACTATAAGTAAATTTTCTCTAACACCTTGATTTCCAACACCTGAACAATCACTTGATATTGCTAGATTACTAGGGACAGGGAGAGACATTCTAACAGAAGCTGCCAAAGAAGATGTGATAGGATCTAAAGTTATTGTTCCTGATACTGTAACAACATTACCTACACGAAGCCATTGAGCTTTTTGTGGTGTTGCTGTTAATACATTAGCAATAATTACTGCTGTTGGTGTATATGTACCTGAACGAATATCTTGTTGTGTTGCTGATCCTTGTGCTGTGAGGTTATTGTGTACTTTAAAAGCACGAATGTTACAATTACCGTCAAATTCTACTGAAGTTTGCAATGATTGCGCGGTTGTTCCTGGCGCATCTACTGAAGGTACTGCTATTTTTACTCCACTACCGACTGCGTTTCCTGTACCAATTCCACCAGCAATGATCATTGCATTACCTATTGCATTGGTTCCGGTTATTGCTGAAGGTCGTATTCTACTATCTGCAAGGGAGACACTTGTCAATCCTCTACCTAAAAACAAATCATTAAGTGGAAATGTATCGCTTCCAAGTGAAGTATACAAAGAAGTTGTACTTATATGTAAAGGAATTGCTAAAGACAACAATTCTGCTCCGTCATATAGCATAGGTGTCCATACACTAGCAGGACTTGCTACTGTTGGAAATCTGAATAACAAATCGTTTGAGGTTATTACAAGTTTATCAACACCTGTTGATATTCCGAATAAAGCAGAACCATTTGTTGATGATAAAACAAATGAAGATGATACTGCGTTAGATACTATTTGCAAACTAGCGAGACTAGCACCATAAAGTGAAGTAATCAATCTATTGAATGTTGAACCATTAGGTATTACAAGAAATCCAGCGTCTGATTCTAGTGTCCCTGTAAGAGAAGTATAAAGTACTTCAAAAGCACTAGATCCAGTAATAGCTTCACCAATAGCCATACCACCACCTGATCCCCCTGTATTTGTATTTGTTCGTCCCATAAGTTTATATATTGTCTGCTACCGTAATAAAAGCGTCCACTGTGTCTATACTTCTGGATACTGAAATCCACCCAACAAAGTTTGTATTAACTTCTCCTATTTTAGTACCTGCTACAGCCAAAGTTGTAACATATGAGTTAGCCACTGTTTCATCTGCGATCACAATCGGCGCGTAAGAATTACCTATTGTTGAAGGTGCTGAAAAGTCTACAGGTTCTCCTGATGGATTACCTGCACTTGGATTAAAGTCTTTTGTTGCCAATACTTGAATATTTCCGGTACCTACTGCTGTGATTTCAATGTGTCTAAAATCTCCTACAAATATTGGTTGTGATAGATTACTTGTCCAAACTATTGGATATTTTAATATTGTTCTTTGTGCTGACATGATATTTTAAAAATAAATTGATAATTTTATAATAATCCTTATCTTGTAGCCCTTATAAGAGCTACAAGTAAGAACGATTAAGCCAATGTTACACCGACATAATCAATCACTCTCCAACCTGTACCAGACCACTGAAGTACGGCATAGTCGTTTACTGTGTTGAAAGTTATTGTTGTAAAGCCTAATGTTGATGTTGGTGTCAATATACCAGTATCTGCTCCACCAGCTTCCGCAACATAGGAAATCTTTTTAGTATGTCCCAGATTTGATCCGCCTGCAAGAGTTAGAGCATCTCCTGTACCTGTTGAAGTAAAGCGTGTTTGATATGAATTTAAAGCGATAGCTCCTGCTCCAGACAATAGTTGTGGTTCCAAAACAGCAATAAAGTTAGCAACAACATTACCACCTGAATCAACAAGACCACCATCACCATAAATGATAGCATTACCACCTATTGCTACTACGGCAGTTTCTCCAGTATTATTTATTCTTACATCACCTGTCATTGCGACACCTTCTGCTGTGTTAGTTACATCTCCAACGAATATAAATTCATCGTTTAGAGGCACTATTGCTCCAGAATCTAATACAGTCCATACAGGTACTGCTGTTGTTCCAGTGTTTACATAAAGTAATCCTGATATCATGTTTTGTATCAAAGATCCTTTTATGTATTTTCCTGCTGTTGTTGCTGGCGCACCTGTTGTATTCTTTTGTCCACAAGTAATTAAACCATCTTCGTTAAGTCCAACATTTACCAATGCAGTACTCCATTCAACTGTTCTTTTATAATTTATAAACATAAATGTTGTTAAATTAAGCTAATAAAGGACTAAGACTAGATAACCGGCATAGAAGCAATAATTCCTCGTCCTGAAAGAGTAGCGTAGTTTTCTGTTCCACGAACTCCCCATGACCAGTTATCATTGTGTCGATCTTCTCCGTTATTACCAGCAGAAGGCATAGTAATCAGACGAGCAGGTTCCCAAGTAACACAATATGCTTGCCATCGTTCTCCTCCTGATCCTTCAAAAGCTCCAATTCCCCACCATAGACGTTTTGAAGTGTCTGGGTTTCCATTGACATCAGAAGCAAGAAGACTAAGTCGTAGTGCTTGATATTTAGATCTGTATGGGTTCATAACTCCAGCGTTAGCTTGTACCGGATCTGAAATAGATTTAAGAAATTGCATAATATCATTCTCCAGTGTTGTATTATCTGCGTGCCAAATATGAGAAAACTTCATTCTCTTTTGCTTTCCGAAGTTATCAAGAATGTTTGTGATTGACAAAAATTCTGCTGATTCCAATGCTGATTTAGAGAATTGAGGGTTTCCAGTAACAATGTTTGAGTAAGTTGCACCAGTAAACGCTAGAAAATGAGCTGAATTGAATAGTGAAAGTCCATCTCCAGTAGAAGTATCTCGTTCAAATCCGTCCATATCTATATAGTTAGTACCTGCTCCGAAAGTTAGCATATGAGTTTTATCAAGGTTCATACGATTAGGTACATTTGTAGACATTGCTTGTACTGTTTGCGCAACAATATCAATCCATTGTGCGGTTGTTCGTGCCTTATATGTAATATCGTATTCTTTTCCGTATCGGTACCAAGACACTTGCTTGTGATAACCTATACCGAATAGACCTTTTGTAGCACTTGCTCCTTCCGGCATAGCGTTTGCGTATGTTGAGAAGTCTTGTTCGTTTACTTGAATTGAGTCTCCTTGTCCATATCCTACACTTTTCTTTATATAAAGAGGTGAAGCGTCCATTGGTACATCAGATAATCTTTCCGCAAATTTCTTTTGTATGAGATTTGAAATCTCTGGAAAAGTAAAAGTTGCTTCTATTGATCCTGAATTACCCGGATTAGGGTTTTGTGTGTTCATAGTTTTTTATAAAATTAAAATAATAAAATATTAACTTACAAGAGCTGGTCGTACTACGACTGTGCTTGCGTCAATAAAAGTGTCCAAAATGAATTGTGTTCCTACGCCTGAGACATCAAGTCCAGCAGAACCAGCGCCAATATCATATACAAGACCGACCATAGCTGAAGTAGCTGTGCCTGTTACCACCTTCATAAGGAATTTAAATTCAATTCTTGTTCGTTGGTAAGGTTTAAGAGTGTTTTCTGCGTAATCATCATCACCAGAAGTAACATCTGTTAGAATTTGTCCTAACACTTCTTCTGTTGGTGCAAGTGGCTTGAAAAATCCGAGTCCATTATAAGAAATAAACTGACCAGACTCAAATGCTTGTGAATTAAGCTTTGGTGCGTAATCAATATCTTCCCATTTTGTCATTAAATAAGGTTTCATGTTTTGTTTGTAGCTAAAATAATAAAAAAAGACCAAACTGCTAACTGCTGTTTAGTCCGGCTGTTTGGTTTACTGAAGGGAGCTACCCTACAAAATTGGAGTATATTTTTATCTTACTGAAGTGATATACAACACTACACACTTGAATTATACAATAAATAATTGAAAAGAAAAAGTAATTGTCAACTGTGGATAACTACAATACTGCATAAGGATCAAAATTTTTATATTTATTTTGATATTCTTGTTCACGAGATAGTGCCTTTTTGTCTTTTATGGATATATCAACAAAATTACGCATTTGATATGCTATCGCACACGCTATCAGCAAGTCAAAATGCCTTGTGGTAAGTCTTACGTCTTCTTCTCCGTCCATAAGGTCATCTCGTGTATATGAACGAGCCTCAGCGATTAAACGCTTGCAATTCAATCTTAAATGCCCTCGTTCTACTGCTTTAGCTAGATCAAACATCATGTTTGGTTTATTTACTCCATTAGTGAGCCACCCATACTCATATAATACTTTCTTTTTCTCTCCCATGATCTTAACTCTTGTTGCTTTTGGTTGTGTCCGGAATATCTTTTTCTTAGAGTATATTTGTTTTAATCTTCCAATCGTTGAATGTCCATGATTATTCTTTTCTATTGCTATTAGACATTCTCCAAACCTTTCTCCTTGTCTTGCTATTTCATCTCCAAAAATATCTGGTTTTATTTCATTATTGTCATATGTTGCTACTACTTGCGCCGGAACAGAATCAAAATCAATAAAAACAGAAGAAGAGCTATCTAATCCTACACCTCCTGCTACGTCCATACCTCCTGCATATCTACTGTCTGGCCTATAATTATGGAAAATCCTCATTCCTGCTATTTCTCTTATTGGTGCGAGTGCTATTTGTTGGTCTATTTCATTTCTATCAAAAATAATATCAAAACCAGCGCTTGGTTCGCACATTCTCTCCCCTTCAAAGTCATCATCAGTCTCTTTCATAATATTAATAGCTTCAATAGGATATTGTTCTGGCCAATTACTCTCTCCGTAATTATTCAAAATAGGAACAATAAGCACAAATTTCCTTGTGCTTGTTCTCGTAATGAGTTGGTGTACATTTCCTCTTTCTGAAATATAGTTGCAAGTGTAAATACAAGATCCACCTACTTGTAGTCCTGTACGAGCTTCTTCAATGTTATCCCATATTGATTTTGTAACCACTGCCGATCTTAGTGTTTTTCTGTTTTCTATATCATTAAACCAAATTAAGTCTGGTCTATACTCGTCTTGCTTACTTCCTCGTTGTTCTGTTCCCACTGTTCCTGCTAAGAATTTTACTCCTGTTGAGGTTGAGAAAGCGTCTCTCTTTTCTTCTTTCTTGAATACTGTTCGAGTGAATACACTACCATATACACTTTGTATTCTAGGGTGTACAAGTCTGTTGTATATTCCTGTTACAGTGGCCACTGCGTTCTTTATGTCTGCGGATAGTATCTTTACATATCTTCTGAGGTGATCTTGGTCGTTGAGTGTCGTGAATGTAAGGAATATTTCTGTTTTTACATCTTTACCGGCTCCACGAAAGGCTACATTAACGAAATACTCCAGTTCTTTTCCCCTATATGCTTTTATATTGTTTCTATTGATTTCTTCATGGAACCATGCGTCTTCACTAGCAAAATATGTCGGAAAGAAAAACCTTGCCCATATATTAAACTTAAACAATATCTGGTCGTCTGTATTGTCCTGGTTAAAACAGAATAAGGCGCGTAATTCTTCTGGCTTATTTCTTTGTAGTATTTTGTCTATCATTTTTCTTACTTAAAAAATTACTTATCTTTTTATCATAGAGTATTTTCATTTCATCTGGTATTAGAGATTGTCCTCCAGCTCCAGACAATTCTTGTCTTTCACTCCACTTGTCTTTGTGTAGTCTTGTTAATGTAAACTTTGTTGCGTCCCATTGTAAATTCTTGTTTTCTTTATCAGAAAGTGTATTACTAAGATTTTGTGTCGCTTTTTTAATGAGGCTTGCGTCTTTTAGCATTTCATCTAGCCATTCCGGCATTTCAGAAAAGAGATTTTCAGAGTATTTTTTTCCATACCCAACTTTTAATCCTGTTTTTTTTGCATTTGCGAAGGTTGGGCTTTTAGGATCTAAATATGCTAGTAAGAAGGCTTCTTGTCTAGGATCAAGAAATTTGTTTGTGTTTTTTATTTTTCGTAACATAATAAATAAACTATACCACAAAAACAAGAAAAACCCCTTTACAGGGGGATTTCTTGACGAAAATAAGAACAGACTGTCTACTTGTTGGTAGCCTGATCAAAGGTTTCCCAACACAAATAGTATATCATACTTCTGTGTTTCCATATAATTATTATCTTTTCTGTTTCCTCATACCTATTCTTTATCTGTTAAGTTTGTTTACATCTTTTATTGAATGTAAACAAAGTTGCTAGATTTGTTTATGTGTCTAGGGAGGAGAGGGCTATAATTTTTGTTTTTGCATCACCAGTATCTTCCTCATAAGAATAAAACATCTCTGGATCATCAAGTGGTTTCATTGGGTTTCTGAGTTCAATACCATAAAACCATTCAGACCTAAATTGAGCGGAAAATATAATGCCCTGTAAAACAGTCTGAACTTCATCTTCCACCTTGTATTTAACACAAACCACTTCGCCTATTTTATATTTTGGATTTTTGAATTGTATTATTTTCATATTTCTTTATTCTTTATCTGATAATGGTTTGTCTAAAGAGGCGAGGGATTTTACAAGCTCTGACTGGTAAGTAAACAATTCTGCCAACAGTCTTTCTTTTGCTTCTTTTTCAGTAGAGCCAAATGCTGTCATACTCATTTCGCC
>Ga0105050_10002162_pt1 | contig 28499 bp, 23 predicted proteins | sample FRY01_FD_78088 | JGI IMG/M metagenome (GOLD analysis project Ga0105050, IMG submission 78088) | Freshwater microbial communities from Lake Fryxell liftoff mats and glacier meltwater in Antarctica - FRY-01 | ecosystem: Environmental > Aquatic > Freshwater > Ice > Glacier meltwater ...
GACGGGCGATTTTTTGCTAGGGCGGCCCCATCAAGCGACCTACCAGCTCGCGTCCGTGGTCGATGACATCGCGATGGGAGTCACGGACGTCGTGCGTGGCCGAGACCTCGCGGGCTCGACCGCGCGGCAGATCGCTCTGCGAGCGGCTCTCGGTCACGGGGCTCCGCGCTACTATCACCACCCCCTTCTGGTGGACGGGGTCGGAATGAAGCTCTCAAAGCGCGACGAGGCGACACCGCTGGCAGAGCTCCGGGCCCAGAACGCGGACCGAGGTGCCCTGATCGCCACCCTAGGGCGCGCCGTCGGGGTCTTCAAGGACGACGTGCGCGTCGCTTCGCCTCACGACTTCCGCGACGCCGTCGCGCCTTGGGCCGCCGCCGTCGACAACGGTCCTCTACCCGAGTGGCGGGACGGGCGCCTCGAAGCGGTCTAACACCGTCGGACAGCCGGGCGGAGACGCGATCACTTCGACCTCTGTGACACTCGACGTGGCCCACGCGAACCCCTAGACTCGCCGCGATGCGCTCTCAACTCCAGGACAGCCGGCTGGAACGCCGAAGACTCCTCAATATCATCGCCTTCGCCTTCATCGGCGCCGCGGTCGTGATGGGTATTTTGTATATCAACCTTTTCCAGTCGGCGGCCTCGGACCTCACCCGCATCCTGTCCGACCGCACGGCCGCTTGGCTCGCAGCGCCGGCACCGTGGCCGAGGTTGGCGCAGGTCGTGGCCTTGCCGCGTTGGCAGGACGGCGACGCTCTGCAGCGGGTGCTCTACGGCGAGACGCTCGCCTCAACCGCGGGCCCGGCGGACATCGCGGGCGTGCCGATGCCGCTCTTGCGCGAGGTCACGCTGGCGATGGACGGATTCGAGATCGCCTACCTGCCTCCCGGCCCACTGAGCGGCGGCGAGGCCTCGGTCCTCGTCTTCGTGGAGATTCGGGACCCAGTCAGGCGAAAGCGCATCCTTGGGCGCCTGTCAGAGGGCACGAGGGTCGTCGACCGTCACGTCGGCTTCCGGATCGACGCGCTGGCTGACAACGCTTGGCAACGCTGGGCCGGCGTGACGCCGAAGCCCCCCCGCGTCGTCTTTATGGAGCCCTGGATCGTGTTCGCCTGGGGTGCCTCGCATAGCCTCGAAGACCTCCTCGACGCCCGCGTCGGAGGCCGACCCGACGCGATCCGGCGGCGCGTCGGCTTTATCGACTCGGGTGTTGACTCGGAGCTCCACGGCGCGCTCGACGTCGCGACGGCTTGGCGCTTCGCGAGCCGTCCCGAGGCGCCTTCCCAGGCGCCCGCGATGTCGCCGGCCGGCATGCTGGCGACCCTGGGTCTCGTGTCGTTCGGCAACGTCATCTCGGACGAGGGCGACGTCGTATCGCTGAGCGCGGCGATGACCGACAATGACCTCTCGGCAAATCTCAGCGCGGGCCTCACCAGCGGCCCGCACGAGCTCTTGCCCCTCGGCCCGGGAAACGCGTCGCTCGCGTTCAGCTGGCGCGGCGACAACCTACCTGTATCGGCCCGGGCCGTGGCCGTGGCCGTGCAACGCCTCGCCTACGACTTTCCTCAGCTCCAGGGCCTCATCGGGACAGATCGGCCGCCAGGGCCGGGCACAAAGCGACCTCGCGGGGCCCTGCCATTGCTGCGACGCACCCTCGTCGCTGCGTTGATGCGCGGCACAATCGACTCGGATGCCCTCGGTGGGGCGGTCGAGGTCGCGTTCTTTACGACCGCCGGGCCAAACAATTCGGACGTGGATTCACCCGACGATGCGCCGTGGCTCGTGCTCATCAAGTCCGAGTCCCCCGAGAGGCTGGAGGGCGAGCTCATCGCGGCCCTCTCGATGCACCTTGGCGAAGACTACGCCCTGGGCGAGGTGACCACGAGCGAGGGGACCCTCTTTATTATCGCAGATCCAGGGGGCAACGCCGTGTTCGTCGCGCGCCGCAGAGATGGCTTGCTGGAGTTCGCGCCAGACGCTGAGGCCCTCGAACAACTCGCGGCCCAGACAGCCTCTGGTGATTTGCTTGGTTCAGCACATGACTTCGTCGAGGCCGAGGCGCTCCTGCCGGTCGATCGGGGCCTCACCATCTTCATGCCGAACGCGCTACTGCGGCACCAAGACGATCCTCTCTTGCGCGTCATCGCCAACCAGCTCAAGCCGACCTTTCCGTGGCTCCTTACCCTTGACGCTGCGCCGGGGCTCGTACGCCTTCATTCCAATATCGGCCCCTGGACGGTCCTCGCCGCCCTCGCGTCGGCCGCGCCAAGAGATCTCGACCGTCTCTTTCTCCCAGGCCTTGGGCCGACGTGTCGCGCCCAGCATGAGGCGATGTGCCTCGTGTATCCCCAATCGCCGTCATGCCAGCCCTTCGAGTTGGGGCGCTACCCGCGGATCCAGCGGGCCTGCGATGCGCTCGCGCGCCGCGCGCTGGCGCCGTAGTCGCGTTGGACGAAAGGGGCCGGCGCGGATCGCCAAGTCCATTGGTACAGAGGGGGCCCTTCATGTAGATTACTAGGGTCAGTTAAGACCCTGCCATCCCCGAAGGCCCATGCGCACGTCTCAGCCAAACCAAGAGCCGACGTACCTTCTCGCATCCCGCGCGCTGCGATTCCGCGTGCTTTTGGGCGACGAGTCGGGGTTCGCGGTCACGCAGCGCGTGGGGATCGGCGGTGCCATCTTTAAGGCGTCGATCGTCCCGCCTGTCGGCAGCAAGGTCCGGCTCGTCGAACGATACGCGGCGCCGGGCGCCGATGGTCACATTGACGCCGAGGTCATCGCCATCACCCCTGAGCCGACCCTCGACGGCGGCGAGCCAGGTTTCTGCGCGGTGTTTCAACGCTTCACGGTGCGTGGGCCGGAGACAAACCTCATCGACTTTGTCCACCAACTCGAACCCGGATATCTCGCACCGGACCGCCGCGACGCGAGCTCCCTGCGGGGCGACACCATTGAGTCGATTGAGGAACTCTCCCGCGGTGTCTGCACTCGGTTCGCGCCCGGGGCGCCCTTTTCGACCGGACCCATCCTAAAAGCCGCCGGTCTCGTTGAGACAAACGCGGATGCGTGGGACGAGGGTCTCGAAGAGATCGACCTCGGGATCGCGCTGGGCCGCGCGCTGACCCCCGCAGCCCAGGTCCACCCCCTACCACCCCCAGCTGCACCGGCCGCACCGTCGCCCGAGCCACCGGAGGCACCGCGCGGAAGACGCGGGATCACGGCGTTTCTTGGTAATCTCTTTCGCCGCGCCAAGGACGACGGCGACGCGGACGACTGACCGAGCCGACGGCTCTCAAGTCCTAACACCGGCGCGGCCCGTGCACAGGTCCGGTACCCGAAATCGCGCCGTGATGCGAACCCACTGCTTGACGTCTTGGGTTGATAATAGGCAATTCGGCGCGGCGAGCACGCCCGACCCCTCTCCCATTTGTAGACGAGACGACTATGTTTGTGACGCTCTCCCGCTCTTTCCGAATCGAAGCCGCACGGCGCCTGCCCGCCCTGCCATCGGGGCACCCTTGTTCCCGCGTCCACGGGCACAGTTTTGTGATCGAGCTTGAGGTCGAGGGCGAGGTCGGGGCCGATACGGGTTGGCTCATCGACTATCATCACTTAGACACCCTGTGGCGCCCGCTGCGCGACCAGCTTGATCACGCGTATCTTAATGATGTCAAAGGACTAGATAACCCGACCAGCGAGCTCCTCGCGGGCTGGATCTGGGACCGTCTAAGACCCATCTTGCCCGAGCTCACGGCGGTCACCATCATGGAGACGCCCGATACCCGTTGTGTTTACCGCGGACGCTGATCGACCGAACGAACGACCGCTGACTGAATCGAGGACGCACAGTGATGACCCTTACCGAGACCACCCTGATGAACGGCACGCTCACCGAGACCTTCGCCGTCCGGGTATACAAACAGTATTTCAATTTCGGTTCGGCCCACTTCCTGATCTTCGGCGACGGCAGCCGCGAGGAACTGCATGGCCACAATTACAAGGTCGAGGTCTTGGTCGAGGGTGACACCATCGCGGGCGATCTGGTGCTGGACTTCATTCAGTTCAAACCAATTATCAAGGCCATCTGCGACGAGCTCGACCACCGGACCCTTTTGCCGCTTCGCAATCCAAACCTCGAGATCAAGACCGACGGGGTCACAGTCGAGGCCCGCCATCGCGATGGCAGCCTCTTTGTCTTGCCCGCGCGCGACGTGAAACTCCTTGATATCACAAACACATCGACCGAGATGTTGGCGCAGTACATCGCGAAACGCGTGATCGAGGGAGTCCGTGTGAAGATCCCCGACGCCCGCATGAAGATGCTGGAGATCTCCGTCGAGGAGAGTCCGGGGCAGTGCGGCATCTACCGTTTGACTCTCGACAGCTAGCGCGGGCCGGCCGATCTTCTTCGGGGGGGCCGCTGGGAAAGGGACCGCGTGTGAACCCGACTATTGAGTTGGCAAGCGTAGATCGCTACCTTGTCGTCATCTAAGTCGTTGCCTGTATTTTCCCTGTTTGAGCACGTGTAGGAGTCCCCACGATGGTTTCCAAGAAGCTGCATCCCTTGCACCGTCCTCTCCGCGCGCTGCGCAACTCGACCACGATCGCCGTGCTCGCCGCCTCGGTCGCCGGCGCTGGTTGCGGCAAAGAACCCAACACGCCACGGGCGCTCCTTCACTTCTCACACGCCTTTCCCGAGGCGCCGCGCGCCTTGGACCTCTCGCGTGGCGCGGTCGCGTCTGAGGCGCGCGTCGGCGGAGCCCTCATCGCCCGAGACCTTGATGTCATCGCGGTTGACCGCGACAACGGCACCCTCGTCCGCCTCGACGCGAAGTCCTTGGCGACTCTTGAGACAATCGCGGTCGGGACGCGCCCCGAGCAGATCGTCATGACCCCTTCGGGCGATCTTTGGGTCGGCATGCGGGGCACCGGCGAGGTGGTTCATCTGACGTCGGACCTGCAAGAGATCGAGCGGGTGCGGCTCGGCGTCGACGTGTTCGGCCTCGCGCTCTCGCCGGACGGCGAGGTCATCTACGCGACGCTACCCTCCGAGGGCCAGCTCGTGACTCTGCGCCGCGGTGCCCACGGCTTTGAGGTCGAAACCCGCGTCGCGGTCGGGGATCTACCCCGCGGGCTGGCCTGGGTCCCCGCGGCGCCCGGCAACAGCGCCCCAGCCCTCATCATCGCCAACCAAGGCGGTATGGCGCACCGCGTCCAGCTCGATTCGAGAGGCTACCCGGATCTGCAAGGGCTCACCGAGGTGACGCTGCGCGACGCCAACGCGCCCGAGTTCAAGACTCCGGCCGGCGAGACCTTTGCCATACGAACGCGGGTCACGCAGCCGACGCGCGCCATCACCGTCGCCGTCAACCCCGAAGACGGCACCGCGTACATCGCACACGTGATCGCCGCGACAGGCGATCCGAATGAGATCGTGATGGCCCCCTTCAATAATGATGAAGAGAAACTATCTGACAGTGGCGGTGCCTCTGGCTCGAGCGATGGCGGCTACGGAAGCCAGGGCGGCCAAGGCGGCATGACCAGCCGCGAGTTCGCGACGCCCCTTCGGCCCATCGAGACGACGGTCACGACGATCGCCCCCGGGACCAGCGGGTCAGCCCCCATTGAGCCCTCCCTCGCCGTGCGCGACACGCAGACCGGCGAACCGCTGCTGCACCTCGTCGACCAGCCAAGCGACATGGCCCACCACCCCACGATGAGCCTGCTCTTTGTGGTCGCCGAGGGTACAGACAACGTCATCGCCTTCTCGACGGCCGAGGGCGACGCCGCGCGCTCACCCGTCGCCATCGTCGAGGTCGGCCGGGCCCCGCGCGCCATCGCCTTCTCGCCAAACGGCGAGATCGCCTTCGTCCTCAACGGTTTCGACTTCTCGGTCAGCAAGATCGACCTCAAGCCGCTGATGGCCATGCCGACGATCGCGGCGCGCGACGTCGTCGCAGCGACGCCCGGCCGAGATGACAGCAGCGCCCCCTCCATGTTTATGGGAGCACCATCCATGCCCCCGGAATCCCCGGACGCCAAGGACGAGCCCGGTTTCGAGGCGCCCACGGAGATTCGTGAAGACGGGACCCCCGACTCGCTGCGCGTGAAGCCGATGCGCCTCAACGCGGCGAAGGCGGTCTCCTTCGCGAAGGACCCTTGGCCGGCCGAGCTCCGCGAGGGCGCCTACCTCTTTACCTTCGCCCGAAACGACAGCCTCAGCCACGCGGGCCAGTTCGCCTGTGGGACCTGTCACTTCGAGGGCACCGAGGACAAGATGACCTGGGTCACGCCAGACGGCCTACGTCAGACCATGGCGCTCGCCGGGCGCCTGCCGGGCACCGCGCCCTTTAACTGGAACGGCTCCGAGGTTGAGCTGGCTGGCAACATGAATAAGACCATCTCCCGCATGGGTGGCGAGGGTCTCACTCCCGCCGAGCTGACAAATCTCGAGTCCTTTCTACTCAATGGTCTTTTGCCGATGCCCAATCCGCATCGCGATCCCAGCGGCGAGCTGACAGCACAGCAAGCAGAAGGCGAGGCCCTCTTTAACGACGCCGATGTCGGTTGCGCGTCATGCCATCAGCCCGGCAACGCCTTCGTCGACGGGCTCCGCCACGACGTCGGGACGGCTGACGAGTTCGCGATCATGAAGTGGGAGATGGAGCAGCGCTTTCGTCCAGAGGCCGAGTTCCCGGGCCGGATGAACACGCCGTCCTTGCGGGGCCTCTTTTCCACGGCGCCCTACCTACACGATGGCAGCGCACCGGATCTCCTCTCTCTGTTTGAGCGCACGGGCGACACCATGGGCCGGACGTCCCACCTCTCCAAGCCGCAGCTCGACTCACTGGTCGCGTATCTGCAGACTCTCTAAGGGCGACACGACCAAAAAGTAGGGCGGGGGCTTGTCCCCCGCCGGTCGACCGGCAATCAGACCGGCGCGGGAGTCCTAGAAGCGGTGTACGACGGCCGCCGAAAAATGCCAGTAACTCCCGCCATGTGCGAGGCTACCCCCGGGAACGCCACCCTCACGAAGCGCGACGCGGCGTGGCAAGAAGGTGCCTTGCACGGCGACATCGATGTCGACCACCGACGGCCTATCTTGAATGGGGTTCTCAAACGAAAAGCCGACCCCGAGGGACACGACGTGGGCCTCATTGTCGAGGTAGGCCGTCGCCCCTGTCTGACGGGGCAGCGGGGTCGGGCGAAAGAAGTAGCCACTTCGCAGCGTGAGCCAGCGGGCGGCGTGCCACTCGGCGCCGACGCGGACCGTCAAGGTGTCGCTGGCGCCAAGGCGGATAGGGCTCGTGCGGGTCGAGAGATCGAGGGCGTTTTCCAGACCGAAGGCCTCGACTAGGGCCCCACCGATATCCACGGAGAGGCGCGGCGACGGGTCAGGGGCCCGAGACCAGAGCGCGAGGGTCAGGTCCGCGACGAAGGTCAGCGCGGGATCATCGAGGGTGAAGGCCATGCCGAGCGCGAACTGATGGGGTGTCCAGAGGACGGTCTGCGCGACCGCGATATCGAGGGCGAGCGCGTCACCGGCCGTCACGAGCACCGGAAGTCGGAAATCGAGGGAGTTCTCCCCGCGGTAGGTGAAGCCGAACTGGAGCTGACCGCCGTCCTTTCCGAGGGGCGGTCGGACGTGGACGCCGACAATAGGTGAGGCCGTTGGCGACAGGACGACATCGAGATCGCGGCGTTGGAAGAGGCCGCCGAGGAGATCCAGGTCGAGCTTCACGGCGCCGTTGAGGTCGGCCAGTATCTGCGTCCCGACGCCGATCGACAGCCAATCCAGCGGCGCGTAGGCGACGCCCGCGTAGATAAGCAGTTTGTCCTGCAAGTTTTGGTACATGCTAAACTGCGGTGCGGCCGGGTCGAGTCCCTGTAAGCGAAGGAGGCGGTTGACCGGCAGTGACACCGACAGCCCGACCGCGAGGCGATCGTCGAAGACCCCACCGATGGGCTTGACCCAACCGACCGAGAGTCCAGCGTGGACATCCGGCATGACCGTGGCGGGTTGCGCGGATGGATCGCCCCTCTCGACGAAGAGGGCCGGCACCGAGAGCTGTAGACCCCCGGCGAGGCTGTGGGTCCTCTCGGCCGTCAGTGCAGCGGGGTTATAATAGAGCGCGCTGTAGCCCACGACCGCCGCGGTCATCGCGCCGCCCATGCCGATGTCCCGCGGGGTGTGCCCGAAGATGTCGAAGCTGCCCGCGACGGCCTGTGGCGAAAGCGAGACTAAGGCTGCGCCTAGCGCGGCTGCCGCAAAGACGCGGCTCATCTGCGGCAGGCGCCGGTCACGAGATCCAAGACGAGATCCAGCACGCCGCTGAGCGCGCCCGATTCGAGCAGCGCTGCGGCACCGCTGAGCGCCGGCGCGGCGTTGTCTGGGCGCATGAGGACGATCAACGCCTCGGCGAGGCCACGGCGCGTGCGCGCGTCAGTCCCGATAAAGGCGAGGGCCTGCGAGAGCACCCGCAAGAGGGGCTGCGGGGCTTCCATATCAGATGGCGCATTCCCCAAGGCCCCTGTGAGGGTCCTGAATACGTCGGAGGTCAACAGATCGTAGACGAAGGCGCCCGTCGTCAGGTCGACGTCTACGCGTAATAGGCAGGTCATGAAATCGCGCGTGACTTCAAGGCCCTCACCATCAAGCACGACCTCAAAACCGCGCACGAGCTGATCATAAGGTGCCTGGTCAAGGTCGACTAGTAGACCCAAGAGCCCCGTAATCGTTTCGATTGAAAAGGTCGGCTGAGTCGCAGCGACGAACACGTTTCGAACCAGGTAGCGCAGCGCGTCCCTGCCGTTTTCTTGCTCAAATGACAGCCCCTTTAGAGTGTCGACTAGCGTCGGCGAGGTCAGAAGGCGCACCAAGGCGTCGACGAAGGCCGTGTCACCGACTAGGTCGGCGGCTAGGACGAGGAGAGGCCCGCCGTCACAGGTCCCGAGGACACCGCGTGTCAGACCATAGACGTCGTCGCGGGGAGCCGGCTCGACGAGGAGGCGCACGACCCGCGCCAAGGTCGGCTGAAGCTGGCTGGGCTCGGCCGGGGGGGCGTCGGGGGCTGGCGCGAGGGCGCTGATCGCCCCGGGCTCGAAGGCCGTCAGAAGGCGCATCACGCTGTCGACGAAGTCACGCCGCGTGTCCTCGGGGAAGCGCTCGCGGATGACGGTCGCGAGGCCCGCGGTGACCCCGGCGTCGATTGCGGCGTTGAGGTCCGCCAGGTAGACGTCGACCGGGGGACAGCGGGCCGGCGGTGGCACGTCTAGGGGCGGCAGCGAATCACCCGCACCGCACGCCGCGAGAGCGCACGCCAAAACCCAGCCAAGGGCGTGGCGGGCGGGCGCGAGACACTTGGCGGGCGTCGGATTCATGCGGGGATGCTTTTATGTCCGGAGGTCGTTTATCAATGGCGGCGCACAGCGACGACAATAGGGGGCGTTTGTCGGCGATGCGACCCGCCCAGAATCAGGCGTCCAGCCCCGCCCGCGAAACACAGCCGACAAGCTCGGACCGCGCGCGCTGGCCGATCTGCTCTCTCGAGGCGCGAGTCAGCGCGTGGCCACGCACGAGGGGCTCGCCGTCGACGAAGACGTCCCGGACATTGGCCCTCTCTGCGGCGTAGACGAGCCGAGAGACGACAGAGCCGCCTGGGCCCGAGCCTATGTCGTCGAGCTTGACGATCTGGAGATCCGCCCGAAAGCCGGCGCGGATCTGGCCGAGCTCGGCCTCAAGCCCCAAGACCTCAGCGCCGGCGCGCGTCGCGAGATACAGGGCGTGAGAGGCCGGCATGGCCGTGGGCCCATAGCGCGGTTTCTGAAGAAGGGCCGCGGTCCGCATCTCGGTCCACATATCGAGCCGGTTATTGCACGGGGCGCCGTCGGCCCCGATGGACACGTGGACGCCGGCCTCTTCAAGACGCGGGACGTCACAGATACCGCTGGCGAGCTTGAGGTTGCTCGACGGGCAGTGCGCGACGCGGGTGCCGTCGGCGGCCAGCGCCGCGACCTCTTCGTCGGACACATGGATGCAGTGCGCGAGCACGGTCTTTGGACCAGCGATACCCAAAGCCCGCAGCGCCATCACGTTGTCGAGGCCGCCCGAGCGGGCGCGCACGAAGGCGACCTCGTCGGTGTTCTCGGAGCTATGCGTATGCACCCACAGCCCGCGTCTCGCGGCCTCGTCGCTGACCTTGGTCAATAGTTCATTGGTACACGAAAGAATAAAGCGCGGCGCGAACCCGTACCGAATGCGCCCCTCGTCAAATCCGTCCCATTTCTCGGCGAGGGCGATCGACTCGGCCAGCGACGACTCCGTGCTCTCGCGGAGCCCGTCTGGGCAGGAGGGGTCGTCCATCATGCATTTACCGGCGACGGCCCGGAGCCCGCTCGCCGCGAGGGACTCGAAGACCTCTTCGGTGTGGTGGACCGTGCCCATATCGACGATCGCCGTCGTGCCCCCGAGGACAAGCTCGGCGAGTCCAAGGTCGGCGCTGGCCCTAAGGCTGGCCGCGGTGTGCGAGGCCTCTAGTGGCCAGATACGCTGCGCGAGCCACTCCATCAGAGCGAGATCGTCCGCGAGGTTCCGAAAGAGGGTCTGGCACAGATGGATGTGCGTCTGGACGAAGCCCGGGAGCACGATGCAGTCGGTGGCGTCGATGACGGCCTCGTCAGCCGCCGGGGACAGACCCACGCCTACCTCGACGATGTGTCGGCCACGCACGCGCACATCGGCCTCAATGACAGAACCGGCGTCATCCATCGTCACGACGGTGCCACCCCGAATCAGGACGTTCATGCGCGCTCCAGGCCCTCGCCCTTATAGGCAAATGGCAATAAATCGGAGACCTTCGCCTCGCGACGCAGGCCACCCGTCGTCACCGCGATGATCCGCGCGTCGGGTGCGAATTCGTTGAGGGCCTGAGAACACATCCCACAAGGCATGACCGCGATCGGTGCGCTGGTCGCGACGACGACGAGATCGAAGGTCGTGTCCCCGGCCGTCACGGCGGCACCAAGGGCGGTGCGTTCGGCGCAACACCCGACGGGATAGCTCGCGTTTTCCACGTTGACGCCGAGGTAGATGCGACCGCTGGTCGCGCGCAGGACGGCGCCGACAAGAAAGCGGCTATAGGGCGCGTAAGCACGCTCTCGCACGCTGAGCGCGAGCTCGATCAGCGCCTCGTCCGTAGCATCTACAGCCGCAGGTTGGTCTACGAGTGTCATGCGCTTGCCTCGATCTCTTGGGCGATGAGCCCCGCGAAGCCCTGAACCAGCGCGAGGAGGCGGGGACCTGTCTCATTGGCGACCGCGGCCACCTCAGCGTGGTCAAGGGGCTGAGCCGAGACGCCCGCCGCGTGATTTGTCACACACGACAGCCCCACAACCTTGATGCCCATGTGGTTGAGCGCGATGGTCTCGTGGACCGTGCTCATCCCGACGAGCGAGGCGCCGAGGGTCCGCAGCATGCGCACCTCGGCGGGTGTCTCGTAGCTGGGCCCGAGGACGCTGACGTAGACGCCGCTGTTGAGAGGGACCGCCGCCTCGGCCGCCGCGCGCTCGAGGAGGGCGCCGAGGGTCGGGCAGTAGGCGTGAGACATATCGGGAAAGCGCGGACCGAGCTCAGGGACATTGGGCCCGACGAGCGGGTTGCGACCGGTGAGGTTGATATGGTCCGTGATGCGGCAAAGAGCGCCCGGGCGGAGCCACGGATCGATTCCGCCGGCGGCGTTCGTGACCAGCACGCGCGTCGCGCCAAGGAGCGCGACGAGGCGCACCGCAAAGACGGACTCTTCCGGGCTGTGGCCCTCATAACCGTGAATTCGCCCGGCGAGAACCGCGACCGGCAGCCCGGCGAGGTGGCCCAGGACCAGCTCGCCGGCGTGTCCGATGACAGTCGGAGCGTGGAAATGCGGGATCTCGCCGTAGGGGATCCGGACCGCATCTTCGACGAGCTCGGCGAGGGCGCCGAGCCCGCTGCCGGCGACGATCGCCAGGGCGGGAACGAGGGGTGACCGGGCCTGAACGGCGTCGCGGGCCTCGATGAGGTTTTTATATGTATTCAAAACTATTCCAGAGCTTGTAGCGACGATTTGTTTGAACTCAAAGAAATGAACCGCCGGCGAGCGGCGGCCGGTCCCTCAGCCCCAACGCTCGATAATCAGGGGCCCCAACTCGCGGTGGTCGTCGCCGATGGTGTAGGCGGCCAAAATTCGCGCCAACTCGGCCTCGGACGCGGGACGCGCGGGGTTGTACGAGACGGTCACGAGGCTATCGCCGATATTGACCTTGTCGCCGACCTTCGCGTTGACGCGCATGCCGACGATGGGGTCGATGATGTCACCGGCCTTGAGGCGACCGGCGCCGAGGATCGTCGCGACCATGCCCAACTCGCGGCTCTCAATGAGCTGTACGAAGCCGGCGCGTTCCGCCCGAACCTCGACTGAGTGAGTCGCGACGGGGACCTTCGACATGTCGCCGCCCTGAGCGGCCACCATACGGTTCCAGCGGTCGAGGGCCGTACCATCGTGGAGGCTGGCCTTGATGGCCGCCTGGCCTTCTTCCTTGGAGACGCCCTTAGCGACCTCGACCATGGCGCCGCCGAGGACGACGACCAGCTCTTCGATATCTGGCGGACCCTCGCCGCGGAGACAGGCGACGGACTCATCGATCTCGCAGGCGTTGCCGATCATGCGTCCGAGGGGCTCGTCCATGCGAGTAAGGATAGTGATCACACGGCAATTCGTCGCTTCGCCGACAGCGATCATGGCCCGGGCGAGCTCGCGGGCGCTCTCGACCGTCTTCATGAAGGCGCCGGCGCCGACCTTGATGTCGAGCACGAGCCCCTCGATCCCCTCGGCGAGCTTTTTGCCCATGATGGAGGCGCAGATGAGGGGGATCGACTCGACGGTCGCCGTGACGTCCCGCAGCGCGTAGAGGCGCTTATCCGCTGGGGCGATCTCTTCGGTCTGACCGATGATCGAGCAGCCCACCTCGGCGAGGACGGCCTTGAAGCGGTCGACCGGTAGTGACACGTCGTAGCCCGGGATGGCCTCGAGCTTATCGACGGTGCCGCCCGTGTGGCCAAGGCCGCGGCCGGCCACCATGGGCACAATCACGCCGCAGGCGGCCGCAGCGGGGGCCAGAGGCAAGGAGATCTTGTCGCCGACGCCGCCGGTGGAGTGCTTGTCGACGCGGCCTGGTCCGAGCTCGCTCATGTCGAGGACCCGGCCAGAATGCAGCATCGCGTCGGTCCAGGTGCCTGTCTCACGCGGGTCGAGACCGCGAAAGAAGATCGCCATCGCCATCGCGGCCATCTGATAGGACGGCATCCTATCTGCAGAATATTCTTTGATTATGTATCGGATTTCGTCATCCGACAGCACGCCGCCGTCGCGCTTTTTCGCGATGAGTTCAACAATGTTCACTGCAGTACCTTTGCCTAATCGGTCGCGGTCGCGCGGCTGCGCATCCGGGCCCGGTACCATAGTCGCATCGGCCAGCGCGGACAAGATCATGCGATCAGCCGATGACGGCGCCCAGAAAGGACCGGCCTCCGCCCATGGTGGCGCCTAGCGCCTCAGCGGCCGTCGCCATCACATCCGCCAGGCTATCGATCTGGCCCAGGGACACGCCCGACGGCACCAGCGGTGAAAAAGCCAGGAGGGCTGTGGGCTCTCCGGCCGGCGCAGACGACGCGTGAAGGACAGGGTCCAGCCCTGTCGCTGAGGTGACCAAGACGAGGACATCGCGGTCCTGACCGATGGTGTCCAGCCAGTCGCCGAGGGCGGCATCGAAGGCCGACAGGCGACGCGCCATGGTCACCGGGCTCGGGCTGTGGCCTGACTCTGGGTCAAACCGGGCGATGATGAGACCGGATGACGCGCGCTCGAGGGACGCGGTCACGCGGCGAAAGAGAGCGGTCGGAGGCGCGGCGACGTCGAGGTCCGCCCCGGCGATGACCGCGGACAGGCCGGCCCCACGCAGGAGGCTCTGGAGCGCGTCCGTGTGGCCCGCGAGGGCGCCAGGGGACGCGTCTGGCTCGATGATGCCCCAGGAGGCCGCTGGGGGCTCGGCAGGGGCCAGCCCGCGGACAGCTGCGGTGTTTCCGAGACCAAGCCAGGCCAAGGTGGGCAGAGAGAGGCCACCGACATAATCGGCGACGTGCGCCACGGTCGAGTTGCCGCGACGGTGGTTTTCACCGTTGGACAGGCCCGCGCCGGCGCCCAGACCTTGAACTGTGATGAGGACCACATGGGACAATACTCGTGACACGACGGACTCCTTAGGAATCGAAAAGGAGGGCTCTCAAGCCGTCGCACAAGGCACGCACGTGGAGACGCGACCTGTAGGGGTGCGCTAGGAATTGTCTCACGGGAGCCAACTGCTCGGACTGAATATAGGCAGCATCTGCAAGCACTCGAATCATGTCAAAAAAAGCGGGCGTTCACGGGCGGTTCTGGAACCCAGCGGGCCAGCCAAGCGCCTAAATGCTGGGTGTACGATGCCGTCGGGCGCTTAGGGCCCAATAGTCTAGGAATCGCCACTAGGCTTAGCGACCGATCGCAATTGGAAAAGGGATTGGCCGGCGGGCCTCGCCGGGGGACGCGGCGGACCAGCGGCGGCCGTCGGGGCGACGCCGCGGTCGGCGAAGGTCTCCGGTGAGCGCTTGAATTGCAGCACGCACTCCATCCCGGGGCAAAAGAGATGCTCGCGCCCGGAAAAGAAGACGCGTCGGGGGGGCCTCGCCTCGCGGACCGACGACGAGATCGCCGAAAGATCGGCCGAACACACGGAACACTGGCGCTTCACATCCATGTTGCGCAAGATACGCCCGGGCGCACTCGCCGCAAACACGAATCGACGCCAAGCCCAAGGGACACCGTTCCCCGCCGCTGCACAGCCCGGAGCCAAGCGCCCACCGTGAATCTCAACCGAGCCCTCCACTATCGCCTGAAGACCCTCCGAAGACGGGTCGGGCCACGCCTAGCCCTAGGCTCCATCGCTTGGATCCTCGCGATCATCCTCCTCATCGCCGGGCTCGTCGCTGCCGGACAGGCCCTCGCGTCGGGTGGCCCCGTGACCGCGGATTCAGTCTCCGACACGGTCTTCTGGATCGGGATCCTACAGGCCCTGCTTTATTGCTATACCACCTTTGAGTTCATCTATCGCGCCCCAGACCAACGATTCCTGGGCGCACTCCCGGTCAAAGGCGGCCCTCGTTACGATGAGCTCATGGTCGTCGCGCTCGTCGCGCACCTGCCCCTCCTCTTAATCCCTCTGGCCTACGCTTATGGCGTCTACGAGAGCGGACAGACCGAGCTGGCCGCCTTCGCGATCCTCTACCCGACTATCTCGCTCCTTACCGGGGTCCCCATCGCCATGGCGCTACACCTCCTGGCCGGCAAGTCCCTGCTCGCTGGCGGTTCGGCCCTCAAGAAGATGCTCGCCGGGGCCGTCGTGGCGGACGAGGCCGCGATGCTGATCTATGCGCCCGCGCTGGGCCTGCTCATCGTCGCCGTCCTCGGGCTCTTCTTAGAGGTCGCCCTCAAGCTGGCCCTCGCGCGCCACGACACGGGGACAGTCATCGGGTTGGCCATCGGCGCCGGCGTCGTGATGGGGTTCGCTTGGCGCGCAGGCCGCAAGGTCGCCGCCGAGGCCCTACACCGCATCCTGCCGCGCTTCTCCGAGGCCGATGTGCCCCCACCCTTTCGAGATGACGGGGTCGCGCGCCATCTGCCAGGGGCCTCCCTCGCCCGATTCCTCCCGACGACCGCGCGCCCCTATTTCATGCGCGATCTGCGCCAGCTCCGTCGCCGCTTCCGCCTCGATCGGCTGCTCCTGTGGGTGACGCCCCTCCTCGGCTGGAAGGTGGCCGCGGACGCGGGGGACGCGTGGCTGGTCTTGGTCGCGGTCGTCGCGGTCTTCGTCGTCGTCGCCTTCACGTCGGGGTTTCGGCTCGTCGGAAAAGAGCTCTCAGCCCCGGCCCTCGACCAAGCCCTGCCGCTGGCGCCGAGGGATCTCACCATCGGCCGGCTCGCCGCCTCGGTCCTCCACCCCTTGCAAGCCGCGCTCGGCTTCGCGGCCGGGGTGGCCATCGCAGGACACTTCACGACGGCCTTGGTCGTGGCCGCGCTCGGCGCCACTTTCGGGGCTATCTGGACCGCCGTCGTCTATTTCCTGACCCGCCACATGGAGGCCGATTTTGTCGGCTCTTGGGCCATCGTGACGCGCCTAGTCGCGATCGCTGGGTTTGCATGGCTGGCCAGCTAGGCCCCTTAGGCGACGCGGCGCTGGCCCGCTTAGGCATTCTCGCGCCACGCGCGGAGGCGACTCGTGCGCCCTGCCGCCTCAATCGAAGGTCCCGACCCGAGCACGCAGTCTCTCGGGCCGCCTACGGAGACAGAGCATGACCCCAATCGTCCAAGTCCGCGGACTCGTGAAGTCTTTCCGCTCAGTCAAGGCCGTCGCGGGGGTCGACTTCGACGTCGGCGCCGGCGAGCTCGTGGGGCTCATCGGCCCCAACGGCGCCGGCAAGTCGACCACGATGAAGATCCTGACGGGACAGCTCCTCGCCGATGAAGGCAAGGTCCTCATCCGCGGCGAGGACGTCCTGCACGATCCGATGGCCGCTCGGCACGCCATCGGTTACGTCCCGCAAGAGTTGCACCTGCATCCATTTTTGACGGGCCGTGAGCTCCTCGACTTTGTCGCCGAGGTGCGTGGAATTGAAAAGAAGCTCGCGAAGGAGCGCATCGACGCGCTCCTGCATCGCTTCGGCCTCGCGGCTGCCCAGCACCGGATGACCCGCGAATACAGCGAAGGTATGAGCCGCAAGCTCGCGATCTGCTCTGCGCTCGTCGGCGCGCCGCCCCTGCTCGTCCTCGACGAGAGCCTCAACGGTCTCGATCCGCGGGCCTCAGCTGAGGTCAAGGCGGTGCTCACCGACGAGCTCGCGCGCGGCACCGCGATCGTGCTCGTGTCGCACATCCTCGATATCCTTGAGCGCCTCTGCCATCGCATCGTCCTCATCGACGAGGGGCGCGTCGTCGCTCGCATCTCACGCCTAGAGCTTGACGCGCTGCACGCACGCGGTGGCACACTGGAGGACTTCTTTATACAGAACACCCAGGCCCCGAAAGAACGCTAGATGACCCACCCTCGCCGACATCACGCCGCGTTCCTTTGCCTCATCATCGGGCTCGGGGCGACCACCGCGCAGCCGGCGATGGCCGAGGACGAGGACGAGTGCGAGGCGGCCATGCCCCTTATCGAGAGGGCGGCCGAAAGACACGGTCTCGACGCTGGGCTCATGGCGGCGATCATCGCGATCGAGAGCCGGTTCAAATCCGTGGTAAACAAACGATCTGGGGCGCGTGGGCTGATGCAGGTCATGCCGTCGACGGCCCGCAGGCTCAAGTGCGGCGACCTAAACGACGCCGAAGACAACCTCGATTGTGGCGCGGTCCTCCTCAGGCGCCTGCTCGACCGCTATGACGGCTCCTTGCTCTTGGCCCTATCCGGCTATCACTCCGGTCTGCGCGCACCAAACACGGCGCGCGACACCGGCGTCGTCCCGACAAACACACACTACTTCGAAAAGGTCCTCGCCACCCGCACGCGCCTCCTCCGCGAGGGCTGCCCATGAGCGGCCTCGGTCCTGGCAGCGCCGTGCGCCTCGTGGCGGTGGGCCTCCTGCACAGATTCACTGACGACCAGGGCGAGCTCTTCCTCGTCGCCCGCCGCCGCAAGGACGCACACCTCGGCGGCCAACTCGAGCTCCCCGGTGGTCGGGTCGAGGCCGGCGAGACCCCTGAGTCCGCCCTCATCCGCGAGCTCTCCGAGGAGCTCGGGCTGAGCTTCGATGATAAGGTCCCGATGACGCCGGTCACCTTCTCCTTTCATCGCTATAGCGACCGCACGGTCCTGCTCCTGTTCTTCGCGGTGCCCTACAGGGCCTCGATGGGCCAGCCTCAGGCCTTGGCGTCCGACTCTATCGCGTGGATCTCCCGCGCCGAGCTGATCGCCTCGCCGATGCCCGATGGCAACCGTCCCCTCGTGGCCGCGCTCGCCGCCGGTTGGCCCGCCCCTCCCTCAACGAAGTAGCCACCAAACGACCGGAGCTCCCGCCATGAACCGCCTGTTTTTTGCGTCTCTGTTGTCCTCCACAGCCCTCTTCGGGTGCCCTAGCACGTCGCCACGCCCCGAGGCGGCACCCCCGAGGCCGGCGCCGCTGTCGACCCTGACACCCGAGCAGCGCTCGATCTACGAGGAGTACAAATCACTCGCCGTGAAAAATGATTGCTCCTCCGGCTTTCAGAGCCTCTCGGGCCAATGGAGCTTCGTCGGCGAGAGCCGAATGCCGGACTACAAGAGCCTGCTGACCATCGACGGCACGACCTATCGCGAAGACCTCAGCGGCAAGGGCCCCTCGGGTCCCGCCAAGGCGCGGGTCGACGGCGAGCTCCGCTGCGTCTTTAAGAACCGCGTCCTCGTCACCCTCGACCGGGTCACCCCGGAGGGCGGCTTTGAGAACTACTCAGGTGAAGCCTATCCCTGTGATTTGCTTGGAGACATGGATCCGAACACGGTGCGCATGTTGATGATCTGCTACTTCGACTGGGATCTCCGCCCGGCCGCGGGACGCGAGTTCGAGTACGAGCGGGTCGAGACGCCATAGGCGGGTAGCCGCAGCCGGGGTGTGCCATCGCGCGTCACACGCGAGACAAATGGGACACGTTGATACAGGACAGCCGGTCGCAGATCACTCCTAACCGGCTCAATTCATTAGAATGACATCCTCGGCACAGCTTTTGCTTAGCACCGAGGGCATGAAACCTTACCTCCCATCTATTGCCGCCCTCTCCCTGCTCACCGTCGTGCCCCTCGTCGAGGCCAAGGAGGCGGCAGACATCCCCGCGCCGATCGAATGGGCGCCTCAAGCCGGCCCACCCTCAAGCTGCGGACGCGCTCTCTGGATCGGTGCGGCGATGCCGTGGCCCGAGAGAGGCGAGGACGGCGAGTGGCTCGACCTCGTCAACCCCTCGCCGATCCCCGTGTCCGTCAAGGACTGGGAGCTCGTCGTAGGTCGACGAAGGCGCCGCCTTCCGAACGCGCTGGTCGCCCCTGGCGGCACCCTGAGGCTTGACGCCGCGTGGCTTGGGACCCTTCACCTACGCAATCAGGACGGCCATGCGACCCTCGTCGACCCATGCGGCCGCGAAGCCGAGCGCGCCGAATGGGCCGAGACCGCGCGTGGTTTAGCTATGTGGCGCGCCAAGGACGCGGACTCGCCGAGTCGACTCGAATGACACAGAAGCCTACGGGGACTCGCCTCGCCGACAAGACACGAGGATCCGGGGGCGCTAACGCGACCTCCGGGTCTCGATGCATCTCCCGCGGCCGGCGGTCCAGTGGACCTAGCCAAGGGGAGAAGTGGTGGCTGTAGACAGACTTGAACTGTCGACCTAACGATTATGAGTCGTTCGCTCTAACCGACTGAGCTACACAGCCAACGCGGGGGGGGTGGTAACCGATCAAAAGCGATGGGTCAAGCATTGCCTGCACACAACGAGGCAAAGGACCTCTTTGGCCCGCAAACCCGCCTCAATCGTCGACTGCGCCATCCCAAAGGGCCTGAAGCTTCTCGCGCGTCACACGGGTAGTGAGAGCGCCCTTTTGCGCGTGAAGGTCACGGATCTCTTCGATGATCTTCCAAAAATGCTCGGTGAGTCCGGGCATATAGAGGCCGGCGACGAAGAAGCTTGGGGTCTTGTAGACGGGCCGCACGGTCTCGGCGAAACCGTGGCGGTGTAAGAAGGTCGCGAGGGCGGCCTCACCGGCGTTGACGTGATTCCAGACCGCTTTAACTTCCGATAGTTCGGTCTTATCGTTGTCGCGCTCACCGTCTGCGCCGGTCCGCCACAAGGCAATATCGCCGAGTGCTGCGAAGACCTGCGCGGCCTCTGACTTGCCGAGCGCGACCGCCTCTTTGCGCAGCGCGAGGATCGACTCAGGCGTCATCCCCTGTGCGACGGCGGGCTGGCTCAAGAAAGCCTTCTTGGTCTCGCGCACGAAGAACGCCTCAAGATCGAGCTGCAGACAGCGCCTGATGTCCTGCACCACCTGCTCAAAGCGTTGACGGCGCAGCTCAAGCTGCTCTTCGATCTCGCGTTCAGTGAGTGTGTCGCTCATGGCAGGGCTCCCTCCGAAAAGGCGGGCAGGGCCCGCGTCGTTTGATGGAGTGATAACCCACCGGCGCGGTTGCGGCAAGCGTCCCAAAAAACGACGACGGGGTCGATCCGCGTGGCAGATCGACCCCGTCAACTTGGCTGCGTGTGCGCCTAGCCGCGACGCATCGCGGCGGACATCATCTCAGCTCTTCTTCTTTTCGGCCTTGACCGGCGTCGCCGCCGCCTTCTTGCCTTCAGCGGCCTTCGCCTTGGGTGCCGCGGCCTTAGGCGCCGCGGCCTTAGGCGCCGCGGCCTTAGGCGCCGCGGCCGGAGACGCTGCTTTCTTGGGCGCGGCGGCCGGAGACGCCGCGGCCGGAGACGCTGCTTTCTTGGGCGCGGCCTCGGCGACCTTCTTCTTCGGTGCCTCGGCGGCGACCTTCTTGTCAGGGGCCGTTTTCTTAGCGGACGCCTCTTTTTCGGCGACCTTCTTCTTGGCCGGAGCCGCTTCCACGGCGAGGCTCGTCTTAGGTGCGGCCTCGCTCGACTTCTTCTTCGGCGCCGGCTCAGGCTCGATCGCCGCCTTGCCCTTCTTGGCCGGGGCTAGGGAGTCTCGCGCCTTGGCGCTCTTGCCGCCCTTAGCGCCCTTGCCGTCGCCCTTCTTCTTGGTCTTGCCAGCGGGCGGGGTCTCGTCGCCGGTCGCCGCAGCCGCGGGGGCCTCATCGTCGTGGTCGCCGCCGTCCTCGTCGTCGTCACCTTCGAGCCCTTCCAGGCCGTCGAGATCGCCGTCATCGAAGTCGTCGAGACCGCCGTCATCGCCTTCCCCATCGGACGCGTCATCCGTATCGTCGGAGGCGCCCGCGGTGTCGTCGCTAGAGAGATCGATCTCTATCTCTTCCTCGTCATCGAGCTCGTCATCGATGTCGACGTCATCATCGAAGTCGATGTCGAGCTCGAGTTCAAGCTCGTCGCCGAGCCCGTCCGAGCTGCGGGCCGCCTCGCCCGCCGCCTTCCGGAGGCGCGCGGCGATGCGGAGGCGGCGTGCCTCGGGATCTTCTTCGAGGGGGCGACCGCCTCGCGGCGCGCCGGTTGGCGACAACGCCCCGGCCTGACGCAGGATCATGCGCTCGACGGTCACGATGAGCTCAAACTCTTGGTTCACGTCGAGCTCAGCCTCTTCCAAGTTTTTCACGTTCAGGAAGAAGCGTTTAGCCTTCGGAACCGAGCGGTTACCGGGGTAGGTCACCACGATACGACCCGTCTCGATCGTCATATTGTAGGTGTCGACCTCGCGAATAAAATCGCGGAACTGTTGGATCTCAAAGCGTCCGTCGCGGCGAGGGCTCACAGGGAAGCGCGTCGTCGGCGGGTTCTGCTCAAGCGTGAACCGTTTGCATTCACCGGACTGCGAGCAACCGTCGAGAGGATCGTCGGCCTCTTCAATCGGAATGCACGAGCGAGCGCCTACCTCCCAGCTACCAAAGCAGGTGTATGCGTTCGGAGAGCCGGGCTCGAGGAGGTAGGGTTGAAAGCGACCTGCGACCGTCGGCACCCCTGGAATGCCGCCCGCCCATGCACCTGCGCCACCCGAATTGTTTCCCTGAGACATCGACTTCTCCTAGCTACGCCCGACACGCCAAGCCCGAAAGCGACTGGCGCGACGCCGCGAATACACGGCGGGGCGGGAGAGTAAGGAACAAACGCCCGGAAATCAAGAAGGCGTTGTCTGATGACGCGATCGGTGGTTGGTCAACCGCACAGAACGACGACGAGTGTTCGGCCGACGCGACCGGGGCATGGAGGCTCCGCGTGACTCGCTTGAGGGAGAGGCTAGATCTAGCGCTCAGTCCGGGATAAGTGGGTTCTTATGATGGACCACAACGCCCGCCCCGAATGGACGCCGCCCCCGGCTGACCACCCCGCGCTGCAGACGCCGATGATGCAGCAGTATCTCGAGGCGAAGAGCGAGTGCCCTGACGCGCTGCTCCTCTTTCGTATGGGCGACTTCTACGAATGCTTTCTGCAAGACGCGGTCGTCGCCTCGCGCATCCTCGAGTTGACCCTGACGTCCCGAAACAAAAACGATGACACCCCGATCCCCATGGCAGGTATCCCCCACCATGCCCTGCCGAGCTATCTACCGCGTCTCTTATCAGCCGGTGAGAAGGTCGCCATCTGCGAGCAGATCGAAGACCCAAAGCTGGCCAAGGGGCTCGTCAAGCGCGCGATCGTCCGCATCATTACCCCCGGCGTCGTGCTCGAGCCCTCAGCCCTTGACGGCCGTGAGGCGAACTGGCTCGCCGCGATTGTGCGCGGTCACGGCGCCCACCCCTGGGGGCTCGCCTGGCTTGATGTCTCGACCGGCATGCGCTTTGGGGCGTCGTATAAGGACGAGGGACGCGCGCTGGCCGAGCTCTGCCGCCTTGAACCCAGCGAGATCATCGCCAGCCGCGAGGATTCATCCCTCCATGACGTGATCCGGGCCCTCTTGCCGCGTGTGCCCCAGACGCCTGTCGATCTCAGCGATACGGCCCCATTTGAGCAAGCCGTCAGCGCGCTTGAGACCTACGCGCGCGCCATGTACCGCGAGGGCGAGCTCGCCCTGCAGCCCCTGCAGCTCGTGCCGGCCGACGGCGTCCTCGAGCTGCCCCCCTCGACCGTCCGAAATCTCGAGTTACTCCGGACCCTTATCGACGGTCAGCGCGAGGGGAGCCTGCTCGGCTTCATCGACGCGACGCGCACCGCCATGGGCAGCCGCCTTCTCAAACGCTGGCTCTTGTCACCTCTCGGGACCCTGCCCGCCATCGCGCAACGCCAACGAGACGTGCGGGCCCTCGCCGACAGCGCCTTCATGCGCGGCGAGACCCGGGACGCCCTCAAAAATATCGCCGACATCGAGCGTCTCATGGGCCGCGTGTGCGCCCGCAGCGCTGGCCCGCGAGAGCTCATCGCCCTCGCGTCGTCCCTCGAGGCCATCCCGCGCATCGCCGGACTCCTCGCGGCCTCTGAGGACGAGGCCCTACGCGAGCTGGCCAAGGGGCTCATCGGCGTCCCCGAGGCCTCGGCCGAGGTCCGATGGGCGATCGTCGAGGACCCACCGAATTCCCTTAAGGATGGGGGTGTCATACAGGCTGGGGTCAACGAAGAGCTTGATGATCTGAACGAGATCGCGCGCCAAGGGCGAGACTGGTTCCTCGCTTACGCCGAGAGGCTCAAGACGGCCTCAGGCATCAACTCGGTCAAGATCAAATTCAATAATGTCTTTGGCTACTTCATCGAGGTCACGCGCTCCAACCTGCACCTCGTCCCCGACACGTGGCTCCGCAAGCAGACCCTCGTCAACGCCGAGCGCTACTACACGGTCGAACTCAAAGAGCGCGAAGAGAAGATCCTCGGCGCTGAGGAGCGCCGCCTCGCCCTAGAGCAGTCCCTCTTTGACGAGCTCCGCGACCACCTCGCGGCCCTGACGCCAGCCATTCAGGCCGCCGCCTCGACCCTCGCGGAGATCGACGCCCTGGCAGCTCTCGCCGACGTGGGCGCGCGTCACGGCTGGACGGCCCCCATAATCATTGCAGAACCAATCATTGACATCCGCGGCGGCCGCCACCCGGTCGTTGAAGCGAACATGCCGACCGGCCAATTCGTGCCCAACGACGTCTCGGTGGACACCGCGAAGCCCTTGATGATCCTGACCGGCCCGAACATGGCCGGTAAATCGACGGTCATGCGACAGACGGCGCTCATCGCCATCTTGGCTCACATGGGCTCCCTGGTACCGGCAGAGGCCGCGACCGTCGGCCTAGTCGACCGCCTCTTTACACGGGTCGGCGCCTCGGACGATCTCGCCCACGGGCGGTCGACCTTTATGGTCGAGATGACCGAGACGGCCGAAATTCTGACGCGCGCAACTTCACAAAGCCTTGTCATTCTTGATGAAATTGGGCGAGGCACGTCTACCTGGGATGGGCTGTCCCTGGCGTGGAGCATCGCCGAGCATATCGCCGATCGGCTGCAGGCGCGGACGATGTTCGCGACCCACTACCACGAGCTGACAGCCCTCGCCGAGACGCGCGACACGGTGGCGAACTTCTCGATCGCCGTGCGCGAGTGGCAGGACGACATCATCTTCCTGCGCCGCCTCGTCCCGGGTGGCGCGAACCGCAGCTACGGCATCCAGGTCGCGCGCCTGGCCGGGGTCCCGCAGCACATCGTCGAGCGTGCGCGGCAGATCCTGCAGAATCTCGAGTCGATGGCCATCGATCCGGACTCCGAGCCGCGCCTCGCCAAGGGGCCCGGCGCCAAAAAAATAAAGCAGCTCAGCCTCTTCGCGCTCGGCGCGCCGCCGGACCCGGGGGCGCCCGCGCCAATCTCGATGCCCGTACCAAGGACCGATCCCCTGCGGGACGCGCTCGGCAAGATCGACCCCGACGCCCTCTCGCCCCGCGCGGCGCACGAATTGCTCTACCGCCTAAAGACCCTCGCCGCCGCGAAAGAGGCGCCGTGAACGTCGAACTCGCGAGCGACGACGTGAAGATATTCTTTGAACAACAAAGGACCGCCGTCCTCCAAGACATCCGCGTGATGTCGGGCTACGCCCTCTGCGAGAGGTACTCCTGGGCCGTCGATCGAATGGTCGTGACCGCTCTGGAGGACACGCTCGTGGACACGCCGGCGCTGTCGACCGGGAAGGCGCTGCTGCCCACCGGGTGGTCCCTGATGGCCCTTGGCGGTTACGGCCGCCAAGAGATGTGTCTGCGCTCCGATGTGGATCTGCAGCTGCTCCTTCCGGATGGCTCGGGCGACCCGACGGCGCTGATGGAGCCCTTCGTGCGGCGCCTCTTGCAGCTTGGCTTTCGCCTCGGCCATGGGGTGCGCACGATGAGCGAGGCCATCGCCCTCGCGCAGCGCGAGACGACGTTCGCGACCGCGCTGCTGACGGCGCGTCACCTCGCCGGCGACCCGACCGCGACCGAGATGGCGCGCTCGACGGTCTACCAGTATCTGTCAGGCCCGGGGCTGGAGGGGCTCGTGGCGCATGTCCGCGCTGAACGTTCGCGCCGGGCCGAGAGGCTCGGGGACACGATCTACGTCCTCGAACCCGACCTCAAGCTGGGCATCGGCGGGATCCGCGATGCCCAGCTAATTCGGTGGCTCGCCCTCATCACCGGGCGGCCCGTCGACCGGCGCCTGGCTTTTGCCGAGGATTGGCTGCTGCGCGTGCGCCAGTGTCTTCACGCGCACGTCACCTTCAAGAGCGATCGCCTCTCGTTTGAGTACCAAGATCTCGTCGCCGAGTCCCTCGGCCTCGGTACCCCGGACGAGGAGGCCGCGCTTGTCTTGATGCGCGACGTCCAGCGCGCGATGAAGGTCATCGCCTCGCGCGCCCGCCGCCAGCTCGAGCTCGCCGGCGACCGCCTGTCGCCGCCGGCGCGCGCCCTCAGCCGGGTCGCGCCGGGCTTTGTCGAGGTCGGGACCCGCCTTGGACGCGCCGACGGCGTGATGCCGCGCGATATCACACACGTCGTCGATGCCCTCCGCGCCGTATGTGCCACGGGGCGGCCGCTAGAGGCCGCCCTTGAGTCCGGCCTCGAAGATCTCGCGCGGTTTTTGGGCGAACACGGTCACCCCGCGTCGGACGATCCGGCCCTCGCGGCGATGCTGGTCGAGCTGCTAGTCGACTCAGGCGAAGGGGCGAGCCTCGCCCTGCACATCGCGCACCGGACGGGCCTACTCGTGTCGTTGATTCCGGAATTTGAACCGATTATCGGCCGGTTACAGCGCGACCTCTACCACGTCTATACCGTCGACGAGCACACCCTGCGCGCCGTCGACCAGGTCAAGGCCATCGCCCGTGGCGACAGGCCCGAGTTCGCGCTCGCGACCGAGCGCATGGCGAGCCTTCAGGGGGCGCCATCGGCCGCGCGGGTGCTCGCGATCGCCGTCTTCCTGCACGATGTGGGCAAGGGCTACGGCCCCGGCCACCATGAGCGCTCGGCCGAGCTCGTGATCCGGATAGGCCCCCGCCTTGGCCTGTCCCAGGACGAGGTCGACCGGGTCTGTCTGCTGGTCCGCCACCAAGCCGATATGCCGCTCGTGTGCCTTCGCCGCGATCTCACGGACCCCCGCCCTATCCGCCGCCTAGCCCGCATTGTCGGTGACGTTGAGACGCTGGACCTCCTGTATGTGCTCTCGGTCGCCGACTGGTCATCTGTGGGTCCTCAAACCTTCTCAGCCTGGCAACAGAACCTCTTAGAGACGCTCTACCTCCGCGTCGCCGACTGCCTCGCCAGCGACACGCTCTTTAGTGATCCCGAGCATGTCGCCGCGCACCTCCGAAGCCAGCTGCTCATCAAGGAGCTCGGCGCAATTCCCGAGGCCCCCAGCGGCCCAAGCGATGACATCGACGACTTCTGCGCGGCCCTTCCAACGCGCTACTTCCAGGGCACCATCACGCCAGATATTCATTCCGACTTTCACCTCTGGCGCCTCTTCCAGGCCGACGGAGCCCCCGCGGTCGCCATTCGCACCGAGGGCCTGCCCGAACAGGCGATCATCGCGGTCGCCTGCGCGGATTCACTCGGCGTGCTGGCCCGCATCAGCGCCGGCGTCGCGGCCGCACGCATCGAGGTCTTGGCCGCGGAGATCTTTACCCTGACGGGCGGGGGCGTGCTCGACATCTTCCGCGTCGCCGACCCCCACGGACGCCTCCAAGAGAGCCGCCCCCGCGAGGCGCTCATCGCCCACGTCACCCGCGCGTTAAGCGGCCAAGAGATGCATCCGGCGCCCCACCCGTCGGCTCTGGAGGCTCACCGTGCCCTGCCGCCCATTGAGCCCTCTGTCGCGGCGTCCAACGAGATCGCGACGCGACACACCGTCATCGACGTGGCGACGAGCGATCGCCCGGGCCTGCTCGCGGACCTCGCGGCCTTCTTTCATCGCGAGGGGCTGTCCGTCGAGCTGGCGTTCATCGCGACCGAGGGGCGCATCGCGCGAGACAGCTTCTACGTCCTTGGGCCCGATCAAGCCAAACTCGGCCCCGAACTCTTGCTGACCCTGCCGACCCGTTTGAAGCACGCCCTAAACGGATGACTTTCAAATCGCGTTCACCTGGCGCAGGCCGCTTGGGGTGGTCGGCGAAGCCTCAAGGACGCGAAGCGGACAGCGAGACGGCCACCCCAAGCGGCCGGAGCGGGATGGATCTCACTCGAGAGTCATCCGTTTAGCCGCTGAGGGGCCCACGACGTAGCCGAAATTGGCAGTTGGCCGGGAAGGGATGGATACTCCCGAGGTCTCTGACCCTCAAGGCGCTATGTCCCCCATCGCTCTCCCGACCGCGATCGACGAATTTTTATTGCACCTCAAACTTGAGCGCGCCGCTAGCCCGCACACCGTCGCGGCGTACCGGCGGGATCTCGCAAAATTCGAAAAGCATCTCGGCGAGGGACGTCACACGAATGATTGGACCCGCAACGAACTCGAGGCCTTCGTCAAGACCCTCAGCGAGCCGGGCGTCGAGCTCAGCCCACGCTCGGTCGCGCGCCTCTTGTCGGCCATCCGTAGCTTTGGCAAGTGGTGCCTTCGTGAACAGCTCGCGACGCACAACCCCGCCGACGCCGTCACGGGTCCAAAGCCTGGACGACCGCTGCCGGTCTTTCTCTCAGAGACCGAGGCCGAGAGCCTCATGGTCGCGCCCGAGGGCCACGAACCCCTCGCTGTCAGGGACCGCGCGATGCTGGAGCTCCTCTACGCGTCCGGCCTTCGCGTGTCTGAGCTCATCGCGGTCAAGCTCGGCGACGTGGAGCTCGAGCGCGGGATCGTGCGCGTCACCGGCAAGGGCCAAAAGACCCGCCTCGTGCCCCTCGGTGACGAGGCACGCGACGCGATCAGGGCGTGGCTCGCGACCGGGCGGCCCGAGCTCATCGCGCGCGCCACGCGAAACGGCCTTCGGCGCCTGCCCGACGCGGTCTTTATCTCTGCCCGCGGCGGTCCGCTGACGCGCCAAGGTTTTTGGAAAAACCTTAAACGTTATGCAAACAAAGCCGAGTTGCCAGGCGAGACCTCGCCCCACAAGCTGCGTCACTCATTTGCGACCCATCTCCTCGACGGCGGCGCGGATCTGCGTAGCGTCCAGGCGATGCTGGGCCACGCGGATATCGCGACCACGCAGATCTATACGCACGTGTCGCAGCGCCGCCTTAGAGCGGTCTACGACCGTGCGCATCCTCTGTCGAGCGCGACCTCAGAGCCCAAGAGCTAGACATCTCGCCGGCGTCAGCCCTCGCCGAGGCCGAGATCCAGCCGCTCTAGCGCCAAACCGTAGCC
>Ga0105050_10002164_pt1 | contig 28490 bp, 63 predicted proteins | sample FRY01_FD_78088 | JGI IMG/M metagenome (GOLD analysis project Ga0105050, IMG submission 78088) | Freshwater microbial communities from Lake Fryxell liftoff mats and glacier meltwater in Antarctica - FRY-01 | ecosystem: Environmental > Aquatic > Freshwater > Ice > Glacier meltwater ...
CAACCAGCGTCGAATAAGTCTAGAGCAGAAACACTCATTATTACCTAGACGATGTTATCTAAGTGGCAAGCAGCTTTGGTTTAAGCGATGCGAAGTAGTGCATTGTATGATTACAGGTGCTGGTAATAATAAGAAAAAAGGAAAGGTTACAGTTTTTTCCAAAAAACCAAAGACCATTGGGAAAAACTCACAATCTGATTTATCACCGGTTACATCAACCTTAACTAATAAGTATGTTATGCCGCCAAAGTGATCAAAGTGATCGATCAAATGTTGATTTGGTGAGTCATTAAATTGATGTGTTTTTACTTTTATTATTATTTTATATGTTATAATAGATCAACAATAGGAAATTATGAAAATGAGTGATTACAATCCCGACAAATGGGTCATGCTAAAAATCGAATCTGAGTTCGGCATTACCTACAAAATTCTTGCGTCATGGTATGGCGGATATGCTAACGGTGATTCTTGGAAGCTAAGTTCCGGCACCGTGTCGATGATTCCGCGCGGCGATACCCTCTATGAGTTCCCACAGCACTCAGGTTCTACATATTTTGGTGCTGCGGGTAATTATGGGATGTCGTTTTATACCGAAACAATTCTTGCGGGCTTTATGGAAGATATTCTAAAATCGCCTGACGCTTCAATTGTAGTTCTGAAGTATGATGAAATTGCAACATTGGAATATAGCGAATGAAAATCAACATCGGCCCATATATAAATTATTTGGGCCCATACCAAATAGCAGAGAAGCTGCTGTTCTGGATGGATAAAGCTGATAGAAATCAACCCCACCTAGCAAACGTCTGAATAGTCATTTCGGCGTGATCGGATAGTCTACATATCCTACGTTGCATACTATTACTTCCCATTTTTATGGTATTTTTCCTTTTATCTCTAGTCTCTTTTGATTCCGACGATAATGACCTAATAAAATTTCCGATATCCATCACTTTTCTATCGGATAATCTGGTTACAAGAATATTGCCAAACGGCCTATTACCACACAATAATTTGGCCGTGGCACGCTGTAGGGTGCTAGATGGTATACCGGATTGATCGAACCCAGTTGAAGTTTGCTTTGCCTGATTATAGAACTTTGGATTGCGAGCCACGTCGTACATGTTATGTAGTAATATCTCACGTTTGATTGCCAATTCACGGGTCTCAAATAGTCCGACAATCTTATATCGGTAGTTTAGTGAATTGACTTTTTGATCGGCTCTGAATGCGAGTCCATCTATACTACTGGCTGTACTGAAATATTTGTAGCCCAGATCAAGTCTCGGCTCGATAATACAACTTCGTACACCATAGTAGTGCATTCTTGTTACTATATTAGTAATGCGATACACATAATTAAATGGATAAATAGTTTTGTTGCTCACTGAGACTTCTGATCGGGTTGGGTACTGTCGTCGGGGCTGCCAGGCCCGTGGATGGCACAATTTATTTTATAACCATGGAATATAGGTTATAATCTATTTATATTGATAATTTTGAAAGAAACTGATGTTTATATATCATGGACCGTACCTCAATTACTGGGGGCCATACCAAATCGCTGAGAAGCTGCTGTTCTGGATGGACAAGCACGGCGATGAACGTGTACAAAATCTCGGAGAATGGTTATCTGGCACACCCATGAATACACTATGTGAATGGATCCACAAGAAGCGTAAACGGACGATCATTACGAAAATTTCGCCATATTCTACCTGGAACATGAACGACACACTGGCGATGATTATCCTACCGATGCTACACCAGCTTAAAGCGACCAAGCATGGTTCACCTATGGTTAGTGATGAGGATGTGCCTCACGGTCGGGGGCTCCGTTCTAGTGAGGCCCCACCCAAGGAAAACGATTGGGATACCGACGATAACCACCACCGCCGATGGAACTGGGTACTTGATGAGATGATCTGGGCGTTTACCCAGCTGAATGATGAAGATAACGATAAACAGTTCCGCAGCGGCGTCATTGATTTTGAATGGGTACCAAGCGAAGCCGGAGTTACTTCAAGGATGACGCACGGCCCAAAGCATACCGCTACGTTTGATAACGAAGGTTATCTTCACCATCAAACGCGTATCATTGGCGGCACGACTTTGTTCGGCCGCTACTTTGGTGGCCTTTGGGACTAGTTTACTTTTATTATTTGATGTGTTATAATATATTATGAACGAAATTAATTCTTATACACAAAGACTGCTTGAGGAACGAGCTCATCAAGTAGCCCCGCACAATTCAGTTCAAGATAATGAAGCTTTTCAAGCCATGTGGGATGCTACAAACGCTAGATGGAAAGCTGCCGTTGCCGCAGATAATGCTGCCGCTAGAAAACTTGATGATGAACTATTTACGATAATTGAAAATGAACAAAGAGAAGTTTAAATCGTATCCCAAGCACTGGGTTGCGTCGGATATCCACCTTTCGCACGAAAATATCCGGCAGTATTGCCCGGAAACTCGGGGCACTTGCAAGGATGTTCACGAGATGAACGAGCTTATCATCGAGAGATGGAATAGCGATGTCGGCGTAAACGATCATACATTTATCATCGGCGATGTTGCTATGGGGCAAATCGTTCTTGCGCCACCACTGATTCGTCGCCTGAACGGGCATAAGACGCTAATTAGAGGCAATCATGATAAAACTCTCGTAAAATTACCTGAGTTCAATAGTCTGTTTATCGACGCTCATGATTATCTTGAGCAAATCGTCGTCTCAACTATGGTCTGTATGAGCCACTTCCCGATGGCATCTTGGAATGGGATGGCTAAAGGGGCGATCATGCTACACGGGCATCTCCACGGTGCCGAAGTTCAGGTTATCGATGCGGTTAACAAACGCATTAAGGATGTTGGGATTGATACCAATACGTTGTATGTATATAATCTAGAAGAGTTGGTGGAGGAAATGAAGAAGATTCCTCTACCGACATTTAACCACCACGGGCGTGAACTATGAATAAGCATCTTAAAGCACTTCTGAATACCCCAGGACTTGAACGTCTGCAAGATTTTTCGCTCGTCGGCCCTGTTCAGAAAGCAGCAGTTGAATATTTTGTTGATCTGTTAGTTCTAGAATGTGTTTATATAATAGCCGCTACAAAGGACGAATCGATTGATTTCGCCCGCAACGTCGACGAAGCGATGAGCTTAGCTGAGATGGATATAATGAAACATTTTGGAGTTAACTCATGAATAATCTATGGTTTAATATTGGTTTGGTTGTAGGCATTTACAGATCAGTAGAAATGGAATATCATTCGGATTCAACAGTGTGCAAAAAATCTGGAAAAAAGAACAACCGAAAACCTGGAAATGGTTTGCGATTTATGTGTGGTTTGGGAAAAGTTTTTTGATAACTATGTAAAGGAAATATGATGATTGTAAAACTTGAAGCGTGTGATGATGGTTCTGGGGCACTGATGTTGCCCCTTGGCCACGAACTTTGCCTAGATATGGGTTGGGAAATCGGTGACGTTCTTACCTGGACTGATAATGGTGATGGCTCATTCTCTATTGCCAAACCAGATGTCGAGACCGAACTGGTTCTTGTAGAAACTATTTCTACATTCCGCCTAAGTTACGTTGTAGAAGTACCTAAGGGCAAAAAAGAATGGGCTCTTGATACTGTAGTTCTTGAAGAAGCACATGAAGTGGCCCAAGCACATCTTGGTGAACAAATCGTATCCCATCGTGTTGTAACTATGGATGAAGTCAAAGTTTTAGCTCGTGAAGATAATGACTGGCTGTCTGATACGGCAATCGAACGATCGATTACTCTCTGGGACGAAAATGGAAACATTTAAAACTTTTATCACATCCGCTGCTACCATCGTTGTCGTTGGTGTTGTTATTACTGTCATTGTTTACTTTAGAATGTGGCAATGTGAGGAACTGTTTCCTAATGCCTCTCTTTTAGCATGTGTTTTTTGGCACTAAAATGACATCGCTCACCATCATTCGCGGTTTACCAGGAAGTGGGAAATCATCGATGGCAGCAGATTTGTTAGCTGCTAATGAAGAAGCATGCATTGAAACAGCTTGGTATGAAGCCGATCACTACTTCTATAAAGATGGTGTATATACTTGGGATGGTATGCAAATCGGTAACGCCCACGCTTGGTGTCAAGAGATGGTATACGAACATTTGAAGATGGGCAAACATGTGATTGTGTCAAACACGTTCACTCTGAAGCGTGAACTGTTACCGTACTTTGATATGATACAAGAGTATGGAAAAAATCCAACCGTTATTCTTATGCAGAGTAACTGGGGGTCAACACATGGCGTGCCCGATGGTGTACTACTGAATATGAAAAAACGCTTCTGTTTTGATATCTCGGATATGTTTCTATAAGGAAACCTCCAAATTCGGAGTGTATAAATAAAGGATATAGGAGAATCTATGTTCAAAGAAAATAAATACACCCGCTTGTATATCTCTATAATTGAAAGAGCGAGAACAAGAATCATTGATGATTATACGGAATCACATCATGTTATCCCTAAGTGTTTGGGAGGCTCCAATCTAAAGGATAACATTGTTAGGCTAACAGCAAGAGAGCACTTCCTTTGCCATCTACTTTTAACAAAGATGAATGATAACCATCTTCTAAAATTTGCAGTGTATATGATGAGTGTTGCCAACCCAAACCAAATAGGGAAAAGATATAAAATCAAATCTAGGATATATAGTATCTCAAAGAGACTAATGAGTGAAGCGGCATCTATTAGGTCGATGGGTAATACAAATAATTTAGGTAAAAAAGGTTATTATAATCCGATCACAAATGAACAGTCTAATTTTATAGAAGAAAAAGTGCCTCTTGGATGGCTCCCCGGAAGATCCCCAGATTTTAAGGCTAGAAATAAAGGCATGAATGGTTCTAATATATATTATAGCAATCCTTCAACGGGCGATTGTATTCACATCGCCCCCGGCTCGGCTCCACCAAATGGTTATATAAAGTTCAGTCTTTCGGCTAGTAAGGGCGGCTTATCTGCACCAAAAATAAATTGTTACCATCTAGAAACCGGAGAATTTACGAAAGTATATTCGATTGAAGATATACCTATGGGATATACTGAAGGTTCGCCTAGTATTTGGATAACGGATGGAACTATTTCAAAACAGATCAACCGTATAAAAGGCTTAGTTCCGAGCGGGTGGGTGATTGGGAGAACAATTTCTACTAATTCGGCAAAAAATATCTCAAAGGCTAGGGAGAGGCCAATAGAAACTCCCCTAGGGGACTATACTCATCCTTTGAGAATGTCAGAGAAATATGGATGCGACATTTATGCTATTATGGATAATCTTGATACAAAGATTAGAATTAGAAAATCCAATGAAAAACTCAGATTGGCTTTGGCTGAAGTTGGGTACGATTTTGGGAAAACAAAACGCGATAATGGGTTTAGATATAAAGGAAAATCATGATTGAAGTTATTGGAAGAGAAGGCATTTCAGCCAAGATTGTAGCACATAGTGTATCTAGTAACGGTCTTGAGTTGCTTACTTACGAGCTAGAATATCCGCGATTTATTTTGAGTGAACTAAATACCCACAGGGTTCTATCAAAAAATTCTTCAAGTTCCCGTGCGATCCCGGTAAAAAAGGTTCTCGAGTTGATCGACGGCAATCCAGCGATGCCGGTCCACTGGGGCAAAAATCAGCCGGGCATGTCAGCCAAGGAAGAGCTTGTAGCGCATGCACTAACTGGTGCCAAAGCACTATGGGTCGCCGCGTCAAAATCTGCCATGTCACAAGTACAGGTTTTGGATGATATCGGTCTCCATAAACAAATCAGCAATCGCATTCTGGAACCCTGGGCCCGTATGAAGACGATCTGCACGGGCACCGAATGGATGAATTTTTTTATCTCCGCAATCACCCAGATGCACAACCTGAGATTGCAGAGTTGGCTTCTGTAATGATTGAAGCATTGTCATTATCAACTCCATTCTTTATCAAGTCCTGTGAATGGCATCTACCCTACCTCGATCGTGTTCGTAACTCCGAAACCGGTGAACTTAACTACGTTAGCAAACTCGGCGATGATGATCACTGTATGCTATATACGCTTGAAGAGGCTCAGATGATCTCAGTATCTTGTTGCGCTCAAGTTTCATATCGAAAGCAGGATGATAGTATTGAAAAAGCTAAGAAGGTGTACGCGATGCTGAATATCGGCTCGACAACGAAGCCAAATCATTCTAGTCCGCTTGAACATCTTGCAACACCTATGGATGATATTTCTCTGTGGCATCGTGAAGATCGTCTCGCATGGAAAAATGGCATCACCCATATTACACGCGATGGTGCACTTTGGTCTGGCAACTTTAAGGGCTGGATTCAGTATCGAAAACTTATGGAATCGTCATGAAATATCAAACCTATAAAATAGTTGAGGTTATGTCTACTACTGAATTAGAAAGACGGGTAAATGAATTTCTTGATGATGATTGGATACTCGTTGGTGGCCCATTTGTATATTGGAAAAACAATTCGATTGGTAACATTTTTGCCCAGGCCATAACAAAGGAATCTAAATGAACGACTATTCAAAAACAAAACCAGCCTATACAGAAACTGTAGCCACCTCACGCGGGTGGGAAGACGCCAAGACTGGTGAACTTCTCGTAGCAATTGATGGCCTCGACAAGAAATTGGGTGTTGCATTAATGCCCGTTGTTCCCGTGAAACGAGGCGCTGGTAGGCCCAAGGGTTCGTTAGCTAAACCGAAAGCTGTTTAGTTTACTTTTATTGCGCCTTGTGTTATAATTAACAAGAGATCAATAACAAGGAATACAATGAAAACCATTTACAAATTTACAATTGACCGCAGGTACCCAGTAAAAATGCCAGTGGGCGCGAAGGTGATTAATGTAGATGCCCAAGGTACAGAAATCTGTATCTGGGCTATCGTTGATGTTGAAATTAATACAGTTTAGGAAATATTATGGGTGGTAATGTTTTCAAAAATGGCACAACTCGTCGCTATAGCGAAGCTGAGTATGCTGAAGTTGTCATTAGAATCCATCCACTGCTTGTGAAGATTGGAGGACGCTTCGGCGTCATTCCAGCCTATGAGGAAAAAGATGACTTTGGTGATATGGATATTCTAATCGTACCCAGCTGTCTATGGGATAGAAAACTTCTAGACACACACTTCAAATCTGGGGGTAATGTCAGTCATAATGGTGGTGTGTGGAGTCTTGTCTTTGAGGAAATTCAAGTTGACTTGATTACTACATCCGATGAAGGTTTCGATCCTGCAATGGATTATTTCAGTTACAACGACTTCGGAAATCTTCGCGGCAAAATCATCCACAAATTTGGTATGAAGTTCGGACACGACGGACTTACATTCCCAGTTCGTTCGGCAGATCACATTCTTGGCAACATCATGTTATCTCGTGATGCTGTTAAAGTCAACGAACTTTTTGGTTTCAAAGCAGGTCCATTCACTTATCTTGAAGATATGTTTGAGTCCGTGATCGGTTCGCCATATTTTAATCCTGCGGTCTTTTCATTTGAGGCTATGAACGCTGCTGGCAGAGTTCGTGATAAGAAGCGCTCAAGCTATAATTCGTTCCTAAAATATATTGAGAAGATGGATGGTGAATATTATCCATTTCATAAAGATAAGAGTCTTTATCTCGATTGGATATTTCATGAGTTCCCACACGCAAAACCACAATTTGATCGACTGTTGGAACGTAAGGCTATTATAGAAGCAGCTGCACTGAAGTTCAACGGTGACCTTGTCCGTGAATGGACTGGGCTTGATGGTGTCGAACTCGGTCGTCTGATGAAGGAAGTTCGACCATTGTACCCACCGGATATAGTAATTAGATCAACCGAATCTCAAATAATGGAACACGTAAAAAGGATACATAATGCAAATAAAACTAACTCGTAAACAAGTAGATCAATTGGCTGAAATTATGGAACAATTTACTGAAGTGCAAGACTTTACAATTGAATCGACATGCCCTTCTGGAATCGGACCAACGGTCACAGTTAGTTTCGATTTATTCAAACCAAAAGACACGATCGTTGATATAACAGACGTGTCTAACTGGTAAACAAAGGGAGTTCCGTGATCGAATTATCGCCAGGCGATACGCTTGATATCGTCTATAAGTTACAGACGAGAGCTTTAATTCGCCGTCAAATAACTAGTCGTACATCAGTTCAAGAAGGTAAGCCAGATAGAATCTCTGATCTTCTTGAAGATGCTGCGCGTGTTATCATTCAACAAAGAGCTGAAGCAAGATTATCCTGTTTCCAAAAATTTATACGATGGATGTTGAAATGAAATATAAAATTGTTGAGCATTCAAATAAAGCCGGTGATGTTTTTTATGTTGGCTTTATAAAATATTATTGGTGGTCGCCTTACTTTGAGATGAAGAAGATGCAGAAAGGCGCAGTATCGTCCTATATCCGTGCTGTTACGATAAGATATAAAACAGTTGATCTAGCGATGGCTGGTATTATTGAATACACAAACAGCAGAAGCAGTTCTTGGTCTAAACACGAAGTTATTAGAGGCAATCTGTGATTGTTTTAAATAAAGATCAAGAAAAACTAATCGAGCTTTTGCTTGCATTCGTTAAAAACGACGAGCAATATTTTCTCCTAGCAGGGCAAGCCGGTGTAGGCAAGACGATGTGTATGCGCATATTTTCACAGGCACTTAAGAAGAAATACCCGGGCTTCAAGATTTGCATGTGCGCTCCAACAAATAAAGCAACAGCCGTTCTTCGGATGACTGTTGATGACGACAAGATTGATTATAGAACTATCTATGCGGTTCTTGGTCTAAGAATGACGCCAGATGGTGGTATAAAAGTATTGACAGACAAAGGCAACAACACCATTGAGTCGTACGATATCGTGATTTTAGATGAAGGTAGTATGATCAGTGAGGAGTTGTTGGAATACATTCAAGCAAAAACCATCGTATCTGGAACAAAGATAGTGATCATCGGAGATGTTGAGCAACTGCCCCCAGTTCAAGAAGCAGATTCTCCAATCTGGCGTCATTTTACAATTGATTTCGAACTCAACGAAGTTATGCGCCACCAAAATTCCATTCTCAAATTCGTGCAATCCATTCGGGCAAACGACAAACCGCGTTTCGTGTCCCAAGGCGAACAGGTCTTTATCGAGTCAGATCTTGGCTTTATAGATGGTATCGAAGTTGCAGCCAAAGCTGGAGAGTTTCATAACGGAACAGCCAAGGCTATTGCTTGGAGAAATATTACCGTAAATTTTTTGAATAAGCTGATTCGAGAAGCTCATAAACCAGGTATAAATTCATTCTTCGTCCCTGGTGATCGAGTTGTGTTTAAGGAGCCTGTGTTTATTGGTACTGGCAAAACAAAACATGCAATTGCCTATACCGATCAGGAAGGTATCGTTGTGGGGGTTAATGCGACCCAACATACAAAATATTCTATGCTAAAAACATGGCATCTTAATATCAAACTAGATAACGGTAAGTTACTTACATCTTATGTTATCCATGAGGCTGCAGCTCAACTGATGCAAGATATGTTGCAGAAGTATGCCAACGACAAAAAATGGTTTCCATTTTGGCAACTAAAAGAAGCCTTTCACGATGTCGCTCACGCCTATGCAGTTACTACACATCGGTCTCAGGGTTCTACCTTCGAAAAAGTGTTCATCGAGGCTGGTGATATTCTCCTCAATAGAAATATCGACGAGCGTACGAAATGTTTATATGTCGCCTGTTCGAGGGCTAGTAAAGAACTCCATATTTTTCCACCATAATTCCACCATAATTCCACCATAAGGTACATCATGAATCCACTTTTTGGCGATCAAACTCCTAATGTATTTGAATCTAAAGTTTATATAAACTATCTTTCTTCGAGTAGAGTTATAAATCCAAAAAATTCACTTGATACATATACATTTACGATGGTACGGATACCGATCAACAATCTTCGAAGCTATTCTTCAATGGAAGATTTAATCGGTGATCGAACTCTATTTCCTGATAATGATAAAAAGTTTCCGGTCGAAACACTATGCCGTCAGGTTATGCGGGATAGCATGAGAGCTTTGGGTATCGAGTACCCAGAATACGGTGTTGTTGCTTATTCGGGCGCCCAGATTCATGATCGACCGATTGCAACGATTATGTATAACGCTGGAACACCAGAAGAACATACAAGATATTATGCTACACCTGAGTTCCATAAGCTTGTGAAAAGAGTATGAGTGATGGTGGGAAGGGTAGCTCTCGTAGACCTACCGACGAAACCGCCTACGGCGATAATTACGACAAAATTTTTGGTCGCAAAAAACGTGAAGAAGCACTTGAAGAACTGGCTCGGATATCAGAAGAACTCGGGTTATACGAACTCAAGAAACCCATAAAACAGTAGTTTACTTTTATTATTTCATTGTGTTATAATATACTCATAAAGGAAATATTATGACTGCCTACATCATGAACCCAAAAGCTACCGCAAAACTTGCCGCAGCCACCAAAGCGCTCAAAGCTCTTGGCATTAATCCCTACGAACTCTCCCGTCTCTTAATGGCATCTGAGATGCTCTCGCGTCTTAATGGTGACGAAGATGAAGATGATGTTCTTACCGATGATGAAGTCTGTGATTCGTTTTTTGATTATCACACGGAGGCCCTCAGTGATGAAATCGATGCGGCATTCAGCCTCTTGTCTCCAATCTAATGAGTGATTATGGTAAAAATAAAAACTGGTCGCTTTGCGGGCTGTATTGGAACTTTTGTGGTGGATAACGAGTTTATATCTCTGTTTGATGAAATTACTCAGATGTGGTATATCGTTCCTATTTCTGTTGGCTATGAGGTGATTTGATGTCGGAAGTAATTAAAGCCTACGGGCTTACGTTTGGAATTGAAGACTTTTCGGAAGAGAGTTTGATAAAATCTCACTCTTTTCTTCGAGATGAATTTAAGAAATCCAATGAGGTCCGAAATGACGAATATCGTGATGGCTATGAAGCCGGAAAGCTACAGGGCTTTGTCTTCATATCAGAGTTAGAGTACATTTCAATAGCTAAACTAAAGTCGATGACTGTGCAAGAATTAGCCAATATGTTGGAAGATTGTACATGAAAAAAAATTACACCTATCTATGCGGACCTATGGAAGGTCTTACACCAGAACAACAAAGCGCATGGCGAAACGAGGCTACACGAGTACTTAATCTCTGCGATATATCTACTCTAGACCCATGTCGGCGGATAAACGACCCGGAAGATAATCCACTCAATGCAGCTAAACGTCTTTTTAAATGTGATTTGCAGGACATCGATAGTTCGACTGTCATTTTGGCAAACTTATCAGAATCGTTGCCAGGAAAAAAATGGGGTAGCGTGGCAGAGATCGCCCACGCTCACACCCATAACAAAATTATTATTGTAATACTGGACAAAGGGCAGTTTAATCACCCGTTTATTCAGTGTTATGCCACAGAAATCCACTACACTCTTGAAGACGCCATTGATGCAGTTAAAGAATATTATATTTGATACGGAAATAACATGCCCTATATTAAACAAGAAGATAGATATACACTGCGTGATCTGACCAGCTGTATCAATGATACAACTTTAGCTTCACCTGGAGAACTAAACTATATTATAACAATGTTATGCAGAAAATATTATAATAATATTAAAAGAAGTAATTATCAGGGGATAAATGATATAGTTGGTGCGCTAGAAGGCGCTAAATTAGAATTTTACCGGCGTGTTGCGTCACCCTATGAAGATGTTAAAAATAAAATAAATGGAGATGTATATGACTGAAATCTTTGAAACTATTGTAGCTATAGCAATGTACGGTGCGTTTATCTATTTTGTCGGGAGAGTTTCCGGTGTTTTCAAATCCAAGGATGAGGAAAAATGAAAAATCAATTAGAAGATATCGACGCCTGGTTTAAACAGGCGGTTGTCACACCCACCGATAAGAATAAAGAAGTGCAACTTGGCGTCCACTTTGAGGAAGTAGCTGAGATGTTTGAGTCAATTACATTGGATCACTCGGCTCAAGTTGTACATAAAACGGCAGATGAATTAAAGCGCGGCCGTTATGCTCTATGTGATTTGGGCATTGATCGACAAGCTCTTCTTGACTCACTCTGTGACCAGATTGTAACTGCCGTTGGAGTCGCGCATATGTTTGAACTAAATATTCTTGATGGGTTGACGGAAGTTAATCGAAGTAATTGGTCAAAGTTCGTCGATGGAAAGCCTTTGTTTGATGAGAACGGAAAAATCAAAAAAGGGCCTGGATATTCAAAACCAGACTTAAGTGGCCTTGTATGATGAAATTCTATAATCCGTACAAGCCGCATATTGCTCAGTTCAAAGACGGTAAGTTCGCTGTTCGTAAACTGACAAATTCTGGGTGGGGTTTCATTAGTCACGATCTGCGCGACGATTACGACGATTATTGGTGGTGCGTCGCGGAAAATATTCACAAGCACGCAAAATGCGAACTATCAACATGTCGGATCATTATAACGAAACTTAACGAGAAAACTAAGATGCTAGATGTATCATCAAAATGGGTGGAATAATGGACGAACTTAATATGTACTATATAGAAGTAGATGTTAATCTTGTTCGACTAACCTTTGCTATCATTGCTGAAGATGGTCATAAAGCAGTTGAGAAGGTTTTAAAGTATGGGACTAGGCCGATCATGAAATCAGGTCCATATTCTCTTTCTAATTTTTGGGTTCATATTTGAAGCAAATTTTAGCATCGATGGCAATAGCGTTACCGTAATATTCTGTAGTTTACTTTTATTCACATCTGTGTTATAATAGTATCTTAACAACTTAGGAATAAAAATGTCTATATTTCTTTCAACTCGTGTCCCAGTAAAAACCAAAGAAGCTCGTAAAATGTCTTCGCTTGCCAAACGCCTCCCAAAAGCGATTCGGGCCCGAGCAAAACCTGGTACTTGTGTTACGATATACCCGCTCGCGTGATTATGGAACATATAGAATATACCAAGGAATATCTCGAGTTGATGGCTCGAAATATAATTCGTGTGCAAGAAGCAAAAGATAAAATGGGAAAAATCTGGATTGGTCACCCAGATAATTTTGTGACACGAAAGCGGCCTCATGAGACCAAAATTTTAACTAACCAAGGATGATTATGAAATTATTGAAAAATCTACTGAACGATGGCCTGGTGGAAGTCACATTTACAAAACAAGATGGCACGGAACGTGTTATGACATGCACTAACAACTCGAGAGTAGTTAATGAATTAGTGGGCCCACCTAAAGTTGATGGTGTATCAAAACCGGGCTCCGATACTCTATTTCGTGTCGTTGATATGAATCTTGGCGAGTGGCGCAGTTTTAATTTTGATCAAGTGATAACATTTAAAGCCGTTTAAGTTACATCGCGATAGTAGCTCAATGGTAGAGCAGGGTACTCATAATGCCTTGGTCGCTGGTTCAATTCCAGCCTATCGCACCATTTTTGGGTTATAGTTCAACGAAAGAACACAGCAAAGATAAAGCTGTTACGCCGGTTTAACTCCAGCAAACCCATTTTTTATTTAGGAAAAACAATGTCAGATACCATCGCATTCTCGGATATCCAAATTAAAGCCATCAAGGGGTTGTGCTCCGAGATGAGCGCCAGTTGGGCTCGAATGGAAGGTGAGCGAGACTTTTTAAAAGAAGCGGTCAAGAATATTTCTACTGAACACGAAATTCCAAAACCCCTGCTCAAAAAAATGGCTAAAATTTTCCACAAGTCCAGATTCTCCACTGTACAAGAAGAGAATACCGAACTCGAAGAATCGTATTTGGCAGTCTTCGGAAATCGCGGCTAATGCCAATATTACTAGATTACAGTAATATCTTTATAGCTTCGGTAACCGCATTCGGTTCCGATTTTAAAAAAGGCGCACCCATTTCAAAGATGGAATCTATTGCGCGCCATGTTTTTCTAACTAGTTTGCTTGGGTATAAAAAGACTTGGGGCGATAAATGCGGCAATATTGTTGTCTGCTGTGATGGTAAGAACAACTGGCGCAAAGATATTTTCCCTTATTACAAAGGCCTGCGTGGAAAAAACCGAGAAGAATCTGAACTAGATTGGAACTCTATCTTCGCTATAATGGGTGATATCAAGATGGAACTTGCTATGTTATTTCCATACAAAGTTATTCAAGAGGATAAAGCCGAAGGTGATGACGTAATTTTTGTATTGTCTGATTACTTCGCGGCCAACGATCTTATACAAGAGGGGCTCGAAGAATCACCGCAGAAAGTAATAAATATTTCTTCTGATCACGACTTCCTGCAGCAACACAAGCACAAGAACTATGCTCAATGGTCCCCTATGACCAAGAAGGTTATTCCAAAGCCACCAAAAACTTTTCTGGTGGATAAGATTATTAGCGGTGATGATGGCGATGGTGTGCCAAGTGTTCTTATGTTCGACGACTTTTGTATGGATAAAGCAAAATATGGTCGCGCTAAGCCGATTACCAAGAAAATAATTGATAAGTATTCTGATCACGCTAATTTAAATGAAGCAGAGCTAGCTAGATATAAGAGGAATGAAGTACTAATAAGTTCGGCGTATGTGCCGACCGATGTTCGTGACCGTATTTTAGCTCAATACAAGCTTGCTCCGGATAAAGCGAATCGTCAGGGCATTTTTGATCTTCTAGTTAGGCATCAATTGAGACAATTGATGCCGAGAGTCACCGAATTTTAAGGAAATATTATGGCAAATCTACTAATCAACGAAATACTCAAAGATATCAATAACGATATCTCTAACCTCACAACGAAGTTTGCAACCCACAATTATCTCCGTAATGTACTCGAGCACGCATATCTTCCAGAGAAGAAGTTCCTATTACCCGAAGGTATTCCTGAATACAAGAATCAGTTGGGCCCAGCCTATCAGCACGAGCAATCTTTCTGGCTTGAGGCGAAAAAGTTTTATGTGTATCTCCGGACCGATTTGAAGACGCAAAAGCGGGAATCGATGTTTATTGCCGCACTTGAATCAATGGCGACTGAAGAAGCCAAAATTTTTATTGCTATCAAAGAGCAAAATCTCGACATCATTTATCCAAATATCACCTTGGCAAAATTGCGCGAGGTTGGTTATCTCCAGTGACACCAAAAGAACTAAAATATCATTCGCTTTATCTTGATATCGCTGAACGTGTGGCTCAGATGTCACACGCGGTTCGCGCGAAAGTTGGGGCCCTGATGGTGAAGGATGGCAATATTCTCGGCTTCGGCTGGAACGGCATGCCGGGTGGGATGGATAACACGTGCGAACACTTTGAAAACATGAACCTGGTTACAAATTCCGAGGTCTCCCATGCAGAAGAAAATCTTCTTGGAAAAATCGCAAAATCAACCGTATCATCTGAGGGCGCAACTGTTTATATCACGCTATCCCCATGTATACACTGTGCCAAATTGTTGGCTACGTGTGGTATTAAAAAGGTTGTTTTTCGAGACCAATATCGAGATAACGATGGGGCCGAGTTCTTATCAGAGCTTGGCATTGCCGTCATACAAATAGGAAATCATGAAACTCTATAATCCATTCAAGCCACATATCGTTGAGTTCGATGATGGCACATTCGCAGTCAGAAAATTTACCTGGACCGGTTGGGGGCATTTGGATAATGACATTTGCACTGAATATTGGTGGTTTTCGGTTACAATTAATACGGCTCGTCAGTTTAAGTGCAAAACATTAGCCGAGGCCCGGGTGCTTTTAATTACACCTAAACGAGCATACATCGACCCATTGAAATCAAAACGAGTAGAATAACCATGAGTAGAAAAAGCTGGATGAGTAACAGAGATACTGCCGCGGCAGCGTCAACAGCAATAAAAAATATGAAAAAAACTGAAGAACTTTCCTACGTTGAAACCGATATTACAGAATACATAAAGTCTGAGTTTTTGATGTCAAATATCAAAGCAAAACAATCTGTATTCGGTCGTTCACTTAGCATCCCTAAGGGTACTCTTGATACCGATATCATCTTTGACTTTATTTTAAAACATCTTAATGTATCTAAAACGGAAATAACTATAACCCGTCTGAGTTCTAGGTATTCAATCATCAGAGATAACCTAAATTTGTTGATGGTAACTATATCAACATCTGCTACGGCTATTAAAATTTCTATGAGTGGTAATCTTGTAATTATAAAAAGCCTTGAAAAGGCTTTTACCGATAAATTTGATATTGTAAATTGCTCAATTGAATGGGTTACTACGCAAGATATGAATTCTGTAACCATCCCATTGGTTCAACCAAAGGGTATTACTAATGAGTCGTATCCATTCATCATAGAGGGTATAGATAAGTTCGTATCTAATTATCTGAATGGTCCTGAGAATGTCTTATTGTTGATCGGCCCGCCTGGCACAGGCAAAACAAATCTGATCAAGTATATCATCGCAACTTCTAAACGAGATGCTATGCTTACATACGATCCCGCAATTATGGCTAAGGACGGTATCTTCGCAAATTTCGCGGAATCAGACTGCGGCACATTGGTATTTGAGGACGCAGATAATTTGCTTGGTTCTCGTGCCGACGGAAACGACATGATGGTGAAGTTTTTGAATTCATCTGACGGTTTAGTATCTAATGCAGGAAAGAAAATTATCTTCTCTACCAATCTGGAAAATCTGGAAAACGTTGATCCTGCATTGACTCGTCGAGGTCGTTGTGCGGGTGTTATCAAATTCCGCGCGCTGTCTTGTGATGAAACTGTTGCATTTCTTAAAGTACATCCAGATATTGCCGAGATTTGGACGCCCGACCCCGATGTTAAAAACTTCACTCTTGCGGATATTTACAATCATTCCGACGCTAATAGAACTATAGATAAACAGCGCGCTGGTTTCTATTAGAATGAACAAAATGGATTCGTATGTATTATAAATCAAAGGGATATTATGGGTGGTAAGGCAAAATCAGTATACTTCTCTGTCGTCGAACTCGGCTCTCACAAAACGATTTTGAGAAAAGTCTTTTTTGACGCAAAGGCGTGCAATGAGTTCATGAACAATCCCGAGCTCCGCGTGACCTATCCCGAAGATAAATTCTATTTTCTTAAAGAAACATATTAACCATGTTAACAATCTCAGGTTTAAATGCTCGCCAAGGGTTCTTCTGTGAACTTCTCTGGGGCATGTCTAATGGAGAAGATATAGTAACCTTTCTGGCACTGCTAACCAATCGTGATCGAGAAATGTGTGAAACACTCATTGAGATGATGAGGTTATCGTTCTCCGATGCTATCGATTCTACAGATGAAGCTACTGAAGTTCTCGATTACATCCGGACTTGGAAGTAGTATGATTAGTTTAGCATGTGATATACGAATAGCCAATATAGCAATAGATCTTACGGAAATTCACGTCAGAAATATGAGAGCCGATATGCTTCGGCTGTCTGAAATGTCAGAAAAAATTAAACAGAAAAAAATTATAGGCGTCCGATTGCGATATCTGCATTTAATTTCGCCAAGAATTATGCAAGGGCTATCTTTACAGAATATTGATACACATCCGTCTCAGACTGATGTATGGTCTCGATATGCGACCGCTCAGACTGAATTTAAACAAGAATTTGATACTACCTTCGGGTGATTTTACTTTTATTGTTGATTGTGTTATAATAAACACAAAGGAATCTATTATGAAATCTGGAACATACTATATCGGCGATCTCTGCTACGTAATGCACGACGAGTGGGATGAATATTGCGCGCTCACGATTGTCGGCCCAGTCGGCAATCGAGTAGCGGATGGTGAGTTTACCCTTAAAGACGGCAGAAAATTCGCCTCATATACTACCGCGTACGGCGATGGGACTTATTATGCATCAAACGGTGCAAGCCTTGGTGTTGACTCGGGCCTTATCGGCTGTATCTTAATGTCGGATATCGACCAAACTAACTGTGAAAATGACGTTAGCCTTGGCACCGTTGTTGAGTATACAAACGACTTTGTAACCTATGGCGGTCGCAACTCTGACGCCTGGGATGGCGTAATTCACTTTGGTGATATCACAGTCCATACAGACGCCGACGAAGAATATGATGACGAAGAAAATTACGACGAATAAATGTTTACACTACAAGAAGCTCTAGAAGCTATCAAAAACAAGCCTGAGTTCACTGTGCGCGAGCGCGAATTTGGAACGAACATCGACTATAATGTCATGATGAAGGATTCGTTCGTCGGCGAAACCCACGCGCAGACTCTCATCCTGAAGAACCTACGCGGCACTTGCTTCGGCCACAACGGCGAGATTATCCGGCTTGCGTTCGACAAGTTCCACAACCTGAATGAGTGCGACGGCTGGCGCGAAGCCGACATCGACTTCACTGCCGAGCACGTAGTTCTGGAAAAGCTCGACGGTTCGATGATTACTCCAATCTACTTTGACGGGACTTACCGGCTGGGAACTCGCGCAGGTATCACTGACGTATCGCTTAAGGCTGAGGCGTTCTTAGATATACAGCCAGAACAAATACAAAAGGCTTATGCACACTATATTATAGATATGCAGAAAATTAACTGCACCCCAATATTTGAATATTGCGCGCGCGACCAACGCATCGTTATCGACTACGAAGTGCCACGACTGGTTCTTGTGGCCGTGCGCAATATGCATACAGGTAAATATGTGCCGTTTCATCATCTAAAATTTATCGCGGGTGAGCGTGGTCTGTCTGTTATCCAAAAGTTTATGGATGAAGAATCTTCTCTTGCAGAGTTGGTGTCGAAAACTGCGGCCCTAATTGGAACCGAGGGTGTCGTGATGACGTTCGCTTCAGGCCACCGCGTGAAGATTAAGGGCTCTGATTATGTGCTGAAGCACCGCGCCCTCGACGGACTACGATTCGAGAAGGACGTGCTTGCGCTTATCTTATCTGGCGGTTTGGACGACGTGCTGCCACTTGTCGGCGATGATGTTGCGGCTCGGCTAGTTGCTTATCGTGAGTCTGTGATGATAAATCTAATCCACGCGACCACAGCACTGCATAACGCGTTTGAACGGTTTATGGTCGGCGCACCCGACAAGAAAACTTTTGCATTACGTGTGAAGGATTCGGTGAATAGCTCGGGGTTGTTCAAACTGTATGACGGAAAAGCTTATAGCCTGTTAGATTTTGCGGCAACTAAATGCGGTAGCCAAACCGCGACTGAATCTATCCGGTGGCTCATCGGCAAATCTTACTTGGAGTTTTGAATGCAACGAATGATAGGATATGTAGTAATGAGGGATAATGGTATTGTTGTCAATTTTTCTAAAAGCCGAAATATGGCCGAGATATTTTGTCAGCAACATCGGATATCTGATTCTCATATAAAACAGGTGTTTATAAATGAACCTGGCGGTGAATTTATAAAGCCCGTGAATTATACTGGCTTATATGAACCAGATACGCAAAATATTCTAAGACCTGTTATTACACACGAAACAACTAAGGTACAACCAACCGAGACTAAAGTATGAAAATTACATACAATAAGAATCCTCTAAAAACTACTATTGAACTTGACGAGCATGAGAAGAAGGAACTATGGTACAAAATCAAGCTGTCAGAATATGAAGATATTATTTTTGAAGCACATTTCTATCTAGGTGAGAAGTATTTTGACGTGGCCCGTGTTCAAGGGGTCGTAACTCCCGATAAAGTACGGGTTGTCGATAAACGCGTTGCTGAGTTGTTTGAATACTACATTGCCGCGCTTGTCGAAGGTCATGGCGGTGACTGTACTTGCATCCCTTGTACCTGCGATAAATGTATGGTAGAGGAAATGATTGGCATCGACACTATCAAGGGGCTCAACAAACATGCTGGATATAGAATCTCTCAAGCTTTTTATAAAGAGAAAACTCTCGATGAAGCCATTGAATATTTGAACGCAAATATTGTTTCAACGAAAGATATTGAATGGGATAATTTTTCACAAGAGGATTTTGACTCGCATATCCCACGATGGACCGAAGAAGGCACGCTTGCCCTGACCTGGTTAAGAAACTATCGCGCGACACATTTTACAGAATTTAATTGGAAGCAACATGAACATGAACTTAAACTTACTTAGGAAATCATCTGAAATGGACATCAACACTTTCGGTAAATCTCCCGCGGCAAATTATCTTGCACGCCGATTGAACGAACTCGATAACAAGAAGTTATCAAGAGCCTGTACAGTTAGGGTCACTGCATCTAACGCAAATGTATCTGCTATAATCAATTCTGTATCCGATGGCAGTATGTCAGCTAAAGTCGCAGCTAACTTACTTCGATTGTTACGTGAAGAAGCGACATATATTAGTCATTTAGCTGATGAGCTTGACACCCGAGAGACAGAGTTTGTTGGAAACTTGCTTCGCAATACTATCATTGGCCATATCAAATCCGCGATGCGTAAGACTTCAATTATGCGCAAGATTGAAAACGGCAACGTTGATATTCACAAAGTTAACCGTAAGGCTCATCTCGAAGAACCAGTTGACCGTGGTGTAAAATTCTTCTCTATACTTGGTTATGCTGCTGGCGCAGTCTATTCTGACGGTGAGTACTATCGCCAACATCCTGCATTTGAAGATATTGAAGATCCTACAACAGCAGAGCTATTGCATTTACGATCGAGAGCGAGATGCGTTCGACAAAACAAGGAGTGGACAAAATGAATAAGGAAATTACTATGAACGAAGACACAAAATTTAATTTTATCGAACTAATGAAAGTTTTGCCAAAATATTCATTTAAAACAGAGACCACAGCAGCCTGGTTATATAAAATAAAGACCCACTATGAAAAAGAGTCTCGATATACGCCTATCTCGTGAGTGAATTCTTCCCTTCGGACCCAACGGTCCCTTTAGTACCGAATTTCTTTTTTATCACGATTTATAAACTTGAGCGTGAAAAGAAAGTATATTATAATCCCTCGATTACACTTGTCGGATCATCAGTTACACAGAAGGATAGAGATAAAAGCTATGCTGTGACGATTGCCACAGAAATCTTTGGCTTTGATCTTGATGATACAATACGGCGAGTTATATCAATAAGTATGCAACTCGCCCCAAGCTATAAAAATGATATTATGCTTGTTGAAGCGGGAAAATCTGCAACAATATATACTAGAAAAATCTGTGATTTTTTATACGAGTTAACTGAGATAATGGAAAAAATTTCTGGTATTCAAATAGAGAAGCCACAATATCTACACTAAATAAAAATGAATGGTAGTAAACCTTTGGCAAGAAAGGTATGTTGGACGGGGGGTCGAATCCCCCCAGGTCGCATTTTAAAGATGTATAAATATAGATAGGAGGTACTATGTACTATTATCTATATGAAGTAAAAAATAAACTTGACGGAAAAATCTATATTGGTGTACATAGAACTAAAAATCTCGATGATGGGTATATGGGTTCTGGTTCAATTATAGTTTCCGCAGTAAAAAAGCACGGCAAAGAGAATTTTACCAAAACCATTTTGGAAATGTTTGATAATCCAGATTCAATGTACGCAAAGGAGATGGAGGTTGTAACAGATGAGTTCTTAAAAAGATCTGATACTTACAATATCAAGCTAGGCGGATTAGGAGGTTTTGATCATATCAATAGAGGCCCAATTGAAGATAGAGTGAACATAAAGTCATTTCGGTCAAAACTTGCATTGGGTGAGTTTATTGTAGGTGGCGACAAATCGATGTTTTTTACAGAAGAATCTTATGAGAAAATAAGAATAGGAAGTAGAGAGGGTAATGCAGTACTTGCTAATAGGACAGAAGAGGAAAAGAATATTAGCAACAGGAAACGGTCTGTGAGTTCGACTGGTGAAAAAAATTCTCAATTCTATGTTAGGCACTTTATCAGCTCCAGCGGACATAGAATAAAGTGTAAACTGGGTGAGGAGCCAGCGGGGTATACCTCAACACGAGACCTATATGAAAACGGTATGCAAAACTCAAAAAGAAGATGGTTTAATGACGGATGTACTAGCTATATGATGGCTAGTACAGACCCAAGAGTAGTAGAATTTGGCTTGAAGCCTGGTAGATTATCAAAGCTTCAAGCCAAGTAATAGATGTAAACTTAACAGGATGGAAGATCGCCGGACGGGAAGTTCAATTCTCCCCCAGCTCCACCAAAAAGATATTCTGTATCTTTCTGACGGGGCTGCCAGGCTTCGACGGAGATAACAGTAAACTAGAAAGCATCTCGTCATGTAACCGACGTTAATGATACAAAAAGAGAAATGCTAACGCAGCTCAAAATGATGAAATCTTCGCTCTAGCAGCGTGAAATTAGTCTGAGGATTTGCCGGTTGACCTTATATCCCAACCAACCGGCACCAATTTTAATAGGATTTATTATGCCGCTTTATGATAAACAGTGCCAACTCTGTGATACGCTTTTTGAACTACAGTGCAGAATCGCCGAAAAAGATGAACCCAAAGACTGCCCAAACTGCGGTTCATACGACACCGTCTATCGACCAACAGCCCCAATGCTTTCCACCCATTCTGAACGACTAATGACACACAAGAAGGACTCGGGATTTAATGAAGTACTCTCGAAGATCAAAGAGCGTAATCCAAGAACCCCGTTAGCTACTGGGCGAAATTCCGGTGAAAGGGTTATGGATTAATTCACCATATAGAATATGTTCAACAAATAAGGAAATTTATGGCCCGCACACCAAAACCTAAAGCCGCACTATTTGTCGATGCACCGCCAACCCACAAGAAAAAGAGTGCAGCAGCACGGCGCCTAGAAGAAGTCGAGTTAGCAGAACATAGGGGAACACATATGCCTATTACATCGAACGCATTAAAATTGAAGTTAGACCATCTAAAGACATTTTCGGCTCTAACAGAAAATCAGACAAAGTTTTTTGATGCATATCGCCGCGGCGATTACTTCATCGGTTTATTGGGTAGTCCCGGCACGGGGAAGACATTTATTGCCATGCTCCGAGCTATTGAAGAAGTTCTTGATCGCACAAATTCTTTTAAACAAGTCGTGATAGTTCGTTCTGCAGTTCAAACTCGTGATCAGGGTTTTATGCCAGGTTCTCTAGACGAGAAACAAGAAATTTATGAACAGCCTTACAGCGAAATATCTGCGACTCTGTTTAATATACCCCAGGCCTGGGCGCGATTAAAGGAGCAGGGCCACTGTAGGTTTATCACAACGACGGCTATACGAGGCATATCTATCGATGATGCGGTTGTGATTGTTGATGAATGCCAAAATATGACATTTCAAGAATTACATACCGTCATGACCCGCGTCGGTTATAGATCAAAAATCATCTTTAGTGGTGACGGTAAACAGAACGATCTCATCAAATCAAAATATGATCATTCTGGACTTGATGAGTTTTTGAAGATCGTTAGATCGATGCCGGAATTTACTGAAGTTAATTTTACGTCAGATGACATAGTTCGCAGTAGTTTAGTAAAGCAATTTATTGTAGCCTGTGAGTCGTTTGGGGTATAACATGCCTGTATTTATTACACACGACCTTCCCCATATTGAACAAAGAAATTCTCCAACTGGTCGGTTGTATATAACCCCGGATAAGCATGCTTATCCATCAGTAACCACAGTTCTCGGAATCGAATCTATCGGTTATATCACTGAGTGGCGTAATAAAGTTGGACACGCCGTGGCTGATGAAATATCACGTAAGGCGGCAACCCGTGGTACTCGAGTTCATGAGGCATGCGAACATCATCTTGAAGGGAGAGAATATACTTGGGGTATGTTCGACGCGTCAACCAAGGAAATGTTTTCGTATCTAGTTCCAGTAATAGTCTCAATTCAAGAAGTACACGCTATGGAAACTCGTCTGTATTCCGATATGCTAGAAACTGCGGGAACTGTAGATTTGATAGCCAAGATAGATGGGGAGATGTGTATAGTAGATTGGAAAACATCAGCCCGCTTCAAAACTCGAGATGATATCCACGGATATTTTACTCAGTGTGCGTTCTATGCCCACGCCTTTTTCGAACGCACCGGAGTAGTAGTTCCAAATATAACTATAGCAATGACGGTAGAAGATTACGGACTGATTGTTTTTAAAGAAAAGGTTCGTGATTGGCTTGGCCCATTTATAGACGTTAGAAAACGATTCCGAGAACTTAAGGGTTACTGATGGATGATTCTAAACCAGAATACAGATGCCCATTTTGTTTAGAATGGATACTCAAGAAGGACTTCAAGAATCATCAAGCTGGCCAACACCAAAGCACGCCCGATATAGAAATTCAACCTGAAAGTGTAGAAGATATCGAGCGCCGATTCATATTTCTTGGATTGTGGGACGACCGATAGTTTTACTTTTATTATGAGTTGTGATATAATATACTTGTTATTTTGGTGCACACCATCAAGTGCTATAATTTAAAAAGAATTTTATCATGAAAAAACCCTCATCGCGCTGACCCTAGTTGCCGTTTTCGGTTTATCAGCCTGTGGCAAAAATGTATCGGATAAAGTAACTACTGAGATCCCAGAATCTTCGGGACTTTCTCCGAATACGCCCCAACACATAAAAAATACAGCCACTATTTTTGCGGAGCTTAATCCTAAGCATGATTATCAATATTATTTCGATAAGCTAAACGAAATCTTTTCAGTCTGTAATGTCAGTTCTGATCTTCTCCCATGTTGGGTAGAAGCGGCGACTGATTTAAAAGACAGTTAAATTTTAAATCACGAGTGCTTGGGATGATAGTTTTACTTTTATTCGGACATGTGTTATAATAGATACATGATAACAAAAAACTCTATTACCAGTACCATCGCATGGGTGGGCGCGATAACCTCAATCCAGGTGCATTTATTGTTGCCTTCCAGATTTTTACGGTTGGATATGTATTATTTTTGATCGGTTCGACATCTTGTCTTTATGTCGGAATCGTCCGAAAAATAAAGCTCTCATTTTACTAAATGCCACGTTTTTCTGTGCCAATATAATTGGTCTATTTAATTCATTCTAAGGGACTATGAAATATCATTCATTAGTAACAGCAATCAATATATTTTTTAACGATGACAATCCACTATTTGGTGATAGTGTTACCGAGGTTAATTTATTAGATGAAGCGGGTGGCCCATTTATTGAGTTATCACAATCAAATGAATTTGTAAGTGGTGGGAAAATTCGTATCAACGACATGGATGAAATGGATGCTATCTACGCGGCAGTAACATCCCTATTGATGGGCGTCGCAAAATATTCTGAAACAAATGGAGCAAAAATGACTCAGTATCTGACTAATAAAATTCGTACGCCCGATGGGCATATTCTACAGTCGTTCAGTCGACACGATTATAAGACTTACACTGATAAAATCAGTGGTGAAGAATATATGGTCGATGGCGGGCTTGATTACCTTCGCCGGAATGTCACAAAAATTCCAGCTGAAGAATTATCTCTTGTATTGCCGCAACCCCACTCAGTAATTCGAGAAGAACTCACCTGGGGTACGTACGGGAAAAAGGGCGATCAACCACTAAAATTCTTGAAGATCTGTGATATGGAAAGTGATCATATCGTTGCTGTGCTTGAAACCCAACATCTAGGTGATCTGCGCAAACTCGCACTTCAGAATGAACTAAAATTTAGAGGTGATGTATGAGCGCCTATGATTGGGCGAACCTCGGGTTGAACCGCTTGTCCGATCCAAGGAAATTGATGCGGCGAAGGCTGGAGCTTGGCTAGGTTGTAGCGACTGCGACTGCGATTATGACTGCTATGACGGTAAGACTCGCTGCATTCGTTTACCTAGAGCTAAACAATTCTGGCGTGATGTACTTGAGGGAATGAGCCTGCTGTACTGGTGGCGCAAGTGGAAATACCTTAGGAGCTTGAAATGACCTTAATCCAACGATTCGTCAAGTGGGCGTGCTCAATGGAAGACTTGATAGAGTTACTTAAAAATGGCGATATGCTGAAAAATTGGAGCCACTATGACCACACTGATTGACCGTCTGCGCGGAAACCCGGAGCAACTAAGCGGGTGGGTTCTTTACGAAGCAGCTGATGAACTAGATCGCCAAGCCAGAGAGGTTGAGGCGCTGGCATTAAGCAGAGACGACTGGCACAAAGTGGCCGATGACCGATCTGGGAAGATTGTGGAGATGATTGTTGAGACTGAGACGTTGAAATCAGCGGCGCGGAAAGCCATTGAACTGATTCTTGGACACCAAGGCCACTGTAGTTCAGACGACGTAATACAAGCATTACAGGCTGCCATAGAGCAGCAAACAAAGGAAACACAATGAAAACCACACTAAACCAAATACGCGAAAAATCACCCTGCGTTAGTGGTTGGAAAAAGCTGCTTGCGTATCTTGGTAAAACGGTGGCCGATGACGAGCCCCTGTCAATCACCACCATCATCGACAGCAACGGTCTAGAAGATACCATCTGGTGCTTGCAGGCAGTCGAAGGTCATGACCGTGAAATCAGGTTGTATGCCGTCTGGTGCGCAAGGCAGGTGCAACATCTGATGACAGATAAGCAAAGCCTTGATGCGCTTGATGTCGCGGAGCGTTTTGCAAACGGCTTGGCGACAGTCAAAGAATTAGATGCTGCGGGGGATGCTGCGTGGGATGCTGCTGGGGCTGCTGCGAGGGCTGCTGCGGGGGATGCTGCGTGGGATGCTGTGTGGGATGCTGCGTGGGATGCTGCGTGGGATGCTGCGTGGGATGCTGCGAGGGCTGCTGCGAGGGCTGCTGCGGGGACTGCTGCGGGGGCTGCTGCGTGGGCTGCTGCGGGGGCTGCTGCGGGGACTGTTGCGGGGACTGTTGCGGGGACTGTTGCGGGGACTGTTGCGGGGACTGTTGCGTGGGATGCTCAAGAAAACCGACTGCGCGAAGTTTGCGCTGAGATTGACGCGGCTATGAAGGAGACGAAATGACTGTAATCGCATTCGATGGCAACTCAATGGCCTCTGATAGACAGGGTGAGTATTACTACACAAAAACGCAGCGTACGAAAATTCAACGAGTTGGGCACGCTATTGTCGGGGGTGCTGGTACGGTTTGCGCCACTGAAGCCATGATCAAGTGGTTAGAGGCGGGGGCTAACATTGAAAAGTTTCCCAAAATTGCCGAGGCAGATAAATCGACATTATTGGTCGGTGGGCCGGAGGGAGTATGGCTCTATGAAAATAGTCCATACCCCATGAAACTTAGAAACAAGTTTTTTGCCATAGGCAGCGGAAGTGACGCAGCAATGGCTGCGTGGTGCGACTTCCACGATGACGTTTATCAACAGCTAGGAGCTTTGGCTTGGATGCAGGCCGAGTACGTCGAGCGACACATAAAGGAGAGATCGATATGAACAACACTGAAATTACAGCAGCACCCGAGCCAAAAAACTCAATCACATTCCACGCACCTATGGGCGGTGCTGAGATGTTCCGCGTATCGCCAGACGGGTTCTACGTCCACGGCGTGAAGATTGAGCAAGATACCGACGAGGCTACGGCAGTCTATGCCGCGTTTATTGCGTGGCTTAAAACTACAGGGTTTTACAAATGACTAAACAATTCTGGCGAGACGTATTTGAAGGCATGAGCCTTCTTTATTGGTGGAAGAAACTTAGGGGAACGAAATGAACGCATGGCAAACAGTAAGACAACACGAAGTTGCCAATGAGATGGCAGACCGCAACGGCTTCTATCTTGCCCACGGCAGGGAAAATGATGTGGCGTTAAAAGCCAAGCCCGACAGCGGAGTGTGGGTTGATGATGTAAAAGCACTACCGAAAAAGAAGGAGATGAAATGACAAAAGTTGACTCAACAATGTACGGCGGTTTTCTTCACAAAAGGGTAGCCGACCAGCGGGGAATTACCGTTGGCATCGGCTACAACTATCTCGGCATCCGCCCCGCCGCAGCAGAGTCTATCGAGAGGACAGAGAAAAACGAAGAAAACTTTATGGGCGCAACGCACTGTATCGTATTGGGTAGCGGAGCCAGCGCGTTATTAGACTATGAATTTGTATTGCGCACGCAACTAAGCAATGGGGCGTATAGCACCTTGCGAACTATCATGACTCATTAGGAGTGGGAGACGATAGTAAAAGTTTTACATAGAACTGTAGAAGACCCCGAGGAGAAATGACTGAAGAACTACGAGAGCTTGACCTACAGCTGGGTAAGGCTCATGCTGAGATACGGCTGTTGAAGGCTGATGCAATCGGCGCTGCCATAGCGCAGCAAACAAAGGAGACGAAATTAGCACACTAATTGAACACCTCCGAGCAGGTGCGTTATACGAAGAGTACGGTGACGTCAAAGATGCTGTTGAAGAACTAGAACGCCAAGCCAAGGAGATCGAGGAGTTGAAGGCTGATGCTTCC
>Ga0105050_10002169_pt1 | contig 28473 bp, 26 predicted proteins | sample FRY01_FD_78088 | JGI IMG/M metagenome (GOLD analysis project Ga0105050, IMG submission 78088) | Freshwater microbial communities from Lake Fryxell liftoff mats and glacier meltwater in Antarctica - FRY-01 | ecosystem: Environmental > Aquatic > Freshwater > Ice > Glacier meltwater ...
GCAGCTGTGCCGCTGGGGCCCGGTTGAAAAACCGGCACACTTGTCATATGAGTTCAGTCAACAACACCGAGCGGGCCAAGGGCCAGTCTCCCACCTCCCTGAGCGGTCTGTTGCCGTTCATGCGTCCCTACCTGCTCCAGATTGGCCTGGCCATCCTGTTTCTGGTGCTGGCTGCTGCGGCCACCCTGCTGTTCCCACTGGCGCTGCGCTACCTGATCGACGGCGGACTGATCGCTGGCGACCGAAGCGCACAGGCGATGGGCCTGCGCGGCCATTTCATTAATCTGTTTGGTGTGGCAGTGGCGCTTGGCTTGTTTTCAGCCGGGCGTTTTTACGTGGTGAGCTGGCTGGGCGAGCGCATCACCGCCGACCTGCGCAACGCGGTGTACAGCCACGTGCTGCGCCAAAGCCCGCAGTTTTTCGAGACCACCCAAACCGGCGAGGTGCTCAGCCGCCTGACCACCGACACCACGCTGGTGCAGACGGTGGTGGGCTCGTCGCTCTCCATGGGCCTGCGCAATGCGGTGGTGGGGGTGGGCGCGCTCATCATGCTGGTGTGGAGCCACCCCTATGTGATGGTGCTGGTGTTGCTGGTGGTGGGCCTGGTGGTGCTGCCTGCCATGTGGTTTGGCCGCCGCGTGCGCAAGCTCTCGCGCGCCAGCCAGGACCGGGTGGCCGACTCCAGCGCGATCGCCGCCGAGGTGCTAAACGCCATTCCTATCGTGCAGAGTTACACCGCCGAAGACCGCGAGTCGCAGCGCTTTGACCGCTCCACCGACCAAGCCTTCAACACAGCGGTCAAGCGCAGTCGCGCGCGCGCTGTGCTGGTGGCCTTCATCATCATCGCCAACTCGGCGCTGGTTCTCTGGGGCCTCTACCAGGGCACCCAGGCGGTGATCGCCGGACAGATCAGCGCTGGCCAGCTCGGGCAGGCGGTGCTCTATGTGATCATCTTCGCTGGTGCGGTGGCGGTGCTGGGGGAGGTCTACGGCGACCTGCTGCGCGCGGCGGGCGCCAGCGAGCGGCTGATGGAGCTGCTGGCCAGCCAGTCGCCGGTGCAGTCGCCCGCAAAGCCAGTGCGAGCGCCATTGCCCGAGGGCGGCAGCACGCTGGCTTTTCACAAGATCGGTTTCCACTACCCCTCACGCCCGCAACAAGCCGCTGTCACCGACTTCAGCCTCAACGTGCGGCCCGGCCAGACAGTGGCGCTGGTGGGGCCCAGTGGCGCGGGCAAGAGCACGGTGTTTGGCCTGCTGCTGCGCTACTACGACCCGGCGCAAGGCCTGATTGAGCTCGATGGTGTGCCGATTCGCGAGATGAGCCTGCACAACCTGCGCCAGCGGATCGGTATCGTGCCGCAAGACCCCGTGATATTTTCCAGCAGCGCGCTGGAAAACATCCGCTACGGCCGCCCCGACGCCAGCGATGCCGAGGTGATCGACGCCGCCAAGGCGGCGTTTGCTGATGAGTTCATTGCCGAGCTGCCCGAGCAATACGACACCTTTCTGGGCGAGCGCGGTGTGCGCCTCTCAGGCGGGCAGCGCCAGCGCATCGCGATCGCCCGGGCCATGCTCAAAAACCCGCCACTGCTGCTGCTGGACGAAGCCACCAGCGCGCTGGATGCGCAAAGCGAGCGCATGGTGCAGGCGGCGCTGGAGTCCGCCATGAAAGACCGCACCACACTGGTGATTGCCCACCGGCTGGCCACGGTGCAGCGCGCCGACCACATTGTGGTGCTGGACCACGGCCGCCTGGTCGAGCAAGGCACCCACGCCGAGCTGGTGGCACGCGGCGGCGTGTACGCCGGGCTTGCGGCCTTGCAATTCACGGCCCCTGAACAGGTGTCTGTGCGCGCTATTGCAGCGTCTCTTTCAACCCCGGCAGTTGCGGCAACGGCAGGATGCTGATGCCCTCCTCAATCAGCTCCATCGCCACTTCTGGGCTGGTGCGACCGCGGATGCTGCGCGCATCCATGTCGCCATGGTGCATGGCGCGCGCCTGGTCGGCGAAGCGCTCGCCCACGTCTTCCGTGTTGGCCATCACCTCGCGCATCGCAAAGAGGAACCGCGCCTGCAATTCGAAACTGGGCGCTACGTGGCCAACTGCCACACCGGCAACAGCAGCCGCGCTCGGCTCGTCGGTGTGTTGGGAGGGCGCTTGCTGACGCGACGCGCGCAGGTTCAGGCGTGGTGCTGAGAGCATTTTCTGGATTGTGGCGTCGCCGCACAGCGGGCAACTGACCAAGCCGCGCGCGAGCTGGCTGGCGTAATCCTCTTCGGAGGCAAACCAGCCTTCAAAGCTGTGCTGCTGGGCGCATCGCAAGTCAAGAACTTTCATGGGGCTGATTGTCCCGCAGGCCGCTGGGCGGAAACCGCACCGCTCCAGTCGAGCACCCAAACGCCGGCCAGCACGTTTTGCAACCAGAGCATGCCGGACAGCGTCTTGCCGTCGGTCACCTCGCCGCGCTGGCACCAAGCCAGCAGCAGGTTGGGTGTGGCGGTGAATACGTCAAGGAACTCACCGGCGTCAAGGCGGCGCTCGCCCAGGCTCAGGCCGCGTGCAAACCAGATGTCGATCACCTCGTCGGAATAGGCGATGGTGGGCGCGTGGCACCCGGCAAACGCCCATTCGCGGGCTTGGTAACCGGTTTCCTCCAGCAGCTCGCGCTGCGCGCAGGCCAGGCTGCCCTCACCAGCGTCGCGCTTGCCAGCCGGGAACTCGATCATCACGCGTTGCATGGGGTGGCGGTACTGGCGCTCCAGCACCACCTGGCCGTCGTCGAGCAGGGCGATCACCATCACCGCGCCGGGGTGCAGCACAAACTCACGCGTGGCCTGCGCGCCATCGGGCAGGCGTACCGTGTCGCGCACCACATGCAGAAAGTTGCCCCGCAGCAGCTCACTACGGGCCAGCGGCGTTTCGCGCAGATGCGTGTCTTCGCTCATGGGTGCCCCGCCTCAGCTGTTGCGCTTGTAGAGGCAGCGGTAGCTGACACCGGGGAACGCCAGCTTAAGAAACAGCGCCCCGCTAACAACGTAGAACGCCCAGGCCCGTGGTGCGATCTGGCCGGCCAACTGCTTTCGCGCCAGACCCGAGGCAATCGCCAACGCGCCAAACACCAGCATCTCACCGACCCGGAGCCGCAGCATTTTCGGGGCTCGACTCGGCACCACGGCCAGCCAGCGCCCGATGACGAGCGGCAGGTTGGCAGCCAGCAGCAAGGTCAGCAGCACCAGCCAGACAGATGTTGTATGGGTCATCTTGGAATGTGATCGCTTAGAGCGCAGCGGGTTCTCAGCGCTGGCCCGGTCAAGCCATCAGCGAGGCGATCGCCTGGGCGCACAGGGTCATCAAACCGCCCGGCACGATACCCAGTACCAGCACCAAAGCGCCATTGACCGACAGCAGCGAGCGGACATCAAAGCCGGCCTCGATGGCAGCCGTTTGCGTTGGCGCGTCGAAATACATCACCTTGACCACCCGCAGGTAGTAGAAGGCGCCGACCAGCGACATCAGCACCGCAAACACCGCCAGGCCAATGTAGACCGGCTGGCTGGACGCCAGCAGCGCCTGTAACACCGCCAATTTGGCGTAAAAGCCCACCAGCGGCGGCACACCGGCCAGCGAGAACATGCAAACCGCCATCACCGCAGCATAGAGCGGGCTGCGCTGGTTCAGGCCAGCGAGATCGACGATGTTGTCCGACTCAAAACCGTCGCGCGAGAGCAGCAAGATCACGCCGAAGGTGCCCAGTGTGGTGAGCACATAGGTGACCACATAGAACATCGACGAGCCATAGGCGTTGGCTGCGTTGGCGCTGTCACCCTGCACCACGCCAGCCAGCAGGCCGAGCAGCAGAAAGCCCATGTGCGAGATGGTGGAGAAGGCCAGCATCCGCTTGAGGTTGGTTTGCGCGATGGCGGCCAGATTGCCCACCAGCAAGGAGAGCACCGCCAGCACCGCCAGCATCTGCTGCCAGTCAAAGGCGAGCGGCATCAGGCCCTCGACCAGCAGACGGATCACGATGGCAAACGCGGCCAGCTTGGTTGCGCCGCCCACGAGCAGTGCCACCACCGTGGGCGCACCCTCGTAGACATCGGGCACCCACATGTGAAACGGCACCGCTCCCAGCTTGAACGCCAGGCCAGAGACCACAAACACGAGGCCCAGGATCAGCACCTGCTTCGAGCCCTTGAGCGTGGCCTCGCCGCCGGCGATGGCACGCATCACCTCGGCAAGGTTGAGCGAACCGGTGGCGCCGTAGACCAAGGACAGGCCGTAGAGCAGAAAACCGCTGGCCAGCGCGCCTAGCACAAAGTACTTCATCGCTGCTTCGGTCGCTTTCAGGTCGTCACGGCGCAGCGCCACCAGCGCGTAGCTGGAAAGCGTGAGCAGCTCCAGACCGAGGTAGATCACCAGGAAGTTGTGGCCCGAGATCATCACGTACATGCCCAGCAGCGCGAACAGCGACAGCGTGAACAGCTCACCGCCGCGCAGCATGTCGCGCTGGCTGGCGTACTGGCGGCCATAAACCAGGGTCGCCATCAGCGCGATGGTGGCAAAACACTTGAGCCAGTTGCCCATTGGATCGCTTACCACCATGCCACCAAAGGCCAGCACCGTGGCGCCGCTGCTGGCATAGATTCCAAGAACCACCGCCAGCACCGCCAACGTCAACATCGTGAGCAGGTGGGTGGCACCGCGCATCGGTGTTTTGACGCCGAGGTCGACCAGGGCAATGACACAGGCCATCACCAGCAACAAAATTTCGGGGAAGGCCGCGTACCAGCCGAGCGAGTCAATCATGGGGGCGTTCTTTTCTTGTGTTGCGTGGGCTCATGGCAGCTTGGAGAGCGCGACATGGCGCAGCAGCTCGGCCACCGAGGCGTCCATCACGTCGGTGAACGGCTTGGGGTAAATGCCCATGTAAAGCACCATGAAGGCCAGCAAACCAAGCACCAGAAATTCACGTGCGTTGATGTCGAGCAGCGCCTTCACATTGCTGTTGCCTACCGGCCCAAGGTAGACCCGCTTGAACATCCACAGCGAGTAAGAGGCACCAAGGATCAGCGCCGAGGCGGCGCCCATACCGATCCAGAAGTTGGCTTTGACCGCCGCAAGAATCACCATCCACTCGCCAACAAAGCCAGCCGTGCCCGGCAAGCCGCTGTTGGCCATCACGAACAGCAGCGCAAACGCGGTGAAATTGGGCATGGTGCTGACCACGCCACCGTAGTCGGCGATCTCGCGCGAGTGCACCCGGTCGTAAAGCACGCCGATCGAGAGGAACATCGCGGCTGAGACAAAGCCATGGGCCACCATCTGCACGATGCCGCCTGCCATGCCAAGGTCGCTGAAAAGAAAGAAGCCCAGTGTGACGAAACCCATGTGCGCCACCGACGAATAGGCCACCAGCTTCTTCATGTCCTTCTGCACCAACGCGACCAAACCAACATAGATCACCGCGACCAGCGACAAGGTGATCATCAGCCAAGCCCATTCGCGCGAGGCGTCGGGCAGGATGGGCAGGGAAAAGCGCAGAAATCCGTAAGCGCCCAGTTTGAGCATGATCGCCGCCAGCACCGCAGAGCCGCCAGTGGGCGCCTCCACGTGCACGTCGGGCAGCCAGGTGTGCACTGGCCACATCGGCACCTTGACCGCAAAGGCGGCGAAGAAGGCGAAAAACAGCAGGGTTTGCGCGGTGCCGCCGAGCGGCAATTTGTACCAGGTGGCCAGATCGAAACTGCCACCGGCTTGGGTGTAGAGATAAATCAGCGCCACCAGCATCAGCAAAGAGCCGAGCAACGTGTAGAGAAAGAATTTGAAGGCGGCGTAAATCTTGTTCTTGCCGCCCCAGATACCGATGATCAGGTACATCGGGATCAGCGTGGCCTCAAAGAACACGTAAAACAACATGCCGTCCTGTGCGCTGAAAACGCCAATCATCAGACCCGACAAAATCAGGAACGCGCCCATGTACTGGTTCACCCGGCTGGTGACGGTGTCCCAGCTGGCGATCACCACGACGGCAGTGATGAACGCGGTAAGCAAGATCAGCCAGAGCGAAATGCCGTCCACCCCAAGGTGGTAGTGGATGTTGAAGCGCTCAATCCAGACGCTTTTCTCCACAAACTGCATGGCCGCGCTGCCGATTTCGAACCCGGTGTAAAGCGGCACGGTGACCGCCAGCCCAGCCAGCGCACCGACGAGTGCGATCCAGCGCACCGTGGTCGCCTGGTTGTCGCGCCCAAAGGCGAGCAGCAGCACGCCGAAAAGAATTGGCGTCCAGATCGCCAGACTCAACAGACCCATCTTGTTCTTCCTGTTCTTCTTATTCTTATTGAGCGATCCAGACGAAGTACGTCATGAACAGCAGCAGACCCACGATCATTACCAGCGCGTAGTGATAGAGGTAGCCGCTTTGCGCCTGGCGCACCACCGACGACATCCAGCCCACCAGCTTCCAGCTGGCGTTGACCACGCCACCTTCGATCACGCCGCGGTCCCCGCCCTTCCACAAACCGGTGCCCAGTGCGCGGGCGCCGCGCGCGATCACGTTTTCGTTAAACCAATCCAGGTAGTACTTGTTCTCCAGCAGCGTCACCACCGGCTTGAGCGCGCGACCGATCGCAGCCGGCACCGCCGGGTTGATGAGGTACATGTACCAGGCGCTCACCGCACCGCCCAGCGCGAGCCAGAAAGGCAGGGTGGAGAAAGCGTGCAATGCCATGGCGACGGGACCGCGGAAGGTCTCGGCAAACATCGAAAACGCCGGGTGCAGCGTGTTGTTGGTGAAAATTGCGTCTTGGAAAAAGTCGCCAAACAGCATCGGCCCGATGGTGAGGAAGCCAATTGCCACCGAGGGGATTGCGAGCAGCACCAGGGGCACTGTGACCACCCAAGGGGTTTCGTGCGGCTTGCCGTCCCCATGGCCGTGGTCCCCGTGATCGCCGTGGTGATCGTCGTGCCCGTGGTGGCTGTCGGGGTTCTGGTCGTAGCGCTCTTTGCCATGAAACACCAGGAAGTAGAGCCGAAACGAATAGAACGAGGTGACGAACACGCCAGCCAGCACCGCAAAATAAGCGAATCCGGCGCCCGGCAAGGTGCTGAAGTGCACCGTCTCGATGATGCTGTCTTTGGAGTAAAAGCCCGAGAACAGCGGTGTACCGATCAGCGCCAGCGTACCCAGCAAAAAGGTGATCCAGGTGATGGGCATGTACTTGCGTACACCCCCCATCCAGCGGATGTCCTGGTTGTGGTGCAGACCCATGATCACGGAGCCAGCGGCCAGGAACAGCAGCGCTTTGAAGAAAGCGTGCGTCATCAGGTGGAACACCGCCACCGAGTAGGCCGAGGCACCGAGGGCCACCGTCATGTAACCCAGCTGCGAAATGGTGGAGTAGGCAATCACGCGTTTGATGTCGTTCTGGATGATGCCCAGAAAGCCCATGAACAACGCGGTAACAGCGCCGATCACCATGATGAAATTCAGCGCGGTGTCGGACATCTCGAACAGCGGCGACATGCGCGAGACCATGAAGATGCCGGCGGTGACCATGGTGGCGGCGTGGATCAGCGCCGAGATCGGGGTTGGGCCTTCCATGGAATCGGGCAGCCAGACATGCAGCGGGAACTGTGCGCTCTTGCCCATCGCGCCGATGAACAGGCAGATGCAGATCACGGTGACCAGCATCCAGTCGGCGCCACCAAAGGGGCTGGCAAATCCCAGCGCACCCAGTTCGCCGGCCTTGGCAAAGATCTCGGTGTAGTTGAGCGTTCCGGTGTAGGCCACGATCAGGCCAATGCCCAGGATAAAGCCGAAGTCGCTCACCCGGTTGACCAGAAACGCCTTCATGTTGGCAAACATGGCCGTCGATTTGTTGTACCAAAAACCGATCAGCAGGTACGACACCAAGCCCACCGCTTCCCAGCCAAAGAACAGCTGCAGCAGGTTGTTGCTCATCACCAACATGAGCATCGAGAAGGTGAACAGCGAGATGTAGCAGAAGAAGCGGTTGTAGCCCGCGTCTTCTTCCATGTAGCCGATGGTGTAGAGGTGCACCATGAGCGAGACAAAAGTGACCACACACATCATCATCGCGGTGAGCCCATCGACCAGGAAGCCGATCTCCATCTTCAGGCTGCCAATCCGCATCCACTCGTAAATGGTGGCGTTGAAGCGGGCGCCATCCATCACCGCCAGCAGGGTGCTGACAGACAGCACAAACGCGATTAGCACACCCACAATGGTGGCGGTGTGCGAGGCGCGCCTACCAATGACATTGCCGCCAAAGGTGGTGCCCAAAATGCCAGCGATCAGCGCCCCAGCCAGCGGGGCCAGCGGGATGGCCAACAAGGTGGCTGCAGAGAGGGTGTTGCTCATGATGCGTGCCTGGGCCCAGGACCGTGTCCGGGCCTTCAGCCTTTGAGGATGTTGAGTTCTTCGACGCTGATCGAGGCGCGGTTGCGAAACAGCAGCATCAAAATCGCCAAGCCGATGGCCGACTCAGCGGCCGCCACTGTGAGAATGAAGAACACAAAAACCTGGCCGTGCAGATCGCCCATGAAATGCGCAAACGCGACAAAGTTCATGTTGACCGCCAGCAGCATCAGCTCAATGGCCATCAGCAGCACGATCAGGTTCTTGCGGTTCAGAAAGATGCCGATCACCGACATCGCAAACAAAATCGCGCCCAGAGAAAGGTAGTGGCCCAATGTCAAGCTCATGCTTTGGACTCCTCTGCTGCCACCGGCAACGGCATCGGTTTTTGCGTCGCATTCATCGGCAGCACCAGCAGGCGGTCGCGTGCGCGCACATGCACCTGCACGCCAGGGTCAATCGACTTGCTGTCCTTGCGGCGGCGCAAGGTGAGCGCGATTGCCGCGATCATCGCCACCAGCAAAATCACCGCCGCCGCTTGGATCGGGTAAAGGTATTCGCTGTACAGCAACAGGCCAAGCGCCTTGGTGTTGGGCACACCAGCGGGTACAGCGGCCACCGCAGGCGCCGTGACGTTCGGGAATCCAACCCAGAGCACCGCGATGATCTGCAAAGCCACCACCGCGCCCAGCGCCGCCGCCAAGGGGAAATGCCGCCAGAAAGAGCCGCGCTCCCCGTCCGGTTTGATGTCCAGCATCATCACCACGAACAGAAACAGCACCATCACCGCACCGAGGTAAACCAGCACCAGGGTCAGCCCGAGAAACTCGGCCTGGATCAGCAACCACAACGCGGCTGCCTGCGAAAACGCCAGCATCAGATGGAGCACCGCAACCACCGGGTTGCGCGCGGTGATTACGCGAAAGGCCGCGTAGAGCAGCACAGCAGCGAACAGGTAAAAAAAGCCAGTCTGGTAATCCATGGACGGGAAGCGGGTATCGGGTTGGAGGGCGCGTGGCTGCGCCGAGCGGCCAGGCTCAGCGCGGCTCGGGCATCAGCGGTAGGGAGCGTCTGCTACCCGGGCCGCTGCAATCTCGGTCTCGTAACGGTCGCCCACGGCCAGCAGCATTTCCTTGGTGAAGTACAGATCGCCGCGTTTTTCGCCGTGGTATTCGAGGATGTGGGTCTCGACAATCGCGTCGACCGGACAGGCCTCCTCGCAGAAGCCGCAGAAGATGCACTTGGTGAGATCGATGTCGTAGCGGGTGGTGCGGCGCGTGCCGTCATCGCGCTGGTCGGACTCGATGGTGATCGCCACCGCTGGGCAGATCGCCTCACACAGCTTGCAGGCGATGCAGCGTTCTTCGCCGTTTTCATATCGGCGCAAAGCGTGCAAGCCACGAAAGCGCGGCGAAAGCGGTGTTTTTTCTTCTGGAAACTGAACCGTGATCTTGCGACGGAAGGCGTAACGTCCGGTCAGCGCCATCCCTTTAAGTAGCTCGACAAGCAAAAAGCTCTTGAAGAAATCGCCGATAGAGAACGGCGCCACAACAGCCGGAGCGCTGGCTCGGGCGGCAATGGGTGCGGTAATGGTGTTCATGTGCGTATTCCTGCTGTGTTCTGTAATCGGTCGTGGCGACAGTGGCTCGGCATGGGTGCCTGGCTCACCTCCAGATGTTCCAGGGGGTCTGCATCAGACCGCCCACAAGCAGCAACCAAACCAAGGTCACCGGGATAAAAATCTTCCAGCCCAGACGCATGATCTGGTCGTAGCGGAAGCGGGGAAAGGTGGCGCGCAGCCAAATGAAGGTCGACACCACCAGAAAGGTTTTGGCGCCGAGCCAGATCCAGCCGGGAATCCAGTTGAGAAGCACGCTGTCAATCGGCGACAGCCAGCCACCAAGGAACATCAGCACCGCCAAGATGGACACCAGCCACATGCTGGCGTATTCCGCGAGAAAGAAGATGGCGAACCCCATGCCCGAGTACTCGACCATGTGACCGGCCACGATCTCGGCCTCGCCCTCGACCACATCGAACGGATGGCGGTTGACCTCGGCCACACCTGAAATCAAGAAAACCACAAAGATCGGCAACAGAGGCAACCAGTTCCACGACAGAAAGTTGAGGCCGATATCGGCACCCATGCCCCGCGACTGCGATGCCACGATGTCGCCCAGGTGCAGGCTGCCGGCGGTCATGATGACCACCAAAAAGCAAAAGCCAATCGCTATCTCGTAGCTCACCATTTGTGCAGAGGCGCGCAGTGCGCCAAGGAATGCGTACTTCGAGTTCGACGCCCAGCCCGCAATGATCACGCCGTAGACCTCGATTGAGGTGATGGCCAGAATCAGCAGCAGACCGGCGTTGACGTTGGCGAGAATCGCTTCGGGGCCAAACGGGATCGCCACCCAAGCCGCCAACGCCGGCATGATCGCCATGACAGGACCGAGCCGAAACAGCCCGGTGCTGGCCGCGCTGGGGCTGATGATCTCTTTGGTGAGCAGCTTGATGGCATCGGCAATCGGTTGCAGCAACCCAAACGGACCGACGCGGTTCGGACCCACACGCACCTGCATGAAGCCCAAGAGCTTGCGTTCCCATAGCGTCAGGTAGGCCACAGCAGCCATCAGCGGCGCGAGCACCGCTACGATCTTAATCAGGCTCCAAAGCACCGGCCAGGCCGCCGTGGTCCACCAGGGCGCCGCGATCAACCCGAGACCGCCGTTGTACATCGCCTCAATCATGCGTGTACCTGATCGACGCGGACTTTGGCTTTGGCTTTGGCGTGTGCCTGCCGCGCATCGGCGGTGAGCTGCAACGAAGTGGCTCGGCGCACCAAACCATCGAGCTGGTAAATAGACGCCACACAGGGCACCACCGAGGCCGGCGTCATATCGGGCTGACTCAGGCTTGCAGCGTTGGACAAGCGGGCCGAATCCACCATCTGGCCCGCCTCCAAGCCAGGCAATGCCTGGGCCAGCACCACCTGTGAAGAGTCTGCATCAAACCCAGGCAGGCCGAGCAGATTGCCCAACACGCGCAAAACCTTCCAGGCCGGACGCGTCTCGCCCAGTGGGCGCACCACAGCATGAAAGCTCTGCAGGCGACCTTCGGCGTTCACAAAGGAGCCCGAGGTTTCGCTGAACGGTGCGATCGGCAGCAGCACGTCACTGATATCCAGATTGGTCTTAAACGGGCTGAGCGTGACTACCATGCCAGCCCGAGCCAGCGCCTGGCCATCGGCCGCGCTGTCGGCGCCTGGCTCGACATTGAGAAGCAGTGTGGCTTTCGCACCACCAGCCAACATCTCGGCGGCATTGAGTCCGCCCTCGGCTGGCAGCGCCCGCACCAGCTGCGCGCCCACTGTGTTGGCAGCTTCGGTCAGGTAACCGACGCGGGCGCCTGTTTGCTCGGCAATCCAGTTCGCCAACATCAGCAGGCTGGACGCCTTTTCATGATGGGCTGCGGCATTCCCCAGCAATATCGCCTTGCGTTCACCGCCGAGCAGCGACTTCGCAACAGCGTGCGCCGACGCATTGGCTTCAGCAGCCACGGGTGCTTGGACGCCGTTGGCCTGCGCAATGGCCGCTGCGATGCCGGCGAGCGCTGCTACCCAGACCGATGCATCGGCCTGGCACAGATGAGCAACCGGCATTGCCCAGTCTGGCGCTTCTTCGCTCAACGCACTGAGCTGCGCGCCATGGCGCACCGCTTGTCGGATGCGCTGTGCGAACAGCGGGTGGTCTTTGCGAAGGCTGGAACCGATCACCAACACGCGCTGCACGGTGGTGAGATCGGCAATTGGCAAGCCCAGCCAGCGGGCTGAGCCGACGCTTGCTGCGTTTGCGAAGCCGGCTGCGCGCAAGCGGCTGTCGATATTTTCGCTGCCCAAGCCACGCACCAGCGCACCGGCCAAGGCCAGCTCTTCGACCGTGCTGTGCGGACTGGCCAGCAAGCCGATGGCGTTGCCGCCAAACTCGGCCTTGATCTTCTTTATGCCATTCGCCACGTATTCCAGCGCGGTCTGCCAGTCAACGGTATGCCACTGGCCGCCCTGCTTGATCATGGGCTCGGTCAGACGGTCCACCTCAAGCGCTTCATAAGAAAAACGGTCGCGGTCGGCAATCCAGCACTCGTTCACCGCTTCGTTTTCCAACGGCACCACGCGCATCACCTTGTGGTTCTTCACCTGCGCGATGAGGTTGGCACCGGTCGAATCGTGCGGACTGATCGACTTGCGACGCGACAGCTCCCAGGTTCGGGCCTGGTAGCGAAATGGCTTGCTGGTGAGCGCGCCAACCGGGCAGATGTCGATCATGTTGCCCGAAAGCTCGGAGTCCACGGACTGGCCAATGAAGGTCTGGATTTCGGCGTGTTCGCCGCGGTGCGACATGCCCAACTCCATCACGCCACCAATTTCCTGACCAAAGCGCACGCAGCGGGTGCAGTGGATGCAGCGCGTCATCTCCTGCATCGAGACCAAAGGGCCGGCGCTCTTGTGAAACACCACGCGCTTTTCTTCCTCGTAGCGCGAGCCCGAGCTGCCATAGCCCACCGCCAGATCCTGCAACTGGCACTCACCGCCCTGGTCGCAGATTGGACAATCCAACGGGTGGTTGATGAGCAAGAACTCCATCACCGCCTTCTGCGCCTTGATGGCCTTGTCAGATTTGGTGCGCACGATCATGCCTTGCGTGACCGGTGTGGCACAGGCCGGCATGGGCTTGGGCGCCCTCTCCACATCCACCAGACACATGCGACAGTTGGCGGCGATGCTGAGTTTTTTGTGGTAGCAGAAATGCGGGATGTAGGTGCCCGCTTTGTCTGCCGCATGCATGATCATGCTACCCGGTGACACCTCAACTTTTTGTCCGTCCAATTCGATTTCAATCATCTTGCTCAATCGTCTTGCTCAGCGTCTTGCTCAGCGTCTTGTTTAGGCGTTTTTGTTAAGCCGTTGTCTCGCACAGTCAGGCGGCAGCCGGCGTGTCGCACCGGATCATGGCCTCAAATTCAGGCCGGAAGTGTTTGATCATGGCGCGCACCGGCATGGCTGCAGCGTCGCCCAGCGCGCAGATGGTGCGGCCCATGATGTTCTCGGCCACGCTGTCCAGCAACACCATATCGGCCGGCTTGGCCGCGCCACGCTGTATCTTGTCGACCAGGCGCCAAAGCCATCCGGTGCCTTCGCGGCACGGCGTGCACTGACCACAAGACTCGTGCATATAGAAATAGGACAGCCGCTTGAGCGACTCGACCATGCAGCGCGAATCGTCCATCACGATCACCGCACCCGAGCCGAGCATGGAACCCGCCTTGGCGATGGAGTCGTAGTCCATCGTCACATCCATCATGATATGTGCCGGCAACACCGGTGCTGACGAACCGCCGGGAATCACAGCTTTGAGCGTGCGGCCGGTGCGCACGCCACCAGCCAGCTGCAGCAGCTTGGCAAACGGCGTGCCCATCGGCACCTCGTAGTTGCCCGGCAGATTGACATCACCGCTGACCGAGTAAATTTTGGTGCCGCCGTTGTTCGGCTTGCCGCATTCCAGATAGGCCTGGCCGCCGTTGCGGATAATCCACGGCACAGCTGCAAAAGTCTCGGTGTTGTTGATGGTGGTCGGCTTGCCGTAGAGGCCGAAGCTGGCCGGGAACGGCGGCTTGAAGCGCGGCTGGCCTTTCTTGCCTTCAAGCGATTCCAACAGCGCAGTTTCTTCGCCGCAAATGTAGGCGCCAAAGCCATGGAACGCATGCAACTCGATGTTGAAATCGCTGCCCAAGACGGCATCGCCCAGATAGCCGGCGGCGCGCGCCTCTTCCAGCGCTGCTTCGAAGCGCTCGTACTCCTCGAAAATCTCGCCGTGAATGTAGTTGTAGCCCACACTGATACCCATGGCGTAGGCCGCGATTGCCATACCCTCAATGACGATATGCGGGTTGTACATGAGGATGTCGCGGTCCTTGCAGGTACCAGGCTCGCCCTCGTCAGAGTTGCACACCAGGTACTTCTGCCCCGGAAACTGGCGCGGCATGAAGCTCCATTTCAGGCCAGTGGGAAAGCCCGCGCCGCCGCGACCACGCAAGGCCGATTCCTTTACCGTGGCGATCACTTGGTCGCGCGTGAGACCGACCACGCCGGTTTCGGCGTCGGGCGCCGAGCCATCTTGGCCCAAAACCTTGCGCAGCGCTTGATAACCGCCGCGCGCTTCGTAGTCCTTGAGCGACCAGTTGCTGCCGTTCAAGCCTGCGTAGATCTGGGGGTTGATGTGGCGGTTGTGGAAACAGCTTTGCACGCCGGTGGCGCGGAACTGCGCAATAATTTGCTCTGCCTTCATATCTTGCTCTCTGTTGCTTTGAGACCGTCGATCAGTTGGTCGAGTTTGTCGTCGCTCATGAAACTGCACATGTGGCGGTCGTTGACCAGCATCACAGGCGAGTCGGCGCAAGCGCCCAGGCACTCGCTTTGCTGCAAAGTAAACAGGCCGTCGACTGTGGTGCCGCCCATCACGATGCCCAGCTTGTGCTCCAAATAGTGCAAAGCCTTTTGGCCATCGCGCAGCTGGCACGGTAGGTTGGTGCAGACGTTGAGCTTGAATTTGCCCACAGGCCGCTGGTTGTACATGTTGTAGAAGGTGGTGATCTCATGCACCGCGATCGCGGGCATGCCGAGGTAGTCGGCCACCGCCTGCTCGGCCGCGCGGCTCACATGGCCCTGCTCTTGCTGCACGACAGACAAGCAAGCCATCACCGCCGACTGCTTCTGATCGGCTGGATACTTGGCCACCTCACGCGCAAACCGTACCTGGGTTGCATCTGACAAGGTCATCGTGGTCACAGCATCAGCGCTCATCTGTCAATCTCTCCAAAAACAATGTCCATGGTGCCGATGATGGCCACCGCATCGGCCAGCATGTGGCCGCGGGCCATCTCGTCCATGGCGGCCAGGTGGGCAAAACCAGGGGCGCGGATCTTCAAGCGGTACGGCTTGTTGGCGCCATCGCTCACCAGGTAGATACCAAACTCGCCCTTGGGATGCTCGACAGCGGCATAAGCCTCGCCTTCGGGCACATGAAAGCCTTCGGTGAAGAGCTTGAAGTGGTGGATCAGCTCCTCCATATTTGTCTTCATCGATTCGCGCGACGGCGGCGCTACCTTGTGGTTGTCGGTAATCACCGGACCGGGATTGGCCTTGAGCCACCCCACGCACTGCTTGATGATGCGGTTGGACTGCTTCATCTCCTCCATGCGCACCAAGTAGCGGTCGTAGGTGTCACCGGTCTTGCCAACTGGAATATCGAAGTCCATCCGGTCGTACACCTCGTACGGCTGCTTTTTGCGCAGGTCCCAGGCGATGCCCGAACCGCGCAACATCGGGCCGGTCATGCCCAGGTTGAGCGCGCGCTCTGGGCTGACCACGCCAACGCCGACGGTGCGCTGCTTCCAGATCCGGTTGTCGGTCAGCAACGTATGGTATTCGGCCAGGTGGGTTGGAAAGCGTTGGGTGAAGTCGTCGATGAAATCGAGCAGCGACCCCCGGCGGTTGCTGTTCATCTCGGCCATCGCCTTGGCATTTCTAATTTTGCTGTGGCGATACTGCGGCATGCTGTCGGGCAGATCGCGGTAAACACCGCCAGGACGGAAATAGGCTGCGTGCATGCGCGCGCCGGAAACCGCCTCGTACATATCAAACAGGTCTTCACGCTCGCGAAATGCGTAGATCAGGATGGTGGAGCTACCGCAATCGTTGCCATGAGAACCCAGCCACATCAGGTGGTTCATCAAGCGCGTGATTTCGCTGAACATCACCCGGATGTACTGCGCGCGGATCGGTACCTCAATGCCCAGCAGCTTCTCGATCGCCAAGCAATAGGCGTGCTCGTTGCACATCATGGAGACGTAATCGAGCCGATCCATGTAGGGCAGCGACTGTATGAAGGTCTTGTGCTCGGCCAGCTTTTCAGTGGCACGGTGCAACAGGCCGATGTGAGGATCGGCGCGCTGGACCACCTCGCCGTCAAGCTCCAGTACCAGACGCAACACGCCATGCGCTGCCGGATGCTGCGGGCCCAGGTTCAGGGTGTAGTTCTTGATTTCAGCCATGTCAGTGCAAGCCACCGTAGTGGTCTTCTCGAATCACGCGTGGCACGACCTCGCGCGGCTCGATTGTTACCGGCTCATAGATCACGCGCTGGCGCTCGGCGTCATAACGCATTTCCACATGGCCAGACAGCGGGAAATCCTTGCGGAACGGATGGCCGATGAAGCCGTAGTCGGTCAGGATGCGTCTCAGGTCGTTGTGACCTTCAAACACAATGCCAAACAAATCAAACGCCTCACGCTCATACCAGTTGGCCGAAGCCCAAAGCGGGGTGATCGAGTCCAGCACCGGAAAATCGTCTTCCGGGCAAAACACGCGCACACGCAAGCGGTGATTCAGGCTGACCGAGAGCAGCTGCACCACAGCCGCAAAGCGCAAGCCTTCCCAGCGCCCGTCGCCAAAGGCGGAATAGTCCATGCCGCAGAGATCCATCATCTGCTCGAAACGGGTTTGCGGCGCATCGCGCAGCGTCTGCATGACCGCCAGATAATCGGATGCTGCCACCACCAAGGTGAGTTCTTCGCGCACCACGGCGAGGGAGCGCACGCGGTCACCCAGCAGCGCCGCCACGCTGGCTTGCAAGACCTCTGGCCGGATGGCGTGGGTTGAATCTGGAAGGATGGCTGCGTTCATAGGGGATGCCTGCCGCGCTCAGGCGCGAGCGATGGTGTTGGTGCGTCGAATTTTTTGCTGCAATTGGATGATTCCGTACAGCAACGCCTCGGCTGTCGGCGGGCAGCCCGGCACGTACACGTCAACCGGCACGATGCGATCGCAACCCCGTACCACCGAGTAGCTGTAGTGGTAATAACCGCCGCCATTGGCGCACGACCCCATAGACAACACCCAACGCGGCTCGGCCATCTGGTCGTAAACCTTGCGTAGGGCAGGCGCCATTTTGTTGCACAGGGTGCCGGCTACGATCATCAAATCGGCCTGACGCGGGCTGGCCCGAAACACCTCGGCGCCGAAGCGACCGATGTCGTAACGTGCGGCGGCGGCATGCATCATTTCGACCGCGCAACAAGCCAAACCGAATGTCATGGGCCACAGGGAGCCGGTCTTGGCCCAGTTCACCACCGAGTCGTAGCTCGTGGTGGCAAAGCCTTCTTTAAACACACCTTCAATCATCTGCTGCTCCGCTAAAACACGGCGACGCTCGGGAGATCACTCCCAGTCGAGCGCACCTTTTTTCCACTCATATACAAACCCGACGGTTAGGATGGCCAGAAACATCACGCCCGCCAAGAAACCCGTCATACCGATGTCGCCCAGCGCGACGGCCCAGGGAATCAGAAATGCAATCTCCAGATCGAACAAAATGAACAGAATGGCGACCAGGTAGTAGCGCACATCAAATTTCATTCGAGCGTCTTCAAACGCCTCAAAGCCACATTCGTAGGGAGAATTTTTTTCCGCGTCGGGGCGGTTGGGCCCCAGGATGTACCCAAGCACCTGGGGAACAACCCCTATCGCAATGCCCACCAAGATGAACAAAAGCACAGGGATGTATTGTTCAAGACTCATCTGGGCTGCAATTCCGCTGACACGGCACATGGCCATGTTGTCCAAAGATTGGTGCCGACGGCGAGACTCGAACTCGCACAGCTTTCGCCACTACCCCCTCAAGATAGCGTGTCTACCAATTTCACCACGTCGGCTGACTCAAATATGCCGCATTCAAAGGGTCTTGAGGGACCCTCCTCGACACTCTAAGAGTTTACCCTGAAAGCATCCCGTTTTCGAGGCAGCACGGGGAATTCCATCGCGTATCAGCAGCCCAGCAGGACCTGGCACCCGCGAGCGCGCCACAGAGGCGGTGTGCCCGGCTTACTTGCCTGGTATTTGGGCAGCACCAGCACCCGCACCCGCCGGCTCGCCGGGTGCGGTTGCTGGAGCCGGCGCTGGTGTGCCGCCAGATGAACCTGGAATTTGGGCAGCTGCAGGCGACTGCGCTGGCAGCACCGAACCTTCGAGCACACTGCCCGCCCCCGGCGCGACCTGACGCAGATTACCGAAGTAGGCCAGGCCCAGGGTGCTGACAAGGAACACCGCGGCAAGCACGCCAGTGGAGCGGGAAAGGAAGTTGGCGCCGCCCGACGCGCCGAACAGGCTGGCTGAACCCGCACCGCCACCGCCAAATGCAGCCCCGGCGTCGGCGCCTTTGCCGTGCTGCATCAGGATTAGCGCGGTCATGGCGACGGCGGCCAGCAGCTGCAATGCCAAAAGAATGGTCAACAAAACGTTCATGGAATTTCTCCGCGAGGGGTTACGCAGTAGCCGGCCTCAAGCCTTGGCTGCCAGCGCGATCTGCAAAAAGTCAACGGCCTTGAGCGACGCACCGCCGATCAAGCCGCCATCGATATCGGGTTCGGCCAGCAGACTGGCAGCGTTGGCCGGATTCATGCTGCCGCCGTAAAGAATAGGCACCCGCTTTGGGTGCTGGGTGGCTGCCGCCAACTGGGCGCGCAGCACCGCATGCACCGACTGCGCCATCTCAGGCGTGGCGGTTTTGCCGGTGCCAATTGCCCAAACCGGCTCGTAGGCCACCACAATTTCGCTGGTGCCGTGTGAGATGACATGGATCACCGCCGCCAGCTGGCGCCTAACCACCGTTTCGGTCTCACCCGCTTCTCGCTGCGCCAGCGTTTCACCGACACAGATGACCGGCGTCATGCCCACGGCCAGTGCACGTTGCGCCTTGGCTGCCACAACGGCATCGGTTTCGCCATGGTGGTGCCGGCGCTCAGAATGGCCGACGATCGCATAGCGACAAGCAAAGTCTTTGGCCATGGCGGCGCTCACCTCGCCCGTGAATGCACCCTGCTCATGGGCCGACACATCTTGCACGCCCCAAACCACCGAACTGCCCGAGAGCAACGCTTGCAGCTGGGCCAGGTAGGGCGCTGGCACACACAGCGCCAGCTCGGCTTGGCTTGCCTGGGCCTTGAGGCCGGCGAGCATTGTCCCCACCAGCAGCTGGTTGGCAGCCAGCGAGCCGTTCATTTTCCAGTTGCCAACAATCCGTTTTTTCATGCGACGTCCAGCAACTTCAGGACCAGGTCAGCACGATCTTGCCGATGTGCTGATTGGATTCCATGAGCGCATGGGCCTGTGCTGCATGCGCCGCCTGAAACACGCTGTGGATCACCGGCTTGACGGTGCCCTGCGACAGCAGCGGCCAGACGCGCTCGCGCAGGGACTGAGCGATGGCGGCCTTGAAGGCCACCGGGCGCGGGCGCAGCGTGGAGCCGGTGATCACCAAACGACGCCGCAGCACCAGACCGGCGTTGAACTCGGCTTTGACGCCCCCCTGCACCGCGATGATCACGAGTCGGCCGTCTTCGGCTAGGCATTCGATTTCGCGCGCCACATAGGCGCCTGCCACCATGTCCAGCACCACATCGACGCCGCGGCCGTCGGTAAACTTCATGGCCTCAGCCGCGAAGTCCTGCGTCTTATAGTTGATCGCGTGATCGGCACCCAGCGCCAGGCAGGCCGCACATTTTTCGTCGCTGCCAGCGGTGGCTATCACCTGCGCACCCAGGGCCTTGGCGAGCTGAATCGCTGTGACGCCAATACCACTGGTGCCGCCTTGGATCAGCAAGGTCTCGCCCGATTGCAGACGACCGCGATCAAACACGTTGCTCCAAACAGTGAAAAAGGTCTCGGGCAACGAGGCGGCAGCCACGTCGTCCAAACCTTCAGGCACCGGCAGGCACTGGCCCACAGGCGCCGCACAAAACTGTGCGTAACCACCACCGGCCACCAGCGCGCACACGCGGTCACCGACAACGAAGCCTGCCTGTTCCATCGCCTGGGCGTCTCCCGATTCGATGACCCCCGCCACCTCCAAACCAGGCAAGTCGGAGGCCCCGGGCGGCGGCGGGTAGGCGCCGTTGCGCTGCAACACGTCGGGCCGGTTGATGCCCGAAGCGCTGACGCGAATAAGCACCTCGCCCGCCTGCGCCACCGGCTTAAGGCGCTCGCACAGACGCAGCACCTCGGGCTCACCGAAGGCGACGATCTCGATCGCTTGCATGGTTGTGGTCACCCGATGTAGCGCCTTAAGGCTGCTGCTGTTGGGGCTGATGCGGGGCTTGATCAGCACTGTTGCGATCGATCAACGCCTTCAGGGACAGCTTGATACGGCCCTTCTCATCGGTCTCCATCACCTTGACCTTGACGATCTGGCCTTCGGTCAAATAGTCCGACACCCGCTCGACGCGCTCGTGGGCGATCTGGCTGATGTGCAGCAGACCATCTTTGCCAGGCAGCAGGTTGATCAACGCACCGAAATCGAGGATTTTGGTGACAGGGCCTTCGTACACCTTTCCAATTTCAACTTCGGCGGTGATCTGCTCAATGCGGCGCTTGGCTTCGTCAGCCTTGGCGCTGTCGGCAGAGGCGATGGTGATGGTGCCGTTTTCATCGATGTTGATCTGGCAGCCGGTCTCTTCGGTCAGCGCGCGGATCACCGCGCCGCCCTTGCCAATCACATCACGGATCTTCTCGGGGTTGATCTTCATGGTGAAGAGCTTGGGCGCGAAGTTCGACACCTCGGTCTTGGATTCGCCCATGGCTTCCTGCATTTTTCCGAGGATGTGCATGCGCGCTTCCTTGGCCTGCGCCAGCGCAACCTGCATGATTTCCTTGGTGATGCCCTGGATCTTGATGTCCATCTGCAGTGCGGAAATCCCGTTGGTGGTGCCAGCGACCTTAAAGTCCATGTCACCCAGATGATCTTCGTCACCCAGGATGTCGGTTAACACCGCGAAGCGGTTGCCCTCCTTGATCAGGCCCATGGCGATACCAGCCACGTGGGCCTTCATCGGCACACCGGCGTCCATCAGCGCCAGGCAGCCGCCACAGACCGATGCCATCGACGACGAACCGTTGGACTCGGTGATTTCCGACACCACACGCATGGTGTAGGGGAAGTCTTCCTTGCTGGGGAGTGCGGCGATCAGCGCGCGCTTGGCCAGACGGCCATGGCCGATTTCGCGGCGCTTGGGCGTGCCAAAACGGCCGGCTTCACCGGTGGCGAAGGGAGGCATGTTGTAGTGCAGCATGAAGCGATCTTGGAAGTCACCAGCCAGTGCATCGATGCGCTGCGCGTCGCGGTCGGTGCCCAGCGTGGCCACCACCAGCGCCTGGGTTTCACCGCGGGTGAACAAGCTGGAGCCGTGGGTACGGGGCAGCACGCTGTTGCGGATTTCGATGGCGCGCACGGTACGCGTATCGCGGCCGTCGATACGGGGCTCACCGGCCAGAATCTGGCCGCGGACGATCTTGGCTTCGATGTCAAACAACAGGGCCTCAATCGCCACGCTGTCGAAGGTCGCGCCCTCTGCCTTCAAGGCAGCCATCACCTCGGCGTAAGCCAGACGGCAAGCCTGGGTGCGTGCTTGCTTGTTGCGGATCTGGTAAGCAGCTTCTAGCTTGACTTTGGCCAAGCCGTCGATCTTGGCGATCAGCGGCTCGTCTTTGGCGGGCGGCTGCCAGTCCCAAGCGGGCTTGCCGGCGTCGCGCACCAGTTCGTTGATAGCAGCAATCGCGATATTGCCCTGCTCGTGGCCGAACACCACAGCGCCAAGCATGATTTCTTCGCTCAACTGCTGGGCTTCGGACTCCACCATCAACACAGCGGCTTCGGTGCCAGCGACCACCAGGTCAAGCTGGCTGTCCTTCAGCTGGGTCTGACCGGGATTCAGCACGTATTCGCCATTCACATAGCCCACGCGCGCGGCGCCAATCGGGCCGTTAAACGGGATGCCGCTGACCGACAACGCGGCGGAGGTGGCGATCAGGGCGGCGATGTCGGCCTGCACTTCCGGATTCAGGCTCACCACGTGCACGATCACCTGGACTTCGTTGTAGAAGCCTTCGGGAAACAGCGGGCGGATCGGACGGTCGATCAGGCGGCAGGTCAGCGTTTCGAGCTCACTGGGGCGGCCTTCGCGCTTGAAGAAATTGCCGGGAATCTTGCCTGCGGCGTAGGTTTTCTCGGTGTAGTCCACCGTCAGGGGGAAAAAGTCTTGACCGGCTTTGGCCTCGGTCTTGGCGACCACGGTGGCGAGTACCACGGTGTCATCGATGTTGACCAACACAGCGCCGGAAGCCTGGCGGGCGATTTCGCCGGTTTCCATGGTGACCGTGTGCGGGCCCCACTGGAAGGTCTTGGTGACTTTGTTAAACATGCTCATGGTTTGCTCCTCTGGGCCACCCGAGGGGGTGGCGTGGCGTGCAGACAACCTGCACAAAAGCCGGCTTCACAACCCAGAACACGATGCCATTCCAACGGTGCTACCCGCGCGGCAGGTGACACGCAGCGCTGTTGGAATGACACAGCTTCGCTCTGTTGTTGCTGCTCCGGAAATCGAAAAACGGGGTTTGCAAACGCAATGCGCCCGAGCCAGCGAACCAACTCGGGCGAATAGCGTGTCAAACCCTGGTCAAAATTACTTGCGCAGACCCAGCTTTTTAATCAGCGCGAGATAGCGCTCGGCGTCTTTGGACTTCAGGTAGTCCAACATCTTGCGGCGACGGCTCACCATGCGCAGCAAGCCACGCCGGCCGTGGTGGTCTTTGGCGTGGGTTTTGAAGTGAGGCATCAGTTCGTTGATGCGGGCGGTCAGGATGGCGACCTGCACCTCGGGGCTGCCGGTGTCCTTGGCAGCGCGGGCATTGTCCGCGATGACGGCAGCTTTGATGTCTTGGGCGATCATGAAAATTTCCTTTGAAAACAGGCGACCCGTCGCAGCTTGGCAGTATCTCGGCAGCGCACAAATGCACATCCGATCCTGGCCGCCGCAGCGGGCGTGAGCAGCCGTTGAAGACAACGACAACCCTTGATTATAGCCACCCACACACAGTGACCGGCTCCGCAAGCGGTCCACACCCACACCACTTTGTCAGGAGTCACAGCAGGCCGAATCGCTTTGCGCGATCTTTCAACACTGCAAAAAAGCGGGTTCACCTGATGCGGTTTGCCCTCGGTTGGCCTGGCCCAAAAACTCAAGGTCGCTGCATGGCGCAGCTGTGCGGTGCTTCGGCTTGGTGCGGCATGAGGTTGCGGATGACGCGAAAACCATAGCCCGAACCTTCGACGTCAAACGTCACGCCGGGCTCGCCCTGGCGGTCCATCACCGCCACCGCCAGCGGCTGCTGGAACTGGTGATCGGCAGCGCGCATGCGTGCACTCTGGCCAGCCAGGGTCACCTCAGCACGCTCCAGCTCGGTGGCGATGCGGGTCGCATCCACCGCGCCAGCACGCTCGATTGCCTGCGCCAGCGCCTCGATCATGAGCTGCATCCGCATGTGCACATAATCGTCTTGCGGCCTGGGAAAGCGCTCCCGGAAACTTCGGTAGAAGGCGTCGGACGCAGCGGTCGGAAGGTTAGGAAACCAGTCAGCCACCGCGAACACCCTGCCAACGCCAGCCTCGCCCATCGCCGCCGGTGCGCCCAGCGCGTTGCCATAAAACGTGTAAAAACTGCCTTGAAAACCCGCTTCGCGGGCTGCTTTCACCAACAAGGTGAGGTCGTTGCCCCAGTTGCCGGTGAGCACGGCCTGTGCGCCACTGGCTTGGATCTTGGCGGCGTAGGGCAGGAAATCCTTAATGCGCGCCAGCGGGTGCAACTCGTCGCCCACGATTTGAATGTCCGGTCTCTGCTCGGCGAGCTGCCTTCGACCTTCGCGCAATACGCTCTGGCCAAAGCTGTAGTCCTGACCGATCAGGTAAATGCGCTTGAGCGCGCGGTCTTCACGCAGCACGCTCATCAACGCGGTCATACGCATGTCGGCGTGGGCATCGAAACGGAAATGCCAGAAGCTGCAGCGCTCGTTGGTGAGCGATGGGTCCACCGCCGAGTAGTTGAGAAACACCACGCGACGCGCCGGATCGCGCCCGTTGTGCTTGTTGATCGCGTCGATCAGCGCGGCTGCCGGCGCCGAGGAATTGCCTTGGACCACGATGCGAATATCTTGGTCGATCGCCGAGCGCAGCCCAGACAAGGCTTCTTCGGTCTGGCCTTTGCTGTCCAAGCGCTCGATCAGCAGCGGGCGGTTGCCGCTGGGCAGTTCCACGCCGCCGCGCGCATTGACCCGCTCGGTGGCCCACACCAGGTTGCGAAAGACCGCTTCACCGGTGTTTGCAAAGGCACCGGACAGGCCTTCGATCATGCCGATGCGGATCGGCGGGTTGCTGACGGGCACTGGCGCCTGCGCCTGCGCCTGCGCCTTGGCGCCGATGGAGAACAACACGGTTAGCAACAGGCCGCCAGCAGCGAACCTGGTGGCCGATCGACGCGAGATGCAGGGGATGAATAACATCAAAAAAGTGATCCAGCTGGAGCGCGCTGCGGGTAGCGGCACGGGGGGGGAAGCGGCCCGGTGTGGGGACCGACCACGGTGCGTTTGGGTGCACACGGGCAATCATAATTCATAATTATTGGCGTTTCCCCAACCTGGGATGGACACGACAGAAACGGATACCTGCCCGCCAGGAGCGCTTTCGAAATCAGGCGTTCGTGTCGGCCAGCGCGGCCAGCGGCCAGCGCGGCTTCACGTCGAACGCATAACGACGCTGCCCCAGATCAACCAGACCAGCCTGCACCCGCAGCCCGGCGGCCAGCGCAATCATGGCGCCGTTGTCGGTGCACAGGTGCAGCTCGGGGTAGTGCACCCGCACGCCGCGCCGCGCACACGCCTGGTTGAGCTGGCTGCGCAAACGCGTGTTGGCGCCCACGCCGCCCGCAACCACCAAGCGCGTCAGTCCCGTGGCGTCCAGGGCGGCGAGGGATTTTTTAATCAACACATCGACGATGGCGGCTTGTGCGCTGGACGCCACGTCGGCCTTCTCGGCCTCGCTCAAGGCCTCGGCCAAGGCCGGCGTGGCCGGGCCTTCGGGCCGCGCATGGGCCAGCCGCTTGACCTGGGTGAGCACCGCGGTCTTCAGACCAGCAAACGAAAAGTCAAGGTCGCCGCTGTGCAACAGCGGGCGCGGAAAAAGGTAGGCGTCCGCTCTGCCCTGCTCGGCCAGCTTGGCAAGCGCCGGGCCACCGGGGTAACCCAAGCCGAGCAGCTTGGCCGACTTGTCAAATGCCTCGCCAGCGGCGTCGTCGATGGTTTCGCCCAGCAGGTGGTAACAGCCCACCCCATCGACCCGCATCAGCTGGGTGTGCCCACCCGATACCAGCAGGGCGACAAACGGAAACTCGGGCGGATCGGCACTCAGAAACGGCGACAGCAGATGGCCTTCCAGGTGGTGCACACCGATCGCCGGTTTGCCCAGCGCCATCGCCATGGCGCAGGCCGCACCGGAGCCCACCAGCAGCGCCCCGGCCAAACCAGGCCCACGCGTGTAAGCCACCGCATCCAGCGCTGACAAAGGCACTCCGGCCTCGGCCAGCACAGCGTCGGTCAGCGGCAACACGCGGCGGATGTGGTCGCGGCTCGCCAGCTCGGGCACCACGCCGCCATAGGCCTTGTGCATCTCGATTTGGCTGTGCAGCGCGTGGCCGAGCAGGCGCGGCACGCCAGCGCCACTGGCGTCGACCAGCGCCACGCCGGTTTCATCGCAAGAAGATTCAAAGCCTAGGATCAGCATGGCCGGCAGTGTACCGATTGGATCAATAGCAGGTAGCGCAAGCGGCGGTTGTGCCAGAGCAGGCGGTTTGATACGCTGGCAGCAATCCTTCCAAAGCCTCACCACCATGCCCAAACCATCAGCCCTGACCCTGATCTCCTCCATGGCCACCCAGGCCTTGCTGACCGATCTGCTTGCCGCTTTTAAGCAAGCCCATCCGACCCAGCCACCGGTGCGCCTGGAATCGATGGGCGGCGTCGACGCCGCTCGCCGGGTGGGGGCGGGCGAAATGTTCGATCTCGTGGCGCTGGCGTCCAACGCGATTGATGCGCTGATTGGCAGCGGGCAGCTGGCGGCCGATGGCCGGTTGGACCTGGCGCGCTCGGGCGTGGCGGTGGCGGTGCCCGCCGGCGCGCCGCGCCCAGACATCGGCTCAGAAGCCGCGCTCAAAGCGGCGGTGCTGGCTGCGCCCACTGTCGGCTGCTCCACCGGCCCGAGCGGCGTGCAACTGCATCGGCTGTTCGAGCGCTGGGGCATCGCCGAGCAGATACGCCCTCGACTGGTGACCGCACCGCCCGGCGTGCCGGTCGGCTCGCTGGTGGCGCGTGGCAAGGTGGCGCTGGGCTTTCAGCAGATGAGCGAGCTGATGGGCATGCCGGGTGTCGATCTGCTGGGCCCGATGCCCGAGGCGGCGCAGATCCACACCACTTTCTCTGTCGCAGCTACCGCCGCCTGCGAACAGCCTGCGGCAGCACAAGTGCTGCTGGGCTTTCTGGCTTCCCCTTGCACCGCCACGCACAAGCGGCGCCACGGCATGGAGCCGGTGCAACCGGTCGCTGACTGAGCCGGCCAACCAGCCCCTGCGACGCAGGCCCCCGAAGTGGCGCCTCGCGCGGTGGCAGCGAGTGCGCAGAAAAGGCCGCACGCCGCGCCTGACCCCCGAGCTGGCACCTACACTGCGCGCCATGCAAAACTTCGATGTGGTGGTAATTGGCGCCGGCGCCGCTGGCCTGTTCTGTGCGGGCATCGCGGGCCAGCGCGGCTTGAAGGTGTTGGTGCTGGATCACAGCGAGAAGGTGGCCGAGAAGATACGTATCTCGGGCGGTGGCCGGGCCAACTTCACCAACCGCGAGATCGACCCGCACGCGCCCCACAAACACTTTCTCGGCGACAACCCGCACTTCTGCCGCTCAGCGCTCTCGCGCTACACGCCGCAGGACTTCGTTGCCCTGCTCGGTCGACACGGCATCCCGTTTCACGAAAAACACAAAGGCCAGCTGTTTTGCGACCGCTCTGCCGATGACCTGATCCAGATGCTGCTGGCCGAGTGCGCCGTCGGAGGCGTGGAGCGCTGGCAGCCTTGCGGCGTGAAAGCGGTTCGTGCGGCGGGCGGTGGAGGCTATGAGATCGACACTGAGCGCGGCACTGTTCACAGTGCCCGCGTGGTGGTGGCCACCGGCGGCCTGTCCATCCCCAAAATTGGCGCCACCGATTTCGGCTACCGGCTGGCCAAGCAGTTTGGCCTGCGGCTGGTCGAGCCGCGCCCCGGCCTGGTGCCGCTCACCTTTGATGGCGAGGCCTGGGCGCCTTACGCCGACCTCTCAGGCCTGGCGCTGCCGGTGCAGATCGAAGTGGGATTCAAAAAGGAGCATGTGGCCTTCAACGAAGACCTGCTGTTTACCCACCGCGGCCTGTCCGGGCCCGCCGTGCTCCAGATCTCTAGCTACTGGCACCAGGGCATGGCGATCCGGGTCAACCTCGCACCCGAGTTCGATCTGCCCAACGCCCTTGCACACGCCAAATCCCAATCGCGCAAGCTGATTGCCAACGAACTCGCCAGCCTGGTCCCCAGCCGCCTGGCGGACGCCTGGGCGGCGCAGAACGCCGATTGGCAGCGCCCTATCAGCGAAGCCAGCGACAAGGCCCTGGCCCGTCTGGCCGAGCGGCTGGCCCGCTGGGCGCTCACGCCCACCGGCAGCGAGGGCTACCGCAAAGCCGAGGTCACGCTGGGTGGCATCGACACACGCGAGCTGTCGTCGCAGACGATGGAATCCAGACAACCCGGCCTGTATTTCATCGGCGAAGTGGTCGACGTAACCGGCTGGCTCGGCGGTTACAACTTTCAGTGGGCCTGGGCCAGCGCTCACGCCTGCGCAACGGGGCTTTGAGCTGTCAGGCCAGCGAGCGGGTCGGGCAGGCTATACTGTTTGGCTTTGCTGGCAAATCTCCGTCTGCCAATACCAGTTAACGACGGGACAATTGCAGAGACGAGCCTGGGCCTGATCTTCCCGGTCATCAATCTGCACCTTTTGGAATCCAATCGTTCATGACGACCATCCGTGTAAAAGACAACGAACCCTTTGACGTCGCGCTGCGTCGCTTCAAGCGCACCATCGAAAA
>Ga0105050_10002172_pt1 | contig 28463 bp, 25 predicted proteins | sample FRY01_FD_78088 | JGI IMG/M metagenome (GOLD analysis project Ga0105050, IMG submission 78088) | Freshwater microbial communities from Lake Fryxell liftoff mats and glacier meltwater in Antarctica - FRY-01 | ecosystem: Environmental > Aquatic > Freshwater > Ice > Glacier meltwater ...
GATAGTGGATGTACATCTGTGAAAGTAGGTCATCGTCAAGTTCTTTTACCCCCAAACCCCCGCCCCTCCATAAGCGGGGGTTTGGCTTTTACAGCGTCTGAAATACACTCTACGAATATTGCGGCCCGTCATTAAGTACAGGCCTTTTTTGAGTAACCTCTGTCCACCTGTTTGTTTGATGGAGGCAACGTTTGGTGTTGCTACTGGATGAGGCCAGCGCCACGAAGCAATTGCGCTGTTTCATGCAGCGGTAAGCCCATCACACCAGAGTAACTTCCCTCCAGTCTTTGAATATGCTGTGCAGCCATGCCTTGGATGGCGTAGGCACCAGCTTTGCCAAACGGTTCATTTGAATCAACATATTTTTGGATTTGTTGATCTGTCAATGACTCAAATGTCACTCGGGAGTGCGACAACGCGTGCGTCGTTTTAGCCGCAAAATACAAATCGACAGCAGTGTAAACATCATGTGTTTTGCCACTGAGTAGACTAAGCATCCGTATCGCATCTTGTCGATCAGTCGGTTTAGCCAAGATATCTTCGCCTATCGCCACTGTTGTGTCAGCTGTCAGAAGAGCGCAATGGTCAAGGCTAGCCAGATAAGCCTGAGCGCGGCTCAGTTTGTCGTCGGTTGTGCGTTTGACGTATTGAATAACAGATTCGTTCGGGTTACGTGGTTCGTCTTCGCCTTCGGGGCTTGGCACGATCAACGGCTGGGCTGAGACATTTATTTGAGTCAACAACGCCAGACGCCTTGGGCTGGCAGATGCCAGTATAAGTTTGATGGTGCCTTGCCCAGGGTTTTGGCTCGAATCCAGTGTCGACATGTTATTCGCGGTGATACGGGTGAAGGTTTGCGATTGACCAAGCACGGTAAAGTTGCTCGCTGAGCAATACGCGTACCAAGGCGTGGGGAAGTGTCAGTGCCGACAATTGAAGTTTGGCATCACATTGCTGTTTGAGTGTGGCATCCAAACCATCAGGCCCACCAATAATGAGCGTTAAGTGGTTCGATTGCTCACGGTAGGTCTGAATCATGCTTGAGAGTTGGACGCTGGTTAATGCTTTGCCTTTTTCGTCTAAGGCAATTCGAGGGCCAGGCTTTCCCTGCAAGGCTTGGTTGACCCGTTCTGCTTCCAGCGTCATGTTTTGTTGGGGTGTTTTGCCACTTTGTCGCGGCGCTGGTTTGATTTCACGAACCTCGACGTGCCAATCACCAGCGATTCGCTTAAGGTACTCATCGCAGGCTTGGTTCACCCAGTCAGGGGTGCGGTGAGCAACGGCTGCGATCATGAGTTTCATTTCTTAACAGTTGCCTTTTTAGCGACAGGTTTTGCTGCGGCCTTTGTGGCTGTTTTCTTTGTCGCCGTTTTGGTGGGGGTTTTGGTTGAGGTTTTGGTCGTTGTTTTTTTGGTGGTCACCGCTTTTTTTGCGGAGCTTGTCTTTTTGACAGGTGACGATCTTCTGGTGGGCGCTGCCAACTTGGTGGTGGACTTTCTAGCAGATGTGGTTCGTTTGGTTGGCGACGTTTCAGTCCCACCGAGTTTTACTCGGACAGGTTTCTCTCCCCAGAGTTCTTCGAGGTCGTAATACGCCCGAATGGTGGGTTGCATGATGTGCACCACGATATCACCGAGGTCGACGAGCACCCATTCACCTGTTTCTTCGCCTTCGGTGGCGATAACCACCATGCCAATGGCTTTTGCTTTCTCTTCGACATGGCGAGCCAGTGAGCGGGTTTGACGATTTGAGGTTGCTGAGGCGATGATGACACGGTCAAAAAGACTTGTTATCTCAGTCGTATTAAAAACCTTGATGTCCTGTGCTTTGACGTCTTCGAGTGCATCGATAACGGTACGCTGTTGTTTATTGATATCCATGTGTTTGTTTCCGAGTACTGGTTTGATAGAGGTGATGCGTTTGAATGTAACGAATAACGGCAGGCGATAGGTCGTCGGCGACCGATTGCCCTTGCGCCAAATGTTCTCGAACGCGAGTTGCTGAGGTTGCCATGGGTTCAAAAGGTAGAGATTGGACTCGAGCGGCACCTGATTTGATGAGGGAATCGAGCGCGGGAGGCATGCTTAGATCATATTGAGGACGCAGTGCCACCAGCAGGGTTACCATGCCTGCAATTGAGGCCCAGTCTGACCAAGTGCAGAAGTTTTCTAATTGATCGGCACCCAAAAGCCAATAGTAGTCTGGGCCGATGGGTAGGGCGCGCAAGGTTTCAATCGTGTAGGTCGGTCCTTGCCGTTCAATTTCAATGGTATTTAGACGAAAGCCAGGTTCGTTGGCAATGGCCAAGCCAACCATCGCCGCCCGATCTTTGGGGCTGGCTTTTAGCTTGGCCCGCTGCCAAGGTTGGCCTGCGGGTATAAATTGCACCTCGTTCAAATCGGCGTGCTTAATGGCTGCGCGAGCCAGCGATAAGTGAGCATGGTGAATGGGGTCAAAACTGCCGCCCAGTAAGCCAATGCGTCGTTGGCCAGCTGTTTTGTTGGTGCTCAAACCCAGGCCCTGGGTTTTAGGTAGTCATGTAGTTTGGCTTCTGGGCTACCCGCTTCTGGGTGCCAGTTGTAGCGCCAGGTGACCTCTGGTGGCATGGATAGCAGGATTGATTCGGTTCGACCGCCCGACTGAAGGCCAAACAAAGTACCTCGATCAAAGACGAGGTTGAATTCAACGTACCGGCCGCGTCGATAGCGCTGAAAATCAGTTTCTTTCGGCCCGTACGGCAAGTCTTTTCTGCTATGCACGATGGGTAAGTAAGCCTTGAGAAAGGCATCGCCTGTGGATTGCATCAGGGCAAAAGACCTCTTAAAACCCGGCTCGCTTAAATCATCAAAAAACACACCACCGATACCGCGGGTTTCTGCTCGATGCTTAAGGTAAAAGTATTCATCGCACCAACGTTTGTAATCTGGGTAGTAATGAGTGCCGTGTGGGTCAAGCGCGTTTTTGCATGATTGGTGAAAATGAGAGGCGTCTTCTTCAAAAACGTAATAGGGTGTTAAATCCATACCGCCGCCAAACCAAAAGATGTCCTCCTCGCCTGAACCTTCTTTCGCATAAGCAACAAACATCCGCACATTCATGTGGGTGGTTGGCACATAAGGATTGCGCGGGTGTAAAACGAGCGACACACCCATGGCTTCCCAGCGGCGCCCAGCGACAGCCGGCCGATGGGCTGAGGCTGAAGCCGGCAATTTCTCACCCGTAACATGACTAAATAAAACCCCCGCTCTTTCAAACAAGTGGCCACCCTCAATCAAACGAGACAGGCCGCCACCGCCTTCAGCACGTGTCCATTGGTCAGATTTGAAATGGCCACCATCGACTTGCTCTAAGGCACCAACGATATTGGCTTGCAAGCCAAGCAGGTATTGGTGGACGGCTGCCACGTCAATCGCTGTCTTGTCTTTTTGCAAGTCGGTTGATGGTGTCATGATGTCAGGGCTCGCCAAGCGATATCGGTTCGATACTGAGCGCCTTCCAAATGAATTTTTGCAACTGTTTCGTACGCCAGCGCGCGAGCTTGCGTCACCGTATCAGCCAATGCTGTCACACCCAACACGCGACCACCCGCGCTTGTTAGGCGGCCTTGCGTGTCAAGAGAAGTGCCCGCATGGAAGGTCACCACGTGATCACGACTGGCCTTGAGGTTGGGGTCTTCGCTGGTGTCATTTGTGGCGGTCAAGCCAGTGATGGGATCACCTGTTTTGGGGTTGGCCGGATAGCCCGCGCTTGCCACCACAACGCACAGGGCCGTTCGCGGATCCCATTGCAGGGTTTGCTTATCGAGCTGTTCATCGATGGCAGATGCCAGCACCTCAACCAATGGGGTTTGAAGCCGCATCAAAATGGGTTGGGTTTCTGGGTCACCCATGCGGCAGTTGAATTCCAAGACACCGATGGGACGCGTGGCGTCATCACCCGCGCCAATCATGACCCCGGCATAAAGAAAACCCGTGAAGGGGATACCTTCGCTTTGCATGCCTGCCATGGTGGGTTCTATCACTTCACGCATGATGCGTGCGTGCAAAATATCACTCACAACGGGTGCGGGTGAATAAGCGCCCATGCCACCGGTATTGGGTCCCTGGTCGCCGTCCATTAAGCGTTTGTGATCTTGGCTGCTGGCTAATGGTAAGATGTGCTTGCCGTCGGCCATCACGATAAAACTGGCTTCTTCGCCAACCAAACACGCTTCGATCACCACACGGGCACCGGCTGCACCAAGCGAGCTGTCTGCAAGCATACTGTCAATGGCTTGATGCGCCTGTTCGACGGTGGTGGCGACCACCACGCCTTTGCCAGCAGCTAGGCCATCGGCTTTGACGACGATGGGTGCACCCTGGGCATCAATGTAGGCGTGGGCCGCTGTTGGGTTAGTAAACGTTTGGTAGGCCGCGGTCGGAATACGGTGGCGTTGCATGAAGGCTTTGGCGTAATCTTTTGAGCTTTCAAGTTGAGCTGCACGCTGCGTGGGACCAAAAATTTTAAGCTTGACGGCTCTAAACTGATCAACCATGCCCGCGGCTAGCGGCGCCTCGGGCCCCACAATCGTCATTTCAATACCCATTTTTTGTGCGAAGGCGACCAAAGCCTCAGGGTCGGTAATGGCCACGTTCGTTACTTTATCCATCGTGGCTGTTCCGCCATTTCCTGGCGCGACATAAACGTGGGTGACTCGGGGCGACTTTAATAACGCCCAGGTCAGCGCATGCTCTCTTCCACCTGAACCAATGACTAGCAGTTTCAACGTCTATCCTTATTCATCGTTAGGCAAGATGGCATTGGTGTAAACCTCTTGAACATCATCAAGGATTTCGAGCGCATCAAGCAGTTTTTGCATTTTGATGGCGTCATCACCCTGCAGATCAACTTCGTTTTCTGGTTTCATGATGATGTCGGCCACCTCAGCGGTCAAGCCTTTGGCCTGAAGGGCTGCGCTAACAGCGCCGAACTTTGCTGGCTGACAAATCACCTCGATGACGCCTTCGGCGTCGGTCAGCACGTCATCTGCACCTGCCTCAAGGGCAGCATCCATGACAGTGTCTTCGAGCGTGCCTGGCGCAAACAGAAATTGCCCCACATGATTGAACATAAACGACACGCAGCCATCTTGTCCAAGATTGCCGCCGTGCTTGCTAAAGGCGTGACGCACGTCTGAGACGGTTCGAACTCGGTTGTCGGTCATGCAATCAACAATGACAGCGGCCCCATTAAGCCCATAACCCTCGTAGCGGATTTCGTCATAGTTATCGCCATCAGCAGCCCCTGCGCCGCGTGAAATGGCTCGCTGAATATTGTCTTTGGGCATGTTCGCAGCCATGCCTTTGTCCCAAGCCAGTCTCAGTCTTGGGTTGGCATCGGGGTCAGCGCCGCCTGCGCGTGCCGCTACCGTTATTTCTCGTATGATTTTGGTCCATAGCTTGCCGCGCTTGGCGTCTTGTCGCCCTTTGCGGTGCTGAATGTTGGCCCACTTACTATGTCCGGCCATGATAAGAGTCAGTGTTGGTTAGTGAGATTTGATTTTAACGCGCTAAGCGCCAAGGAACCGTTTTGCGTAACAAGTACTGGCCCTCTTGTGCGTGTCGTGATGTAAAAAAGCGGCGCTCAGCCTAAAAACGACCCCGATCTTTGGTTTGGGTGGGTGTTTTGGGGATTGTGGGGTCGTCAGTATTGGCTCGACGCAGGGTAATTGAGGGGTTGACTGGAGAGACAGTTGGCACTGAGACGGTTGCCACTAAAAAATTATTATCGTGCGCACGTGCCAGCATGTGAAAGGCTGGGATAAACTCGAAAAAATACTTGAATCTGTCGTTAGACCAAAGGCGTGGGCTCATGCCTTGTGCGGCAACTTGGGTCAGGATTTAATATTAAATTGAGCAGCGGGTTGTGTCCTACATTGGCGTTAAACCTTACCGTATTTCAAAACAAGGAGTTTTTATGGGTACCTTAACCAAAGCAATAAGAATCGAGCAGTACGGTGGCACGGAAGTAATGAACATGGTCGAAATCGAGGTGCCAGCACCGGGTGACTTGGAAATAACAGTGTCGCAAAAAGCCGTTGGATTGAACTTCATCGATATTTACTTTCGCACAGGACTCTATAAATCGCCGCTGCCACATGGCCTAGGATTTGAAGGCGCTGGCGAAGTAGTCGCCGTCGGTAAGGACGTCAAGCGCTTTAAAGTGGGTGATCGAGTGGCCTATGGTCAAAGCCCTATTGGTGCTTACGCCTATTTGCGCAACGTGCCAGCGGTTCAGGCTGTCAAGTTGCCCAAAGGCATCTCGTATGAGCAGGCTGCGGCCATGATGCTTAAGGGTTTAACGGTTCAGTACCTTCTGCGTCAAACCTATCGCCTGCAAGGTGGCGAAACGATTTTGTTTCACGCCGCCGCCGGTGGTGTCGGCCTGATTGCCTGCCAATGGGCCAAAGCCTTAGGCGTGAAGGTGATTGGCACAGCGTCCAATCAAGAGAAAATGGATTTGGCACTCAATCACGGCGCTTGGAAAATGATCAACTACAGCACAGAAAATGTGGTTGAGCGTGTTCTTGAATTGACCAATGGTAAAAAAGTCCCCGTTGTCTATGACGGTGTGGGCAAAGATACTTGGGATATGTCATTGGATTGCTTGCAGCCACGCGGACTCTTGGTGAGTTATGGCAATGCTTCTGGCGCTGTTGAAAATGTCAATATTGGTATTTTGGCGGCTAAGGGCTCGTTGTTTGTCACGCGTCCAACGCTTGCTACGCACGTGGGCACGCAAGAAAAGATGCAGGCAGCGGCTGACGAGTTGTTCGGTTTGGTCTTGAAAAAGAAGATTAAATTGCGCATTGATCAGCGCTATACCTTGGATCAGGTGGCCCAGGCGCACACTGACTTGGCGAGCCGTAAAACCACGGGTGCTTCGGTGTTTGTGCTCGAGTAGATGCATTGATAAAAAAAGGCCCACGCATTGTGTGGGCCTTTTTTTATGTGCGCTGAGTTAAGCTACTGTTGCTTTGCTTCGTGGTGATACTCAGTGATTCGAGCCACTTCATTTTTTGAGCCAATCACCACACTGACTCTTTCATGCAAACTGCTGGGCTTAACCTCCAGAATGCGTTCATATCCATTGGTTGCCATGCCGCCAGCCTGTTCAACGAGCATGCTCATGGGGTTGGCCTCGTACATCAGTCGCAACTTGCCAGGTTTGTTCGGCTCTCTGGCATCCCATGGGTACATAAAAACACCGCCACGCATCAGCAACCGGTGAATGTCGGTGACCATGGATGCGACCCAACGCATATTAAAATCTTGGCCTCTTGTGCCCGTCTGGCCTGCCAAACACTCATCGATGTAGCGCTTGACCGGTGGTGCCCAGTGGCGCATATTCGACATGTTGATGGCAAATTCTTTGGTGTCAGCGGGGATCGTGATGTTCTCGTGCGTCAGGACCCATGATCCCATCTCGCGATCAAGCGTGAACCCAACAACGCCATCACCAACAGTCAATACCAGCATGGTTTGTGGACCATAAAGGGCATAGCCTGCGGCCACCTGCGAGTATCCGGCTTGAAGAAAGTCAGCTTCGTCAATTTCACGGCCAGACGCATCAGCAGGCGCTTTGAGCACAGAAAAAATCGTCCCGATCGACACATTAACGTCAATATTCGAAGAGCCATCCAGTGGATCAAAAAGCAGTAGATATTCGCCTTTGGGATAACGGTTGGGAATCAAATGGATCGTTTCCATTTCCTCAGAGGCCATGGCAGCCAAGTGTCCACCCCACTCGTTGGCTTCAAGCAACACGCTGTTTGAGATCACGTCGAGCTTTTTTTGGACCTCGCCTTGTACGTTTTCGGTTTCTAAACTACCCAGAACCTCACCCAGTGCGCCTTTGCTAACGGCATGGCTGATGGTTTTACAAGCGCGAGAAACGATCTCAATCAACAGTCGCAACTCGGCTGGCAAGGCATTATCGGTTCGTTGTTTTTCAACCAGATACTGCGTTAAAGATGTTCGTTTGTTCATTCAATCAAACCTCAAAGGGAAAGTGCTTTGGTGACAATTTCGCGGGTGTTTGCTGACAATGCCGACTGACTGGCCACGTGCGCCAAAGCCAGTTTCATCATGGGTTTGACAGCGGGCGTGTGATGGGCCCAGTGGTCAAGCGCGCGTGCGAATCGTGCCGCCACTTCAGGGTTAGTCTCATCGATCAAACAAACTTGTTCGGCCCAGAATTGATAGCCGCTGCCGTCTGGCTTATGAAAACCCGTTGGGTTGTTCAAGCAAAACTGAAACAACAAGGCTCGCAGCCGATTGGGGTTGCGACGCGTGAAAGCAGGGTGCTGCGTTAAGGACTTGATGCCATCGACTGTCATGCCCTGCGCACAGGCCTGGAGGGCAAACCACTTATCAACCACCAGTGGGTCGATTTGAAAACGTGTCAAAAAGTCATTGAGTGCCGCGGTGATGGCGGTGTCTTTTTCTGGGTACTGAAGCAGTGCGCGAAGCGAGCCCAAGCGATCGGTCATGTTGGTGGCATGGTCGTATTGGGTCAGCGCCAATTGCTTGCCTTCAAGATCTTGCGCTTGGCACAAAAGAGTGAGCGCGAGATTTCGGATGGCTCTTGGCCCAGACTGTTGTGCGTCTGGGCTGTATGTGCTGTTGGGCGCATGATTGGTAACCATATGCTTCAGTGTCTTTGCCAGTCCTTGCCCCAACGCTTGCTCAAGCGTTTGCTTGCGATGGGCCAGTTTCAAGGGATCCATGGGCGACATCGCCTGCAGCAGGTACTTGTCTGAGGGTGGCGTTAGCAGTCGGGTCAGGTAACCGGCATCGAGGGTTTCATCGGCAAGTAACTGTGCGCTGATGGCGATTAATTGGTTAAGTGTGGGGTTGGTGTTTGACTCGCTGCGGTCTGAGTCAGTGCCGAGCAGAAAACGTGCAAAGAGAGTTTGCAGCGCATCCCAGCGTGCAAATGGATCTGTGTCATGGCGTGCCAAGGTTTCAAGCTCGGTGCTCGTTTGTGTGGCTTGAACGTCAATTGGGGCAGAAAAGCCTCGATTCAGCGAGGCAATAGCATCCGCTGTTGTTCCTTTGATGATCCATTGCTGTTGGGCTTGCGTCAGCTCCAGTAGTAATGTCTGAGCCTTTTGGCCGTCGTGTTCCAAGGCCAGTGGCTTACCGTCAGCTTGTAAAAACCCCACAGCGAAGGGAATATGAAAGGGCAGCTTGACCAAACCGCTTTCTTTTTCAACACCCACAGCAGGGCAGTATTGGGTCAATGTCAGTCGTGTTTCGTCGGGTTTGGCCGTCGATTCTATTCTGACGGTTACCACTGGTGTGCCAGCTTGTGAATACCATTGCCGAAAAACTGACAGGTCGCGCGTGGCATCGACTTGCTGCCAAGCCCACTGCATCGCATCAACGAAATTATCGCAGGTCACGGCTTGGCCGTCGTGGCGACGGAAATACTCGCGCATCCCTGCCTGAAAAGTCGCTTCACCGAGCAGTGTATGAAGCATGCGTATCACTTCGGCGCCTTTTTCGTAGACGGTGGCCGTGTAGAAGTTACTGATTTCTTGGTAGCTTTCAGGTCGAATGGGGTGCGCCATGGGACCGGCGTCTTCGGGAAACTGTGCGGCTTTCAGCACAGCGACGTCGTCAATCCGCTTGATTGCGCGCGCACTCAAAGCCTGTGCTTCATTCAAGCCATCGGCCATCATGTCGGCGGTGAACTCTTGATCCCGAAATACAGTCAAGCCCTCTTTGAGGCTCAGCTGAAACCAGTCGCGACACGTCACGCGGTTACCTGTCCAATTGTGGAAATACTCGTGACCAATCACCGCTTCGATGGCTTGGTAGTTGGCGTCTGTGGCGGTTTCAGGATCAGCCATGACGTAAGCGGCGTTAAAGACATTCAAGCCTTTGTTTTCCATGGCACCCATGTTGAAATCTCTGGCCGCCACAATCATAAACCGATCCAAATCAAGGCTCAGACCAAACCTTGTTTCGTCCCAACGCAGGGATCGTTCAAGACTTTGCATGGCCCATTCGGTTTTGGTCAGGCTGCCTGGATCGCTGTAGATTTGCAGTAAGGCCTCTTTGCCAGCTGCCGTTTGAATGGATTTTTCGCGGCACTCGAACTCGCCCGCCACCAAAGCAAATAAATAGCACGGTTTAAGAAAAGGGTCATGCCAGCAAGATTCGTGGCGCCCATCGCCTAGATCACGCTCAGACACCAAATTGCCGTTAGATAGCAAGGTGGGGAAGTCGCGTTTATTGGCCGTGAGCGTCACGGTGTAGACCGACATCACGTCGGGACGGTCTGCAAACCAACAAATACGTCGAAACCCTTCGGCCTCGCACTGAGTAAAAAGATTTGCGCCAGAGACGTACAAGCCCATGAGGCTGTCGTTGGTGGCCGGATGGCAGACAGAGATGATTTCAATGTCGGCGCTTGCAGGCAAGTCTAAAAGTGTTAGGTGCTTTTCGGTTTGTTCAAGGGCGTTTTGCGGCCAGGCATGGCCATTCACATTAACAGACAAACGCTCAAGAGACTGGCCGTCAAGAACCAAAGGGTCGCTGGCATTGGGGTTGGTGCGGCGTACATGCATCCGCAACTGAACCTCAGTCTGTTGAGCGCCAAGATCGAAAGCCAATTCAACCGAGGGGATTTGAAAAGGGTAGGGCTTGTAGTCAGTGCGAAATATCGTCATTGTGTGGGTCGCTGCTATGTGACGTTCAAGGTCCGTGAACCGTAAGCGTCATATTGTAGCGACCCACGACATCGCTCGATCTCAATAGACAAGTGGCGCCAAGGGCTGGTTTTGGGTTTTACACCAAGAAATCGTTGCGCGACTTGCCGCTTGCCTCTGCCTCAACAACCCACCGTGGTGGTTTGCCTCGGCCAGTCCAAGTGGCACCAGTTTCCGGGTGCTTGTACTTGACAGGCACGGGGGGACGTGTGCTGGCAGAGGTTTTCTTGACAGCACGCGTCGCACCGCGTGGGCCAGGTTTGCCAAACGCTGCAACGATCTCCTCGGGCGTGATGTCAAACTCTTTCATCGAGCGCACAATCGACATAATGACCGGCTTGCGTTTTTTGCGTTGCAGGGCATCTGCTTGTTTACGGAGTTTTTCAATTTCTTTCTGAATTTTTGCTTGAAGAGCCGCGTAGTTTTGTTGCCGAGCCATAATTAATTACCTTTTAAAGTCGTCTTTGTCATGAAATCAAATAATAAAATATACTTAGTTAGCATAAACTTAGTGGATGAGTTAGTTATTAAAATAGTTACCAAAACCCACTAATTTTTGGCATAAGTTGCTAGCGTGTTAGTCAGAATATCTAAAGGTAAAGGGGCACTAAAAAAATAAAATGAGTTAACCACCATTTTTAGTAATCGTGAGATTGAGTCTGTCAGTCAAATGCCAATCAAGTCATTAATACATTCATTATAGGCTCCTTTTAGCAAAAATTAAAACACCGTATTTACACTGAAAATAAAAATCAAGAAATAAGGCCTGCGGTTTTAAGGGCGGCTCCAATGGTGAAGTGCAACAAGCCGACGGTATATTCGTCGGTATACAAGTGGTTTCTGATGCGATTGTGTTGGTAATTCTTGATCAAATGAGTGTTTTTCGTTTGAGCAAGCCGTTCAGCAAGGGAAGCAATAGGTTGTTCTACCTAAGTATTTTGCACAACTGGCGCAAGTGGCTCAAAGAGGGTGCGCATGGCCGCCTTTTAACCAAACGGTGAGCGAGGTCCTTATTCAAAACGCTCACGGGCAAGCACCAAGCAATATGACACCTGGTGCTCGGTCGCACTGTGCTGATATTGAGTGAGCCTTCTGAGTCTTTGGGTTTTTTAATACTCAACGGGTTCATTTGCTGCTTAACGAATTAGTGACACGGCACGACAAAATGCATTTATTTGATTTAAAACTGAGAACGGGCGCGATGACGAGAGCAGTCACGAGAGCAGTGACGAGAGCAATAACGAGGCCCAAAAGATATTGCCTGGCGATCGACTCCATAAGTTCAAATAAGTTTTAGGCACGGTCGGCTTATTGGTTTGTTAGACCTAAAGTATTCCGATCCTTATTGTGCGTTGCTACCAGCGGACTTAATTTTTGGTGTCAGCGTAAGGCGGTGAACCTCTCTCTGGTAGAAAACGTGGGGACATTGACTGCTGATTGACCATTGGGGTGAGATAATATCCTCTTTAACGTGCTGTGAAGGTTTGGTGATGGGTGAGCTTTGTTGCCCACGCTTGGACGAAGTCCACCAAAACTTACCAGCGCTTGAACACCGTGTCATAGGAATTTGATCAATTGATGAATGCTGTCGTTATGCCCGCCATGCAATCTGCTCAGTCCTTGTTGCTCGATCCTTGGGGCTTGTCAAATCGCGATTTTGATCGGGCGATTGGCGAGATCATGTTGCACCAAGTTGATTATGCTGACCTTTACTTTCAATACACCCGCAGCGAGGGTTGGAGCTTGGAAGAAGGGATTGTAAAAACAGGTAGCTTTTCTATCAGCCAAGGCGTGGGTGTGAGAGCCGTCTCTGGCGAAAAAACAGCGTTTGCTTATTCCGATGCGTTGTCCTCTGATGCTTTGCTGAGTTCGGCTCGTGCTGTTCGAGAAATTGCCCGCGTAGGACAAAATCGCCGTACCCCAGCCATTCAAGTGGCGCCAGCGCATGCTCTTTACAGTGCAATGGATCCCGTCGCGTCGTTGCCCGCGCAAGAAAAAGTGGCTTTGCTTGAACGCATTGAGCGCATGGCTCGTCAGCGCGACCCCCATGTGGTGCAAGTCATGGCGGGCTTGGGTATGGAATATGACGTGGTACTGGTGGTTGGTAGTGATGGGCGTCAATGCGCCGATGTTAGACCGTTGGTTCGTTTGTCTTTAACGGTGATCGCACAGAAAGAGGGGCGTCGTGAGACCGGTCATGCTGGCGGTGGTGCTCGCACGGGTTTGGATTACTTCTCAGATGAGTTGCTGACCCAATACGTTGACAAAGCGGTCGGTGAAGCGCTCACCAATTTACAAGCAAAAGCGGCACCGGCCGGTGAGATGACAGTGGTTCTTGGGTCCGGTTGGCCCGGTATTTTGTTGCACGAGGCCGTCGGTCACGGCCTTGAAGGCGATTTCAACCGTAAGGGGTCGAGCATCTTTGCTGGACGTGTTGGCGAGCGTGTGGCCTCAAAGGGCGTGACTGTCGTGGACGACGGTACATTACCCGATCGACGCGGCTCACTGAACATGGATGACGAAGGCAACCCAACGCAACGCAACGTGTTGATTGAAGATGGGATTTTGCGTGGTTATCTACAAGACACCACCAATGCTCGCCTAATGGGTGTGGCACCGACGGGTAATGGCCGGCGCGAGTCTTTTGCGCACCTACCCATGCCTCGAATGACCAATACTTACATGTTGGCCGGCCAAGAAGAGCCCGAAGACATCATCAAATCGGTTAAGCGTGGTTTGTACGCCGCTAATTTTGGTGGTGGGCAGGTCGACATTACCAGCGGTAAGTTTGTTTTTTCTGCCTCAGAAGCCTATATGATCGAAGATGGGCAAATCACTTACCCAGTCAAAGGAGCGACCCTCATCGGTAATGGTCCCGATTCTCTCACACGGGTCTCGATGATTGGGCATGATTTGCAGCTAGATAGTGGGGTTGGCACTTGCGGTAAGGAAGGTCAAAGCGTACCCGTAGGCGTAGGAATGCCAACGATTCGCATTGATGGTTTGACGGTGGGTGGAACGGCTTAACGTGTTGTTTGTATTCCTGATTGAACACGACGTGTTGCGATATTCTGACGAATACGGGTTTGAGTGGGGCTGTCTGTCGTGACTGAAACATTTTTTATGTTAGATTCGGAATCATGAACTGTAAACAAACCTGCCATCTTAAGTTCTGGTTTTACTTTTTTGGCTTTGCACCGCAACTGGCGCAAGGGCATTCGAGTCGTTTCTGAGTTCAAACCGAATCCCCAAACCGCCAGCCTAGCTGGCGGTTTTTTTTTGAATGATTCGAGTCATCACCGTTTGGTTTTGGTTGGGGCTGAGGGTTATCCGTCATAAATAGCTGGAAAATTTTGTTGACCGCGTGTCAACTGACTAAAAAGGAGTGAAGCGTGCCACACAATACTGATGATTTGCGAATCCGAGAGATTAAGGAACTAACACCGCCGTCGCACACCATGCGGGAGTATCCTTGCTCAGAATCCGTGGCAAGCACGGTCCACGATTCACGTCAGGCGCTGCATCGCATCTTGCATGGCATGGACGATCGATTGGCTGTTGTAATTGGGCCGTGTTCTATTCACGACACCAAAGCGGCCTTGGAATATGCCAACCGGTTGAAAAATGAGCGTGTTCGTCTGCAAGGTGATCTCGAAATTGTGATGCGCGTCTATTTTGAAAAGCCGCGCACCACCGTTGGCTGGAAGGGGCTGATTAATGACCCTGACCTTGATGGTAGTTTCCAAATCAACAAGGGATTGCGTTTGGCCCGTGAGGTGCTGCTTGAGGTCAATAATTTGGGCTTGCCCGCCGGGTGCGAATTTTTAGACATGATTACCCCTCAATACATCGCTGATTTGGTGTCATGGGGAGCGATTGGTGCGCGGACAACAGAAAGTCAGGTGCACCGCGAGTTGGCTTCTGGTTTGTCATGCCCTGTTGGGTTTAAAAATGGCACCGATGGTAGCGTGCGCATTGCCGTTGATGCCATGAAGGCGGCCTCTCAGCCGCACCATTTTTTATCAGTAACAAAGGGTGGTCACTCGGCCATTGTGTCGACCGTGGGTAATGAAGATTGTCACATCATCCTGCGCGGTGGCAAATCCCCCAACTTTGATGCGGCAAGTGTGCAGGCGGCCTGTGATGATCTCAGCAAAGCCGGATTGGCCCAGCGCGTCATGATTGACTCAAGCCATGCCAATAGCGAAAAGAAACCAGAAAACCAAACTGGGGTTTGTCACAATATTGCACAGCAAGTCGCCTCGGGTGATACTCGTATCATTGGCGTGATGATTGAAAGTCACTTAGTCGGTGGCCGCCAAGATTTGGTCACGGGTCAACCATTGACTTACGGTCAAAGTATTACCGACGGCTGCATTGACTGGGAAAAGTCGGTGGCCGTTCTTGATGAACTGGCTCAATCTGTCAGGGATAGACGTTTGGCATTGGCCACAACCGGTAAGTGAGATAAGCATGGGACACACCCCGATTATTCAACGTTTGAGAAAGCCAGTGCCTCAAGAAATGCTGGCCGCTCTTGAGCAGCGGTTTGGTGATCGGTTTTCTCTGGCTCATGCCGTCAGGGAGCATCACGGGCGAGACGAGTCGCCTTATCCTGATATGTTGCCAGATGCCGTCGTTTACGCGCTGTCGACCGAGGACGTGGTGTTCGTGGTCAAAGCTTGCGCCGAGCACGGCATTGCTTTGATTCCCTATGGGGCGGGCTCATCACTTGAAGGACACTTGTTGGCCATCGAGGGGGGCATTTCGCTTGATGTCAGTGGCATGAACCAAGTGGTGGCACTGAATGCTGAAGACTTGACGGTGACGGTTCAGCCCGGCATGACGCGCAAGCAAATCAATGTGTTCTTGCGCGACACGGGTTTGTTTTTTCCGATTGACCCAGGTGCTGATGCTTCTTTGGGTGGCATGGCCTCCACGCGTGCTTCTGGCACCAATGCGGTGCGCTACGGCACCATGCGTGAAAACGTCCTCGGGCTTGAGGTGGTGACCGCACAGGGCAAAGTGGTGCGCACAGCCAGCCGCGCCAGAAAGTCCTCGGCTGGCTACGACTTAACGCGTCTGTTTGTGGGTAGTGAAGGAACCTTGGGTGTGATTACTGAGGTGACTGTGCGACTTTACCCACAGCCAGAGGCTGTCAGTGCGGCGGTTTGCCACTTTTCAACCGTTCACGATGCCGTGTCAACCGTGATTCAAACCATTCAACTCGGTGTCCCGGTGGCCAGGGTAGAGCTCATGGATGCCAATGCGGTGAGGGCTAGCAATGCTTACAGCAAATTGACGCTGCGAGAGACACCATTGTTGTTGTTTGAGTTCCACGGCAGCCCCATGAGCGTCGAGGAGCAGGCGCAGACGGTGCAAGAACTCGCGCGTGACAATGGCGGGATGGATTTTGAGTGGGCCAAGCAGTCCGAAGATCGGAATCGGCTGTGGACGGCTCGGCATAATGCGTATTTTGCTGGGCTTGGGCTTCGCCCTGGGTGCCGAGCCAGTACAACAGATGTTTGTGTGCCCATCTCACGCTTGGGCGAGTGCTTGGATGAGGCCACAACACTGGTGGCCCAGGCCTCTTTTCCAACCACCATTGTCGGGCATGTTGGCGATGGTAATTTTCATGTGCTGATGCTGCTTGACCCAGACAACGGGCAAGAGTGGCAGGAGTCTGAGCGATTAAACGAGCAGCTCGTTGCCATGGCGATTGCCGCCGATGGCACCTGTACGGGAGAGCACGGTATTGGCTTGCATAAGCTTGACTTTATGCGTCAAGAGCATGGTGACGATGCGCTTGCATTGATGTGGGCCATCAAGCGGGCCTACGACCCGTCCAACATCCTGAACCCAGGAAAGGTTTTGCCGGTATTGGGAAATGCCCCTCCTATCGGGTAATTCCTCTCTGGCGCTAAGTACTTAAGAAGTTACAGTGTGGGTCTACCCCAAACGCATGATTGATCATATGAATGCAAACACTGAAGTCAGAGAAGCCGCTTTGATGCGGGCCAGTTTCGATGAGGTCCTGCACGCCTTAAGAGCGGTCTTGCCAGAACACTGCATCTTGGCCCGCGAAGAGCAAATGCGCCCCTACGAGTGCGATGGATTGTCGCTTTTTCGCGAGCTGCCGCTAGTGGTGGTCTTGCCAGAAACTGAGGCGCAGGTGCAGGGTGTTTTACGCGCTTGCCAGCGTCTTAACTTGCCCGTTGTGACCCGTGGCGCGGGCACGGGACTGTCTGGCGGGGCGCTCCCCCATGCACAGGGCGTCTTGTTGGGCATGTCCAAGTTCAACCGAATCAAATCGGTCGATCCCATTTGTGCAACAGCTGTTGTTGAGCCCGGCGTTCGAAATTTGGCGGTCTCAGAAGCGGTGGCACAGTACGGCCTCTACTATGCGCCTGACCCGTCGAGTCAAATTGCCTGCACCATTGGCGGTAACGTTTCTGAAAACTCGGGTGGTGTGCACTGTTTGAAATACGGTTTAACCATTCACAACGTGCTCAAAGCGAGAGTGATCACGCTTGACGGTGAAGTTTTAGAATTGGGTTCTGAAGCGCCAGAGGCACCTGGCCCTGATTTGCTGTCAGCCTATATTGGCTCAGAAGGCATGTTGGGTGTGGTCACGGAAGTGACATTACGCTTACTGCCCAAGCCGGCGCTGGCCAAGGTGATCATGGCCAGTTTTGATGATGTTGAAACGGCGGGTCAAGCGGTTGCCGCTGTGATTGCCGCTGGCATTATTCCTGCTGGGCTTGAAATGATGGATCAGCGAGCCACAGAGATGGTAGAGCCGTTTGTCAAAGCGGGTTACGACACGAATGCCAAGGCGATTCTGTTGTGTGAGTCTGATGGCACTGAGGTCGAAGTGGCTGAAGAAATTGCGCGTATGACGGCCGTCTTTGAGGGGGTTGGTGCTACACGCACTCAAGTATCCGAGACGGAAGCAGAACGGATGCGCTTTTGGGCCGGCAGAAAAAATGCATTTCCGGCTGCGGGCCGAGTGTCACCCGATTACTACTGCATGGACGGCACGATTCCAAGACGTCACTTGGCCAAGGTGTTACAAGCCATCGAGGTAATGGAAACAACCTACGGATTACGCTGCGCCAATGTGTTTCACGCCGGTGACGGCAATCTCCATCCCCTGATTTTGTTTGATTCCAACCTAGCGTCCGAAGTCGAGCGCGCTGAAGCGTTTGGTGCGGCGATTCTTGAGTTGTGTGTTGAAGTCGGTGGCACCATTACCGGTGAGCATGGCGTTGGCATGGAAAAAATCAATCAAATGTGTGTGCAGTTTGGACGCGATGAGCTTGATATTTTCTTGAGTGTCAAACGTTCATTTGATCCTGACGGGTTACTGAACCCGGAGAAAGTCATCCCAACGCTGGCGCGCTGCGCTGAGTACGGCAAGATGCACGTGCATGGTGGCAAACTACCATTCGTTGATATTCCGAGGTTTTAAGACATGGATTACATCTTGTCTCGGATGTCTGAGCAGGTCACGGCTGCGCGTGCCAATTTTCGTCCTATAGAAATCGTTGGTGGTGGTACCAAACGCTTTTACGGTAACCCACCACCCGAATCCACTGCTCAAGAGGCACTGCAGTTGCAGATGTCAACACTCACGGGTGTATTGAATTACCAGCCCAGTGAGTTGGTGTTGACGGCTTGGGCAGGCACACCATTAAGTGATATTGAAGCAACCTTGGCTGAACAGAACCAGATGATGGCGTTTGACCCACCGTCGTTTGGGTCAGGGGCGACTATCGGTGGGGCGATCGCCGCCGGGTTATCAGGACCACTGAGTTTTGGGTATGGTCCCTTACGCCATTACGTGCTGGGTACGAAACTGCTTGATGCCCAAGGGCGCATTTTGAAGTTTGGTGGCGAAGTCATGAAAAACGTCGCGGGCTACGACGTGTCTCGCTTGTTAACTGGCTCCATGGGTATGTTTGGCGCCATTGTGCAAGTTTCTATCAAAGTCATGCCGAAGCCATTGGTCGACCAGACGATTTGTTTTGTGTGTGATGAGCAGCAAGCGCTCAGTTTATGTGAGGCGCTGAGATCGAAGACTTGGCCGGTGAAAGCCGCCGCCTGGTTGCCTGCTGAGGGTGGTGAAGGTGGTCAATTGGCCTTGCGTCTTTGTGGCGCGCAGTCAGCGGTTAAACAAGCTGCTGAGGTTTTGGGTGGCCAAGCGCTTGACGAGACAGTAGCAAACGCTTGGTGGACAGCCTTCCGGGATCAGAAAACACCTTTTTTTGCGCAACATCCCCTTTGGCGTTTGGCTGTTAAAGCACGAACGCCAGCGCTTGACATTGGGCCAACAGCCTTTGACCTGGGTGGTGAAGTGCGTTGGGTTCAAACCCAAGCGCAACCGTCTGCCATCAGACAAATGGCAAGTGAAGCAGGGGGGCACGCCACCTTGTTTCGCTGGAATCACGTACAGCAAACGCCACCCGATGGGGTCTTTCAACCCTTGGATCGAGCGACGACGGCCGTGATTAAACGACTCAAAGAAGAGCTTGATCCGAAGTCTATTTTCAATGCAGGCCGCTTGGTAGCGGGTATTTAGGGAAACGATCCAAATGCAAACAAAGTTGGCAGCGTCGGTGAAAGACACCGCTTTGGGTCAAGAGGCCGACGAGATCCTTAGGCGTTGTGTGCACTGTGGGTTTTGCACCGCCACTTGTCCCACCTACCAAATTTTGGGTGATGAGTTAGACAGTCCTCGGGGGCGGATTTACCTCATCAAGGAGATGCTCGAAGGCAAACCCGTCACCAAGACGACCCAGACACACCTAGACCGTTGCCTGACCTGCCGCAATTGTGAGACCACGTGTCCCTCTGGCGTTGAGTATGGCAAGCTGATCGACATCGGTCGGCAGATGGTTGATCAGCAAATCGAACGACCACTGGCTGAACGCTTTAAGCGCCAAGCGCTGCGCCGAACCATGAATGCACCGTGGTTTGCGTCAGCCTACCGTGTGGGGCAACTGGTCAAAAACTGGTTGCCGGCTGCCTTACAAAAGAAGGTTGTGGCAAAACAATCGAAAGGGCAGTTGCCATCAACGACGGCGCATCACCCACGACAAGTTTTGATGCTTAACGGCTGTGTTCAGCCTGGCATGATGCCCAACATCGATGCGGCCACGATCCGCGTCCTAGACAAGGTTGGTATTGGTTCGCAAGCGCTGGCGCAGTCGGGTTGTTGCGGTGCGCTTAACTTTCACCTCGATGCGCAAGAGCAAGCCCGCTCGCAGATGCGAACCAACATCGACGCTTGGTGGCCCTTGATTGATGGCGGGGCGGTCGAGGCGATCGTCATGAACGCTTCGGGTTGCGGTGGGACTGTTAAGGAATACGGGCATCACCTCAGGCTCGATCCGCTCTATGCAGAAAAGGCGCAGGTCGTCAGCAACCACGTCAAAGACATTGCCGAGATCTTGGCGCCGATGGCCGATGTTTTACGAGAAAAAATGAATGCTGCGAATTTACCCGCGCGCACGGTGTTTCATCCACCTTGCACGCTGCAACATTGGCAGGGTTTGCGTCCAGTCAGCGAAACCTTGCTGAACTCACTCGGTTTTGCGCTGCAGCCTTTTGAAGAAACGCATTTGTGTTGCGGTTCAGCGGGGGCTTATTCGGTGCTACAACCCGAGATATCAACGGCACTCAGAGACCGTAAGCTCGGGCACGTTAACCGAGCCAAGCCTGACGTCATTGTGTCTTCGAACATCGGTTGTATTGGCCACTTGCAGTCGGGTACTGAGACGCCAGTTAAGCATTGGATTGAGGTACTTGATCAGGTGCTCTGAGTGAGCGCCTGATCAAGTACCCACCGAACGGCTGAAACATTAATCGACGGCTTTTACCATCTCTTCAAGCACTTTCTTGGCATCCCCAAACACCATCATGGTCTTGTCCATGTAAAACAGCTCGTTATCTAGACCCGCGTAGCCAGAGGCCATTGAGCGCTTGTTAACGATGATGGTTTTGGCTTTGTAGGCCTCTAAAATTGGCATACCGGCGATGACCGATTTTGGGTCATTTTTGGCAGCAGGGTTAACCACATCGTTGGCACCCAATACCAGCACCACATCGGTCTGTGGAAACTCGCTGTTGATGTCGTCCATTTCAAAGACTTGGTCGTAAGGCACTTCAGCTTCCGCGAGCAGCACGTTCATGTGACCGGGCATCCGTCCAGCCACTGGGTGAATGGCGTACTTAACCGTCACTCCCTTGGCTGTCAGCTTTTCAGCCAGTTCTTTCAAAGCGTGCTGTGCCCGTGCCACAGCCAAGCCATAGCCCGGTACGATCGTGACTGATTCAGCGTTACCAAGTAGAAATGCGGCATCCTCTGGGCTGCCAGAGCGTACGCTGCGAGCGCCTTGATCCACCGCACTTTGACCATCATCGGCGTTACCACCGAAGCCACCCAAGATCACGTTAAAGAACGAACGATTCATGGCCTTGCACATGATGTAAGACAGAATTGCTCCCGATGAGCCCACCAGAGAGCCGGCAATGATCAACATGGCGTTGTTCAGCGAAAAGCCAATACCAGCAGCAGCCCAACCCGAATAGCTGTTGAGCATTGAAACCACCACGGGCATGTCTGCACCACCAATCGGGATAATGATCAAAACCCCTATCGTAAAGGCCAAGATCGTCATGATGATGAAGGGTGTCCAGTCTTGGGTCATCATGAACCAGACGCCGGCGGCGACCATCAACAAGGCCAAGACCAAGTTGAGCATGTGCTGGCCTGGGAACGACACGGGTGCGCCTTGGAACAACCGGAACTTGTAGCGCCCCGAAAGCTTTCCAAAGGCAATCACAGAGCCTGAGAACGTGATGGCGCCGACGAAGGTACCAATAAACAACTCTAGTCGGTTACCAAAAGGAATCGGAGCACCTGGCTCAGCGATACCGAAGGCAGAGGCTTCAGCCACAATGGCTATCGCAATGGCCACGGCGGATAAACCAATCATGCTGTGCATAAAGGCCACGAGCTCTGGCATTTTGGTCATTTCGACACGCTTGGCCATCACGGTGCCAATGCTTCCACCGATCACCAAGCCAAACACCACCCAGGCCAACCCAACCGTTGCTGTGCCTTCGCGTGCGAGGCTGTAAATCAACGCCGCTGTGGTCAAAATCGCCAAGGCCATGCCGGCGATACCAAAGGCGTTACCCAGGCGTGAGGTGGTGGGGTGAGACAGACCCTTAAGTGCTTGGATAAAGCACACTGAGGCAATCAAATAGAAGAGGGTGACAAGATTCATCGAGATCATGCTGATCCCCTGTCTTTTTTGACACTTTTTTGTTTCTTTTTAAACATCTCAAGCATTCGTCTGGTTACCAAAAAACCACCAAAAACGTTCACAGCAGCCAGAGCGACCGCAAAGACGCCCATGCCGCGGGCCAGATTGCCTTCGGTCAGGGCAGCTGCCAACATGGCACCAACAATCACAATCGCAGAAATGGCGTTGGTCACGGCCATCAGCGGGGTGTGCAGCGCTGGGGTGACGTTCCAAACCACGTGGTAACCAACGTAGACCGCCAGCACAAAAATGATGAGATTAACAATCGTAGGGTCAATCAATTCCATCTCAATTCTTCCTTAAAACTTGATTGTTTTCGCACATCAGGCAGGCTTGAACAATCTCATCGTCACGGTTGATAGCCAGTTCGCCGCCGTTGGTGATCAGTTTCAGGAAGTCCAGCAGATTGCGTGCGTAAAGCGCAGAGGCGTCAGTGGGCACCAAAGCGGGTAGGTTGGATAGCCCCACGATCGCCACACCATTGACTTCAATGATTTGGTTGATCTGAGACAGTGGGCAGTTGCCACCACGTTCAACGGCAAGGTCAACGATCACGCTGCCAGGCTTCATGGCATGGACCGTTTCAGCACTGATCAAATGGGGCGCTGGGCGACCGGGAATCAGGGCAGTGGTGATCACAATATCGGCCTGAGCGCAACGCTGTGCGACAAGCGCGGCTTGCCGTGCCATCCAAGCCGGTGGCATGGGTCTTGCATAGCCACCCACGCCTTTGGCAATTTCTTTTTCTTCTTCCGTTTCGAACGGCACGTCGATGAACTTGCCGCCCAACGACTCGATTTGCTCTTTGGCGGCGGGACGCACATCAGAGGCTTCGACCACCGCGCCCAACCGTTTGGCAGTAGCGATCGCTTGCAAGCCAGCCACACCAGCACCGAGCACAACCACGCGAGCTGCTTTGAGCGTACCAGCGGCGGTCATCATCATCGGAAACAGGCGGTCGTATTGATTGGCCGCCAACATCACAGCTTTGTAGCCTGCCAAGTTCGCTTGTGAGGACAACACATCCAAGCTCTGTGCGCGGGTGATGCGAGGCGCGGCTTCGAGCGCGAATGCGACCAGTCCGGCGCCTGCCATGGCTTCTAGACCTTCAGCGTCAAAGGGGTCGAGCATGCCGACCAAGACACTGCCTGCTTTCATATGGGTTAATTCAGTACCCGTGGGTGCGCGCACTTTTAAAACCAACGGGGCGCTAAGCGTCTGAGCAGCGTTAGCGAGCCGCGCGCCAGCTGTTTCATAGGCATCATTGCCAAACCGTGCCGCCAGACCCGCATCGTGCTCGACGAGAACCTCATGGCCTGCGGTAATCAGTTTTTTGATTGTTTCGGGTGTTGCGGCAACTCGGGTTTCCCCGTCTAGCGTTTCTTTCGGAATGCCGATTTGCATCGGTTTCCTCCTTTTTCTTAAATTTTCAACTTTTTTCTTAGTTAAGGTTATACACCAGAGACGTACAATTCAAGCCATGAAACCGTCAAAAATAAATCGTGGGCGTAAGGTTGTGGTTGGGATGTCAGGCGGCGTTGATTCGTCTGTTTCAGCTTGGTTGCTTAAGCAACAGGGTTTTGAGGTGATCGGCCTATTCATGAAGAATTGGGAAGAGGACGACACCAGTGAGTATTGTTCGAGCCGGCAAGACTGGCTCGACGCCGTTAGTGTTGCCGATCTGGTGGGCGTTGAGATTGAGGCGGTTAACTTCTCAGCTGAATACAAAGACCGGGTATTTGCTGAGTTTTTGCGTGAATACTCGGCTGGTCGCACCCCCAATCCGGATGTTTTGTGTAACGCTGAGATCAAGTTCAAGGCGTTTCTGGACCACGCCATGAGTCTGGGTGCGGACCTGATTGCCACTGGGCACTATGCCCGAGTGCGCCCAAGCTTGGCAGACCCGAGGCGATTCGAGTTGCTCAAAGGGCTAGACGCGACCAAAGATCAGAGTTATTTCTTGCATCGTCTGAATCAGTCGCAGCTGGCTCACAGCTGTTTTCCGCTCGGTGAGATCCCCAAAACCCAGGTTCGCCAGATCGCGCAAGAGATTGGGTTACACAATGCCGCAAAAAAGGACTCGACTGGGATTTGCTTTATTGGTGAGCGTCCATTCCGTGAGTTTCTGAATCAGTATTTGCCGTCAGACCCTGGCCCCATCAAAACGCCCGACCAAGCGCTTGTGGGCACCCATCACGGTTTGTCTTTTTATACCTTGGGGCAACGCAAAGGGTTAGGCGTGGGAGGTATTCGCCGCTATCAACAAGCCGACGGTTCGGGTCCTATTTGGTATGTCGCCAAAAAGGATCTTGCCTCAAATACGTTGTATGTTGTGCCCGAGCACGATCACCCCTGGTTATTGAGTCGCACCTTGAGCGCTCAACAAAGCAGCTGGGTCGCAGGTTTTGCGCCAGCGTGCATGGCCGGTTACGGGGTAAAGACGCGTTATCGCCAAGTCGATACGCCGGCCAACTTGCAGCAAGCAGATGCCGATGGGTTTGTACTGGATTTTGAGCAATCCCAGTGGGCAGTTACCCCAGGACAGTCAGCTGTTGTCTACGACGGCGAGGTGTGCTTGGGTGGTGGCATTATCAACTGATTAAGGGCGGCAACCGTCTGGTTGCCGCCTTGCATTGACCAATGCCTAAAAAAAACGGTTATGCCGTTGGTGGTGCTGTATCGATAAATGATTGACGTGCAGCAATTTTCTCATAGAGCTTGGACAAATTGGGATAGGTTGTGCGCCAGTCGATGTCTGAGAACCGGAAATCTAAATAGCCCAGCGCGCAGCCTACCGCGATGTCAGCCAACGAATAGTTCACCCCAGTACAGAAAGACTGCTCGCCCAAATCTCTACTCATCGTTTTCAGTGCTGCGTGGATCTTGCCGAGCTGTCGTTCAATCCAATCGTGGCTGATTTGTTCGGCTGGGCGCTGTTTTTCTTTCACAATCGTCACGCCGGCATCAAGCAGGCCATCGCCGAGTGCTTCCCAGCATTTGACGTTGGCACGTTCGCGCCCGCCCTGAGGAATCAAACGGCTAACAGGTGAGAGCGTGTCTAGATATTCAACGATAACGCGCGAGTCATACAAGGATTCATTCTCTTCAATCAACAAGCAAGGTACCTTGCCGATGGGATTGTGGCTCTGAATCTTTGTTGTGGGTTCCCAAACGTTTTCGACTTCGAACTGATAATCGAGTTTCTTTTCTGCAAAAACGATGCGTGTTTTGCGCACGTAGGGACTGGTGAGTGAGCCAATTAGTTTCATGGGGGTTTTCAGTTGATCCGAAATTTAAAGACAGTGAAAAGTGAGATTACTTCAAAAGCTTAATGATCCGTTGGCTTTAGTTTATCGCTTGAAAGCCGATCAGCTCGAAAATGGTGAGGTGATAAAATTGACTATCCAGAAATTGTCGTTTTTTTAACATACATTAACAAAAATATCACACACCCATGTCAACCAGCCCTGCGTTAAACGCCTTAACGGCGCTGTCCCCCCTTGATGGCCGCTACGCCAATCGTTGTGATGCATTGCGCCCCCTGTTGTCTGAAGCGGGTTTCATGGCTCACCGTGTCGAGGTTGAAGTGGCCTGGCTAGAGGGGCTCGCGCAAGAGGGGCTGCCAGAGATTGCGCCTTTCAGCGACGCAGCCAAGCAACTTTTATCAGCCTTGGTGGGTGAGTTCAGCACAGCGGATGCTGGTGGCATTAAGGCCATTGAAAAAGTCACCAATCATGATGTGAAGGCCGTTGAGTATTGGTTGAAAGACAAGGTAAAAGGCGATCCTTCACTGGCGCAGGCCGCTGAGTTCATTCATTTTGCGTGCACATCTGAAGATATCAACAACACATCGCACGCCTTGATGTTCACACGTGCACGTGACCAGGTTGTGGTGCCAGCACTCCATGCGCTGTTGGCGCAGGTGCGTGGCCTAGCCGTCGAGCATGCTGAGCAGCCGATGTTGTCGCGCACGCACGGTCAGCCGGCAACGCCCACAACACTGGGTAAAGAGTTTGCAAACGTGAGTCATCGTTTGGCGCATTGCATCGAGGCCATCAAAGCGGTCAAACCCTTGGCTAAGCTAAACGGTGCGACAGGCAACTACAGCGCGCACTTGAGCGCCTATCCTGACGTTGATTGGGCCAATTTCAGTCGTAAAGTGCTGGCTAAGCTTGGCCTTGAACAAAACACCCACACAATTCAAATTGAACCGCACGATTGGATGGCTGCGCTCTTTGATGCTATTGCTCGTACCAACACGGTGCTGTTGGATTTGAACCGCGACATCTGGGGCTACATCTCTTTGGGTTACTTCAAGCAAAGATTGAAGGATGGTGAGGTGGGATCTTCGACCATGCCGCACAAGGTCAACCCGATTGACTTCGAGAACTCGGAAGGCAATCTTGGTCTGGCCAACGCCATGTTGCGTCACCTCTCAGAAAAGCTGCCCATTTCTCGCTGGCAGCGCGATTTGACTGACTCGACAGTCCTGCGCAATGTTGGCGTGGCATTTGGGTACTGTCTGGTGTCCTACGATGCTTGCGCTAGGGGCCTGGGGAAGTTAGAGGTAAACGCAGCAGCCATCGATGGTGACCTTGATGAGTGCTGGGAAGTGTTGGCTGAGCCCGTGCAAACCGTGATGCGGCGCTATGGCTTGCCACAGCCTTATGAGCAGCTCAAGGCGCTTACCCGCGGCAAAGGCATTACCAAAGAGGCGCTACGCCAGTTCATTGGGACACTTGAGTTGCCAGCTGCCGACAAAGCGCGCTTGTTGGAAATGACACCGCGCACTTACCTCGGCTTGTCAGTGGCACTTGCCAAGCAACCCTGAGCGGTTATAGTTGAAATTCGAGTTTTATTAAGGTTGGTAACCTCGGCCGACCCCACAGTCATGGAGCAAAAGATGAAGAAACCTTTTCTAGCGGCCGCTGTTCTGGCACTGACCGCACCGTTTATAGCGGGTACAGCCAACGCACAGTTTTTTGCCAAAGCCGAAGATGCTATTAAGTACCGGCAAGGTTCGTTCCAAATGATCAAAGCGCACTTCAGCGCGTTGCAGCCTGTGATTAAAGGGCAAGTGCCTTACGACAAAGCTCGGGTGGCCGCCGAAGTGTCAGTGCTTGATGTGATTTCAACCTTGCCTTGGGCTGCATTTGGACCAGGTACTGAGGGTGGTGGCGCTTTGGAAGTTATTTGGAGCGACACCAATGGATTCAAAGCTGCTCAGGATAAGTTTCTGGCCTCCCTTAAGCCACTAACGGCTGCTGCTCAAGAGGGTGATCTCGATAAGCTGCGCGCCGCTTTTGTTAACACGGGTGCGAGCTGTAAGGCATGTCACGATAACTTCCGAAAGTAGTGGGTTATTCGAGGTTTCGGTTCTGAAAGCCGGTGCGCAAGCGCAACACAGTTCCTCAAGGTTGGTGTTGCGCTTTGTTTTTAATGAGCGCAGTTAAGGGTGTTTAAAACCCCATCGGCGCTGATTTGGCCAAGTTCACCAGCCACCAGCCCAGCCAACCCAAAACCAGTATCAGCGCCAAGGCCCAGATTTTTAGACCAACGGTGTCGCGTGCTGCAACCGTGTTGCTAGGTAAGTTCTCTGAGGACACATTGCCTGAAATCATCGGGGGCACGAGCTGCTTGCCGCGCAAGGCGTAAATGGCGATGGCCGCTAGGTGTAGACCAACCAAGCCAAACAAAACGTTTTCGTTCCATTTGTGAATGCTGGTTAAAAGCGCTGCCGTGTCGCTTGAAACGAATTGATTTAACGGCCCCGAGGTGAGAATGTCATCGGTTGCGAATAAGCCAGTTCCAGCCTGCACAGCCACGACCAACAGCAAAGCAATCACCGATAGGCCACCCAAGGGGCTGTGGCCTGCCGGTGAGCGTTCTTCAGGGTGCCGCAGGTAATGCCAAACAGTCCTGGGTCCCTTTACGAATGAAGAAAAGCGGGCATAACGCGAACCCGTGAAACCCCAAGCCACCCTGAAAGCCAGCAGAACCAGAGCCGTGACGCCTAAGGGTAAGTGCCAGTCCATCCAAGTGCCACCGACTTTGACGGTGACAACGGCGCCAATCACGGCTGTCGCAAACAGCCAGTGGAATAGGCGGGTGGGCAGATCCCAGACGCGTGTTACAGCTCTATTAGGTGATTTCATGCGCCAAGGTTACTAAAAAATTGAAAACGGAACGGCTTGATAAAAAATGCTATGATCACGCTCTTGAGATTTCCCAAACGGCGCATTAGCTCAGCTGGTTAGAGCGACGGAATCATAATCCGCAGGTCCCCTGTTCGAATCAGGGATGCGCCACCAAATACCTATTTAATATCAAGCACTTAAGCCAATTGTAAAAAATTGGCTTTTTTGTTTCAGAGA
>Ga0105050_10002173_pt1 | contig 28461 bp, 15 predicted proteins | sample FRY01_FD_78088 | JGI IMG/M metagenome (GOLD analysis project Ga0105050, IMG submission 78088) | Freshwater microbial communities from Lake Fryxell liftoff mats and glacier meltwater in Antarctica - FRY-01 | ecosystem: Environmental > Aquatic > Freshwater > Ice > Glacier meltwater ...
AACTGGCTTTTAATCGCTCTCAATACCATAGCAGGATTGGTAATTTTTGTTTTTGGTGTATCCAATATGTCTGGTGGATTGAAGGAGATTGGTTCTGAGAGAATGAAACAACTCCTTGCCAAAACAACCAATAATATTTTTGCAGCTATTCTTGTAGGAATAACGATTACAACGCTTCTTCAATCCTCTTCTGCCGCTATCATCATGCTTATTGCAATGGTCAACGCACAGCTTTTAACTTCCCGTCAATCATTTGGAATTATTTTGGGTTCAAACGTAGGAACAACAATCGGCAGTCAGATAATTGCCTATGACATAGGTGAATATTCTGCTGTTCCTTTAGTCATAGGGTTAGTGATTTTCCTTTCATTTAAATCGGAAAAAGCAAAACAGGTTGGTAAAAGTATTTTAGGAATTGGATTGATTTTTTTTGGACTGAAATACATCGGGCAATCAGCAGAGCCACTAAGAGATTTACCATCCTTTACAACACTGATGACACGAATTGAAAATCCCTATTGGGGTGCGTTTGTGGGAGCTGTAACCACATTAATAATACAGGCACCTTCTGCAACTATTGGTATAACATTGTCTCTTGCCAACCAAGGTCTAATTACGTTGCCAGGTGCAATTGCAGTAATGCTTGGTACTGAAATTGGAACTTGTTCCGATACTTTATTGGCATCCATAGGTCGTTCAAGAGAAGCTATAAGAGCAGGTGTTTTTCATTTGTTCTTTAATGTGGTTTCTGTAATCTTAGGATTAGTTTTAATAAACCCATTCATAAAACTGGTTGTTCTTATTTCAGGTGATGCATCTCTTGCGCGGCAAATCGCAAATGGGCATGCACTATTTAATGTTTTTGGCATTTTGCTTTTTGTAGGTTTTGTTCCTGTTATTTCCAAGATGCTTTCAAGAATCATTCCCGACAAAGCAGAAAACAAGAAATAAAAAGTGCAAAATAAGATTCACTAGGCCTGATAAAAAAATGAGTGAGATCTCTAAATCTAAACTGACAAACGATTTCAAGGCATTGTTTAATTTGACACTTACTTTTTTTAAATTTGAAAGGGAAGTCGAAAATCGCAAGGTATGAAGCACTGAAATAAACATTAAAGAATACACAGACCTTGGTTTTATTAGCGGCGCTGCACCTTCCTAGTGTTTCGTTTGAACTTGCACTGAGCCAGTCGAATCATCAAGAAAAAAATGAAAGGTCCGGCATTTAAGTATTGAAGTTTTTCATCGGACACTACTGATTAAGATCAAGTAAAAGTATATTTGTTTTCGGTCTCTATTTGAATTCTAATGAAGTAAACTGGCTATAATCGAGTCGATAGCTCGTTGCCAGTGGCTGACGTGTGCCTCTCACAATGTCCTGCCTGTCTAAAATCCACTATACGTGCGCGAGATGTGCTTCCAATTTTCAACTAGGCTTGTTTGCCTCTTTCTTTATGCGATTCATGTAAAATCAACTATTTTATGTGTAATGCTTAAGATAATTTAACTACTCAACTTTACAGCGTAACAATTCAGTTATAAATTAACATTCTTTAAAATGTCATCTAAAAAAATGGATAGTTGTATTGAAGCTTGTCAAATTTGTATCGAAGCGTGCGAAACTTGTTCTTCTGAAAACAAAGATAAAGCGGGAATGGAAAAATCCGTAAAACTCTGTATTGCTTGCATCGACACTTGTAAAGAGTTAATAACTGCTAGTAAGAATACGGCAAGCAATTTAAATGAACTTTATAAAAAGTGTGAAGAGGCTTGCTCTGCTTGTGACAATGAATGTGGATCGCATACGAATATGGAACATTGTTCTGTTTGTGCAGATGCGTGTCGAAAATGTGCGGCAGAATGTAAAGCAATGCTTACAGCACAAAATTAATTTATAGTTGATAAAAAAAATACGATGAATACAACACAAACGGCTAGTCAGTCAATTCTTTCTGAAGGTGAGCGGGCAGCACAATATGCACGAAGTTTAATTGAAGCGTCACTAGATCCGCTTGTAACTATTTCTCCTGAAGGTAAAATAACGGATGTAAATGAAGCTTCAGCTAAAGTAACTGGGGAACCACGAGAAAAATTAATAGGGACAGATTTCTCCAACTACTTTACAGAACCTGAAAAAGCCAGAGAAGGATATAAACAAGTTTTTGAAAAAGGTTTTGTTTCCGATTACCCACTTACCATTCGCCATCAAAACGGAAAGTTAACGGATGTACTATATAATGCATCAGTTTACAAAGATGATAAGGGCAATGTGTTGGGTGTATTTGCTGCAGCGAGAGATATTACCGCACAAAAAATATTGGCAGAACGCGAAGTAGCAGAACGCGAAAAGGAAATGGAACGATTAGCAGAACTAGAGCGATTCAGAAAGTTAATTGTAGGTAGAGAGTTGAAAATGATTGAACTGAAAAAAGAAAATGAAGAGCTTAGAAAAAAGCTAGGTATTTCATTGGAAGAAAATAGTTAATAATGGGAGATTCTACACTTGAAATAGAACGCAAATTAAAGTCCCTCGAGGAAACAGAAAGAGCAATTCTTAATATTCTGGATGATTATTCTATTGAAAAAATTCAAGCAGCAGATACGCAAAAAGCGGTAATTAATATTTTGGAAGATTACAGTATAGAAAAGGCCAAGTCAGAAAAAACAAATGAGGCATTGGCTAATGCCAATAATGAACTTGATTCCTTTTCTTATTCCGTTTCCCACGATTTACGTGCGCCGCTAAGGGCTATTGTTGGTTACTCAAATATTCTCATTGAAGATTATGGAGATATCCTAGACGATGAAGGAAAGCGGGTTTTGAATGTAATAATGAAGAATGTTTTAAAAATGGGTCAGTTGATTGATGACCTCCTAGCCTTTTCACGTATCGGTAAACAGCAACTCATAAAAGTAAATGTTGACATGAATGCGCTGGTAAACAAAATTGTGGATGATTTGAAGATACAACATTCGAGTATAAATGAGTTAAATATAAAATGTTTGATCAATATAAAATGCGACAGTAGTATGATGAAACAAGTAATGACAAATCTTATTGGAAATGCCATAAAATACTCAGGAAAAAAAGAAAATGCTATCATAGAAATTGGTTCATATGCAGACAACAGTGATATTGTTTACTACGTGAAAGATAACGGAGTAGGATTCGATATGAAATATTACGATAAACTATTTGGTGTTTTTCAGCGATTACACAGCGCCAATGAATTTGAGGGAACCGGTGTCGGACTTGCACTCGTACAAAGAATCGTCAATAAACACGGAGGGAACGTTTGGGCAGAAGCAAAAGTGGATGAGGGCGCAACATTTTATTTCTCACTTCCCAATAACTAATTAAATAACAAATTAAAATATAACAATCATGATTGCAACAATTCACAACATTGATATTTTATTGGTTGAAGATAACCCAGATGATGCGGGACTTACCATTCGTGCTTTAAAAAAGCACAATTTGGCAAACAACCTTATCCATCTATCAGACGGTCAAGAAGCACTGAATTTTATTTTCGGACTTGAACGATTTTCTGAAAGAAAAATTGAAGACCATCCCAAAATCATTTTACTCGATTTAAAAATGCCAAAGGTTGACGGACTTCAAGTACTTAAAGCGATCAGAGCGGATGAACGAACTAAATTAATTCCAGTTATAATTATGACTTCCTCAAAAGAAGACAAGGACATTCAAGCGTGTTATAAATTAGGAGTGAATAGCTATTTAGTTAAGCCTGTTGGGTTTGAAGATTTTTCCAAAATAGTAATTGATTTAGGATTTTACTGGCTATTGTTGAATCAATCACCTCGATAATTTCAAACTTTAATCAACTATCTAATGGGCAAACATTTGAAAATATTAATGCTTGAAGATTCGGAATCCGATGCAGAACTTATTCAGCGCGAACTAAAAAAACAAAACATAAACTTTACTGCTGAAGTAGTCGATACAAAAAATGATTTTGAAAATGCCATTAAGGATTTTAATCCAGATGTCATTCTTTCTGACCATTCATTGCCAAGTTTTAATTCAATTGATGCCCTTTTTATTGTAAAGGAAAATGAAATAAACATTCCTTTTATTCTTGTTACAGGAACTGTATCTGACGAGTTTGCTGTACGTTGCATTAAAGAAGGAGCATCTGATTATATTCTGAAAGGCAATTTAACACGACTTCCTTCAGCAATACTTATCGCACTTAAAACAAAGCGTGCAGAATTAGAAAAAGAAAAAATTACCCAACAACTTATAGAAACTAACAAAGAATTAAAAATTCTCAATGAAAGTTTGGAGGAAAAGGTAATTGAACGCACAGCTGAAGTGGTCAAACAAAAAAATATTGTCGAAGAAAAAAATAAAGATATCACCGACAGCATACTTTATGCTAAACGAATACAACAAGCAAAGCTTCCCAACAAAAAAGAAATTTATGCTTCCTTTCCTCAATGCTTTGTGCTTTTTAAACCAAAAGATATCGTTAGTGGTGATTTTTATTTCTTTTATAAAAATCAACATTCAGTTTTCATTGCTGCAGCCGATTGCACTGGACATGGAGTACCAGGGACATTAATGAGCATGGTTGGTTCTGAACAGTTGGATAAGATAATTTTAGGAAACAACAAACCATCAGAGATCCTCAATTTATTAAACAAAGGAATGAAAACTTCTCTTCAACAATTAGACAATACTGAATCTACTAGAGATGGAATGGACATAGCACTTTGTTCTGTGGATACTAACAGCGGCGATGTGAATTATGCTGGTGCCAACCGACCAATGTGGATAATACGCAAGGGACAAACTGAAATAGAAGAAATAAAAGGAACCAAAAAAGCGATTGGTGGATTTACAAAATTTGACCAAGATTTCAATGCACACGAATTAAATTTGCAAGTAGGAGATACTTTTTATTTAACAACAGACGGCTATGCTGATCAATTTGGAGGTGTAAAGGATAAAAAACTAATGACAAAAAAGTTTAAACAATTGTTGATAGATATTCAATGCATGACAATGGAACAGCAAGAGCAACATTTAGATGATTTCATAGAAGATTGGAGAGCAGGCACTGAACAAGTTGATGATATTTTAGTTATTGGCATACGGCTTTAATAAGCTTTGTTCGAATACCGCAAAACAGCAGAAATAAAACTGTTTAAAAATCCAAGTCTGCCGACAGGTAGGTAGTGAAAAATGAAACGCTCGACTTTTAAGTATTGGAGTTTTTAATCGGACAATAATTCTTTCCTATATAATTCGTATTCAAATGATTAGAAAAAAATAATACACTATCGAAAATTTGTTGAATAGAATTAAAATCCTTTTTGCTATTTTTGGTTCAAACGTTTCTTTGCATTAATTGCTAAAGATTCAGCTAACATCGAATCTTATAATTAAAATGAGTTCGAGTTTATATTATAGTTAGAATATAACTCGGCTTAATCTAAACACTTTTTAACCGATGACTAGAGAAGAACAATTAGTATCATGCAACAGCTGTAAGAACAGAAGTTTTAATCCATCGTTTGGAACTATCTGCGCACTAACAAATGCAGCTGCGACTTTTGACGGGAGCTGTCCAACATTTATAGAAGATGAATTAGAAACCGCTAATAATGAGCGGATTGAGAAAATTCAAAAGGCAGATACCAAAAAAGACATTAATAAGGGACGCTATGCCCTCTTCATTATTGGTGGTTTATATATTCTTACGGGTGTTCTGGAAGCTTACATTTTTGAAGGTCACGATATCATTTATGGCATTATAGACTGGACAGTTGCTGCTATTTTCATCGGCTTAGGTGTTTATTCATACAAAAAAGCCTCGCTAGCTTTAATTATCGGATTACTCGTTTATATTGCAGTTATAGTGCTGCTTTTTGCAGTGGATCCATCGACAATCATCAAAGGGATAATCTGGAAAGTACTCATTATTTCATCTTTGATTTTTTCTATCAAAACGGCACGTGAAGAAGAAGCAAAAATAAAGAAAACCCAAGGTGATTTATTGGATGATTTTTAAGAATATTCTTAGATAACTTATGAATCCTAAAATTGATCATTTCTTTCATTCTGTCAAAAAGTGGCAACAAGAAATGGAAGAATTAAGAAGAATTGTACTTAATTTTAACTTAATTGAAGAATTAAAGTGGGGAGTCCCATGTTACTCATTTTCAAAGTCTAATGTTTTAATAATTCATGGATTCAAAGAGTATTGTGCATTGAATTTTTTTAAAGGATCCTTATTGCAGGACATTGAAGGAATCCTCATACAACAAACAGATAATTCAACAGCAACGAGACAAATTCGATTCACTAATATCAACGAAATCATAGCATTAGAGCCGATTTTGAAAGCCTACATCTTTGAAGCAATCGAAATTGAAAAGGCAGGATTGAAAATCGAATACAAAAAGGTGGAAGAATTCACTATTCCAGAAGAATTAACTCAGAAATGGGATGAATTACCCAATTTAAAATCGGCATTTGAAGCTTTAACTCTAGTAAGAAAAAAAGCCTATTTATTGCATTTTTCAGATTCTAAACAAGCTGAAACGAGGATTGCAAGAATCGAAAAGTTCATTCCTAGAATATTAAGTGGTAAAGGCATAAATGACTGTGCTTGCGGACTTTCAAAACGTAAGCCAAATTGTGATGGATCCCATAAAATTATTGGTCGAGACTTTAAATTGTAAAAACATGCTAAAATGATTGTGTCCATTTCTGTTCAATCCTCTACCCTATTAATTGGTTATTTACTAACGTTTTCTGGAAAATTTACATGAAACGCGTGATGGAGAATATTCGCACAATGACTCTAAATAAAGACCCGTATCTGAATGAATAAAACAATAAATTTATGTAGTTAACTTTTGTAGATCTGGATTAAAATAAACTTCAAGAAAAGCCCTACTTTTTTACTCTTGAAATCACATTCTTCATTAATAGTTGTTTGGTTTATCCGTTACATGTATCTTTACAAAAAAACCACTATGAAAAAAACATTACTATTTATAGCTCTTTTAGTTTCTGCCATGAGCTTTTCACAGAAAAAAATTACCGCTAATTCTAGGTATTACTACGATGAATCCGGCATGGTTACTGGACTAGATTCTTCTGCACACTCTTACATTGATTATCAGGGATCTGTCATGTATTGCGGACCATTATTATCTAATCCTATTTTTTGGACCTGGGAAACACCAGATCCAAACTATTCATCTTCTGATTCTTATTTTAATACAGTCTTATATCTTACTACAACAAAGGTGTATAATGGTTCCTATCAAGTTACCTCTGCTACGTCTGATGCTGGAGATAGAATCCTATATACCTATACTGGAACAGGGAAAATTTCAACAATAGTAGCTGAATATGACATGGGTGGTGGAATTTTTGTGCCATATCTAAGCGATTCTTATTTCTATGATGGATCCGATCGATTGATCGTAGAAAACAGTTATATCTATCCTTCTGGAACGGCCGAAATATCAAGTACCGATACACTTGGATACCTAGGGACTTCAGATAATGTCAACCGATTTATTTCTTTTGACTCCCCAGATGGTATTGCGTTCGAAGCGCAACAATTAATGGAATATACTTATTCGGGAAACAATCCTTCGACCTTAAAATACAGTGCTGACGATGATGGTAATCCATTAACTCCAATGGTTTGGTTATTTCAAGTTGCTTACAATTACACAGGAGCGAATTTAACAAGTTTCGTTGGGATGTTAGTTGCTTCAGGTGTGCCAGCATCTACAGAAGCAATCCGCATTGATTACACGTATAATGCATCAAACTACTTACTTACAGAAAATCAAACTGGATTGTTTGGATTACAAGGTCATAACTTTTATTATGATGCCGACAACTTTTCTACTCGTGTTACTACATTACAAGAAACATCAGGAGGTGGAACTTTATTCACGTCGAATGAAGAGTATATTTATTATCAAAATACTGCTTCAATTGCCTCTATTGAAAGTGTTGAATTCAATGTTTTTCCTAACCCTTCTAATGAATTGATTACTATTTCTTCGAAAGAAATGATTCAAGGAATTACGATTTATTCATTGGATGGTAAAAAAATGATTACTCAACACGCTAATAATAGTGTAAACATTGCTAAGCTTACAAATGGCAACTACTTTATCGAAGTATCAACTGCAAATGGTACTGCAAGAAAAATAATTACTAAGAACTAATTCATTTTTACAATACATCTAAAAGCCGGTCGATATGATCGGCTTTTTTAGTTTTTAAATCAGTATTTTCCGATAAAAAACTTCGATACTTAAAAATCGAGCCTTTCATTTTTTCTTGATGATTCGACTGGCTCAGCACAAGTTCAAACGAAACAAAAAAAATCAAGGCCCATTTTTCTTTAATGTTTATTTCAGTGCTTCATACCTTCCGATTTAGGTCTTCCCTTTCAAATTTAAAAAAAGTAAGTGTCAAATTAAACAATGCCTTGAAATCGTTTGTCAGTTTAGATTTAGAGATCTCACTCATTTTTTTATCGGACACCCGTGTTTATAAATTGAACATAAACTCATTTGAAATGAAAAAAACTGTAAATTAACATCGAAAACCTATATTACTGAGTTACTAAATCATGTCTAGAAGCAATAAAATCAATATAAGAGTCGATTGGCAAAGTGAAATGAAACGCATTGCCACTAAACATAATATTATCGTTTGTTGGGTTGCAATTATTCTAAATCCAATCTGGTTTATTTCAGATTATTTCACTATCCCCGCTTATTGGAAAATCTTCTTTGTTGTTCGACTTGCGGTAACTGTACTAATTCTTTTGGCTGTACTCCTAAGAAAAGCCATTAATTTAAGTACTGAAATGTTAATGGTCTTTCCATTTTTAGGTATCTCCATCCAAAATGCATATATGTGGAGCGTGATGGACATTCCTACCCTTCAAAAACATGCTTTTGCCTATATCGCTTTAATTATTGGAGCAGGAATGCTAGTGCTTTGGAAGCCAATTTGGACCATTATTATTGTTGTTCTTTCGCTTATTGCGAATGGAATCTATTTTCATTTAAATAGTCAATTAAGCACGGAAGAAATTTTGATCAATGGTGGACTGCTTGTTTTAACGGTTGGAATAATATCGGTCGTACTTATTCAATCACGCTATGTACTTACGAAGAAAGAAATCATTGCACGACTAGCACTTGCAGTAACAATTGATGAATTAGAGGTTCAAAAAGAGTTAATTGAAGACAAGAACAAAGAAATTACAGATAGTATCAATTACGCGCAGCGGATTCAACAAGCTATTCTTCCCAATTTAGATGAAATAGCCTCAGCTTTTCAAAATTCATTTATACTCTATAAGCCAAAAGACATCGTAAGTGGTGATTTCTATTTCTATACAAAAAAACACTCATCTCATTATATTGCAGCGGTTGATTGCACTGGTCATGGTGTGCCTGGAGCATTTATGAGCATGATTGGTGCCGAGAAACTAGACGAATCAGTTCAACAAAGTCCTGATACTTCAATAATCTTAAAACAGTTGAACACAGGAATTAAAACATCCTTAAAGCAATCTGAGGAAAATGATGCTTCAACGCGAGATGGGATGGATTTAGCGTTGTGTTCTGTTGATGTAAATACAAGAATCGTTAAATTCGCTGGAGCGAACCGTCCTATTTGGATCATCCGGAATGGCGCCAACGAATTAGAAGAAATAAAAGCAACCAAAAAGGCTATTGGCGGCTTCACCGAATATTCACAAGAATTTGAAAGTCATGAAATTCACTTCAACGAGGGTGACACCTTTTATTTGTGCACTGATGGCTTCGCGGACACCTTCAATGGAGAAACAGGGAAGAAATTGAATACCAAAAGATTTAAAGAAATTCTGTTCGAAATTCAATCTTTAACGATGAGCCAACAAGAAAGCTATCTCAATAAATTTATAGAAGATTGGAAAGGCGAAATAGAGCAAATTGATGATATTTTGGTCATTGGTATTCGACTATAAAAGTTAACTATTCATTTCCATTTTAAAAAAAAGCAATACAAAAACACCCTATCATGATGAAAAGTTGTCTAAGTATTCTAGCGATTTTAATTTCAATAAATTCAATTGTATCACAAGTAAATTGGACAAAATACGGAACAGAACCTGTATTAAAAAGAGATACAGTTATAGCAAACCTACCCAATGATTTAATTGCCATAAGCGATTGTTGGGTAGAAAAAGAAGGTGCAACTTATAAAATGTGGTACACTTGCGGGGGAATCAACTACCCAGCTGACACCCTACTTCGATCAAGATTGTGCTATGCAACTTCAACTGATGGAATCTCTTGGAATAAATATGCTGGGAATCCGATTTTAGACGTTTCATACACTGGCGGTTGGGATTCTCTCGGTGTTGAAACAGCAACTGTTATTATTGACGCTCTTGCCCCTGCGAATGAACGTTATAAAATGTGGTATGCTGGACAATACTTTAATTCTTATCGTTATGATATTGGATACGCTTATTCAGCCGATGGAATCAATTGGACAAAGCATACCAGTCCCGTTTTACAAGTTGGATTAACCGCTCAATGGGACAATGGGTTTTTGGAAGGACCATCCGTAATAAAAGACGGGAGCACCTATAAAATGTGGTATTGTGGCTATGATGCCAGTGTCAATGGCAATTCAACTGATGGTCATGCCAACATTGGTTATGCGACATCTGTTGATGGAATCAATTGGACGAAATATGCTTCAAATCCAATATTAACAACTGGAATAAACACTTGGGATAGTATTTATGTGCAAGATCCACATGTAATCAAACAAGGTGGAATTTACCACATGTGGTTTGGTGGTGGTTCCAATCAAAGTCTATACGATCAACAAGTTGGTTATGCATACTCTTCAGACGGCATCAATTGGACAAAATCTCCCCTAAATCCAGTTTTAGAAAGAGGAAATTTAGGAGATTGGGACGCTACGATCGCCTCTTTTCCATCGGTAATTGACGATAATGGCCAATTCAAAATGTGGTATACTGGTAAAGATGTCGATCCGCTACCTTTTAATTCTTTAGATTATTATTGGGAAATTGGTTATGCAACAGATCAAACCAGTGGACTGATTAATTTGGGCAATGAAAACATGTCTTTTAAGGTGTCACCAAATCCGTTTGATGATTTTATTCACATTTCTAATTTAAATGGAAATGAGACTTTTGAGCTTTTTAATGAAGTTGGACAAATTATTTATAAAGGAAAATCATTGGAAAATCAAAATTATTCTTATTTATCCAAGGGAATCTATTTCCTATCCATTGAGCAAAGCGGATTTAAGGAAACAATAAAATTAATTAAGGAGTAGCTGTAACTTTTAAAGTAGTTTTCGAACTTCCTCTTCTTCGAAAACGATATCAAAAGAGCAATTTCCGATTGAATGAATTAAGATTCCATTGATTTTTCCTTCGCTATTTTTTTTGTCATTTTGCATTAATTGAAGTACCATTTCTTTTTGTTCCTCATCTAATTGGATGGGTGAATAAATGTCCAAAATAGTTTCTTCTATTTGATCTAATTCGTTTTTTGCTAATACACCTCGATTAAAGGATAATCTACTTTCCAATAAAATACCGATAGCAACCGCGTGACCATGGCCGATTGGTGATGCGGTTTCTAACATACATCCTTCAATCGCATGACCTATCGTATGTCCAAAATTCAGTAATTTACGTTTGCCTTTCTCCAAGGGATCATCATTCACAATTTTTAATTTGATCGAAATAGCCGTTTGAATCAATTCAGGTGAAAGCAATTCATTCGAATCACGAATATCCTTTATGCTTGACCACAACGCAGCATCCTCAATTAATGCATGCTTTAAAATTTCGGCAAATCCGTTCCATAATTCTTCTATCGGTAATGAATGTAAAAAAGATGAATCTGTGAATATCGCTATTGGATGTTGAAAAACACCCAATTGATTTTTATAAGCGCCTAAATCAATTCCTGTCTTTCCTCCTATTGACGCGTCCACCATTCCCAATAAACTTGTTGGAATGTGCACAAAATTTACTCCTCGTTTATAAACCGCCGAAATAAATCCACCCATATCAGTTACAACACCACCTCCTAAATTTATGACCAAGTCGTTTCTTCCAATTCCATAATCTGATAGAGCATTCCAAACTTGAAAACACACCTCCATGACTTTATTTTCTTCGCCGGCTGGCAACAAAATCACCTCTGCATCTGTTAAATCATCAAACGCGGTCAATAAAAACTCTAAACAGTTGTCATGAGTATTTTCATCGACCATGATTACTTTTCTGGCTTTTGCATATTTGTTCGTTAGCATATCCTGAAAAGATGATTCGCTAAGTGGTCCAATTTCAATAGAATAGTCAGTTGCTGAAAGAGTTTTAATCATCTTAATTTGGCTTATTTTAAACAAAAATAAAGAAAGGATTGCTTTAGAAGCACAACATGAATGAAAACAAATTAATTTTACACTATGATTTCTTTCGAAAATACAGAAATTGCTTTTCAAAGTAAGAGCGATCAAGATCTAAGTCGAGCATATTGGTTGTTCAAGATTGTAAGTAGTCCATCCTTGGTGAAATTAGGGAAATGGGGTACAAATGCGGCACTCACAACTGGATTGCCCATTAAAGGAATAATAAAAAAAACTATTTTTAAGCAGTTTTGTGGAGGTGAATCAATAGATGATTGTGAAAGCGCCATTCAATTATTGAATAAATATGGTATTGGCACAATACTCGATTATTCGGTTGAAGGAAAAACTTCAGAAGAGGATTTTGATGAAACGGTAAACGAAATCATTCGAACAATTGAGAAAGCGAAAGGAAATCCTGCTATTCCATTTGCGGTATTTAAAGTAACTGGAATTTCTCGCTTGGCCATTTTAGAAAAAGCAAATAATCCAGCTAATAAACTTAGTGACATTGAAAAGGCCGAGTTGGGTGGTGTTATTGATCGTATTAATCAAATTTGCGGAGCTGGATTTAAAGCAAATGTTCCTGTTTTTATTGATGCAGAAGAAACATGGATTCAAAATACTATTGATTCAATTACCTTAGACATGATGCGCAAATACAACACGCACAAAACTATTGTCTTCAATACCTTACAAATGTATCGACACGATAGAATCGATTATCTTAATCGCATGATGGAGATTTCAAAAAAAGAGAATTTTCATTATGGTGTAAAGTTAGTTAGAGGTGCTTACATGGAAAAAGAACGTTTACGTGCTGCTCAAAAAGGCTATCCTTCTCCAATTCAAGCAGACAAAAATTCATGTGACAATGATTTCAATGAAGCTTTAGAAATTATTTGTAAAAATATTGATCACGCGGCACTATGTTCTGGATCTCACAATGAAAAAAGTGCCATTTTCCTGACTGAATTAATGGAGAAGTATTCCATCGAACCAAATGATTCCCGCATTTATTTTGCTCAATTGTTGGGAATGAGTGATCATATTTCTTACAATATGGCTTACCATGGTTATAATGTAGCGAAATACGTACCCTACGGACCAATAAAAGAAGTATTGCCTTATTTACTAAGAAGAGCCGATGAGAATACTTCAGTAGCTGGTCAAACGGGACGTGAACTAAGTTTAATCATTAGAGAACGAAAGAGAAGGGATTCGAAATAAACTCAATATTTATCGAAGAACATTTAAATGACCATTGAAGATGTGCTTATCATCATTTGTAGTAGTAGAGCATCTTATTGTCCAAGTATAGGTTCCGTCCTGTACAACTTCACCATTGAAAGTGCCATCCCAAGTTGCTTCTGGATCATGTGATTCCCAAATTATTTCTCCCCAACGGTTATAGATAAACAAATCAAAATCGAAAATATTGATTCCTGATATATAGATCCCCCAATTCTGATTGAATTCATCATTATCAGGAGTAAAGGTATTCGGTACATACAATAAAATATCATTCAATATATTTACCACTAAAGTGATAGAATCTGAACAACCATAGATGTTAGTAACCGTTAGTGTAACTGGGTAATTTGAAGGCACTCCATCTGGGTATTGAACTTCGACGGATGGCGAAATTGAACTAATCGGATTTCCACCAGGAATTTGCCATTCGAATTGAATTGCATCCGGGCTACTTTGATTAATTAAGTTAACATACGGGTTAAACATTGAAACATTGTTTGGATTGATTACAAATCCAGCAACAGGATAGCTGTAAGCCTCAATCCAATTCGTGTAAACTGTTTGGTAGTTGCAGCCTATTATCGATACAACATTAACTGTCACTGTGTAAACACCAGGTTGATCATATATATGACTAAATGGAGTTAAGCCTACAAATGTTTGTGTTGTTCCGTCTCCAAAATTGACAATGGTTATTGCAACATCAGCTGAAGAAGTCGTATTTTCAAAATTAACAACCAAAGGATAACAGCCATTCAAAGTGTCAGGTGTTAATTCAGGATCAATCGCTGGAGGAGTTGTAATTATCATACAATCGTTATCAACTGGAGAACCGCATGCCTCTGACAATTCAACACAATATGTTGTTGTACCAGAAATTGGACTTACTGGAATAGTTTGACCAACTCCAATTGGAGTTCCATTAGCTGTCCATGTATAAATGTAAACGCCATTCCCTCCTGTTCCAGTGGCAGAAATATTTACCAATGAACCAGGACATACGGAAGTATCAGCAGTGATAAAGGTAATTTGCAATGGTGATGGCTCTATGACCGTGAAATTTTGAGAATCTGTACAACCATCAACAGAGAAAATATCTAAGGTATAAGTACCAGGTGCTAAATTACCTATCGTAAAAGGGGATGTTGCATTAACTTGGGCCGATGCATTCAATGTATAAGATGAAATATTTGTAGCCGTCACAAGTGCGGAGCCATTCGTAAAACTATTGCAGTTAACATCCGTAACAACGATTGAAGTTATATCTGTGATTATTTCATTAACGGTTACAATTGATTCATCAATACATCCAAAACTATCCACTTGATAAGTATAAGTCCCAGGTGCACTTGTAGCGGGATCTAATGGCATGGTGATTTGATTTCCATTCACATCTAACCAAATCCCATTTGGAGAAGGCGTTCCAGATAATTCTGCAAATAAATCAACTGGAGCAGCTTGGGAACATAAATCAATTGCACCATCTATGCCAGCATCAGGATTTGCTGAAAGTGATATGAAAATATCATCTGTGACTGCACATTCAGGCGCACCAGTTGGATAAACTGTCAGTGTTAAAGTTGTTGGTGTAGTTAAAGAAAAAACGGGATCTAAGATTGTTGCATCTGTAATTCCAGGAGTTGGTGACCAAGCATAGACAAAATCACCTGCACAATTTGCAGTAATGGTATTTGTTACGTTACCAAACAAATTTGGACCTTGCGTGAACACAGGATTTCCGGCTTCATCAAATAAGGTATAGAAACATTCTTCAACCCAGCTGCCAATAGCATTAAAATTAAAAGTTGCTGTCGCTCCAGACGGAATAGTAATTGAAAAGTTTTGTAAATCACCCATCGTTAAGGTATAATTCGTACTTACACCACCAATTACAACAGTCAGAATATTGCCATTCCAACCATCTCCAAAAGCATCTTCAATCTGTAAATCGTAAATGCAATCTGAAACAGCACCAGCTCCATTCAAAGTACCATTCAATTGTAAGTCATTACCGCCACAAAGCGTTGTATCATTACCTGCAAATACATTCGGACTTGGATTTACAATGACATTTACTGAGGTATCGTGAATGCATCCAAAATCATCAATAACAGTATAAATGTAATTATAGGTTCCAGCGACTGTTGGTTCAATCGTTAATACATCAGCATTTCCTGATAAATTAGTCATATATTGTGCTGGCTGATTCCAATAGGAAGAATCTGCTCCCCAACCAATTTGTGGTTCAAAAACAGTTATGGGTGGATAAAAAGAAGGATCTAAATTCAATGCAAAAGTAAATAATGTTCCATCATCTGCTGCCCAATTATCAACAACAGTTAAGGTCCAAACTCCATTCGCTGGACAGCCCAATAAATTAGTCAACGGCTGCACAGGTTCATAATCGCCGGCAGGAACTGTGCCAACGCCACCATTTGCATTTACCCATTCTACCCACGTATTTGTAGCGGAAGGTGTAAAACAATAGGTAAATGGTATCCCTAAGGTTGAAGGATTACTGCAGTCAACATTATCGGCTTGAACAGGAATTCCAATTTGAGTTCCACCTCCACCTTGTTGATGTAAAATTACATTTTGACCATTTGGACATTCTAAGAGGATAACTAAATCCCCCATGAAGGAATGTTCTAAATCAAAACATATACTTTGAATTTGAGAAATATTTGTAATACTCGTTCCGGCAGTAAAACCTGTTTGAAGTAAATCTATGTTTTGAGATACGCCTAAAAGGGTATCAGGAAGGCAGCCATCTGATATTGATTGAGAACCGGAGAATCCATCCCATAATACTTCATAAGATTCTGGATCTGCTGAAAAAGTCACATCTTGACCGATGCACAAGGTTTGATCACCTGGAAAACCTGTAAAATCTGGAGCTGGCGCAACCATTACAACTAAATCTGTCAAATTATTATTAGTACAACCATTGTCGTCAGTCACAAATAATTGAACACGGTACAATCCAGGTACACCATAACTATGAGTTACATTTTGACCGTTAGTTGTACTTCCATCCATAAAGTCCCATGAAAAATCAGCAAGCGTAAATCCCATTTGAGCAAAAGAACCACTATTTTGAAAATTGATTACTTCGTCAATGCATACTCGAATACTATCAGGCGTAATCCCTCCTACTATTTGTCCACCTGCAATTGGATCATTACAAGGTGTTTCACATGCAACACTTGCTGTAAACATTCCTGTTCCAATAGTGTTTGATGTAAATGTAAGGGTAATACATCCAGTTGGATTTAAAAGTGTAGCTTGAATTACAACGCCTTGCAATTGATTTCCAGTATAAACACCTAATGAATTTGCTCCAGTTGTAATTCCATCATAAACCGACATGTAATCAACATTAGTTATGGCGGGGGCTGGATTGTCATCTTGAGTGCTTAAACCAAATAAATTAAATGTTACAGATATAATTTCTCCTGGAGTATCTGGACAAAGCGTAATGGTAGTGTTTTCATTGTTTGAATATCCTGTTCCACCTTGCCCACCAGAATCAATTAGAAATCCAAAACAAGTAGAAATTGTCTGATTATTGCTTCCCGCAGAAAAGGAAATTGGGGTTTGTCCAAAAGAAAAAATTGAAAACAGGATAAAAAGGAGAGAAAGGAAGTTTTTCAAAATCAATTTTTATAAATAGTTTACCCTCTTAATACAAACAATTTTGCAAATAGGTTGCTTCAACTCAGATTAAAATTTAAAAAGTATCGAGATTTCGAAGATACAACAAAACAAAAAAAAAGTGAGACTAAAAATCTCACTTTCTTGCTATCTTAACGAAGCATATTAACATGTCCCACTATCATTTTGCGTTCATCATTTCGTATCGTTTTAAACTCGATTTTCCAAGTGTAAACCCCCTCCTTGCACAGACCCATTTCTTTGTTTGCTCCAAAAGTACCATCCCAACCTATCTCTGTATTATGTGATTCAAAAACTATTTCACCCCAACGATTAAAAATCAATAAAGTATAATCAAAAGGATCAAATCCAGATGTGAAGATTGGTTTAAAGGTTTGATTAAAGATATCGCCATCAGGGGTAAATGAGTTCGGAATGTAAAAGATCAAACCTTCTTGAACCTCGATTATCACCATCGCTGTATCTGTGCAACCAAAAGATGTTGAAGCAATCAGCGTCACCATATAATTTGCTTCACTATTATCAGGAAAAACATGAAAAGGATCAGTTAAGATAGACAATGCCGTTTCGTCGCCAAAGTCCCAACTATATGAATCTGCTCCTACACTCTCATTTGTAAATGAAACCAAAGTATTGTCAGTTGTAACCGGATTTGGGAGTGCTGTAAATGCTGCATCTGGTAACGCTTGAACACAAATAAAAGAAGGAATAGCGAACGATGATGTACACCCATTTGAATTTGTTGTAGTTAAAGCAACATCATAGCAACCTGCTTGTGTAAAAGTTACTGGAATGGAACCACAATTTGTAAAAGTTAAACCATTACTCAAGGTCCAAGTACAATTATTTGAATTAGCTGTAGTATTTGATAAGTTTACAGCAAGAGGAGCACATCCTATAGTCAGATCAGAAGTAAATGTCACTATAGGATTCGGATTAACAAGAACCACCGCTTGATCACTCGCTACACATCCTGCAGTTGATGTACCGGTAACTGTATAGCTGGTGCTTCCTAATGTTGGTGTAAATTGTATTCCATTATTTACACCGCCACTCCATGAATAAGTTGATGCACCTGATCCTGTTAATACAACTGAACTTCCCTCGCATAACACCTGATCATTTCCTGCATTTACTGCTGGAATCCCATTCACTGTTACAATTAGTTGGTCAGTATTTACACAGCCAACTGATGAAGTTCCAGTTACAGTGTAAGTTGTAACACCCGCCGCTGAAGGAATAAACAATAATCCGTCAGTTACTCCATTGCTCCACGAAAAGGGATTTGCTCCAGCTCCCATTAACGTAATAGAATTCCCAAGACAAATCGCAATGTCATTTCCTGCATTCACATTTGGATTTGAATTAGCCGTTACAGCAACTTGGTCAGTATTAACACATCCATTCAAATTTGTTCCAGAAACAGTGTATGTTGTAGTTCCTATATTTGGTGTAAAAGCGATATTATTAACGATATTATTATTCCAAGTATAATTATTTGCACCATTCGCACTTAACGTTACATTCGACCCCTGACAAACAGTTACATCGACTCCACCGTTAATTATAGGTAAGGCATTCACATTCAAAGTAACATTGGAAACACTATCGCAGCCATTCACAGCTGTATATGTCTGAGAATATGATCCAGCCGTTGATTGTGAAACACCATGAATAGTTGCTGTTTGACCTTGACAAATGGTAACGCTTGAATTATAGCTAAATACAGGATTTTCAACAACCGAAAAGGAAGGTGACATAGCTTGGCAACCATATGTATTCGTTACTGACAATGTCGATGGCCCATCTGTTTCATACACATCAATAGTTGCATTAGTCGACCCATTGTTCCATAGGTATGAAGTATAAATTTGATCGGCACTAAGCGTAGCAATTCCTCCAGCACAATAAGATGATGGTCCCACAATTACAGGATTTGGATTTGGATTAACTGTCAAAGTCATTTGATCAGTATTAACGCATGAATTAGCATCTGTACCTGTTACTGTTAATATTGTGTTTCCAACAGTTGGAATATAAGCGACTCCATTTAAAGATCCATTTGACCAAGTATAAGTATTAGCGCCATTTCCAGTCAGAACAACTGAACTACCATCACACACAGTTTGATCTAAACCTGCATTTACTATAGGAAGTTGATTCACTGTAACAACAACAGAGCTTGAATTTACACAGTTTAATGAAGTCCCAGAAACTGTGTAAGTTGCAGTTGTAATTGGATTGAAAGAGACCCCTTGTGTTACACCATTATTCCAAGAATATGTTGTAGCGCCTATTGCTGTCAACGTAACAGGTGCACCAACGCAAATTGTTTGAGGCGTGCCTGCATTTACTGACGGAAGAGGATTCACAGTAACTGTAACATTGGAAGTATTTGTGCATCCTGCAGTTGTTCCTGTTACTGTATATGTTGTTGTAGAGGCTGGTGTAAATGCTACACTTTGGGTCACTCCATTATTCCAAGAAAAGGTCGTTGCGCCTGTTCCCGTTAATGTTACAGGTGTGCCAGTGCAAACTGTTTGAGCAGCGCCTGCATTCACAATTGGAAGCGCATTCATTACCACCGTAGTTGAAGCAGTAGAAACACATCCAGCATTCGTAGCGGTCAAATTATAAGTTCCTGCTGCTGCCATTGTTGATGCTGGGATAGTTGGATTTTGTATCGAAGCTGTAAAACCATTCGGGCCTGTCCAAGCATAAGTACCGCCACCAGTTCCATTTAATTGAACTGTTGCTCCAACACAATAAGGACCGGTATTCGTAGCTGTTCCAGCTATTGCTCCAATTGTGTATGTTATAATTAAATAGCCTGGACCATTGTTCGTTCCTTGGTTACAACCTCCGCCTGCAGGAACTAGACTAGAACCGCCGCCGCCGCCGCCGCCGCCAAAAGGCGCACTAGCAAAACAATCTGCTCCACCACTACCACCACCATAAAATCCACCACCACCACCGCCACCTGGCGAATTATTATTGCAATTATCTGTTGCGCCAGCAGCACCAATACCTAATGAACCAGCAGTACCGTTTAAACCACTGCCCCAAGGATTACCGCCAGCTCCTCCGCTAGTTTGAGAGCCACCGCCACCGCCACCGCCATAGGAAGCTACTCCAGTTGCTCCTGTCCCACATCCTCCAACTCCACCTGCAGCATCAGTTGTTCCGCCGCCCATTCCGCCACCACCACTAGCAACCAAAATTCTATTCGCTAAAGCAAAAGGTGATACAGAAATAGATGTAGCACCACCACCTCCTCCAGAAGCATTTGCACCAGAGTTGGCAGCTTTACCCGTTCCACCACCACCAAATCCGCCTGAAGAAGCTCCTGTTGTACCAGAACCACCTACTGAAATTTGTAACGTTTGACCAGGTGTAACATTGATTGTTCCGGTAACGACAGCTCCATTTCCACCAGCTGTCCCGCCTCCATCTCCACCAGCAGCTGTTATAGATATACTCGTAACACAAGGTGGAACAACCCATGTTTGTGTTGAACCTGTAAAATTAAAATTGACCGTCGTTTGAGAAAAAATCGTGAAAAATGTAAAAAAGTAGAAAAATGTAAGTGTAAATTTTATGATTGTAGATTGTGAAGTATTATTTAAAAGTGCTTTCATCCTTAGTAGTTTATTTCCAATTATTTAGGTATTCCAACTAAATAGCTGGACTAATTTACTATTAAAACGAAAAAGATATTAGCTGAGTTGCCAAATATCTTTGTTACTTATGTATTTCGCTATTATCAATGAATATTTAATACTGTTTCATTTTTATTCAAAAAGAATAGGGTCGTATAAATGACCCTATTTAATCTAAATGAACAAAATCAATTATCTTAATAAATTCACATGACCAACAACCATTTTACGTTCATCGTTGAGTTTTGTTTTGAATTCAATTTTCCAAGTATATGTTCCATCTTGACACATTTGAATCTCTCCATTTGAGCCATAGGTTCCATTCCATCCAACTGTAGCATCATGTGTTTCAAAAACAATTTCACCCCAACGATTAAATATTAACATGGTAAAGTCATATGGATCAAATCCTGAAGTAAATACAGGCTGAAACACTGGATTATAATTATCTACATCTGGTGTAAATGTATTTGGTACATAGAAAATTAATTCTTCAACAACGTTGATATAAGCCAAAGCTGTATCTGTACAGCCTAATGGTGAATATGCAATTAATGTTACTAAATAATTTCCTGACTCAACATCTGGATAAATATGAGTTGGATTAATTTCCGTTGATGCTTGTGTTGCATCACCAAATGTCCAATAATAAGAAGTAGCTCCAATTGACTCATTTGTAAAAATAACTTCTGTGTTATTTGTAGTCACAATATTTGATGAAGGTGAAAATGATGCAATTGGATCGTTCTCTACACAAATTAAATTATTTGCAGTAAAGATTCCAACACATCCATTATTCGAAGTAGTTGTCAATGTTACGTCATAACAACCTCCCTGTGTAAAAGTAACTGGTACAGTTCCACAACCCGTTATTACGGTACCATTACTTATTGTCCATAAACAATCTACGGAATTTGGAGTGGTGTTCGTTAGGTTCACTGTTAATGGAGCACATCCACTTGTTACATCGGGAGAAAATGACACAACAGGAATAGGATTAACGGTTACATCAACTTGATCTGAATTAACACAACCTGCAGCTGAAGTCCCAGTAACAATATAATTAGTTGTGCCCAATGTTGGTGTAAATTGAATGCCATTCGCTATTCCATTGTTCCAAGAATAAGTGGCAGCACCTGAACCTGTTAACGTTACAGTCGAACCTTCACACACTACAACATCATTTCCTGCAAAAACTGTAGGTAAAGGATTTTCGGTCACAGTAACATCATCGCTTGTTACACATCCTTCCACACTTGTTCCTGTTACCGTATAAATGACCGTTCCTACTGATGGAGTGAAAGCAACTCCTTGTGAAACTCCATTGTTCCATGAATACGTTGCTGTTCCAGTTCCTGACAGAGTAACTGAAGTACCAATACAAATAATTTGATCTGGACCAGCATTTACGACAGGGGTAGGATTTACAGTTATAGCCGCTTGATCAGTGTTTATACATCCATTAATATCTGTGCCGATAACTGTATAAGTAATTGTTCCAACAACTTGAGTGAATGAAACGCCATTTACTGCACCATTATTCCAAGTATATGTTGAAGCACCTGAACCAGAAAGAGAAACAGAAGTTCCTTGACAAACATCTTGATCTGGACCTGCATTAACAATTGGCAATTGATTTACTGTTACTAAAACTTGATCTGTATTGACACATCCATTCCCATTCGTTCCTGTAACTGTATAAGTCGCAGTAGCTACTGGTGAAAAAGAAATCCCATTTGTCACACCGTTGTTCCAAGTATAAGTTGAAGCGCCTGAACCTGATAATGTTACAGAAGCACCAATGCAAATTGTTTGGTCAGGACCCGCACCAACAATTGGAAGTGGATTAACAGTAACAACTACTTGATCTGTATTCACACATCCATTTGCATCAGTACCCGTTACCGTATAAGTATTCGTCAATGCAGGCGTAAATGAAACGCTATTTGTTACACCATTGTTCCATGTGTATGTTGAAGCACCAGATCCTGAAATGATTGCTGAAGCACCAATACAAATTGCCTGATCTAGTCCGGCATTTACACTAGGCAAAGGATTCACAGTAATAGTTACCTGGTCAGTATTTACACATCCCGCTGCACTAGTACCAGTTACGGTATATATTGTTGTCCCAATTGTTTGAGTGAATGGCATTCCATTAGAAATACCGTTATTCCATGAATAAGTAGCGGCACCAGTTGCTGTTAATGTTGTAGCAATTGGTGTACAAACTATTTGGTCAACACCAGCATTTACAACTGGTAATGGATTCACAACTAAATTAACATTCGAAACACTATCGCAATTGGCTGTGGTAAATGTCTGAGAGTAGATTCCCGCTGCTGATTGACTAACTCCATGAATTAAAACTGACTGTCCTTGACAAATTGTTTGAGTTGAATTGGAAGTAATCACTGAATTTTCATTTACAATGAATGCGGGAGAAATACTTGAGCAACCAAATGAATTTGTAACTGTAACAGTTATTGGGTTATTTGCAATTGTCACAGAAGCTGTAGACGTTGTAACTGCTGTTGACCAATTATAAGATGTAAAAGGAATAGATGTTGAGAGTAAAGCCGGATTACCAATACAATAGTTAGTTGGTCCATTTATAATTGGACTTGGATTTGGATTTACATTAACTACTACTTGATCCGTATTTATACAAGATGCTGCACTTGTTCCTGTTACAGTATAGGTTATAGAACCTACTGCAGGAGTAAATGCAGTCCCATTTGTCACGCCATTGTTCCAAGTATATGTTGAAGCACCAGTTCCAGATAGCGTTACTGTTGCACCACTGCACACTGTTTGATCTGGACCAGCATTAACAATAGGAAGTGGATTTACAGTAACAGTGACATTGTTTGAATTTGTACAACCAGCGGCGGAAGTTCCTATAACTGTGTATGTTGTTGTGGCAGTTGGTATAAATGAAACACCTTGTGTAATACCATTATTCCACGTATATGCAGAGGCACCAGTTGCTGTCAATGTAACCGCCGTTCCTATACAAACTGTCTGTGGAGGACCAGCAACGACCGTTGGAATAGTATTAACTGTTACCAACACCGTGCTTGTATTTGTGCAACCTAATGATGTACCTGTAACTGTATAAGTTGTTGTGGCAGTAGGAGTAAATGCAAGGCCTTGAGTAATACCATTATTCCAAGAATATGTTGTTGCACCCGCAGCAGTCAATGTTACTGGAGTACCTGCGCAAACGGTTTGTGGAGAACCTGCCACGACTGTTGGAATTGGATTAACCACTACAGTAATTGCATCTGTACCTAAGCATCCTGCTGCATTCGTACCTATTACTGAATAAGTTGTCGTCGAAAGAGGCGTAACTGCCACTCCATTTCCTACTCCTAATCCATTATTCCAAGTATATGTTGTGCCTCCTGTTGCTGTTAAAGTAGTGGGAACTCCAACACAAATAGCGACATCTGGTCCCGCATTAATTGGCGCGTTAGCCAATACTGTCACTGTAACAGCATCTGTACTCGTACAACCCAAAGAAGTACCAATTACAGTATAAGTTGTTGTTGCTACAGGCGCAACAGTAATTGCAGCAGTTGTCATACCACCTGGCGCCCATGAATAAGTTGTTGCACCAGATACTGTAAGCGTTGTAGATCCTCCTGTGCAAATTGACACATCTGGACCAGCATTTACAGCAGGTATTGGGTTAACAGTCACTGTAACTGTACTTGTATTTATACATCCTAAAGTTGTACCTGTAACTGTATATGTTGTTGTAGTTGCAGGTGTAAATGAGACTCCTTGAGTAGCACCATTATTCCAAGAATACGTTGTTGCACCTGTAGCGGCAAGTGTAACAGCTGTCCCAGCGCAAACTGTTTGTGGAGCACCAGCTACAACAGTAGGTACAGGATTTACCGTAATAACCACAGTACTTGTTACAGCATTGCATGGTCCAGCAGGATCATTTGTCGTTAAGGTTAAGGTTACTGTTCCTGTAGTTATTGAAGGAGTATAAGTTGATGTTAAACTACTTGCATTTGAAAATGTACCTGAAGGAGCTGTCCAAGTTGCACTTGAAGCACCACCACCAATTGTCCCAGCTAATGTAATCGTTCCACCTGCACAAACAGATTGTGCGGGACCTGCATTTGCCGTAGCAACAGGATTAATAACGACAGTTGTTGTAGCGGTGCTAGTGCAAGTCGCTACGGTAATTGTCAAAGTGTAAACACCAGCTGCCGCAGCTGTAGCAGCAACAGTAGGGTTTTGAAGAGTTGAAGTAAAACCGTTTGGACCAGACCAACTGTATGATCCACCACCACCACCATTCAATTGAACGGTACCACCAACACAATAAGGACCTGTATTCGTTGCAGTTGCAGTACAAGTTGTAATACATAAAGGATCACCAGCTGGTAAAACTGTTACAGTTGCTATTGCCGTACCTGAGCCACAAGCACCATTACCCGTTACCGTGTAGGTAGTTGTTGCCGCAGGCGAAACTGTAACCGATGCCGTTGTCATTCCACCTGGAGACCATGAATAAGTTAAACCTCCAGTAGCTGTCAAAGTTGCAGGTGCACCAGGACAAATAGTTGCATTATTAACTGTTATCGGCGTAAACGTTGAACAACTAATCGATGCTGTGCCAAAGAAAGACAATGGAATTGTTGTAGAAGCTGAACTATAATTCGATAAACAAATTAAATATTGTTGACCACAAGTAACATTCAATTCAGGTTCGAAATTTGTTGGGTGACCACCTGGTGGAAGTGGTGTTGCAATACCCGTATATCCTTCGCAAGCACCATTCCAGTTACATCTGACTGGGGCTAAGGTATTGTTGATAATTTGAGTACATGATGCCGGACCTGCATAAGGCCACATAATCCAATCTAAACAATTCGAAGATGCTGCATCTGTACCAAATGAAAATTCAAGAGTACCTGTAGTAGCAATATTTACCACCATCCAAGTGCTATTTGCTTCACCGGTTAATAAACAACCTGAATTTGCCGATCCTGGATTTATTGATGGATTAGAAAATGATCCCGAAGTAAATTCGACTACCGATCCTGAACCACTTGGATCCACGGCGAAAGAAGCACTTGTACAAACATTAACAGCACCAGAACAATCTGAAGCAACAACGGGCCCTGGAGGCGGTGGCGGTGGCGCTCCACAAGGCGCACAAATTACATTTGCCAACCATCCTGTTGAAGTCACACTGCCATCTGAAGTAAACACTAAAGTCAAACATCCTGTTGTAGCAGTAATATTTCCTGGAATAGTTGTCCCAGTTAAAGTCGCCAACAATGGAGAACCAGAGGTTGGACCATTATAAATTCGCAAATAATCAAAATTGTTCTCCAGATTAAAAGCGGTAAACTGCAAGGTAACACATTGACCTGCTGTACCTGAACAAATGGATTGAGTTACACTGCAATTATTTGCGTAATTTCCTGTTCCACCAGGGTCTGCAAATGTGCCACCGCATTGCGTCAATGTAGTTACAGGAGATCCACAAGCAACCATAGTTGATTGACTTAGAAGTAATTGAGGGGAGATTAATATTGATATTATCAATAAGAGAAATAATCTTTTCATTTTTGTGTTAGCTTGGTTTTCAAACGAGAGACGTTTAAATAATCAGTCGGTTGCTAGTAGGTGTCGAATTTAAAAAATAATAATCAACAAAAAAATGAATAATCAGATTATTAACATGTTAAGTGGAAAAGATTAAGAAAAAAAACAGTTATTTCAACCAGTCAAATTCCTTTTTTAAGTTTTGTGAAGCAAAGCCTTCTAATGTGTGTTTTTTTTGGGGAATATAATCATACTTCCAATTAGCTTCTGGAGGCAAACTCATTAATATCGATTCTGTTCTATCAATTGAAACAATTTGACCCTCTCGATATCTATATGTTTTTAACTAAATTCATTGACCATAAAAATGTAGAATCAATATAAATTGCCTTTAAATTGATTCGTTGATTCTTTTGTTTGACTTTTATTCAAAAAAAATAGGATTGTAAAAACAACCCTATTTAAACTAAATAAACAACAGTAATTATCGCAATAAATTTACATGTCCTACGACCATTTTTCGTTCGTCATTAAGTTTTGTTTTAAACTCAATTTTCCATGTATACGATCCATCTTGACATATTTTAACTTCTCCATTTGAACCATAAGTGCCGTTCCATCCAATCGATGCATCATGTGACTCAAAAATAAGTTCTCCCCAACGATTATATATTAATAAAGTAAAGTCGTAAGGATCAAAACCAGAGGTAAAAATGGGTTGGAACACCGGATTATAATTATCGACATCTGGAGTAAATGTATTTGGTATATAAAATAAAAGTTCTTCTGAAATATTGATGATCGCGAATGCTGTATCAATACATCCCAAAGGGGATATCGCTACTAAATAAACTGAATATGATCCGGGGATTTCCCCATACAAATGTGAAGGATTAGTAACATTACTAATTGCTGAATTGTCACCAAAGTTCCACTCATACTGAATTGCTCCTGTTGAATAATTAAAGAAATCCACTTCGGTGTCTAAGGTAGTAATGTCAATGTCAGATGTTGTAAATGCGGCAACTGGAGGTGCTTCAACACAAATTAGATTATTTGCAGTGAATGAACTTGTACACCCATTAATTGAAGTTGTTGTTAGTGTTACATTAAAACAACCACCTTGATTAAACGTTGTTGATACTGTATTACAACCATTTAAAGTAGTTCCATTGCTTACATACCAAGTACAATTCGCAGAATTTGGAGTTAAATTAGTGAAATTAACCGTTAACGGTGTACATCCTGCTGAAACATCCGGAGTGAAATTTACATTTGGATTCGCATTTACTAATATCGATAATTGATCTGTTGATGTACAGCCAGCAGCGGTGGTTCCTGTAACTGTATATACCGTTGTTCCTAGAGGAGGAGTAAATGAAGCCCCATTAATTACACCATTATTCCATGTGTAAATTACGGCCCCTGAACCTGCAATAATAGTACTTTGATTTTCACATAATACTAAATTATTACCTGCAATTACCACTGGTATTGGATTCACAGTTACATTAACTTGATCACTGTTTATACAACCTTCAATGGAAGTTCCGGTTATAGTATAAGTCGCAGAAGTTATTGGTGTAAATGCAATTCCGTTCGATACCCCATTGTCCCATGTGTATGTGTTGCCGCCTGAAGCATTCAAAACAACTGATGTTCCATCACATACAGATTGATCGATTCCTGCATCAATTAATGGCGTTGGATTTACGGTTATCGTTGCGTTTGTTGTAGCCACCGCACAAGCATTGCCTGTTGTTGTAACTGTATATGGGAATGATCCACTAACTGTTGGTGTTCCACTTATTGTAACTGTTGATCCAA